>WNFZ01011206.1_pt1 | contig 11922 bp, 14 predicted proteins | sample 5400081 | NCBI WGS metagenome assembly WNFZ01 (sample SAMN13153365, study PRJNA577476) | soil metagenome | isolation source: 80 cm soil or saprolite under grassland replicate 1 | place: USA:California | collected 2016-06-15
CAATGTTGTTCTTCACGACTGAGCATCTCAAAAACAAGCGTTCGCTGTATGACCCATGTGAGGGGCCTTTGGGGCATCCCACAGAACTGGGGGAAAGTCACTCGTCCTGTCAGGCGCAGTCGCCTCGCTCTGCCGGCGGCCGCATGACAGACAAATGGCTCCCACTTGTGTGATCTCAGTTTCTTGCTGGATATCACTCTCGCGCACAGCTGTCGAACCAGTTACAACGGGCCCGCGACATATGTCACAGGAAAAAGCTCGTAGGTGAAGGTAGTGGCTTTTCATGATGACCTCCTCATGACAACTCTGCGATCTCTTTCCATGCTAGCTGTTTGTGGCCGAAAAAGCTGATCCCTATTGCTCGCTTCGGCCAGCTTTCTCTGCTGTCATCATCCGGCGTTTCCTTCTGTACTGAGCTATGCTGGCGAGTCGCAGGATACGAGAGTTGTCTCTGGGGTCTTTGCCTGTCAGGGTGAACCTCTTTGACTGGAAAACGCAATCTCCAAGCGACGCCGGCCCTCGCTCTGCAACAGGAGTTTGCATGTGGTCGAGTGTCTGTGGGTCACGCAAAATCTCTTCGGGTTGATCTAGCACGTGTATCCTTTCGAGGTTTTCGCTCCCCAGCTCAAACTGCGATTTGCGCGTGGCCATTTCCATTCTGCGGCGCCCGCGGCACAATCGCTGGAAAGCGAACCACGTTCACAATGTCGTTCTGCACCGCATACAGGACTAACTCCACCGTGGAATGAAGATTGAGCTTGATCAGGATATTGCTGCGATGAGTTTCCGCAGTCTTTAGAGACATGCCCAGCTTTGCGGCGACCTCTTTTGAAGTCTTGCCTTCGCCCACGAGTTGTACAACCTCGCGCTCCCGCAGCGACAAGCGTGGTGCCAGGACAGCGACCGGTCCAGGATGGTGACCCAGCAGGTACCCGTTCAGAATCAGGTCGCACACACCCGAACTGAAGCTTGAGCGGTCTTGTTTCAGCTCCTCCACTGCGGCTATCAGCTCGACGGGGTCGTCAGACTTATACACCCAACCGCGTACGCCGGCTTCCAAGCAATCCCGAATAGCCTGTTCGGAGCGCACGTCGGTAAGGACCAGAATTCTCTGCTGAGGGTTCTCTCTCAAAATCCGGCGCGCTGCGTCCACGCCATTGAGCTCCGGCATGCCGATGTCCAAAATCAGCAGGTCAGGTTTCAGTTGCCGGCACTTCTCCACGGCTTCGCGTCCGTCGGCGGCCTGACCGCAGATCTCCCACCCTTCGTGAGATCCCAGCAGGGAACACAAACCAAGGCGAAACACAGGATGATCGTCAGCCAGCAATATTCGAAACACGCTCATAAGACAGCCTCCCACGAAACTTTACAGACAAGTTCTCTGGTTTCTGAGTTCCTGCATTCTGCCAGCCCGACATTTGTAGGTCTGCTCACAATTGCTCACTTGATCTAAGTAGTCATTAGGGTGTGATCCGTAGGGAATAGATCAGTGCCAGGCGGCGCACTGGAAGTAGTCACCGCCTTCCGTGTTGTTAAGGAGACTGTGAGCAATGTGCTTGCGTCTATTTCGTGAGCCGATCGGGACCTTACGAGGATCTATCTTGTGATTTCAGAAATGACGCTTTCCATGCTGCCCGCTTTTCAGGCGTTCCCTCTTAGAAGTTGATTCCAAGGGCGAACAAAAGGGAGGCGGTTTTTCAGATCCTCCCTTCTGTTCTCAGGCTCACTCCAAATCTCTTAGCTGTTCCGCGAAAGAAGGGAGGGACCATGAAGAACCTTAAGTTTGTTGTGAGACTTAATCATGATGACAGTGGTGCGCCGGAATATGTCCGGCGGATCGATCGGATTCCCGTCCTTATGACCAGCAATCGTAAGCTGGCATTGGTTATGGGAAGATTCACGGCTGAAGATGTAGTCAAGTCCCTGCACACTTCGCGTCGCGGTTCTGGGGTGGTGTCGGTCAAGGCGTCCCCAACGGCAGTCTTGAATCTCAACCGAGACGAACGTGATTGGGTTCTGTGCGAAGCAACCGAGATCCCTCCATGCAACACTAAGATTGCGCCTGTAAGTAAGCGCGGGGAGAGATATCATGGGTTGTGTAAAATGCCGAGATCTTAGACAGGCCTTTGCGTGTAAGTTGCGCAAATACATCGAAGCTCGTACCGCCTGCTACTATCGCGTGAGCACCGAGCTTGCGGCCCATAAGAATGTTGATATGGAGCGGCCGAGGAACGACTTGGAAGAACATCAACTAGTGTGTGCATCCGTTGTCGCTGGTCATCATACCGCGTTTAATCAACACTCAAAAAAGTTCGCTGTGGTTGATGATAAAGGCTGCTGTTGCAGCCATTTGAGCGTTATTGACCAGACTTGGGCCTCCCGAAACCCGTACTCTTGAACTATGGGTCTTGGTTTGAAAGGACTTCACCCCAACCGTGGATGATGCCGCCGGGTACTCAAAGAAAGAAGAGGAACTTGAGTCAATGACCAGCGAGGAGGCCTGACCACGAGATTAGAAAGGCACTCAACCGTTGAAAACGGAGCCGATAGTCCCCAAAACTGGAAGCTGACGGTCACTGACCGGCGGCTGATGTGGCTTCAGAAACGCCATCCCGGCGCGGCGCCAAAAACTTCAGCTCTGGGCATCAGGTCCTCACAGATAGCTTTCCCGGCCGGCCAGATCAGATTGGAGGACTTGTCTAATGCGTCACCCACTCCGAACCTTAATGTACGACTTGGTTCTCGAGCCGATTCTGCGGGTATTGCAGCGGATGCTCGATCTCGTCGCGTAGGATGGGGTCGCGCTAACGGTCCAGTAGCACTCCCATCTCATCGTCGCCCCGCACTTTGACATATTGCGCCTTTCCGACTGTTCCTGGGCCATTTGGTCCCATTTCGTAGTAGACCTTGGCTTGCAGCGGAAATCGCTTTAGTGCTTCCATCAAATCTTTTACAGTCCATTCTTGGTTTGCCATTGTTCCTCGATCTCCGGCGCCATCCGTCCGGCGCTGTTAAAGTCGGACCCGCTCTAGCGCGACTGGATCGAGGAATTTATTGCGCCGCGCTTCCTTTTCCCGAGAGCATCCGAGACTTTGAGGCGAATGATTGAGCATCGGTTGCTAACTTATGGGGCGATCACTGAGCGGCTCGGGTAACCGGAGTCATCGACTTCAGTTGATCCAGTTCGGTTAGGAGGCTTTGCCAGTTGCCGGGGTTCTTTTTCGTCTCAATCGGGACGGTGAGATCGGAATAAAAGGCGAGAATATTTTCGCGCAGCTCCGCTGAAGTGTGCTCGAATTTTCCACCCGCCACCTGTGCCAGCAACTTGGCATAAGCGTTGTCAGTTAAGGAATACTCATTGCCTTTTGTCGGTTGGCCGCTATCCAGATCGAAGTTGGGCAGCAGCAATGTGTCGGCGCGCACCTGTTGCAGGAATCCCCGGTACTGATCGACCGTCGTATTGATGCTCTTGATATACAGGTCTTCGGTCTTCGCAGTCGGATTGTTGAACGCCAGTCCTTTGAACGGACCAACTTTCGGTATGTATCGGAGAAGGGTTGAGAGAATACGGGTTCCCACGCCAGGCTTCACGTAGTCCTTGCCCCACTCTTTCTCGTATCCAGAGCGCGAAAGGCGATACAAAAACTTCTTTCTGGCAAAGTTGGGCGTTTCCCGCATCAACTCTTTTGTGTGCGTTCGCAGCGCGACTCGCGTCATCCGCGGTATCAGCCGGCTGATGGCAAAACGGTACGAACCCACCGCCAGGTCTTCATGCGTAAGCACATCTTTCAACTCCAGTCCGTACACAAGAGGGAAAACCCGCTCCAGCAATGGCTTGGAAACCTGGAATCCGATGAAGTCGTGATACTGCTGCGAGGCGTACCGGTTTTTCGCGACCTGTACCGTGTCAAATCCAAACTCTGTTTTCAGATGGGCGGTCTTGTCCTACGCATAGCGTACAGATTTGCCAAACTTCGCTCGCAGTTTGGGATACTCAATCGCGACCGCCTGATTCACCGCGGGGTGACCAGCAATGTCCGATGCGTAATGAGATAGCGCGCCCAGCGCAAAAGCCTACTCGTTGACGTCCTGACTTTGGACTAGCAGTTCGCGAACGAAGTCTCCGCTGCGGACGTAATGCACCAGATCACTGAATTCTCTGCTGCCGAACGGGTAATAGCCGAGGTCCTGAATGACGGCGCCGCCATAGGCATAGGCGTGGGCTTGTTTGATCTGGTCGTCTGTCAGTCCGGGAACTCTTTTGAGGAGAAGGGGGCGAATTTCGTCCGCCCAGAGGAGATCGACAATCTCCTCATGCGTCAGAACGGAATATGCGGATAGACCGCCGCTGCACAGAAGCACAACAAGCAGAAGGGCTGACGCGCGGAGGGAAGCCCGGCGCCAGCGCTTCGTCAATGGATATGCAACGCCGATCATGTTCAGATTCTGCCGACCGCCAGGAGAATGAGAATGATCAGCAGAATCAGCCCAAAACCGCCGGCCGGAGCATAGCCCCAACTTCGGCTGTGCGACCATCGCGGCAGAACACCAACCAGGACCAAAACCAGGATTACGACCAATATGGTTCCAAGCATCTTTGTTCCTTCTCTCAGCCTGCGTGCGCCCTCGTGGTCCAAGTTCGAAGAACCTAGGCCACGAGGGACATTGTGGTGAGTCAAGTACTACTACATCGGGTACTTGCAGTTTGAGTGGACCTCTATCGCAAGCTTCCTGTGGTCGCATTCACTGGGTGACCAATGGCCTCGCCCGAGACCAGAAGTTCAACTCTGCGATTCTGCTGGCGCCCAGCGGCGTTATTGTTTGAGGCAACCGGCAGGCTATTGCCGTAACCCTGCGCTGTCACCGAATTCGTGGATACGCCTTCTTGCACCAGGTAATCGCGCACAGATCCCGCACGGTTTTCAGACAGTTTCTGATTCATGGCATCGCCGCCGACATTGTCCGTGTAGCCGCCGACTGCGATGTTTAACCCCGGGTAGGCGAGCAGAATGCCGGCAACTTTGGCCAGCTTTTCCCGTGCACCGGGCTTCAGTGAATACCTGCCGCTGTCAAACACCACGTCGGACATGCTGACGATTAGCCCGCGCGCGCTGTCACGAGTTTGAAGGATAGAGTTCAGCTGCTCGGAGAGTTTTTTGCGCATCGCTACTTTGTCTGCTTCCGCCTGCTCCGCGCTCAACTGCGATTGTTGGGCTGCTAAGCGGGAAAGCTCAGCATCGGCCTGGGCTGCGGAGAGCGCACTGGCTGAAGCAGCCTGACTGTCCGCCATATCGGATTTGGCTTTGTCCGCCTCTGCTTGAATTCTGGAAGCTTCGGCTTGCGCTCGCGCAGCGTCAGCTTCGGCCTGGGCTTTTGCGTTCTGCGCGTTCGATGCGTCAGTTTCCGCCTGAGTCTTTGCAGCCTGCGCGTTTGCTGTCGCGGTTTGTGCTGCCAGGGTCGCTGCTTGCGCGTTCGCGGTGTCTGATTCCGCCTGCGCCTTGGCTATCTCCGCTCGTGTCTGGTCAGACTGTGCCTGATTCTTCTGCCGTGTAGCCTCGTCTGCTTCTGTCTGGGTTTGCGCCTGAGCATTGGCAGCAGCTCGACGTTCGTTTTCCAGTCGCTCTTGATCGATCTTTTTGACAGTGATTGCGCGAGCGTCTTCTGCAGTCTGCACTACCTCGCGGGCGACCGCGATCATTGCTTTTCTATCCGCGTGCTTGTCGGTGGCGAATTGATCGACTTTGTCCATCAATCGGACGGCATGCTGGTAGCTGTCGCTGGCGTACTGCTCGGCCCCCTCGGATTCCGCTATCCGCACAGCATTGCGGGCTTCAAAGAATTCCGGAGGCAACTTGGTATTCAGCACCACGGGGTCGAACTTATAGCCGCTAGGGATGTAGCCGCCGCGCTCCATGAGTTCATACTTGGTGTCCATAGCTTCGGTTGTACCCTTGGTGCCTGCACGAACTACGTTTTCGATGACTACCACGTTGCTGGGTTGGCGCACCGCATAATAAGGTTCGGCGGTGACGACCAGAGCAAAGGCCTGAAGATCCGTAGTGACGTCCACCTTGCTGCGATGGTTGTCCCCAACTAAGATTTCGCCGAGGTTGATTGCCCGGCCCTCGGGCGAGATTGCCCACAGAATGTACGTAAGGTACTCGCCGCCAAAAGTGGTCGGCTTTTGCAGATTGCCAAATTCCACCTCGATTTCAATGTAGCCCTTTTTGCTTTCCACTTTGGCTTGGCCGTTCGCTGCAGGCATGAGGCTTGTCCCCGCAAAATCCACCTTCGTTGCGCCGCTGCGGTGCTTGTAGTTGATTGCGCGCACGCTGCGGCTGGTGACAGACACGTGAAATACGGGGGTCGGGCTCAGAGGCTCGACGGTCATTTCTGTTGAGGAACTGGTCTGAGCTAACGCGCTCAGACTGAGAAACATTCCGGCTGCTAGTAAAAGCTTCTTATTCAAAGTATCTCCTTCGGGCGGTGGTCTGCCCGCTTACAGCGTTGTCGAAATTTGGTGGGCACTTTACTTGGTGCCTGATAGGCTGAGTTCAACTCGAGAAAGTCCACGGCAGAATCGTGCTTGCCGCAGCGGCACACGGATCATGACGCTGATTAGCTGAGGTGATCGCTTTGGGTGCTTACCAGAACGGTTGCAGCGATTTGAGGATGAGAACCGCAATCAGCGGTCGCGGTTTTGTTTCCACAATCAACTGGTTAAGATTGACAGATGTGGAGTTCGGTGTCTGAGCAAGATAGCTCACATGGCGGAATTTCAGCGAAGCCAGAGAGGGCACAATTTCAAATCGTCGCAACGTGAGCGCGACCCATCTTTCTTGGCCGAGGTGGGGCGATTTCAGAAACGTTGGACCGTGCCGCGGTGTAAGGGACGGGCAAATCAAATTCGTGCCCACAATCCAGGCAAACCTTGTAAGTCCGCTTCTTAATCGTGAACACACGGCTCAGGTGACGGTGATGACAGCCGAACGCAAATTGGATCATCCAATGTAGCGGGTTCATCGCTCCTGATCTCTCCGCTGATCGTGACTTCCGTTGGCATCAAGCCAATTCAATAGTGTAGTCACGCTAGCCGTGCCAGCGCAATCGCGCAGTCGGCGGCTCCGTAGTAGATATTGAGAGTGTCTCCGTCGGCATCCATGGTGTACCCGCACGGGAATACCACATCATCCACATCGCCGTGGCGCTCGTATTCCGCTTCGGGCCCAAAAATCCACGAATCTCCGCGCAGCAGACACTTCTCCGGGTTTTCTAGATCGAAAAGCGCCAATCCCAAGCGATACAAGCACCCCGAAGGCGTATGCCGCACACCGTGGTAGAGCACCAGCCATCCTCTGGGTGTCTCGATGGGTGGCGGGGACAAACCAATCTTGTTTGCAAAGCTGCGAAAATCCTTGGTTAAGTACTCCGGGTCCGCCGCGCGAATACGACGTGTACGTGACCGCGTACTACTGTACGGTGGTCTCAAGACTGTCATTTCGGGCGATAAAGAGCTCCCGGTCGGGTCGTGAATGATCAACGTCGCCGAGCAGGCGCATTTCAACCAGCGCCATCAGAAACGCTAAAGTTGATTCTGCGCCCTGGTTTTCATTCACACGCTCAGGATGCAAACCATCCCGGCCCCGCCGGCTTCCACAGGTTGCTGGTCGAAGCGAACTTTCTCGCGACCTTTACGATAGAAACCTTGCGAGCCGATGGGAACGAAATGACCATTCTCCGGGGAGCGCTGGGTTTCGCATAGCCAGTTCAATGCTCCGAGTGCTGCCGAAACCATCACACTGTCTGAACTGCGCTGGCCGGCGATCAGGACCGCTTGTGGAAGTCTGGCGTTTGAGTAGGCCACAACATCCTCGAACCAATTCCAGTCTGGAGACTGGTTCGAAGCATAGATTTCGAGGAGTCGGGTTGCCAATTGCGATCTCGCGTGCTGAGCCTCCCGATCGCCGGGAAACGCGTCGAGGTACTCTTGTACCCCGAGCAGCGCGAACGCCCAGGCACGTGGACTGGTGAAGGACACAACCGCCGGCACGGCATCTTCGAAAAGACGTCCTGCTGCACCCCGGAGAGCTTGATTTTTTGATCGTCCCAGAACTGTCCCCAGTGCCCACAGAGCGCGACCATGAGAATCTTCTGATCCAGCGGCTTCCGTCCACTTGCGCTCGTAGGTCAGGAAGTTCCTGAACCTTCGGTTCTCGGGATTGAATGCGTGCCCCAGAAACGCCAGGTACCGGGAAGCAAGACTCTTGATTTCCACGGCCTCTGGTCCCCCAAGTTGCTCGATGAGGACAGCGAGTATGAGCGCGCGGGCATTGTCGTCAATACTGTATCCCTCGCCGTAATTGGGCACAGAAAAGGTCGCATGCTGAAGCATGCCAGTGTCATCGGTCAGCCGGTGCAGGTGGTCCAGCTTGAGTGGCGGCAACTGGTCCAAGTGTTTTCCCGCCGCTCCTTCAGTGAAGAGAGCGCGCGGCTGCCTGGTACGGTCTGTCCGAGCCTGCGCAAAACTCGCCATGTATCCCTGCGCTGCACTTTTCCACACCATGCCGCGTGCGTATTTGTAAGCACGTTTACGCATAGCGTGGCGTAGTGCGGGAGTATCCAACAACTCGACGGCTTTTCTGGCGATCGCGTCGGAGTCTTGAAATGGAACCAGCGCACCCCGGCGATCATCCAGCAACTCGATCGCGTGCCAGTAGGGCGTTGAAATAATCGCTTTGCCCGCACCGAGCGCATAGGCAAGCGTCCCCGAAACGACCTGCGCCTCGTGGCGATAAGGGGTGATGTAGATGTCCGCCGCACCAATGAACTCCACCATTTCCTCGGGGCTTACAAAGCGGTTGTGGAAAAGCACTTGGGATTCCACGCCCATCTCTCTTGCCAAGTCCTGCAAGTAGCTTCGATAGAGGTCCCCCTCACGGCGCAGAATATGAGGGTGAGTTGCGCCTGCAACTATGTAAACAACATTCTTGTGGCTCGCCAGGATCTCTGGCAGAGCTTTAATCACGTTCTCAATTCCTTTGTTCGGGGAGAGCAGGCCGAAGGTAAGCAGGACCGCTTTTCCTTCCACGCCAAAGCGGTCCTTGAAGAAATTGGGATCATGGAATGTCAAATCAGGAACACCATGTGGAACCATGTCTATCTTGCTGCCCGGCACTTTGTAGATTTCCTGCAGAAACTGGGATGAGAGCTGACTCATCACGATGAGACGATCGGATATCTCAGCAATCTGTTCCATCACCCGCTGTTGATCAGGATTGGGCTCTCGAAGAACCGTATGGAGAGTTGTGATGACCGGCATCTTGAGGCGGCGCAGCAGGCCCAAAATGTGACTGCCCGCTGGCCCACCGAATATCCCATACTCGTGTTGCAGGCATACCAAATCAAAATTCGTGAAATTCAGGAAGTCAGCGGCTTGCTCGTACGAGGACAGGTCATCCTGCTGCAGGGCGAATCTCACCCGATCCGGGTATGCGTACCCAGATCCTGAATCGTTGACCGGCACAGCGAACAAACGTGCCGATCCATACTCCGCGGAAATTGCGTCGCACAGGTCAGTGGTAAAGGTAGCGATCCCGCACTGCCGGGGAAGATAGTTGCCAACCACTGCGATCCGGGTTGGCAGTCCCGCGTTCGATTGCGGACGAAACAGCGGCGCAGGGCCTTGCCGGGACGCCGTTGGGCGTTTCTTCTTCTCTGCGAATTCGAGGATTGTCGGGGGCAAGGTTTCTCTTATTGACATTTAGTTGCCTTGGATTGCTCGGGCCAGTGTGTTGAAGGTTAGCTTCCAGAACGAGGGCCCGTTCGTCAGAGCGGAAATGGTGACGGCCAATTACGATTCAAACTTGCTATATCCACGTTCTCTGCGGACAGGATTCTCCCATCTTCCATCCTCAGTATCAGCCTGTTGGCGTCCTGAAGACTGGTCAAAATTGACCAGACACGGTCGCGGCCAAAATGGACGGTTACGACTTCGTACCCTGAAGTGCGTTCTCTGTTGTACCCAGCCATGCTGAACCTCTAAGCCTGGCCTGCCGCGATGACTCCAGAACTCACGAACTGCTTGCTCTGACTCGTCGCCAACAATCCCGCCAGCAAGTCTTGCCCGGCATCGGATTTCACCATGTAACCCAGCGCTCCTGCATTCAGAGATGCGGTGACAATATGTGCCGAATCATAGTGACTAAACATTAGTATTTTGGAGTCAGGAGAAACTTGGAGCATGTGCGGAACAGCCCCGACCGCTCAGAATTGGCATAGAGATATCCAGCAGAATCACATCTGGCTGCAGGGTCCGTGACTGGCTGATCCCCTTATACACGAATCGCAGGGTCAGGAAGTCCACGTTGTGGTTTTGACGAACTTTGCCCCAGTGATTTGCTGGCCAGGTACAACCCGGTCGCGTTCCGCCTGGACTACCAAAACGTCCCCCGAAATCCGTGCCGCAGCGCGCAATCCAATGCTGTCGGAGGGGCCTTCATCTGCTTAACGATGCCTGAGCATGGCGATGGCTCGCTGCAAAGCATGTCGGCGTGAATAGCTTAGCCCTCCAGCGACCAGAATATATGTAGTCGCGCCGCTCACAACGAGCACTCCGAGCCGGAGGGGCATTCCGTAGTACAGAGGAAGAATGGTTTTGAGTACCAAGACAGCGACGCCCATTGCCAGGCACCCTGTGAGTGCAGGTGCCATCACTCGGAAGAACCCAGCCCATGACAAGTCGATCTTCCGAAAGACGCGCGACGTCGCCGGTATCGCGACGATGGGAAATCCGATCATCCAAGCAGCAGCGATTCCACCGTTACCCCAATGGCTTCCAATCGCGAAGGCAGTAGGCAATATGACAGCCAATGCCATTGCGGCTTTCATTGCGAAAGCAGAATCGCCAACAACGTTCATAATTGACCAGATAATCGGTGTCACAGATCTAACTCCCGCGTAGAACCCCAGGAACATCAGTGGCAGAATCACAGATGACCACTTCGAACCCAAGAAAGTGAGCACAAATTCGCGGCTGACGAGGCCCACTCCAACGCTAAGTGGCAGCGTAATTAACCCAATAATTTCTGAAAGTCCGAGCATGTATCGTCGCAGAGCACCTTTGTCTTTTTGCACGGCGGAGTACAAAGCTGGCGTCACAGAATTCAATACACCCGTGATCTTCTCGACCGGAACGGTGGCAAGATTCCATGCAACTGTATAGCTGCCCAACGCTTCCTGGCCCAGCAACTTCCCGGAGACAACAAAATCCGCATTCGAGTATGTGTACCAAGAGACTCGCCCCGCAATTACATGCCAACTGAAACGCAAGACATGACTGAGCCTACTGGGGCGCGGCAGCGCAATGCGGTGGCGGCGCTTGGAAAGAGTTGCTATGGTACCAACAATTGCACTGACGATACCAGCGAGCACTAGCGTCCAGTAGCGAAACCCTGCGGCGGCGAATATCACAGCAACGAATGCCATCGAGAAGCTTTTTACGCCGTCGATGACGCTAACAAGCTTGAATTGCAGATCTCGCTGCAATAGGGCTGCTGGAACGGACTGGAAAGAACCGATTAGGAAGGTGGTGCTCATCGTTACCACAACCCACGGCAGCCGGGGAGACTTGAAGAAAATTCCGAGGGGCACTGCGGCGACACAGGAAAGAGCAAATCCGGCGAGTCCCAAGAGAATTGCAAAACCATTCAGCTGCGCAATATCTTCACTGTCGAGGTCCTTGAGTGTTATAACCGTTGTCCCTACGCCGAACTCGCTTATCAAGTTAGCCAAGCCCAGGTACACTGCTGCCATTCCAACCAAACCGTAGTCGTCCGGGCTCAGCAGCCGGGCCACAATCAGCGTGGAAGCCCAGGAAAAAATCTGGGCGCCCCACTTCATACCTGCAGTCCAGGCTATTCCTCG
>WNFZ01011590.1_pt1 | contig 11920 bp, 11 predicted proteins | sample 5400081 | NCBI WGS metagenome assembly WNFZ01 (sample SAMN13153365, study PRJNA577476) | soil metagenome | isolation source: 80 cm soil or saprolite under grassland replicate 1 | place: USA:California | collected 2016-06-15
TCGATCGAGACGCTGCGGTCCGACGGTTCAAGGCAGCTCTTCGCGTTCGTCGAAAAAGGCGAGTTCCTCGAATCGACAACGGACATCCCGGAGCCGCACGAGTTCGCCGTCACGTTCACGCTTTCGCACGGCGACCACGCGCATACGTATCAGACGCGGTTCACCGAGGATGAGCATCACCATCATCACGACGACATTGCCGCGGATGAGGACTTCGAAGACGCGCACCAGCGAGCGCATGCGATGGAAATTCAAAAGCGTTTCGCCAATCGCAACGTCACCACCGGCCAGCTCGCGCTGTTCGGATTGACCGGCGGGCTGCTTCCCTGTCCCGCGGCGGTCACCGTGTTGTTGCTCTGCCTGCAACTCAAACGCTACGTTCTCGGCTTCATCCTCGTGCTTTCATTCAGCATCGGTCTCGCGCTTACGCTTATCGCGGCCGGCTCGCTGGCGGCCTGGGGCGTCGGCCAGGCGGCGAAACGATTCAAAGGATTTTTCTCGCTCGCTTACCGCGCGCCGTATTTTTCGAGCGCGATCCTGATCTGCATGGGCATTTATGTGGCGCTTGCAGGCTACGCGCATCTGCGTTGAACGTTAGTTGTCCGGCGCTATTCTCAGCTTTCGCGCGCCTTAACTACCGACACGCCCATCGTGCAACTGACACACTCTTGACGCCAGCATGTCTGCTTCGCTGCGGTCATGCGTCACGTAGATTAATGTAAAGCCAAACTGGCTCTGTAGGCCTAACAAGTCAAAGGCGATCGTGCGCTTGCGTTCGTCATCGAGACTGGAGAGCGGTTCATCCATCAGAAGGATCGACGGTCGTGAGACCAAGGCGCGCGCCAGCGCGACTCGCTGCTGCTCGCCTCCGGAAAGCTGGTGAGGCTTGGCGTCGATTCGGTGCTCGAGGCCAACGCGCTGTAGCATCTCGCGGGTGCGAACGTGAGCCTCGCGCTTTGGAACGCCCCTAGCATTGAGACCGAACATCAGGTTTTCCTGCACGGTCATGTGGGGCCAGAGCGCAAGATCTTGAAATACCATTCCCAGATCCCGTTTCTCCGGTGGGACAAGGTTCTTTCCTGCGCTTGCAACGGCTCGACCATCGATTCGGATTGATCCTTGCTCAGGGACTTCCAACCCGGCGAGAAGGCGCAGAACCGTGGTCTTTCCGCAGCCCGATGGCCCGAATAGCACGAGACGCTCCGATCTCTCAATGTGAAGCGATAGTTGATTGATTGCGACGCGTGTGCCGAAACTCTTCGATACGCGATCAAGATCGATGTAGCTCACCTCGCCATGCCTCGGGACGGAATCACTCGTGCCAGGATCGCGAGCGGAATTAGTGATGCAATCGCCATGATCAGGCAGAGACTCGCGATCATGGGTGGCGCGCCATTGGCCATGAGGGTCAGAATACGCGCGGATAGCGGGTCAGCACCGGGTGGCGCTGTCATGAGAGCAATGGGAACGTCACGCAGACACAAAATGTATGCAGCGAGCCACGCGCAGACGAGCGTCCTGGCTGAGAGCGGAATTGAAATGCGGAATAGTCTCCGCGGCCACATCGCACCACTGAGTCGCCCCGCTTCATCCAACGATACGGGAATTAGCATCAGTCCCGCCAGCGATAACCTCGTTGTCACGGCGCAGTATTGTGCGGTGTATCCGAGAATCAATAGAGCTGGTGTCGCGTAGATGAACCATGTACTCGGAGTATTCCAAAAGCGGACCAGTCCGATCGATAGGACGGTTCCCGGAATTGCAAAAAGCGCGAGCGTCACGAAGTTCAGGATTCGTTGCTTCCGTAGGCGGGACAGCATCACATCGCCGAGGAGAAATCCGAGAGCCATGAGGATCGTTGCGGCTACAGCCGAATACATCACGCTTCTGACGAGGCTGGCCCCGGCGCGTTGCATCGCTTCGTGCATTGCGGCCACCGAGAATGCGTCGGCGAACAGAGCACTCAAAGGAAGGACGACGAGCGCGAAACAAAGCGCCACCATGAGAGCCGCCCACGAATTCTTCCAATGCCGCAGTGAGATGAACAGAGTGTGGCCAGTGCTTTGAAACCTGTAGTCGCGGTCGCGGAGGAAGGCGGACTCCACGAGAACTCCTACGAACGCAATGGCAGCGAGCGGAACAGCCGCTGCGGTGGCTGCACCGAAGTTATACGAGGCCGTAAATTGGGTAAAACTCAGCACCGGCAATACCGGATAGCGCAGAAAGCTCGGAACGCTCAACTCGCCCATCGCAAGGAGAAACACGAGCACGAGGGAAAACGCGATCCCCGGAGCGCTCAGTGGCAGTGTGACTCGCCGAAGAACTCCCGGCCATCCCGATACGAGCCGAGCCGCCTCCTCGAGGCGGCGTTCAACATTGGACGACGACGCAAAGGTCAAGAGCATGGTGACGGGAAGGAAGACCGACGAAAGCACGAGGACACAGCCGGCCAATCCGAACAGCCAGTCGGACGCGCTTACACCGATGCGTGCGACGACGCGAGCCCAGCCGAGCGCAACGAAATACGGCGGCAACACAAATGGCACTGTGAGCAGCCACATAAATCCGGAACGCAGTGGCAGGTCGGACTTCGCGAACAGGATTCCCGCAGGGACGCCGATCAATCCACAAACTGCCGTGGTTGCCAGCGCTAACCGAATGCTATTGCCAAGCAACGGCCAGAAGCGAGCCGCGGAGATCAACTCGCGATAGTAATTGAGACTGAAGTGCCCGTTGTGCCGAAAACTTTCAACAGCAATTGCTGCAATGGGCGCCAAGCCAGCAATCGCAACAAGTGCGACACACAGCCAGAGAACAACCGTTTCGGCTTTTACTGGCCGGTCCATTCTTTGAGGAATGGTTGGATTTCCTCCATCTTGCGCGCCAGATCTGCGTAGCCGACGCGCATTGGTTTGATGTCTTCGATGCGACGGACTTCAGGAGGAGTGTCGACGCCGGCGTGCAGCGGGATCTGGGCACAATCAGCAAACGCGAGTTTGCGTTCGGTCGTCTTACTGAGCAGGTAATCGATGAGCTGTTTTCCATTCTCCGGATGCGGTCCTCCTTTGATCAGCGTGACCGCGTTCGGCAAAATAAGGACGCCCAGCCCATTCGCATCTTGATCCGGGTAGACTATCTCGACCGGCTTGTCTTGTTTCTTCCTGTTCACCGCGTCGTCGCTATCAACGAGAGAGAAATCCACTTGTCCGGCCGCGACGAAGTCCGCGCTTTCACCGTTGCTGGTGGTCGTCTTCACGCCATTGTTTTTCATGTCGTTCATGAAAGTCTTGGCGCGGTCGTCGCCCCAGACCGTGAAAAGGGCAGCAACATAATCGGTGGTCGTTCCGAACAACGGATTCGCGATAGCCGCACGTCCTTTCGCTGAAGGCTCCGTATAGGCCGTCACGCTTGCAGGCTTGACTGTCGATCTTGCGTTCACCAAAAGCAATCGGGCGCGCGCGGAGAAACCGGTCCAGTAATGATCCGGGTCTTTGAACTGGTCAGGAATTCCTTCGGCAGAAGCCGACGCATACGGTGTGGACACACGGCGCTGCTTAAGGGCCTCCGCTCGCACCGGTTCGTTGGCCCAATACACGTCCGCCTGTGGATTGCCCTTCTCAGCAATGAGGCGGTTCATCACGCCGGTGCTCTTGGCCTCTTCAGTGTCGAAGACAGATTTCACCGTGATCCCAGTCTCGCGCTCAAAGTCCTTCAGGATCGGCTCCGAAAAAACCTGGTCCTCGCTCACGTACACGACAACAGCTTTTGAACTCGCACTTCGGCAAGAGTTCAAGCCTACCGCGAGCAATAGAATCAAAACCAACCGAATCTGCTTAGAGATATTCATCATTAACGTCCGACGTTGGATTCTCGTCCAAGGGCAACGGGAATTCTCGCGCCCGTTCACGCCTTCAAGTTATTTATTATTTACCAGCGTAGGTAAAATCGTCGAACAGTGTCACGCTATCAGCCTTCGTCCACACGCCCACTTTTCCGGCGTTCGCGAAGCTCGCATCAGTTGCCTCGATTACTTTGGTACCGTCAAATGTGACGGTGAATTTGTTGCCCTCGAAGTCCACCCGGAGCGTGTGCCAGACGCCGGAGGTCACCTTCGTGTTGATGTTTTTAAATGCTACGCGCTTGCCATTGATCGTGTGATAGATCGTGACGTTGTCTTCGAGCGCGTTTGCGCGTGCGATGTAATAGTTGTTTGCGTCCTGCACCCGCCAGATCACGCCGCCCGCCTGGTCTTCCTTTCCGGCGACAGGTTTGAACTTCACTTCAACGAAACCGTCCTTGATGTTGGTGTCGTTCTTGAAACAGATCGGGAACGTGGCCTGACCGGATTGTTTCAACACGTTCGGTTTGCTCGGCGCCGAATTATCTTTTTCGATCGCCCATTTCGCCGTGCCGCTGCCAGTTTGCGTTGCGGTCCAACCGGTTGGTGCTGCACCGGGTTTCATATCGTCGAAATTGACTGTCTCAGCGATGGCCACTGCTGTTGGCATGGTCATCGCCATTATCATTAAGCTTAATGTTTTCACTAGTTCCCTTCTGGTTGATATAAGGCTTACGGTATCGGTGAACTGACCTTGAGCAGCCCACCGACCAAAAACCCGCCTTCTACGGCTTGCGCCAAATCTTTGGCCGAACCACGGCCCCAGTAATGGAAAAACATGATGCGCGGCTCTTCGTGTGTCATGTGCTGGTGGATAGCAACAATGTTGATCTTGTTCTTGAGCAGGGACTTTAAGACTGGTTGCAATTCATCTTCCGTGACTGCGAAGTCTCCATCGACAACCGCGTTATTATCGGTCCCAGCAAACGCCGCCCAAGTATTTACGCCCATGTCCTTGTCGATCTTGACGCCGTGCATTTTCGCCGGGCGACCGATTGTGAATTTCACCATTCCATCTTTTGATTCGCCTTGCATGCCGAAGATCTCGTTAAGAGGCCCAGCCGTAATCGAATTCTTTTCGGGCAGCGAGGCCTGGCCAATGGCCGCAAATGATTCTGCCGGTTTCGCGTTTGGACCGCGGATGGCTTTGGTCGTGTCATACATCTTCCTCACCGCGCGCGCCAGTTTATCGAGATTGCCCTCGCCTTCGATGTGCATGAAGAACACTTTGGGTTGATCGAAGAAGAAATGGTTGTGAAGGGCGGTGACGCTAAGCCCGTTGTCGAGCGCCGCCGACATCGCGGAGTTGACTTCGTCTTCAAAGAGAACGGTATCGCCCATCACCATCGCGCCATTGTTGGTTTCAGTGAACGCGGCCCAGGTGCCGAGACCCATGAACGGCGGCATCGTCCAGCGATCGACAGCAACCTTCACGTCCGCGCGCGGAAACGCGACTTTATAAACGCCTTCCTTTTCGTTGAGCTTGCCTTTGAGGCCGGTGATTTCGTCGATCTTTGCGGTATCCAGCGCGGCCAGCGCGCTGAGGGTTGTCGCGGCAAAAGTCGCCGCCAAGATAGAAAGCTTTTTCATTGCTGAAGCCGTCGGTTCTCAAGCGATGTGACGCTCCAGAACCGTCGCGTTTCGATTAGTATTTCTCGCCTTTTTCTTTCTGCTCCTTGCTCTCGTCGTGTTTGCTTAGGACTTTGCCGTTAGCATCCATCTCGACACCAATCTGTTTGCCGGTCTTATTGATAATGGCTTCAAAATTGGCGCCTTCTTTTTCCCAGCGGACAATCGTTCCGCCTTTGGCTTGGGACTGGGCAGCTTGCTGCACCGCGGCGGGTACGTCAGAGCCGCTGATCGTTTACTCTTCGTGTTTTTGTTCCTTCGCTTGCGCGGCCAAGCCGAACGCCAGGCCGGCGCTCACTGCCACGGCTGTGATTAGGTTTTTCGTTTTCATCATAGTTCCTTGGTAACCTCCTGAGTTGATTATTGTAACCGTCTTTCGTGTACCAAATGAAGGTCGGATGTAATTGCAAATACAATTTGCAATACATATTTCATTGCACAGCATGAGACGTGATGAAGGCGACCTCGTGGCTTCTGCTTCTGTTCAGCCTCCCGACCAACCGCAAAACCGAGCGTGTTGCAGTTTGGCGACGGCTAAGAAAAATGGGAGCGGTTCCAATCAAAACCTCGACATACCTGCTCCCCGACGAACCACCGCAGTATGAGCAATTCCAATGGCTCGCTCAGCAGATTCGCGATTACGGTGGCGATTCCACATTGGTCCGCGCGCAGGGAATTGAGGGTCTGACCAGAGATGAGATTGTTTCGCTTTTCAATGCCGCGCGCGACAAGGAATACGCCGAGCTAAGGAAGGCACTGCAGAATTTTATTTCGCGCCGCAAAAGATCGGACGCCGAGTCCGTCGCAGTCGAGCTGGAGCGGTTGACGAAACAATTCCGCGAGCTTCGAGAGACCGATTTTTTCGACAGCGCGCGCGGGCATGAAGTCGCGATGTTGCTTCGCCGGGCTGAGGGACCCCAGCGCACGCGAAAACTCCAAATCCTGGACGCGAAGCAATATCGCGGGAAAACATGGCTGACGCGCCCTCGGCCCGAGATTGACCGAGTCGGATCTGCGTGGCTGATCTCGAAGTTCATTGATTCGAAAGCAAAATTCGTCTTCGCCCCAACCGCTCAAAGTGTTCCAGACGCAATTCCGTTCGACATGTTGGACGCAGAATTCTCTCACCATGGCGACAACGGCACGTTCGAGACGCTCAGTAAACGTTTTGCCATCGCCGATAAAGCTGTCGTGAAGATTGGCGAAATGATCCATGACGCCGATTTGGACGACGCGAGATTTCAACGCGTGGAAGGCGTGGGGATTGATCGCGTGCTCAAAGGCTGGGCAAAACAGGGCTTGCCCGATGAGGAGATTCTGCGTCGAGGTTTTGAGTGCTTTGACGCGCTCTACGCATTTTTGCAACGGCGATGAAGGCGACATCGTTAGCGGGGCCACGCCGGCAGGCGAGCCATCCCGCGTTTGGAGGAGGCTTTCCGATTTTGGCTCAAGCTCGGTTTCATCTCGTTTGGCGGACCGAGTGGCCAGATTGCGATCATGCACACCGAGCTAGTCGAAAAGAAAAAATGGATCGACAATTCGCGTTTCCTGCATGCCCTGAATTTTTGCATGTTGCTTCCCGGCCCGGAAGCGATCCAGCTCGCGATTTACATTGGCTGGCTCTGGCATCGCACCTGGGGCGGTATCATCGCCGGCGCGCTTTTCGTGATTCCATCAGTCTTCATTCTCTGGGCCTTGAGTTACATTTATGTCGCATTCGGTGACGTGGTGTGGATCGCCGCAGTTTTTTACGGATTGAAGCCGGCAGTGCTCGCCATTGTGGCCGCGGCTGTCATTCGCATTGGTCGAAAAGCATTGCAGAGTGCGGCCATGTGGCCCGTTGCAGCTGCGGCGTTCATTGCCATCTATTTCTTTCGCGTTCCGTTTCCTTTGATCATTGTTACGGCTGGCCTTATTGGACTATTCGGCGCGAAATTCTTGCCGGGATATTTCTCGGCCGCAGAGGAATGATGTGTCAGCCCATACGCGTCCATCGGTTACTCAAGTGCTGAGAGTTTGCGCAACATGGATTTTTCTATGGTGGGCGCCGATTGTGCTCGCTGGAATTTTGCTCGGTACGCGGCACACCATTTTTCGTGAAGGTATTTTCTTTAGCAAAGCAGCGCTCGTGACATTCGGTGGTGCCTACGCCGTGTTGCCTTACGTCTCACAACAAGCTGTGGAGAACTATCACTGGCTTGGCGCTGGCCAGATGCTAGATGGTCTCGGCCTCGCCGAGACAACTCCGGGCCCGCTGATCATGGTGCTGCAATTTGTCGGATTTCTCGGTGCCTGGAATCAGCCGGGCGCTCTGCCGTCGCTCCTTGCGGCCACATTTGGCGCGCTCATCACAACATGGACAACTTTTACGCCGTGCTTTCTCTGGATTTTTCTTGGCGCACCGTACATCGAGAAGTTGCGCGGCAACGCGCAGCTCACCTCTGCACTTTCAACTGTCACCGCTGCCGTTGTGGGTGTGATTTTGAATCTGGCTGTCTGGTTCGGGGTGCGCGTCATCTTTCCTACCGCTGGAAATGTCGACTGGTTTGCAATCGCGGTTTGCGCAGTCGCGCTGATCGGAATGCTCCGCTGGAAATGGAACATCGTCCCGGTCATTCTCGGCAGTGGAGTGCTGGGGCTAATTTACACGCTTGCTCGTTCCGTGTGAACACACCAAGGCGAGATTTTATCCCGGTGGTCTTAGGCGTGCGCATTCTGCTTCGTAGGCTTCAATCAACTTTAGGATTCTGGATTGAAACGCATCCTGCGCCGCGTAGAGATCTCCGATAGGTTCCACGAAAGCCTTTTGCTTAAGCTCTTCCTCGATCGTCAAGCTGAGTTCGGCGAGCTTTTCAAGATTCGCTCGCGAATGAAACTCCAAATCCTTAAGCGTGGAGAGAACGGCAACCGATTTCTCCAATCGCGCTGCGTCTGGTTGTTGGTCCGTTTTCGCAGCTTCACCCGTTGCAGCCGCCGATCGCTCTTCATCGGCGGGCTGTTCTTTCTTTGCTAACTGCGCCTTCTTGCCCGCCCCAGGCACTTGAGCAGCACCTTTTGCAACATCCTTGTGTTTATGATGCTTCTCTCCGCATTCCGCCGGCGATGCGATCTAAGAGTGGTGACATCGATCGGTCGAAAAATCTGGGCAATTCCAGAAGTATGAATGAGACCAGCGATCGCGCTCTAAAACTTGACTGCTTAAAGCAGTCGAGTTCTTCATAATTGCACTTTATGGATCGTGACGTTGTGGGTGCCGAAGTCGTCGTGATTACCGGTGCATCGGCAGGCGTTGGACGCGCGACCGTTCGGAAGTTTGCGCGACACGGCGCGCGGATCGGTTTGGTCGCGCGCGGTCTTGATGGTTTGGAAGCCGCGCGAAAAGAAGTGGAAGAACTCGGCGGCAAAGCGCTTGTCGTTCCTGTGGATGTTGCGAACGCGGATCAAGTCGAAGCTGCAGCCGCGCAAATCGAGGCCGAACTGGGAAAGATCGACATCTGGATCAACAACGCGATGGCGTCGGTCTTTTCGCCGATCAAAGAAATGGCCCCGGAGGAGTTTCGACGCGTGACAGAAGTGACTTACCTGAGTTGCGTTTACGGCACTCTCGCCGCGCTGAAACGAATGTTGCCGCGCAATCGCGGCGTGATTGTCCAAGTCGGTAGCGCGCTGGCGTATCGCGGCATTCCGTTGCAAAGCGCGTATTGTGCGGCGAAACATGCAGTGCAGGGCTTCTGCGACTCACTCTGGTCTGAGTTGATTCACGACAGAAGTGCCGTTCGCGTGACAATGGTGCAATTACCCGCGCTAAACACGCCGCAATTCGGCTGGGTGAAAACCCGTCTGCCGCGCAAAGCGCAACCCGTGCCTCCTATTTTCCAGCCGGAAGTCGCCGCGGAAGCAATCTACTTCGCCGCGCACAATCCCCGGCGCGAATTCTATGTCGGCCTGCCCGCAGTGAAAGCGATCATTGCAAACAAAATCGCACCCGGTTTGCTGGACCACATTCTGGCCCGCACCGGTTACGATTCGCAGCAGTACGACGGCCCGGAAAATCCGAATCGCTCCGACAATTTATGGCAGCCAGTCGCCGGCGATCACGGCGCGCACGGCGGGTTTGACGCGCGAGCCCGAAGCTGGAGTCCGCAATTATGGACAAGCGAACACCGAGGCTGGCTCGCGCTTGGAGTGGCGGCGTTGTTACCGCGGGCCTGGCCGCGATTTTCAAAAATAAATGAACGCGCCTGTAGCCGAGATCGTTGATCCCTGCATGTGTTAACAGCTGTTTAGTGTTGAACCAGGCCGATGCTTGACCTTTAGCCGCTGTCTATGAGCGTCGAACCTCACTTCACGACGTAAAATGCGCCCAGGATCGCGCCGAAGATTGCGTGTGCGATCAGCACCGAGATGGGCGTGCGGATGCCGTAGTGCAAACCGAGAAAGCCAGGCGGCTCGAGCTGACGCACTACGGCCGGGCCGTATTGCTCGTTGGCCATGCGTGGATGCAATGCAGGTAGCACCGGCAGCGCCATGGTGAGAACAAAAGTTGCGTGCACTAGCCCGATCCCAGCCCCGAGCCACCATGTCGATTCTTGTAACACCTGAAAGGTAGCCACGTAAATCAGTGAGAAAATCCAGCCATTTGCGAAGTGTAAAAAGAAGCCGATGAATTTCGCTTTGTCGCGGCTCGGCGTAAAAATCGTGCCGAGCAAATAGGGAATATTCATCCGCGTCATCCCAATGCCCTGGCTCCCGGCCAAAATCGATGTAAGTACAACCGTGCTGACAAACCCCCAGAGCAGCCAGCTCGTCCAGTTCATAATCTTCGCTCCAACTTATGCGCTCGTTTTTCGCTAGTATGCAACGAGAGCGCGGCATTGATCAGGCCTAGATGCGTGAAGCCTTGCGGGAAATTTCCAAGCGCGTCGCCGCTCTCGGCATCGATCTCCTCGGCGAGAAGATCGACATCATTAGCATACCCGAGCGCAGCTTCAAAAACTTCCGTGGCTTCCGAAAAGTTTCCGCTGAGCGCGAGAAAATCCGCTTCCCAAAAACTGCAGGCGGCAAAGGCACCTTCATGTCGATCTTTACTTTGTTCGTTGCGATGAACGAGTCCCGGCCGCGGCACTAAGCGATCGCGGATGCGCTGGCGCGTTTTTTGCATGCGTTGTGAAGATGCCTCTTCGAATCCGTGATATGCCAGCAAGAGCGCGCTCGCGTCGATAACGTTGCTGCCACAAGCCTGCGTGTACGCTTCGAGTTTCGGATTCCAACAGTGAGTTTCGATGTCTTCGCGAATCCGCTTTCTCTCGGATTCGCATTTTCCAACTGAGATGCCATGCAGCTGTCCCCGTGCTTGCATTTTGAGAATGCGATCGAGGGCGACCCAACACATCATCCGCGAATGGGTGTAGTGACGGCGCTGATCGCGCTCCTCCCATATCCCGTTATCGGGCTCCTGCCAGTGCTCGCAAACATATTCGGCGGATTGGCGGAGCATCTTTTGCATCTCACGATCGAGCTTTTCGCGTTCGCCAATGAAATGTGAGACCGCCTCTCCCACTTCACCGTAAACGTCGAGTTGTAGCTGCTCGCTCGCCGCGTTGCCGATCCGCACCGGACGCGAGCTGGCGTAGCCGTGTAGATGGGACAGCTCGTGCTCGGACGGTGGACGCTCGCCAAGGACATCATAAACAACGCGTAATTCCGGGCGCGTCAGCCGAGTCGCATGCAACAACCAATCGACGAACGCTTCCGCATCGTCTTTGTAACCTAAACCGAAGAGCGCGTGCACAGTAAACGAGGCATCGCGCAACCAGGCGAAACGATAATCCCAATTCAAATCGGCAGCCACACGCTCAGGCAAGGATGTGGTAAGCGCGGCGATAATCGCCCCCGATGGCGCGTAGGAAAGAAGCTTCAGCACGAGCGCGCTGCGAACAACTTCGCGCTCATAAGGCCCGCGATAATTGGATTCGGACGCCCACTCACGCCACCAGTCGATCGTCAGATTTAGTTTCTGCACAACCAAATCGCCTAGGGGCGGGAGCACTGCCGGAGCTTCCTCCGAAAAGGTGAGCGAAAACGCGACTGGCTCACCAGCCTTCAATGTCACTTTTGCCGACAAACCGCCATTACTGTTTGGCGCCAAATGGATGTCGCTGCGTAGGGAAAGCCGACTTGTTCCAATGTTGATGCGCCATTCGAGGTTGCCCGCATTCTTAATCATCGGAGTCGTGCGCCCGTAATCTGGACGCGGATCAAAATCGATGAGCACGGAAACTTCACCCTCCTCACATTTGATTTGCCTGATGATTTCGTTCTCCGGCCAAAGTCGTCGCTTTTTTTCTTCCTCAGAGATGACCGGCATAAAATCGGTCAGCACAATTTTTGCCG
>WNFZ01009009.1_pt1 | contig 11919 bp, 10 predicted proteins | sample 5400081 | NCBI WGS metagenome assembly WNFZ01 (sample SAMN13153365, study PRJNA577476) | soil metagenome | isolation source: 80 cm soil or saprolite under grassland replicate 1 | place: USA:California | collected 2016-06-15
TGTCGGTCGGACTGCACATGCGGCTCGCCGGCCGCCCCGGTCGAGCGGCCGCGCTCGCCCGCTTCCTCGACTACGTCCAGGGGCACGACCGCGTCTGGGTCTGCCGGCGCATCGACATCGCGAGACACTGGATCGAGCACCATCCCTACCGCGCCCGGTGAATCGGCGCCCGGTTCGCGGCCGAGAGTGGACGACCACGAGACCGGCGGCGCCGGCGGCGTCCCTCCGTTCACGCGACGTCACGCAACACTTCGATGAAGGTCTTGACGATGCGCGGATCCCAGTATCCCGCGTCCGACTCCCGGCCCAGGATCTCGGCGACCCGAGCGTGCGGGAGCGGCGCCTTGTACGGCCGCTCGCTGCGAAGCGCGTCATAGACATCGACGACGGCCATGATCCTGGCGCCGAGCGGGATGGCCTCGCCCGCCAGTCCCTCCGGATATCCGGAGCCGTCGAGGCGCTCGTGATGGTAACGGACGATCGGCCGGACGTCGTCGAGGGTTCGCAGGGATCGGATCAGGTCGGCGCCCACGACGGGGTGGGTCCGCATCCTCGTCTGCTCTCCGGCGTCGAGGGGCCCGGGCTTGAGCAGGATGCCGTCGGGCAGGGCGACCTTGCCGAGGTCGTGCAGGAAACCGCCCAGCCGGAGAGCCTTGAGCGTCCGCTCATCGACGCCGAGGGCTCGGCCCAGGCTGACCCCGTATGCGGCGAGACGCTCGCAGTGCCCCCCCGTGTAGGGGTCCCGGGCCTCGATGGTCATGCCGAGCATGGTGAGGACGTGTTCGGCCTGCTCGAGCTGGTCGAGCAGAAACTTCAGCCGGAGAAGCGCCGCGACCCGGGTGCGAAGCTCCGTGAAGTCACAGGGCTTCCCGAAGAAGTCATCCGCTCCGGCGGCCAGCCCGGCCACGCGCGCATCCAGGTCGGACCGCGCGGTCAGGAGGATCACGGGGATGAGCCGGAAACGGGGATCGGCCTTCAGGCGAACGCAGAGCTCCACCCCGCTCATCGCTCCCATGTGGACGTCGGTGAGGATCAGGTCGACCCGCGCGCCGTCGAGAACCTTGAGCGCGACTTCCGCCGAGGGCGCCGTCACCACCCGGTAGCGCTGGGCTTTCAGATGATCCGCGAGCGTGGACCGCACGTCGGCGTCGTCCTCGACGACGAGAACGGTCGCCGGTTCCGTCCGGGACGGCCGGGACGTCACTGTCTCCGTCATCAGGATTCGTCCGGGATCGCGGCCTTGAGAGCCTGCCGGACCGCATGGAGCACCTTGTCGAGCGCGAACGGCTTGTTCACGCAGGGCACCCCCGTCTCGTCCAGGAACCGTCTCGCTCCCGGACTCAGCGTATCGCCGGTGATGAAGATGACGCGGCGCCGGAGGTCGGGGTACCGGCGCTCCATCTCCCGGTAGAGGCCTGGACCATCCAGCTCGGGCATCCGGAGGTCCGTCAGCACGAGGTCATAGGCCCGGGCGCCGAGCTTGTCGAGCGCGATCCGGCCGTTGGCGGCGACGTCCACGTGGTGACCATCGAGAGCGAGCACATCGCCGAGCAACCAGCCGATCGTGGACTCATCGTCGACGACGAGGATGTTCTTGTCCCGTACCGGCTCCGACGAGTCGAGCGCCGGGGTGGCCACCGTCTCGCCGGAGGATCCCGCGACGGGCACGGTGAACGAGAAGGTCGCCCCGTGTCCGGGCGCGCTCTCGAACCGCATGGAGCCACCGTTCCCCTCGATGATGCCCTGACACAGCGCGAGTCCAAGACCCGTTCCGACCCCCAACGGCTTGGTCGTGAAGAACGGCTCGAAGATCCGCGCCTGGATCGCCGGGGGAATGCCCGGGCCCGTGTCCGCGACCTCGAGGACGGCCTGCTTCGAGGCCGCGTCGAAGCGCGTGGACAGCCTGAGCCTTCGCGGCGGGGGCACCTCCCGCATCGCGTGATCGGCGTTGGTGACCAGGTTGACGACGACCTGATGGACCTGATGGGGATCGCCCCAGACCAACGGCAGACCCTTGTGCAGGTCGAAGGCGATGTCGACATTGTCCACGCGGACCTGGTAGCTGAGCAGCTCGACCGCCTCCCGCACGATCTGGTTCAGCGAAAACGCCTGCCGCTCCGGCGGACGCTGGCGCGCCAGGGCCAGGAAGTTGGTGACGATCCGGGCACAGCGCTCCGCGGCGCGCTCGAGGTCTTCGACGTGCTTGCCGGCGGGGGTGTCCCCGATCTCGTAGCGCAGGAGGGCCGCCCGCCCGGCGACCACCGACAGCGGATTGTTGAGCTCGTGGGCAACCCCGGCCAGGAGCTGGCCCATGGCGGCGATCTTCTCGGTCTGGAGCAGCTGCTCCTGGGTGCGGTGGAGCTCCTCCAGGCGCTGGCTCAACTCCTGGTACAGGCGCGCGTTCTGGATGGCCACCGCCGCGTGGTCGGCCAGCGCCGTCAGCAGCCGTCCTTCTTCCGCCCAGAACTCCCGAGGGCGAATGCTCATCACCGCGAGGATCCCGATCACCTGGCCGGCGGCCCCGAGCGAGACGGCGAGGGTCGGTCCGGCAAGATCGGCGAGGGCCGTCACGTCGCCGGGGGCGGCAACCAGATCTTGCAGGATGACGCGCCGGTCGGTGAGCGCGCGCGCCCTGGCCCTCTCGTCCATCTCGAGGCGGACGGCGCGGGCTCTCGATTCCTCGACCCCCGCCCAGCCGGCCGCGCGCAGCGCGGCCCCGTCCAGCAGCCACAGGACCGCCCGGTCCGCTCGCAGCAGATCCGCCGCGGCCCGCGTCACCCGCCCGACCAGGTGATCCACGTCCCGCACCACCGCGAGCTGATGGGCGAGCCCGTTCAGCACGACGAGCGCGTCCTTCTCATCGGCGAGCCGCCGCTGGGCGAGCACGTGCTCGAGGGTCGACGGCAGCTTGACGAGGTATCCCTCTCGCTTGATGACGTAGTCGGCGGCGCCGAGCTTGAACGCCTGGACGGCCGTCCCTTCGTCGCCCTGGCCCGTGACCACGACGACCGGGACCCGGATCCCCTCCTCGCGGATGGTCTTGAGCACCTCGATGCCCGACCGATCCGGGAGCCGATAATCGAGGAGGACGAGATCGTACGGGACCCGCCGGAGCCGCTCCAGGCCTTCCCCTCCGCGCCACGCCACGTCGAGCTGGAGATGCCGGCCATGCTCGTGCAATGCCCGTCGCGTCAGCTCCACGTCGTTCGCGTCCGACTCGACGTAGAGGAGGCGGGTCGCCCTCCGGCGAAGCTCGGCCGTCGACTCGAACCAGCGGAACGCGTCCTCGATCACCCCCGGCAGGGTGACGAGGTAGTCGGCGCGCTTGGCGACGTAGTTGGCGGCGCCGGCCTTGAGCAGGCGCACCGCGGCCTCGGCGTCGCCGGACCTCGTCACGAGGACCACCGGGACCGGCATGCCGCGTGTCTTGATCGATTCGAGGAGATCGAGCCCCGTCCCGTCCGGCAGGCGGTAATCGGAGAGGACCACGTCCACCCCGCCTGCGGTCAGCTCATCGAGGGCATCCGCCACCGTGTCGACGACCTGCAGCTTGAGGTGGCGGGCGTGCTGGTCCAGGTGACGGCGGGTCAGCTCCTGGTCCGCGCGATCATCCTCGACGTAGAGCACCCGGATCGTGTGCATCGGGCCCTCACGCGCTCCGGTCGGCGCCGGGATAGGGCACGTTGGTCACGATCCAGTAGAGGTCGATCCGCTCCACCACTTCCTGGAACTTTTCGAACTCCACCGGCTTGACGATGTAACTGGCGGCGCCGAGCTCGTAGCTCCGCGCGACGTCCCGGTCCTCGCCGGAGGTCGTCAGCACGACGACGGGGATGTTCCGATAGACGGGGTGGCTCTTGAGCTGCCGCAGGACCTCGAGCCCGTCGATCTTCGGCAGCCGCAGGTCGAGCAGGATCAGTCCCGGGATCGGTGCGCCGTCGCCGAACGCACCGCGACGATGCACGTAGTCGAGCGCCTCCTCCCCGTCGCGGGCCACCGCCACCGGATTGGAGAGCTTCCGGCGTTTGAACGCCCGCAGCGTGAGCTCCACGTCGGCGGGGTTGTCCTCCACCAGCAGGATCGGAATCGCCGTGCTCATGCCCCGCCGCCCGCGTTCGCCGGCAGCGCCAGAAAGAACGTGCTGCCCTGACCCGGCTTGGAGACGGCCCACGCGCGGCCGCCGTGGCGCTCGGCGACCTTCCGGACGATGGCCAGTCCCACCCCGGTGCCCGGGACGTCCTCCTGGCGGTGCAGCCGCTCGAAGATCTGGAAGATCCGATCGTGATACGTCATGTCGAACCCGATCCCGGTATCGGCCACCGAGAGCACGACGGTGTCGCCGTCCCGGCGCGAGCCGATCGTGATCGCGCCCCCCGGACCGCCGATGAACTTCACGGCGTTGCCGACGAGGTTGGCGACCGCCTCCCGGAGGCCCTCGCGCTCCGCCTCCACGTCCTCCACCGCCAGCTCCGTCCGGACGGCGATTCCCCGGGCCTGGATCTCCTCGGCGAAATCACCGCAGACGTCGTCGATGAGCGCCGACAGGACGATCGGCTTCCGGGTCAGCGCGCGCCGCTCCAGCCGCGAATAGCGGAGCAGATCGTCGATGAGCTCGCCCATCCGCCGCGTCGAGGTCCGGATCATCTCGAGGTACCGCCGCCCGGGTCCCTCCAGGCGCTCGTCGTAGTCCTCCTGGAGGGCTCGCGCGAAGCCGTCGATGCCGCGGAGCGGCGCCTTGAGATCGTGCGACACCGTGTAGGTGAAGGCCTCCAGCTCCCCGTTCACCGCCTCGAGCTGCACCGTGCGCTCCGCCACGCGCTGCTCGAGATCCTGATTGAGCCGGCGGACCTCGTCCTCGGCTTGCTGCCGCTCGGCGACCTCGCCGAGCAGTTCGCGGTTGATCGCTTCCACCTCCCCGGTCTTCTGGGCGAGGCCTTCGTACGACCTCTGCACCTCCTGGGCCATTCCGTTGAACGCGATCGCCAGCGTCGTGACCTCATCGCGTCCCTGAGGGATCACCCGTGCCGAGAAGTCCCCGCGTCCCATCCGCTCGGCCGCCTTCACGAGACGCTGGATCCCTCGGGTGAGGGTGTAAGCCAGGCCACAGCCGAGGAGGATGACGCTCCCCGTGCATCCGAGCGCGATCCAGAAGAGCCATCGCATCAAACGCGTCTGGGCCGCATACGCCGCCGCGACCGGCTTGGCGGCGACGACGCCCCATCCGAGTTGCCCGATGGGCACGTAGGCCGCCAGCAGTTCTTCGCCGTGCTGCGCCTCGCGGAATTGCATGCTGCCCGACCGGCCGCCGAGCACCGCCTGGACGATGGGCTGGTCTTTCAACTCCAGGGGCGTCCCCCCGACGGCCTCGCTCGTCTGCGCGATGAGAGTACCCTTGGCGTCGACGAGGTAGACGTGACTGCCGTCGCCCAGCCCTATGGTGTCGACGAACCGGTTCATGGCGGCGAGCGAAAGCGCCCCGATCAGCACCCCTCGGACGGTGTCGCTGTCATCGAGGACCGGAACCGCGATCGCAACCTCCGGACGTCCACCGGCCGTTGCCACGTAGACACCGGTGACGTGCGGCCGCCGCGTGCGCATCGCCTCGCGGAAAGAGTCCTGGAAGGAAAGAGCCTGGCCGATGGTCACCGCGTCCGGCACCCGCGCGCGGAGCACTCCCGTCGGGTCAAGGACGGCGACGTAGTCGAACTGCCGGAAGTGCTGGAGGAAGTTCTCCAGGACCTTCGCCGCCTCCGCCCAGTTGGCATCCCGGATCTCACGTCCGAGCTTCGGCCGCCCTGGAGCTTCCTGCATGATGCCGACCGCATCGGCCACGTACTGCTCGACGGCTCGGGCGGTCAGGGTCGCGGCCGTCCGTTGCGCCGCCAGAACCTGATCGCGGATGCTCTGGCGACCGGCCGTCACCGCCGCGACGCTCATGAGAGCGAGGTACGTCGTGACGAGCAAGCCGATCGCCAGGGAAAACTTGGTCGCCAGACGCCCGACTCTCACCGCCTCACCCTCCGCGACTCGGACCGGCTGGGTTCATTCCGGAGCGCGACCGCGCCGCCGAGCAGACCAGCGGACGAGAAGAATGCCGCTCTCTGACAAGCCGACGGGACTCGCTCACGCACGCTGCACGCCGCACGCCGGGTCGTGAGCCTCTGGCGGCTCACGCGTCGCGACAACCCAGGGTCCTTCCCACGTCCTTCGACTCTTGCAGACAATCTCGAGGTCTGTCAACAATTCACCTCGGGATCGCTACCCGGGTGTCGCAGCGCGTTATGAGCCTCCGAGAGGGTGCCATCGTCCCGAGAAGGCTCATAACCCCGCGCACGGTTGTCCTGACGGAAGGCAAGGCAGGGGGCCGTCGAGGCCCCTGCCGATTCCCCTCGGCGCGGCGGGAGCGGGATGTCTCCGGGATCACGTCGTGGTGCGGACAGCCCGCGCGCTCGTACGGCGCCCTCAGCGTCGACCGCTACCACGTGCTCCGTCAGGCGGAGGACCCGTAGCGCGGGGCGGGTCAACGCCCGACGAGGCCGAAGAGCACGCGGTCGAAAGCGGGCGCCACGACATCGGCGACGCCGGCCACCCAGAGCGCGACGATCACGGCGGTGAAGACATCCATGGTGTAGTGCGCGCGCAGCACGATCACGGTCGTGGCTTCGATGGCGGCGATGGCGATCCCGAGGCAAAGGAGGCCCACACCGCCCAGCCGCGCCAATTCGACGCTGCCGTACACGGCGATGGCGGTGTGGCCGGAGAAGAACAGGTCGGTGGCCGTCCCGTAGGTGACGAGCAACGACGGGAAGCCGGGGTAGCGCCAGATCATGCCGTCGGGCGGCGGCAGCGCGCAGAGCCCCTGGCAGAGCTGCCGGAGCACGAACAGGATGAGCAGGCCGAGGAACGGCCGGAAGCTCGGCCCGAGGATCGCCCAGCCGAGCAGGAACATGCCGAGCGCGTCGATGACGGCCGAGGTGAGGATCAGCAGCGCGTTGGCCGCGGCCGGATGGTCGCCGAGGAATCGATTCAGCGGCCGGGTCCACTCGTGAACGGCGTCACCGATGCGACCCACCGGCCAGGCCCGCTGCCCGATGAGCCGCTGCGTCCAGAACCAGCCGGCCAGCCCCGCGACCACCAGGCCGAGCCGGGCTCCCCACAGCGCCAGCGAACTCTCGCTCATGTCACGCTGCCCATGCCTCCGTCGTCGTGAGGGCGTCCGGGAGCGCGCCGCCGTCCACTTCGCGCTGGCGATGGCTCGGCTGATGGCTCCCGCCGGGCGCGATGACGATGATCCCGGCGCTCCCGGCCCGGGTGGCGACCGGTCCAACCGGGAGGCGTTCCCTGTGCAGGGGACTGCACAGGAGCGGGCTGGTCGCTAGATTCTTTCCTGTATTGTGCAACGGATTGATCACGAGAGCCGGCCCAACGAGTCGATTTCTATGACCTTCGCCGCTTGGCCTCGAACTTGCCCGATATGAAGACCTGCAGGGCGCGCTCCCGGAGGTGCTCCCGCGGGTGCAGGTGCGCTTCGAACGAGGTCCTTGCTGCTGCACTGTCACGGTCGCCAGGAGGCTCATCACGGACGAGCGGCAGCCGGATCAGCGACGACACCCGCGGGCGAACGTGCGGTGGCCCGTGGTCGTGGAAGCCAGCGGCCGGATCTTCCAGCTCGAGACGGTCAACATCAGTTCTCGGGGGGCCAAGGTCAGACCGAAGGAAGAGCTGGAAGAGGGAAGCCTCGCCGAGCTCCATTTCCATCCGCCGGGTGACGGCGTCTTCGATGTGTCGGCCATCGTGTGGCGGGTCGACCTGGACGGCCTCGCGTTCTTCTTTTTCGGCGACAGCACGCTGGACCCGGCGCAGTATCCCTCGGCTCCCGCGTAGGCGCCACCGGTCCCGGCTTCGGTGCCCCAAACCTGACGCCGTTCGAGCGCAGCGTCAGGCGCCGGATCTGTAGCGGCGGCCCGTGCAGGAGCGCACGAGCCGGCCGGGAGGTTCCTTCGCCAACATCGTGAGCCCCGCCTCCCCGATCGCCATGGCCGTCGAGATCGCCGACGTGGTCGGCCTTGCCGCCTGCCATCGATCACAGGCGAAGGCACATGAGATCCGCCTCACTCGTCGCGCGGCTCGTCCCGGATGAAGCGCCCGGTCTGGAGGTCTCGCAGCGTCTGCTCGATCTCCGCGCGCGTGTTCATCACGAACGGCCCGTGGCGGGCGATCGGCTCGCGAAGCGGGCGCGCCGCCGCGAGGAGAAACCGGCCGCCGCCGGGTCCGGCCGAGGCCTCCACGATATCACCGTCGGCAAAGATGACCAGGGCCGGCGCGCGGGCGGGAGTCTGCTCCGGCCCGAAGCGCACTTCGCCCTCGTCGACGTAGGCGAACGCGGTGTGGCCTCGTGGCACCACCTCGCGGAAGGTGCTGCCGGGTGGCAGCCTGACATCGACGAATTTCGGGGCGACGGCAAGGCCCTCCACCGGGCCGACCGACCGCCCCTCCGCTGCGTCACCGGCGATGACCCGAACCATCGCTCCCCCGTCCAGCGCCGTCTCGGTCAGGTGATCCGCCTGCAGGTCGCGATACTTCGGCCGGGTCATCTTCTCGCGCGCCGGCAAGTTGAGCCAGAGCTGCAACCCGCCGATCCCCTCCGGGCGGACCTGCGGCATCTCCTCGTGGAGGATGCCGCTGCCCGAGGTCATCCACTGGATGTCACCCGCCCCGATCGTGCCGCGATGCCCGAGGGGAAGCCCGCCTCGTAGTCCGCCGGGTTGACCGACTCGAAGTGGTCGAGGAGCAGGAACGGATCGAGATGGTCGAGACGGCGGGTCCCGATGCTCCGGCGGAGGTGAACCCCTGCCCCTTCGACCACCGGCTCCGGCGTCACGACCTGCGCCACGGAACGTGAGGACTGGCTCATCGTCCTACCTCCCTGGGGCTCCCCCATTCACCCACCCGTTCCCGGCGGCGGGCGGGCACTCCGTGCGGCCAAATCGCTTGCGCCACACCGACCCATCGTAAGGCCGCTCACCCGCATGATGCAAGCTACGGCGCGGCCAACGGTGCGGAGTCGTCCCACGTGCCTCCATCGACCCGCTACGTAGTACGATGCATTCCGCGGGTCGGGCTCCCTGGGGCGGGAAACCGCTTCGAGATGACGCAGGAACATGATACCTCTGTTCCATGAGCGTCACCGGTGAGCCAGCCCGGATCCTCCCGTCCCGGGCCAGGACAGGGTCGCCGGTGCTGAGCCACCGTGCCGCCCGGCGTCCCCGCAAGACTGGCGAGGACGAGTGAGCGGAGCGCTCGGAGAGCGCGATCGTGTTGGCGGGAGTGGTTGACGAAAAGGGGACAGGTCCACGGCGGAATCGAGGCGTAGAGTGAACCCGATGCCAACCGGCGTGCCGAGTCCCGCTGCGCGCGAGCGCTGATTCGATGGGCGTCGCCTACGACCCGAAGCTCCCGTCGCTGATCGCCGATCCGTATCCGGTGTTTCGCCAGCTCCGCGAGGAGGAGCCGGTGCATCGGAGTCCCGTCCTCGGCGGCGTGGTGCTCACGCGCTTCGCCGACGTGAAGGCGTGTCTCAACGATCCGCGCCTCTCCTCCGACCGCATCACGCCGCTCGTCAGGCACCGGCGGGATCGAGAGCATGCCGCCGAAATCCAACAGCTCGGCCGGATGCTCGGGCGGTGGGCGGTGTTCACCGACCCGCCAAAGCACACGCAGCTCCGTGGGCTGATGAACACCGCCTTCACGACGCGCGCCGTGGAACAGCTCCGGTCGCGCGTCGAGGCCCTCGTCGCGGAGCTCATCGACCAGGTTCGCGATCGCGGTGAGCTGGACTTGATTCGAGACTTCGCCTGGCCGCTCCCCATCACCGTGATCGCGGAGATGCTCGGCGTGCCTCGGGAGGATCGCCCGGCCTTGAAGGCATGGTCCGACGAGCTGGCGGCGTTCGTCGGCAGCGCGCTCGCGACCCCGGACAAGTACGAGCGGGCGGCGCGAAGCGGCGGCAAGATGAGCGACTACTTCGGCGATCTGATCGCGAAGCGCCGCGCGCGCCCGCGGGGCGATCTCCCCTCCGCGCTCGTCGCCGCTGGGGAGGGGCACGATACGACGAGCGAGGACGAGCTCGTCGCGACCGCGATCCTGCTGCTCTTCGCCGGACACGAGACCACGACCAACCTCATCGGCAACGGCATCCTGAGTCTCCTCCGCCATCCCGCAGCGCTCCACGCGCTGCGCGCCGACCCGTCGTTGATCGTGCCGGCCGTCGAGGAACTCCTGCGCTACGAGGGCCCGACGGCCGCGATGGTGCGCATTGCGCTCGAGGACGTCGGCGTGCCCAGCGGCGGTGCGGTCGGCCGCGGCGACCGCGTGTTCCTGATGATCAACGCCGCCAACCGCGATCCCCGGCAATTCGACGAACCGGACCGCGTGGACATCCGGCGCGACCCGAACCGTCACATCGCGTTCGGCTACGGGCTCCACTTCTGTGTCGGTGCGCCGCTGGCCCGGCTCGAGGCCCAGATCGCCATCCCGGCGCTCCTCCGTCGCCTGCCGGATCTGGCCCTCACGACCGATCCGCTCCCGTGGCTCGACTCGCTGGTGTTCCGCGGTGTGCGATCGCTCCCGCTGACCTTTCGTCCCGCGTAGTCGGCGATGCGGAGCCGGACGCGTCGGCGTTCGTAGTCGATGGGTCGGAAGACACTGATCTGGGTCGGATTGACCGTCGGCTCGGCCGTCGGCGGCTACCTTCCTGCGCTATGGGGCGGGGACCTCCTCTCGTTCTCGTCGTTGATCCTGAGCGCCGCGGGCGGCATCGTTGGAATCTGGCTCGGCTATCGGTTCAGCGAATAGCTGTGGCTGATCGAGAGTACCGCCCATGTAAACACCAGGGCGTCGGAATGCGCGGCCCTCATGTGCCGGCCGGCTTCTCGAGGTGGCCGCCGAACTCGTAGCGCATGGCCGAGAGCAGCTTGTCGGCGAAGTCCGCTTCGCCGCGCGAGCTGAAGCGCTCGTACAGGGCCGCGGAGAGGACGTGGGCCGGCACGCCCTCGTCGATGGCCGCCTTGATCGTCCACCGCCCCTCGCCGGAGTCGGACACGCGCCCCTGGAAGCCCTTGAGCTTCGGGTCCTTGATGAGCGCGGAAGCCGACAGGTCGAGCAGCCAGGAGGCAATGACGCTGCCGCGCCGCCACACCTCGGCGATGTCCGGCAGGTTGAGGTCGTACTGGTAGTGCTCGGGATCGCCCAGCGGCGTCGTCTCGGCGTCGACCGCATGCTCCCGCTTGCCGACATTGGCGGAGCGCAGGATGCCCAGCCCCTCGGCGTAGGCGGCCATGATCCCGTACTCGATCCCGTTGTGGACCATCTTGACGAAGTGGCCCGCGCCGTTCGGCCCGCAGTGGAGATACCCCTGCTCGGACGTGCCGTCGGCCTTCTCGCGTCCCGGAGTGCGCGCGATGTCGCCGGCGCCGGGCGCCAGCCTGGCGAAGATCGGATCGAGGCGCTTGACCACCTCCGGCTCGCCCCCGATCATCATGCAGTACCCGCGCTCCAGCCCCCAGACGCCGCCGCTGGTCCCCACGTCGACGTAGTGGATCCCCTTCGGCCGAAGCTCCTTCGCGCGCCGGATGTCGTCGATGTAGTAGGAGTTGCCCCCGTCGATGAGGATGTCGCCCTTGTCGAGCAGCGGCAGGAGGTCGGCGATGGACTGGTCGACCACGGCCGCCGGCACCATCAGCCACACCGCCCTCGGCTTCTCCAGCTTCTTCACGAAGTCCGCGAGCGAGGAGGCCCCCACCCCCTTCTCCCGGGTGAGCTCCTGCACCGCCGTCGGCGACATGTCGAAGACCACGCACTGGTGGCCACCCTTGAGAAGCCGCCGCACCATGTTGGCGCCCATGCGGCCAAGTCCGATCA
>WNFZ01005221.1_pt1 | contig 11917 bp, 8 predicted proteins | sample 5400081 | NCBI WGS metagenome assembly WNFZ01 (sample SAMN13153365, study PRJNA577476) | soil metagenome | isolation source: 80 cm soil or saprolite under grassland replicate 1 | place: USA:California | collected 2016-06-15
AGCATTGCGGCCGTGAAATCGCCTGCTGGCAGGCGGAACCCACCCGCTACCGCGAGGTGGTACTGACCTCATGTCACTGCGACGAACGATGATCAGCGTTCGCTAATCGTGCTGCTAGTCAAACTGCATCAGTACTGGAGTTTATAACCCTTGGCCACCGTCGCAAAACCTGTCCCGCGCGAACATCGCGGCCGCCTGTTGCGGGTGCTCGGCGTCGGTTTCGGGCTCGCGGTAATCATCGGCAACACGATTGGTGCTGGAATCTTTCGCGCGCCCGGCACAATTGCATTACAACTGCCACATCCGTGGCTCTTTCTCGGGGTGTGGCTCCTGGGCGGCGTCTACGCTCTGCTCGGCGCAATCTCCCTGGCAGAACTCGGCGCAATGATTCCGCGCTCCGGCGGGCAATACGTTTTTGCGCGCTACGCTCTCGGCGAATATGCCGGCTTTATTGTGGGTTGGAGCGACTGGCTTTCGACGTGCGGTTCGGCTGCAGCCGTATCTCTGGTTATTGGTGAGTTTGCCGGGGCACTCTTTCCTGCACTGAAGGAGGAGGGTGTAATCATCGCGGCAACGATAGCCATCGTGTTTGCCGCACTCCAATGGCACGGAATCGTATGGGGCAGCGCGGTTCAGAACTCTACCAGTTTGCTCAAGGCGCTTGCCTTCCTGTTGCTCATTGCTGCCGCCTTTATTTTTGGCGGACAGGGCTCGTTCACAACTCATGCCGGACTGCCGCTGCCCGCAGGTTTTGCTTTACTCGCCGCCCTGGTGCTATCGCTGCAATCCGTCATCTACACCTACGATGGCTGGAACGGTGTAGTGTACTTTTCTGAAGAAGTCACAAATCCCGGCCGCGATATTCCTCGGGCAATGATTGGCGGTGTGCTCTTGATCATAGCTATCTACCTGCTCGTTAATGTGGCGCTGCTCTACGTTCTTCCAATTTCGAAGATAGCCGGACAGGACTTCGCCGCCGGCGCTGCAGCCCGGGTGATTTTCGGCCGGCATGGCGACACCGTCTTTCGATCCCTGACGATCATTTCAATGCTCAGCGCGATCAATGCCTATCATCTGATGTCCACGCGCGTCTTATTTGCAATTAGCCGTGATGGCCTTTTCGCGAAGCAGGCAGCATCGGTTAACAAAGGCGGCACTCCCATTTTTGCTTTAGCGATGAGCGTCGCGGTGGCGATGATCTTTATCGTTTTTGGAGAAAAGTTTGACATAGTCATTTCGGCGTTGGCGTTTTTCTTTGTGGCAAACTATACGCTGTCTTTCGTCTCCATCTTTGTGCTGCGCCGCCGCGAGCCGGAAAAAGATCGGCCGTATCGGGCCTGGGGCTATCCCTGGACCACCGCGCTGGCGCTAATCGGCTCGGTCGTTTTCCTGGTTGGTGCAATCGCCGCAGACCTGGCCGGGGACACGCGTTATAGTCTTTATGCGCTTGGGCTGCTTGCAGTCAGTTATCCTTTGTTTCGTTTGATGAAATTCACAAATCAGTTTTTTTCAGATTGACTTCGCCGCAAATTTCACCTGGAAGGCTTTGCGTGATTTCAAAAACGGTTAGGTAAGGAAGGTGCCATGAGACCAACTTTTGCAATCGGTGTGTTCATTCTCATTACAATCAGCATTCCTTCCGTCTATGGTCAGCAGGACGATGAGGCGGTTCGCAACCAAACAAGAGAACGGCTCGCGCAATTACTGGAAAAGGCCGGCCCGGCCGTCAACATCGATTTCAGCCGAAGCCAAAAACAACCCTATAACTATGTCGGCACCTTGAGAACGGGACTAGCTAACGCGGACAGTTTTGAGGTCGTCATCAGCGTTACTCCCAAAGAAACCATAGGGTTTCGCATCTACCCGCATTACAAGAGCGGCTATATCAACGTCGACAAGGCCAAAGACCGCGCCTCACTCATGCGACTGTTACTGCGATTAAGCGATCGAGCCTTTCTTTTTTGGGGAGCAGATGAAACAGGCGACATCTTCACCGGCTACACATTCACGCTGGAATCAGGCTTTCCGGAGGAAGCGATCAAGATCGTGTTGCGCAGTATCGTTAATAGCGATAGGTTTGTCGGCGAGATGCGTCCCTTTCTCGATGGTAACAGCGCGGGCGCGCTTAAGTGAACACCGACCGACAAAGCTTCGTTTAATGCTCGCACCCACAAGAAGTTTACTCTGACGGCTCCACGGCAAACGGAAGTTTGCCAGCCATGTACCTACCGGCCAAAAACAAGCAAAGTGAACGACCCCGGCACAACAGTAGGCCGCGGCCGGAGTTGTTCCGCGGTCGGAGCCGGCGCCGGGCCGAATTCCGCGGTTATCAGAAAGACTTTGTGGGTCTTCTGATCGAGCGCCATCGTTCGCGCGCCTCGCTGCGTCGCAGCATTTTCCACGACCCTAAACTTGTCGGGCGCGTTCTCGTGAACTACCGTCAGCGTGCCCTCACCATTGGAACTGAACGCCAGTTGAGTTTCGGAATCGAACGCGGTGGCATCGACGCCGGCACCAATCGGCAGCGTCGCAACGACCTTTCCGTTGTCAGCATTCATCACCGCGAGCACCTTATTGGCGCAGCCAACGAACAGACGACGGTGCTTGCGATCCATTGCGATTCCGGTAGGCTCCTCACCCGGCACCAGCGGCCAGGTTGCATTGATTGCTAAGTTACGAGAGTCAAACTCAATCACCTGGCCCTTGTCTTCGATGTTAACAAAAATCCTTCCCCGCCCGTCTGCAACTCCCGACTCAGGACGCCCACCCAGCGCGAGAGTTCCCGCCACCGTGCCGGTCTTCGCGTCGACGGCTGTGGCATCTTTGCTTGCGCCATTGAAAGTGAAGATACGTTTGCTGCTTTCATCATAGAGAATCGCATCCGGATTTTGTCCTACTTTAACCTGCCCGAGGGTTTTTAGAGTTTTGAGATCAAAGATTGTAACGCTGGCGGCTCTGCCATTACTCGTGAACCCCTTGCCAAACTCTGGCGCGAGGGCGATGCCGTGCACACCCAACGTGTTTGGTATATCGCCCATAATTGCTCCGGAGTCGGAGTCAACGACCATTACATGTGTCGAGCGCGAGATGTAAAGACGGTGGGCGTCGCTATCGCAGGTGATGTAGTCCCAGCGACCCTCGCCACCCAGGACAAATTTCTTCAAGAGGTGATATCCGGTAGCAGGTTGTGTGTGGACAACTGCGATCGTTGAAAGCAGAAGACCAAAGCAGATGACGGTGTGGACGAATAGACGACGCGATATGTGTGATTTCATGAGAACCCTCCTCAGGAGATTTAAGAAGAAATGAATACTGGCAGCGCTGCGAGCGGCGGCTCTGCCGCATTCCGTGCGGAAAGGCTTTGCCTTTCCGGCCCGCCAAATTGAGAAAGGCTACGCATGGTGAACCAGAGGCATAGCCTCAAAGCTTGAGTGAGCCACCACGGTAAGGCAGAGCCTTACTGCACCGATGGCGGGAAAGCCGCACTGCGGTTCAATGTTTCCCTAGCTCGTGCGTTCGCGGCTCAACATCGCGTATACAGTTGGCGTTACTACAAGCGAAAGCAAGAGTGCAACCGTGAGACCGCCGATAACGGCTATTGCAAGTGGTTGCAGCAGCTCAGCCCCTGATCCGAGCGCGAGAGCCAACGGCAGCATTCCGAGGATAGCAGCCAGCGAAGTCATCAAGACCGGACGAAAGCGCCGGCGGCCCGACCGCAACAGGGCTTCTCGCAGCGTGTCGCCCGCAGCCAGATGATCCTCCACAGCATCGAGCATCAGGATACCGTTCTTCGCAACGATACCGACCACCATTATCATTCCCATCAGCGATACTATGTTGAGCGTACTCCTGGTAATGAACAATCCTGCGAGTACGCCACCGAGCGCCAGGACAGAACCGGTCACAATCGAGATTGGATGAGCGAACGAGCGAAACTCAATCAGCAGCGTTATGAAGACCAGCACCACGGCGAGAAAGAGCGCTAGCGCCAGCTCCTTAAAACTTGCCTGCTGTTCCTGATAAAGACCTCCGTATTCAACCGTCATGCCCGGCGGAAATTTTACATCTTTGGCCAACAGGCTCTTGATTTCACTGATGCCGGTGCCCAGGTCCTTGCCTTCCAGCCTGCCCGTGACCGCCACAGTCTGGCGCAAACCATCGCGGTGGATTTCGGTTTGGCCCTTGTCGTAATCGATCTGCGCTACTTGATCCAGGCGAAAAAGCGTCCCCGACGATGAGCGAACTTGCAGCGAGCGCAGCTTATCGAGCGAACTACGCGCCCAGGGCGGGAAGATGACGCGCACGGCAATTAGCCTGTCCTGTTGCAGGATTGTAGAGCTTGCATCGCCCGACATCGCAGTTGTCACAGTGTTTGCTACATCGCTCGCGTTCACTCCAAACCGCGCCGCCAACTGTGGTTTGATGTTGAAAATAATGGCTGGTCCGCTCACAATCACGCCGCTCTTTGTGTCAACCACATACTTCAGTTTCTGAATTGCTTTTTCAACTTCCTCGGCCTTCTGATGAAGCGCATTCGCGTCCTCGCTGAATAGCTTAATCTCGATGGGCTCCGGTGAGCTGGTCAGGTCGCCGATCACGTCAGAAAGAATCCCGACAAATTCGATTTCCAGCGCAGGCTCCGACTTTTCGATCTCAACGCGCAATTCACTGATTACTTCTTCGGTCGATCGCGCGTGTCCCGGCTTTAGTTTCACGGCGTAGTCGCCTCGATTAGGTTCGGTAATAAAGAGACCCATCTCAAGCCCCGTCCGGCGCGAATAACTTTCTACCTCAGGAGTCTTCAGCAGCAGTTGTTCGACATTACGAAGCATGCGATCAGTCTCGGTGAGTGATGAGCCGGGTGGCGCCCAATAATCGAGAACGAAAGCGCTTTCTTCGAACTCGGGAAGAAACTCCGAACCGAGAAACCGGTAAAGAAGAAAAGAACCAAAGATAACTGCCCCTACAACAAGCATTACCACCCAACGATTGTCCAGAGCATGCCGCAGGATCCACTCATAGCGGCGCCTCACTCCCACCAGCACCCGACCTTCATCGTGCTCTTCTTCGAGCTCCTCTCCTGTTAGCTCGGCCTTATCCGAGTCCTCGGGCATATCGGGCGCTCTCTTCACCCTCGCTCTCACGAAGCGCTCAGCCAGTACGGGAGTAAAAAAGAGCGCCAGCACCAGCGAAGTTAACAAGGCGACGGCCATTGTGAGGGCAAGCGAACGAAAAAAGACTCCAGTCACCCCGGTAAGCAACGTCAGCGGGAGGAATACGACGACGGGCGTAATCGTGGATCCGATTATCGGCACAGTGATCTCTGTTAGGGCATTCTCGATTGCCTCAGGCCGCGATTGGCCACGGGCCAGATGCGTATAAATGTTTTCGACGACGACAATCGCATCGTCAATAACCAGTCCGATTGCCGCGGCGACGCCACCCAACGTCATCAGATCGAAACTCAGACCGGCAAGCCACATCGCCAGGAACGTGACTAGCACCGTAACAGGAATTACTAAAATTGCGACGAACGTCGTGCCCCAGTTTCTTAGGAAGGCAAAGAGGATCACAACCGATAGCAGCAGACCGATCAGAATTGATTCGCGCACTGATTTGATCGACTGCCTTACCAGCAGCGACTGGTCGTAATAGGGTGCGATCCGAACATCCTTCGGCAATTCATTGCGCATCGCTGCCAGCTCGCCCTTCACTTCGTCAACGACGGCAACTGTATTCGCGTCCGGTTGGCGACTAATATTTACCAGCACCGCGGGCTTTCCGTCAGCCGTCACAATCGTGTACTGGGGTTCCACGCCGGAACTGATTGTTGCCACGTCTGCCAGCGTAACGGGCGCATTGTTAATCGTCGCAACCACAATGCTGTTGAGCTCTTCAGGTTTTTTTGCCTGCCCGCTGATTAGTGCCAGCTCGAGTTGGTGGTTTTCCTCGATCAATCCGGGCGAAGCGAGAAGGTTTGAATTGCGCACAGCGTCGACAACTTGCTGCACTGAAACGGTGTGGGCAATGAGACGATCGGGATCAAGCGTCGCATGAAATTCGCGCACCTTTCCACCAGCGACGCCAACGTTTGCAATCCCCGGCAAACGCGCCAGCCGCGGCCGGATCGTATAGGTCGCAATGTCGCGCAGGTCGGCGAGATCATGCTTATCCGAAGTAAGGCTATAACCTGTAACAGGGAAAACTGCGAACGTGAGTCGTTCCACATTACGAATTGTCGCTGTCGGCGGCAGCGTCGCTGCGAGTTGCGACAGCCGGGCCTGCACCTGTTGCAGTGATTGAAGAATATCGACCCGCCAGTCGAAAAAGAGGCTTACCTCTGAAGCCCCGCGCGAGGTGGTCGACTTGATACGCACGATGCCGGGGACGCCGTTCATCGCTTCCTCGATTGGACGTGTAACAGAAACGAGAGTTTGCGGTGCGGGAACGACGTCGTTGTCAACGATGATGACGATGCGCGGAAAGTTTGTCTGAGGAAAAATGGCCACTGGCAACCGCCAGGCGGCGTACAGTCCGGCCACGCATAACAATCCTATGACTACTAAAACGGTGCGCGATTGATTTGAGACGACCCTGGCGAGTCTCATTGGCTTCATTTGCCGCGTAGCGGCGCTTTGAATTTAGCCGTGCCTTTCAAGGCACGGTTCGCAGCATCTCCGATCGTTTCGTCGCGTCAGCGACGAATGAAAGCTCAACCAATTCAATCGTCGCTGACGCGACGCACTGCCGTTACCGCTATTTCTCCCGGCCTTGAAAGGCCGGGCTACATTCATTACCGCCGCTATGCGGCGGAAACCCGGTAACCGCTACCCGAACCGACCCGTTCGTCCCAACTTGCTTATCTCTCCTCAGGCTTTTTCTCTTCGCTTGCGTCCTCTTCCTTTTCTTCACTGACTTCGACCTTCGTGCCATCAGGCAGCGCGTAATTTCCTTCAATGATTACCGTCTCCCCGCCTTGCAAACCTTCGATGATCTCGATTTTGTCATGTGTGCGAATGCCCACAGTTACCTTCGTCTCGTGCGCGATGTTTGCGGCATCGACGACCATCACTGTTCCTTCGTTTGCATTACTTGCGTCGAGTGTTACGGCTGAAGCAGGAACTACGATCGCCTCATTTTTTGTCAGAGTTTCAGCGGTCACTTGAGCGGCTTCGTTGGCGCGCAATCGGCCTCCGCCGTTGCCGAGGGTGATCCAAACTTCCACGGTTCGGTTCAATGGATCGCTGGCTCGACTAATCAGCGTTATCTGACCGGCCATTTGTTCGCCACTCGAGTCTGTCGGCAACACAGTGGCCGTATCGCCCACCTTGAGTTGCGCGGCGACGGTGTCAGCAAAGGGAGCTTTGACAATGACCTCGCTGATATCGGCGATATTCACGAGCTTGCCTCCAGCTGCCGCAAACTCGCCCTGGTACTGGAACTGATCGGTGACGATACCCGTGATCGGGGCGCGAATAGTCGCGTAGCTGAGCTGCGCGTCAAGAGTGGCAACCTTTTGTTGGGCCGCCTGCACGCGCGCAGTGGCAAGCGCCCGGTCGTTTGGATTGATCGCCTTCGTGCGCAGGGCCACTGTTTGCTCCGCAAGTCGTAACTCGTTTTCCGCGGTCGTAAGTTCCATCTGCGAGGCTTCAAGATCCTTTTTCGAAATCCCGCCCTTTTGATACAACGCCGTGCGCCGTTCGTATGTGGCGCTTGCGGTCCTGACTTTGGCCTGTGCGTCGCGCAATGCCTTTTGGTCCTGCGCGTTTGTTTGCGGAATCGTTCCGGTAACCACGCTGCGCTCGTTGGCACGCTCCTGATTCAAGTTTGCGATCGCTTCATTCCGTTGAGCCACGAGGTCGCGGGATTCAAGCATAGCGATCACCTGTCCCGCCTTCACGGCCTGATTTTTCAGTAACCCCATTGTTTTGATCTGTGCACTGATCTTTGCGGCCACCGTAGCCTGGTCCCGCGGGATAATGGTGCCAACCGCGGAAACCGGCGCTGCAATCGCTTGCTTCTCAACCTTGGCGACGCGCACGCTAACGACCGGCGTTACCGTCTCCTCCGAATTAGTAGATGACCTTCGCCACTTCCAAGCCAGGAAAAACACCAGAAGCAAAGCAACAATCCCAACTGACGCGACGATTAGCAGATTGCGTCTGCGTTCACCAGCGAGTCGATCGCGTCGAACGGCGAGCCACTTTTCCTGCTCTTCTCTGGTCTGCGATGAGTCCTGCTCGCTGTCGCTCGCAGTATCGGTTTTGTCCTGATTCATTGTTCTTCCGCCTGTTGCTCGTCAAGTGCCCAATAAACTTCAGTTTGTCAAAAACTGTGATCAAGTTAAGGCCGTTCAGTACTAAAACTATTTGATGCTTGAGTGCTCCTCAACCAGCGGGGGCAAGCCCGCCTTCCCAACCTGAGAGCTACTCTCATTGTCCGATTAATCTCGTTTTGAATGCGTGGCAATCAAGAACTCCAAATTCAACTTCAATAATCTCAGGGTTGGGAAGGCGGGCTTGCCCCCGCTGGTTAGCAACACTCAATCCTGGCATCAATCTTTCCCTACCTGTTCAGCACTTTCTAAAGTTTGTCGACATTCCGTCATTGTCCGGTCGCCTGTCGCAGGCGCGCGAGCGCCGTTTGGTAGTCAAAAATTGCCTGGTAGAGCGCAAACCTTTGCGCCGCCAAAGTGGTCATTGCGTCTTTAACTTCAATTATCTGCGCTTCGCCGGCCCGGTAACGTGCGATCGACGCGTTGAGATTACTTTGCGCTTGAGCGACACCTGTTCCCGCCAGTCTGACACGCAAGGCAGCGGAACTTACCTGTGCCTGAGCTGCATAAAACTGCTGCGAAAAGCCACGCAATGCTATGGTGCGTTCGTTCTCCGTAATCTGCGTCCGCAAACGTGCCTGTCGCTCCTTGCTTCTACTTATTCCCCAATCAAATATCGGTATTGACAGGCTGAACGCCGCCGCCATGCCCGTATGTTCTTTGAGACGTGTCGGCCCGAGTGAATCCGTATCGAACCCGCCGAGCATAGAATAAGAGAGCTGCGGCAACCGCTCCGCTCGTGCGACACGAACTTCCGCTTTGGCAGCGCGGAGTTCCGCATCAAACTGCGCAAACTCGGGCCGACGAGAAATGTCGTTGACTTTGAACTGCTGAAACTCTGAATCGACCGGCGCAGCCAAGGTGAGATCTGTGGTACTGATAGGGCGCGTAAAATCATAACCGACGAGTACACGCAGAGAACCGGCAGCGACTTCTTCATTTGCGCGCGCACGCTCCAACTCATCGCGCCGCCCAATCGTTTGCAACTGTGCGCGGGTCAGATCCACGGAAGCGACCTCGCCCCCGCTGAGAAGCAACGAAGTGATGTGCTCAAACTCTTCTGCAGCGGCCAGATTTTGTTCGGCCGCGCCACGCTGCGCTGTTGCCAGTGCCAGCCCGTAGTAGGCTTCAACAACTGCCTGGGCCAATGCTCTTCGCGCCACTTCGGTGCCGGCATGCGCCGCTTCGAGTAGCGCGCGATTCTTTGCGAGAGTCGCTCGCAAGCGACCGGCAATATCGAGGTCGCCGGAAACATTCAGGTACGCCTGGTATTCGCTGATGGCATTGTTGGCGATAAAGCTCGGAGCTCTGGGCGTGCCCGGCAACAGCCCCAGCGCCGGCGAGGTGTAGAGGTAACTCAGAGGTGCGCTGATACGCGGTAGAAATGCAGCCTCGGCTTGCCGAACGTCCTCCCTGGCTATTTTCTCGTTTAATCCCGCTCGCTGGAAACTTGAAGCCAACCCGGATGCAAGACGCAAAGCCTCAGCAAGAGTAAGCGGTCCCGTACTGTCAGGGCTCTGGGTGATCAGCGACACGGATGGCGAAGGAGAGGTAACGGGGGCCTGCATAACCGAAGGAGCCGGAGAGGGACCAGGCAAACTCGGTATCGCAAACGGCGTAGCCTGCGGCGAGGGTGTTGCATGCGGAGACGCACTGGCTTGTGCAGGCGCTGCAGATATTGGCGGGGTCGGTTGAGAAGCCGCTTTCTGCGCGGCGTTTGAGCTGGGCTGCTGTGCCCGCGCAGCATACCCGCCAGACAAAGTAATTACCACGACTAACGAAACAGATAGAGGGCTGGATGATTGGTGTTGGCCCACGCGAGTCAAACAGCTCAAACGTTTCATCACGAGAGTCGCCGTTCTCAGGTTGGAAAAAGTTTTACCAGCAGGGGGTCTATGCAGTTTAGCATCATGGGCCAGGTTTTCTAAGCGCTAATCGGAGTAGGTAATGCGTCAGTTTAATAGGTTAGAGGTCGGAGCCCATTACAGAACCGAGCGCGGTAGCGCCGGATGCTAAGCTCAACTCTGAATACTCGGTGAATCCCTCGAATAATTATCATCCGAACTTGAGTCTAGCATCCGGCGCTACCGCGCTCGGTTCTGTAAAGCCACGCCACCTTAGCCAAGTTCAAACTGACACACGGCCCAGCAATAGCCTGGCCGGTGGGTATTCGATCTCCGGGTTCGCGGGCGGCAAACTAAAAGTTCCACGCGAGCTTGCCGCCATACAGATGCGCTCGCGGGTAATATAGCGGAATAATGCTCGGAAACAATTTGGATCGCGTTAAGGCGACATGGTCGTCATTCCCTTTATCGTTCCCAGCATCGAGCGCCGAATCGTGATGCTTGTGGTAGACATAACGGCCGATGCCGTAACCCATCGCGCTGCCAACCAGCACGTCAGAAAGGAAATGCTTTCGTCCAGTATAACGAGACACGCTAACCGCAGTGGCGAGACCGTATGCGCCAACCTGCACCAGCGGGCGGTGATGGCCATACTCCTCAGCAATCACCGTCGCGAGCGACCAGGCATTGATCGCGTGACCCGACGGGAACGAAGCACCACCATCAAAGAATTCTCCACTCGAGTGATCTTCCGGCGGTCGCTGGCGCTGGGATGCTGTCTTCAACGCGCTCGCTACGATGCTACTATCGATGAGCGCCTCAGCGCCAAGCAAACCAGTTTCTCGCAAGCGATCGTTGTGGGTTGCTCGGCCGGCAAAATAAATAACACCGACGGCTCCGGCAGTGGAATAAAGCGAACCCAGCCGGCTGATGTCGTTGCTGATCCTAAGTCGATTCAGGTTGTCTCCATGCTCGACCAGCTCGCCCGAGGTACGACGGTCAGTGGTAATCAATGCCACGCTAGTCAGTCCAAGCGGGGCTAACCATTTCGCGTCACTTTCATGCAAATGAAAAGGTGAAGTCCAGATGGCGCGCTGGTCGCGGAGAATGTTGACGAAGAATTTCTTTTCCAGGGTTGCTCTAGAGGGGGACTTTGGTTTGACCTGGTTTTTGGTCCCTGAAGTCTGTGCCGGAACGTTAGTCGAGAAAATCAGAATGAAAAAGAACAATAAAGTCACGGGCCGGGCTGCGCGGGTCATCGCAAAAAAGGTAGTCATATCTAATCCTTCACGAATTTAGGAGGTTGTGTTGATTGAAGGGAGGGGAGCCCGACCAATTATCTGCCCGGCGAATGCATTGGACAAGAGCGGAACGAACGGGGAAAGAGCGCGAGGACTACTGTTTAATGACTGGGAGGGAGGCTGGAATGAGAAGTGTGACACGATGGTATGGTTACAGTAAGTAGTAGAATGTTTGCGATCTGAAGTCGCGGAGGGTTCGACTCTGCACATTACAGGCACACAAAATAACAAAGGGCATCCTGGGATGCCCTAAACCAATTCTTCCAATAAGTTAGAACACAGAGTTTTAGGGTGAGGCCATTAGCTCACGTTTAGGGGACAGGTCTAGCGAGGGCAGCTACGGCGGCGACTAAATCTGCCGAACTAGCCGGTTTGGCTACGTGCATCTGGTAGCCCTCTGCGATCGCACGTTTGCGATCTTCTTCCCGAGCATAGGC
>WNFZ01009960.1_pt1 | contig 11915 bp, 8 predicted proteins | sample 5400081 | NCBI WGS metagenome assembly WNFZ01 (sample SAMN13153365, study PRJNA577476) | soil metagenome | isolation source: 80 cm soil or saprolite under grassland replicate 1 | place: USA:California | collected 2016-06-15
CGCGAAGCACTAGCAGAAGACGAAGAGACGCAGTGGCTAACCAAATCGTTTCCATCGGGTGTACACACTCGGCCCGAAGGCGCGGGCGAAAGCCAGACAATTTTGATGTTATGGGAATATCAAACAAAAGTGATGGAGCCTAGATGGCCGCCCAAAATGGATGAGCAATATCCTGAAGTTGCCCTACGCGGGCTCGCAGCTATGCTGCCACGCATGAAAGAATATTTCGGCAGAATGCCGCGCCCACAACTCGATGGCGGGTATTATACAAAAACGCGTGAGAATCGTCCGTTGGTGGGACCGATGGGTGTAGAGGGCGCGTATGTGATTGGCGCAGTATCTGGTTATGGGATCATGTCTGCCTGTGGAGTAGCAGATTTACTCACAGCACATGTGACTGGTGCCGAATTACCATCTTATGCGCCCGCATTTGAATTATCGAGATATGATGATCCTGAGTACACGAAACGGATTGAAAACTGGGGTGAGAACGGGCAATTATAGAGCTATGAAGAGAGTGTACTTTGATCTTACCAACAGATCAAGCGCCATATTCAGAACTGTGTATAGCGGTAAATCGACATTTTCTTAAGCTTGGAACGGATCGAAAAGATGTGGCATCAACGCTTGGGGACAGTGAGCCTCCGCAGGGCTGGATCGTCGTTCAAATGGCGCCTGTAAGTAGCATTAAATTTGTTTCGATAAGAAGTCTACGGACACTGACGCTCAGAAAGCAAGAATGGAGGCAGAGCAGATTGATCAAAATCGAAGCAATCGAGCATATCGCTCGCAATTGCATCACGATGGGTCAGTGGTGCCAGTCCAAAGATCGTTTCTATAAAACGTAACAGGCTTACATGCGAATGCAGTGCATGCGATATATAACCAGAGCGGGCATAGGGGCTAATGACAATACATGGCACACGGTGACCATAGCGAAACGGCGTTCCATCTTCCCAGTTTTCCACAACTGGCGGCTCTACATGATCGTAAAAGCCGCCCCAATCATCCCAGACTAGAAACACCGCTGTTGTTGGCCATTGTGGGCTGCTCATCACTGCATTTAATACGGTCACTGCATAATTTTCGCCCGCGCATAAACTTGCAGGGGGATGCCCACTCTTCGCATCCCCATCCACCAAAAATCCTGAATTTAACCAGCCGACATTTGGTAAAGTCCCCGAGGCGGCCTCCTCAAAGAATTTCTCTGCGTGGAAATCCAATATCTCGGATCGACCGATTAAACTCCTGATGTCTGTGAAGATGCCACCGTAATCTCGCCAAGTAAGGCCAGCTGCATCGAGTCGATTTGGCAGGACCGGAATATCCAAACAGAAGTCCGGACAGAGATTCGCGGAAAAGGGCGTGTTAATGATAGGTGATTGCCCAGCAGTCATCATTAAATAATTGGGATGTGAGGGCCCTCGTACATCGCTGAAGTAGTTATCGCATAATGTAAACGCACGTGCTATTTTCCGATAATTGGGTATATCAGCCTCAGTATATGAGCATCTCGATTCATCGGTCGTTGCGCCATCAGCCTGCAAGGCATTTACATGTTCATGTGGCGGATCTTTCTGCAATGAGTCCGGGCACCCCTGTTCTGCAAGCTTACTATTTGCCCTCGGGAAGCCTGCAAAAAGACTGTCGAACGAGTGATTCTCTTGAACAAAGATAACAATATTTTTGATACGATCAGAGTATATTGGCCTTGCGTTTGTACCAACAGTAGAATGCAAAAGCGTTTCATCAAGTTGTAAGGCATGTAGTACACCCGCAGCAGCCACGCCCCCTCCTACCGCAAGTAAGAGTTGAAGGCAATTACGCCGTGTGACTTTAGAAGAAAGCAAGCTCCTAAATTCCTGAAGGCATTATATGTTAAAGATTTTCATGAAGATATGTATAATAAGTAAGAACGTCTCACTTTGCGAGGGAAGCAACTAAATGAACTTCCACACCATTCATTCTTCGTTTGTCCCTCGTATCGTGGATGGCACCGCATTTAACCAAACCTTGTCCCGATCATTCAAAAATGCGCGGCGCGCTTCTGCAACGAGAGGATCCGGCACATCAGGCTGTCCTTGTACCCAAACCATTCGTAGGGCCAAAACGCGCTCCACGACCAGGTCCGCGACATGATGAAAACCGGCACGGGCAATGCCGCGTTGGGAAACTATATTTTCCAGATCAGATCCAATCCAAACACGACATAATCCTTCGGCTTGTAACTCTCGGATGATATGAACCAACAAGGCACTGTACAGATGACGCTGGCGAAAAGCGGGCAGTGTAACACAATCCCAAATATATGCTTCACCTTCGAGTAATTTTATTCGCAATTTCAATTCGCCGATGAACTCTTCATCGAAACTTACCCAGCCATAAGCTGCGATCTCATCCTCGACCCAGGCAGCATAACAACGTCGTCCAGTCTCAAATCGTTTGAGGATTTCTCTGGAAGTATCACCACCGAGATTCAACATCCAGATCGTTCCAGCCCGCCGTGGGTCATGTTCCGCAGAAACCATCATGTTTGTATTTTGATCTTTTGCTCAATCAATTCAGCAATCGCATCAGCTAAATGGCTATCCGCAATCGCATAATCTCCTCTCTCTATTCGCAGGCGATGAGCCACGCTCAGAACATCTGCGTAAGTATGGCCTTCTGGCGGGATAAATTTGAAGCAAGCCATTTCCAGCAGTTGACCGTTGGGGTCACGGAAATAGATTGAGTCCATAAAACCGCGATCAATTGGACCGGTGTTTTCGATACCAAGTTCTTTCAAACGCGCGGCCACTTGAGTGTAGGTTGCGCGCGAGACGTTGTAAGCAAGATGATGCAGATTACCAATGTTCTGCGGATTTGGAGTTGGGTCGGTCACACGTGTAGGGCGAACGAAGAAAGTGATCAGCCGCCCATCCCCCGGGTCAAAGTAAAGGTGGGTTTCCTCAGGCACATCCAGGTTCGGTTGCTCGAAAACCAGTGGCATCCCAAGCACGCCCTGATAGAAGTCAATGATGGCTTCACGGTTTGAGCCAACAAAGGTGATGTGATGAACTCCTTGCGTTTGGATTTTCGTCATAGTTTTCTCCAATCGGTAAAGACCCTAAAGGTTTCCCGTAGAATGTAAACAAATTTAGCTGAATTTCTTCTGTAGATTTCCTATAAGGTCTGCGAGACAAACCTTTAGGGTCTTAGTCTAAATCCTAAAGAACAGTTGTCTGACTTTATCTATCGTTTCCGGGTCTCCAGTGGCAGTTCCACCATCAAAGCGCTGGAATGCAGTGAGCACGAAATCAGATGGATCATAGCTGAAGACGGCCTTGCATCCCTCGAAATTATCTGTTGGCTTGGCTTCAAACTTGCCATCTTTGACCGTGGCTCGCCACTTGCCACCCCATTCGCCAGAGACTTCAATGCCAAATTCCACATCCACTCCCTTCGCCGATTCGGCATCCACAGTAGAAGGCAGAAGGGCGTACAACATATAGGGGACCAACACACCCGCCGTACGTTCATCCAGTTTGCGATCCTTCTCCCCTAATCCCCAGCGCATATCCCAGGTGTGGACACCATAATCCATGACATGAAACGCAGGATAGAAGAAAGTAGGTAGCGGACCCATGAACGGATGCATGACGAGGAAGTTGCCCCATTCCTCCGGGGTCAGCTTCTCGAAGATATCCATCATTTTGCTGTAATCTGCTTTGAGGCGAGAAATGGCTTCTTCACGCGGCAGGCTGCGGAGCGCTTGCGCATGTTCATTAAGGTCATGAGACATGACCAGCAAACCAACAGTATCTCTTTGCTCGTTATTGCGGGCACTTTCCCAACGTGACAGATAGCCTTCGGTCACGTCAATCATGTGACATACCAAGTCGCGGACTTCCCATTCTGTGCAACGGGTTTGCACGTTCCAGTTATTCGGATCATCCACGAGGCTGAAGAAATCAGCGCTCTCCTGGCGAATGACATCCAGCACAGTGTCTTTGCCACTGTAATCCATCGAATTAACTGCGGACATATTTTTCTCCTTCCAATTGGTCTAATATTTATATTTACTGATAATCATCTCACGTCACATATTTATATCTACGCCCTTTACCTCCTTCACCAGGCAGTTCTCAATAAGGTCTCGATCTGGGCTGGTTCCGTGATCGGTTTGGGATTATTTTGAATGGTGCGGTTTTGAAATGCGAGTTGAGCGAGATGAGGCAAATCAGATTCACTGACGCCCGCCTCGCGCAAACGCTGAGGAAGATTCATCTGCCCGACCAGTTCAAAGATTTTTAGTGCCATCGCTTCGACGGCGACGCTTGGGTTGATTCCGTTTAATGTGATTCCCATCGCTTCAACAGCGACCCTTGGCCTGATTCCGTTTAATGGGATTCCCATCGCTTCGGCAGCAGGGATTAATCGAGTCGCCATCACATCCGCGTTGAATCGAATTGCGTGTGGCAGGATAATGCTGTTGGCGATTCCATGCGGCACGCCGGCGCTGCCTCCTAGTACATGGCATAAGCCATGATGCAGGCCCATCGAAACGGAAGCAAGCGAAAGTCCCGCGAGATACGAGCCAAGAAGCATTTCAGTGCGCGCTTCCAAATTTTTTCCATCCTGATAACAACTTAGCAGCGCGTTTGAAATATAGCGTATTCCGCTAATCGCTACAGCAGTTGATAGTGGATGACGCGTAATTGAATACAATGCCTCGATGCAATGTGCAAGAGCGTTGATGCCCGTGGAGGCCGTTAATTGAGGAGGCAAATCAAGGGTTAACTCTGGATCGTAAATGACAAGTTTCGGCGCGATTTTCGGATCATTCACAGTGACCTTACGCGGAGGTGTTTCTTTCGTATGCGTGATGCCGTAGACTGCCGTCATTTCGGAACCGGCATAAGTAGTAGGAATGGCAATCACTGGGATAAGAGGTTGTTCAGTTGAAAAAGTAGCGCGTGGGGCATGGCCCGTTCGTTTTTCCTCCAATGCAAAAGCCACAGCCTTCGCCATCCCTATTGGACTGCCCCCACCCATCCCGATGACAGCCTCCACATTTTTCTCACTAGCAAGTGCCAGAGCCTCAACGACTTGAGTATCCTGAACATGAGGTTGAACATGATCATAAATCGTCACGAGACGTTCCCCCAATATCGTTTCAAGTAATCCAACTTGACCATTTGATTTCACAGAACGCGAGGTGCACAACATCAATCGCTGCCAATGAAAGCGATCAATGGCTTCGCTCAAACGATTTATTGAGCCAGAAGCAAAGATCACCTCCTGGGCGTAAGAGAGATAGCGGAATTCACTGAAGTCTACTGACATTACTTCTCATGCAATTAATATTGGATCATCACCAAAAAGCCGAGGCTAAGCATCATGCGGGTTCAAGCACGAAATCGTAGTCAACGGTATAGAAAGGCGCAGATACATTGAACCGCTCCGCCTCAGCTTTTGAATCATTGGGCACAAATGGAACAATCAATGACTCTCGCACCCCGAAAACGGCATCCGAGTCCAGATATGGATCTCCGCTGACGAATAGCTCCGTCGTGACAGACTGATAGCCATCCGCGGAAATGATAAAGTGGATATGCGCGGGCCGATAAGGATGCCGCCCCATCGCAATAAGCATTTGTCCTACAGGCCCATCATGCGGAATTGGATAAAACGAAGGCCGGATGGTACGAAAAATATATTCGCCTGCGGCATTCGTATGAAATATGCCGCGTAATGCAGTCCCAGCGATATTTGGCATTTGCAAATCGTAAAATCCTTCGGCATCTGATTGCCACACGTCCAGCATAGCATTAGGAATCGGCGATCCATCTGGCGCGAGGACGCGGCCTGTTACAACGGCTGGCTCGCCTGGAATATCCCCCGCGATATTGCCCATAAGTGGCAATTCAGGAGCATCTGACCGATAGAATGGTCCAAGGATGGTGTATTCGGTCACGCCGGGTGGCTTGCGATTATTGATGATATCTTTCATCGTCGTAGCGCCCAATGTGTCAGAAAGCAGAATGAACTCTTGCCGCTTGTCATCGCATTTCTGACCAACGGCCGTAAGAAATTGAATGCCAGCCAGCCATTCGGCTTCGGTCAGATTTACTTCGCGGATAAAACCATGCAGATGTTTAATCAGGCTGGTCATGATTTCTTTGAAGCGCGCATTTTTCGCACCAGACATCGAGGCGATCACAGCCTCAGATAAATTAGCTTCAGTCAGATTTCGCATGGAATCCTTTAGCTTCTATTGGCCTTCCCGCTTTGCGCGGGATGAGACCGTGAAAAATCATTTCTTTGCCGCGTGGCGCCACGGCGCCATTCGCAAATTGGTTTAAAAGATTCGTGTGTGGCGCCAAGGCGCCACATGGCTCAGGCTTTGGGCTTTCCCGTTAAAAAACGGTAGACCCCTTCTATTTTTATTTACATCATACTTGGGGAGCGTCACTCAAGCGTCACCGAGTGTAAAAGTTGATCCTGATTTGCTTAAATAGAGATAATAAAAAGTCAAAATCCCCGTTATTGATTCATCTTGCGCAAAACGTCCCGAAGGTTTGAGTGAATCGAGTTCATCGTGTGAAAAAAACTTCGGGACGGTGCATAACGTCAATTAGTGAAATTGGTGCGAACCCAATCACGCTTAAGTCAAAGTAGACAAGTCAGCCTGGGAGTCAAGGGCAACCAGAATTGTGCGTGCAGCTGCGATCAGGACGCGACCTTCGTCCGGAGCAGAAGAATATTGGAGAGCGGCCTTGCCCCAAGCCGCCTGCACACGAGCAATTTCTAGTGGAAGACCCAGGCTGGAAGCGATATCGAGAGTCTTAGCAAAAAGAGCCTTGGCGGCTTGCCAATTACCATTCGCTGCAAGGATCTTTGCACGCAGGCGTTCACCCTGTACAAACAGCAGTGTACGATTGTGAGCACGTGCAAAGGCGAGAGCCTCCTCAAGGGGCCGCTTGGCATCAGTCAAACGGGATTGCTCAAATAACATTTCAGCCAGCCAGAGTTGCAGACGGGTATGGAGATGCCAGTAACCCTGACCCTCAATCAGAGCGAGAGCTTCACCAATCAAAGAGATGGCACTATCCAGGTCATTACGTCCGCGGGCAACCAGAGCCAATCCTCCCCGGTACCCAGCCTGTCGTTCAAGGCTGCCCAAATCCTCAGCAATGACAAGGCCATTTCGAAATGATTCTTCAGCCTCGTCCCACTCGCCCAGATAAAGGTGAATTTCGCCTTTTGTACTATAAAGATGCAGCAATGCTGCAAGTAGATCATAACTTTCGGCAACTTTCACGCCTTGATTAATCGATTGTTGCGCCACATCGACCTTTCCCAATAATAAGCTGTGATAAGCAAAGTTGTTGCGAGCCAAGGCAAGATAGTAGTGAATATGACCCTTCTCCGCAGCGCGTGCAGAGTCGTCATAAAGACCAAGTGCTTGTCCCAGCTCGCCGCGCTGTGCCGCGATGTTGCCGAGTTCAAACAGGGCTGCACAAAGATCGCTTTGATTTTCTGTTTGTTGATGCGCTAGGACAGCTTCCTTTAGATGATTCTCAGCAGCCGCGAGATCACTGCCCTCCATCGCAAATGCCGCGCCGAGCAGGCGATGTCCTTTTCCACCCATTGCATGAAGTACTGAATACAGAGAATCGGATGAATCTACGTTGCTGATGATTGAGAGGCCGTCTTGCGCTGCGCCTGCCGCGGTTTGGTAATCGTTTCTCATCAGAGCCAGTTCACTCATCTCGAAATACGCATCGACTTGCGCAGCGAGATCGCCAGCCTTTTGCGCCCAGTGCAGGTTTTGTCCATGCCATTGCGCCGCGACCTCCAGATGACCCAGCGATTGATGCAATGTGCCCAACGCACGTGTCAACCGAATCATCTCATCGGTAGATGCATTCGGCGCGAGCAAGTCATGTAAATGATGCACGAAGTCCACGGTCTCGGCGCCGGTATATTCCTGCGGTAAGTTGGGTAGCAACTCCAAACCGTAACGCCGGGCGCGGAGAATATCTTCACCAGCCACAGAATATAATGCGATTTGACGAAGCAACATATTATCTTGCTGGGATGTATGCGCTTCCAACGCCTCTGCAAGCTGTTTATAAATTGCTCGTCGGCGGAGATGGCTCAGGCGATGCAAAAGCGTCTCTCTTAACAAATGATGCGGCAATGCCAGCGTGCTATCAGCCAACTCTACAATCAGTCCGCGTGCCGCCAGATCATCTACCAGATTCGGGAACGCGCTGGCTTGAACATAAGGGAATTGACTCAGAATGTTTACCGGCAGTGGTTGACCAGCTACAGCCAGGACATTCAGAAGGTGAAGCGCTTCCGAAGAAAGATTCGCCAGACGCCAGCTTACCAGATCGTGAGCCGTCTCCGGTAATTTAAAGTTTGCGCGCCAACGCAGCCAATGAGTGATATTCAATTGCCAGCCAGCGCCTTCAGATTGAAGGATCCCTTCCGTCCGTAACTGTGCCAAAATTTCGTTCAACAGAAATGGGCTGCCCATGGATCTTGCATGCAGCCATTCAGCAAACGTTTCACCTGATGTGGAATGAATGCCAGAACTACGAATGAGATCTGTCACATCTTCCAGCGTCAGCGATGCAAGGGGAAATAGATAGAGTTCGCCCCGGCGACGTTTGAGTGTGATGAGTCTCTGTAACGCCGGAATCGCTTCGGCATGTTGCACCGTTCCAACCAATATTACCGGTAGATTGCGGATGCGCATGGAGAGAAAACCGAATAGGTTCAGCGTTGAACTGTTCGCCCATTGCAAATCCTCGATCATCAGCAAGACTGGCGCACTTCGGGTTAATACCTGTAGGGTCTGTAATACCCGCCAGGAAAATCGTCCGCGTGCATCAGGTAGCGCGACAGCAGTTTGTTCCTCCAGAAAATCTACCAAATCCTCCGAGGCTCCATTCTGAAGCGCCTCGAGAAACGGTCCATGTGAAAGCAAATCGTCGAACGGCGAACAAGCACCGTACAAAACTTGCCATGGAGACGACCCTGAAATCAAACGCGAGGCGAATTCATCCAGCAAGCGACTCTTGCCAATTCCCCCTTCGCCCTGCATTAACACGATCATACCCTCCTGATTTGTGTGAGCTCGATTTGCAATCACTGCTAATTCCTGGAGAATAGGATCTCGCCCAACAAAAGGCAGGGAAATCGGCTGACGCGTGGAAGAAGGCAAAGGATTGCCAACAGAAGTCCTCGAACTCCGCTGTTCTCGTAAAATCGCGTGGAATAAGACCTGGGTTTCAGGAGAAGGCTCGATTTCAAGTTCCTGCCGGAGTTGATTCTCAAACTGACGATATTGGCGCAAGGCGAGACTGACTTCACCCTGTCGCAAATACAAACGCATCAATCGCTGTTGCGTGGTCTCTGCGAATGGATCAATCCGAATCATTTGTTGAACAAAGCCAATCGAGGCTGACCATTCTTCGCGTGACTCCGTCCGGTTTGCTAAACGGTCAAGGGCAACGAGGCAACTCTGGTTTAGGCGCGTCCCTTCTGTGCGGACCCACTCTTCAAACATGGGCGCCTGGGTCAAGGTAAATCCCTGCAATAGTGTTCCTCGATAAAGCGCTACTGCTTGACATAAGGATTGTTCATCCTCCAGCGCTAATAAGCGATAAAACTCGATCACATCACAATCATAAACATTCGGTTGAAGGCAAAGAAACTCGCCGTTACTCACAAGGAGCTCGGCTGCCTGACCCAGTTGTATCGCCTGACGTAATCTATAGAGGCTGGAACGTAATGAATGACGCGCTTCGCTCGCGCCTGCCTCACCCCACAAGAGAGTTGCCAGATAATCGCGCGTATGAGGTTTCCCAGTTGCAGCCAGGAAAAAAAGAAGCGCGCTTGCTTTCTGGTGGTTCAGTGTCAACGGCGTGCCAGAAACAAGTATCTCTGGGATTCCAAGAATATTGATATTTACCCGAGACGCTTCTCTGCTCATTTGGCAACCTCAACAAAAGGATTGTGAGGCTTATTGTAAACGATATGACCTGGCTGTCTCGCCCGGCATGGGTCTTTGCGACACTTGCACCCGATTTTTGAATTGCTTGGCAATTCATAGCAAATCGTGCGTTTACTGACGCTGTGCGCCAGCACAGTGCAGGTGAGCACCCCGCTGAGATGCGACCGCAGGTCTCCAATCCTAAAGATGATTCGGTTATGTGAGACCTTCGGTCGATGCTCGGCAAGGTCAGGCCCTTACAGGATGCTTCGCGAAGACCTTTGCCGAGCAAAGGGTACAATCAGGACACCCCCACTCGAAGGCGAGCCGAACTGTTCACAGTTTGGTTCGCCTTTTTCATTTTGAGTGCAGGCTTAGCCAATCAATTCTAACCAAGCTAGGGAACTTATTTTTGAACATCAAACTTCCCAGTGTAGGGATCAATATTTGTCTCGAAAATACTTCTAGCATCAGCATCATCGTAGTAGCCAACTGTCTATACTTGGTCATTGGATGGTATCGCGGCAAATATTTCACCTTTATCGTCAAAAGCTAATCGGGCCTCACTTCCGCCATTTTCATCCGCAAGTCGTCAGGCATCGTCCCTGTAGCCGCACCTCCATACAATGGAAATATGTCAATTTCACGAACACTATATTGACGTGGTTCAGCATCTCTAAAATAGGTAACTTTGAACAGGTCAAATCCAACAGGGTTATATCTGCAATCTCCATAAAATGACATACTATACAGTTGCCAGTCATTTAGAGTTTCATTCCAAACATACTGATGAAGAGCACTAGCGATATTCAAGTAATCGGCTTGTTTCCACGGAAAGGGATTAGGGTACAGTTTTTCGTATACTTCAGGTGTTGCCATCAACGGCATAAATATGTTCTTTTTTCCCTTGCTCAGATCCTCAAGGATTGTTGTAGGATCGATCGTGTAGTCGGCCGTCTCAAAATAATCGCTCATCCCGCTTGGTGCTTTCTTAACCTGATCCATGAAAACTGGATTCACTATGTAAGTTACAAGCAAAGTAATCCCTATTATCACAATCATCAAGACAGCGATCAACAGAAAAATCGGACGGTTTGAACTTCCCTTTTTCATTCTGTGATCTCCTATTTAGTTGAATAAGTGTCGTTTACCAAAGGCCAGATAATTTCATTCCACTTGAGGTCTGATGGAATAGCCCAATTCTTACCTTTAAGTCTCCAAACGATGTTGGCAAATAGATCCAATTGATGACGAGTATCAAACCAACCTTTATGTCCCTCTTTTTTGATTCGTTCATCAAAATACAAATCCCACTTAATTACTCCATCCTTCTCTTTGCGCCACGGAAGTTTGGGTCCCACAGATGAGATTTCGTTGGCGCTACCCCAATCAAAACCTGAGCCATTCTGGCCAAGTGCGGCAGCGATGAATTTATCTGTTGAAGTGCAGTTGTTACAGTGATCTATCACTTGCTGGATTCTTCGTCTCATATATATTTGAGCCCAATATACATCGATCTGATTATGCGTATCTTCCAATTCGTAATATGCATCATAGTGTTGACCATAGTCATTTATCATTTCGTCATGAGTTTTACAAACTGAACAAGTTCCATCATCCTTACTTCCTATGGGGATATAGCATCGCACTCCAGACCCTCGATGTACGTCACCTACATTTATTATCAGCCCATACTCGGTCTCAACTTGTTTGTCGGTTATCTGCGCTATACCTAGACCTTGGTATTCATCGTACCATGGCTTGTCTACTGAATAGCATTGAACACCTAGACCAGCCGCTGTATAAGTATTCATGTAATCAGTTGATGAGAAAACCCCGTATTTTTCTGCGACGGCCATACGTCCAATCATAAAGAGACACAGAGATTGTCCTGATGGATCGGTGTAGTTGATAGGATTCCCTTCCA
>WNFZ01017686.1_pt1 | contig 11909 bp, 9 predicted proteins | sample 5400081 | NCBI WGS metagenome assembly WNFZ01 (sample SAMN13153365, study PRJNA577476) | soil metagenome | isolation source: 80 cm soil or saprolite under grassland replicate 1 | place: USA:California | collected 2016-06-15
CGACGCGCTTCTTGCGAGCGGATCGGAGCTGGTGACCGTGGCGCTCCGGCGCGCAGATATCTCCGGCAAGCACGATCCATTTGCGAACATTCTCGATTTTATCGATCCAAAACGTTTTCTTCTCCTGCCGAACACGAGCGGTGCGCGCAACGCGGACGAAGCGGTGCGCCTCGCGCGACTCGCCGCGAGTGCAGGCTTGCCAAAATGGATCAAGCTCGAGATTCACCCGGACCCGCGCTATTTGCTTCCAGATCCTGTCGAGACGCTGGCCGCCGCTGAAATCCTGGTGAAAGAAGGATTCACCGTTCTTCCCTATATCAATGCCGACCCGGTTCTGGCGAAACGGTTGCAGGACATCGGCACCGCAACGGTGATGCCACTCGGTTCGCCAATCGGCAGCAATCGCGGAATCGAGGCACGCCTGCAAATCGAGATCATCATCGAACAAGCGACAGTGCCCGTAGTCGTTGACGCTGGTCTGGGCGCGCCAAGTCACGCGGCTGAAGCGATGGAAATGGGCGCCGACGCAGTTTTGGTTAATACAGCAATCGCAATTGCTTCCGATCCGGTTCGCATGGCTAAAGCGTTTAAAAAAGCCATTGAGGCAGGTCGCGAAGCACGCGAAATCGGATTAGCTGAAAAACTGGAGGTCGCAGCGGCAACGAGTCCGTTGACAGGATTTCTGACTCGAAGATAACCACTCTGGCTGTCTTGGCAGACAGGCTTCTCAGCCTGTCGGTTTTACTGCAGACAGGCAAGCTGCCCGTCTGCCGGGACAGGCTGGCAGCCTATCTTCCGAACCGCTACAGCGTCGTCTCACTTACGAGCGCTTCTCGGTGTCTGATGCCCTGTCTTGTCTCCTTTTGCAACCGCTTCAGTCGGCTCGACAACGCAGTCTTTGCCGCGGAATTCATCCGATCGATAAATAGAATTCCATTGAGATGATCGCCTTCATGCTGAATCGCGCGTGCAAGAAATCCGCTCGCCTCAATTTCGATTGTGCCGCCTTCCAAATTTTGCGCGCGCACGATCACTGACTTCGCTCGTTCGATGTCGCCGGTAATTTCTGGAAAACTTAAGCAACCTTCTACTCCCACTTCGGTTTCACCCAGCGGCTCGATTTCCGGATTGATCAGTATCAGCGGCATCGCAGCCTTTGGGTCGACGTCTTGGCCATTCAACTTCAACGTGCTCGGCCGATCTTCGACTGCAGAGATGTCGAGCACCGTGAGCTGCAAAGCTTCACCGACCTGCTGTGCTGCCAGGCCTACGCCATTAGCAGCGTGCATCGTCTCGACCATGTTCGCGGCTAGTTCGCGAATCCGATCGTCTATGTTCTCGATTGGTTTGCCTTTGGCCCGCAGGATCGGGTCGCCGTACTCCAAGATCGGCAGGATCATTTCTCTTCCCGGGTAAACGCCGGCAAATTTCTCACGCCTGCCAGCTTCAATGCGTCCATTACTTTGATAATTGTTCCGAAGGAGGCTTTTTTGTCCGCTTGGAGCGCAAGCGTGGACTTTCGGGCCTCCGGGAGGTTACGGACCGCGCCTTCCAGTTCATCCGCGCCAATGGCTCGTCCGTCCAGTTTGATTTCATCATTTTGATCAATGCTGACGATTGCATGTTCAAGCTCGGCGGGCTGTTTCTTCGCCGTTTTGGATTCTGGCAGATTAATCTGAACTTCGGGCTGATCTTTCTTAAAAGTTGTAGAAACGACAAAAAAGATCAGCAGGATGATGAGAATATCGACGAGCGAAACGATGATAATGATGGGCGCCCTTCGTTTTCGTACTGCAAACTTCATGATGTGAAATGCGCCGCGCGTTTCACGCTACCGGCGTCGAAATCGGCATCGAGCTGGCGCCGGATGCCTTTGCCGGCTCGAATTCGCGCGAAGAGCGACCGTAATAGCACTTATTAATTAATTCGACGACCAGCGTTTCCATCTCCACCGACATCACTTCAACTTTCCTCGAAAAATAGGTGAACCCGACCAGTGTCGGCACAGCGATTGAAAGTCCGAAAACGGTTGCATTCAACGCTTCGGCGATGCCGCGCGCAATCTGACGCGTATCCGAACCGCCGGAGCTCAATCCGAGCTGGGAAAAGACATGCACCAATCCGGAGACCGCGCCGATCAGGCCGAGCAGTGGCGCAATGCCCACAATGACTTCGAGAATGATAAGTCCTTTTTCCAGGCGCACCATCTCGTGACGCGCGCGTGTTTGGACCGCTTCCACGTTTTCCGAGCGCGGACTGCGTAAATATTGCAACGCCACGCGAGCGATCCGCGCCAGTGATGAACTATCATGGTGTACGATACGCGACAGCCGCTCAGGACTTTCACCCGGGGTTAAACGTTCGATTTCGTTCTCGATCAAGGGCGGCATGACCTTGTTCCGTCGCAAAGCCAGGCCGCGCAAAATCATTATCGTCACCGAAACGATCGAGCACGCCAGCAACGGCCACATGAAAAGGCCGCCTTTCGCGAAGAATCCAAACACAGTGTTCACGGTTTCCGGAGTTTCGATAGTTATCGCGGCAAGGATCATCGGTTCGGAAAGATCGTGAACGGAAGATCCACGTCCATCCCCTCAGGAGGTAGCATGGCCGCCAATTCATCTGGCATGGGAGGTAGTTCCGCTTCCTGGATCGATTGAATACAAACATTTGCCAATGCCTCGTTTGATGTGTTTTGGACGACCTTGAGGTTCTTCACGTGTCCGCTTCGGTCCACCACGAAGACCACGCGGGTCGTACCGATGCTGATTAAATCCATTTGCCGATCGACAAACGCATACCAGCGCGAACCAATCGCATCCAAAATGAACTTCTGGTAGCGTCCCAGCGGTGTGCCCAGTGCGTTCACGGAAGAGACACCGCGGTTCGTAATCCGGCCGGCGATACGCGTCCGCTCTTTAAACGCTCGATACGCGGATCGCGTTTGCGGTGACGAGACCGATGGTTCGGCTGCCGGAGTGGGTCTTTGGGTCAACATCGCAAATTGCTCCGCCGCAGTAACGGGAGCCGGTTGGGTCTGCGGCGCTGTCGACGGGTTCGGATTTTCCTGTGGCGCTGCACTCGGTTGTGGCCGCGCCCCTTTTGTCTCCAGAGAGTGCTGATGTGTCTCCAAATCCATAAACGGCCGATCTTTGCCGGTCTGCGACGGCAACGGCATTTCCCCAGTGACAGCTAACTCGCTTGCTCCAATCGAATTGGCGTTCGATTCAAATGTCTTCTCTTTGGGTTCGGGTGCCTTTTTTGATTCGTCTGTCTCTATGAACGCGGAATTCTTCGGAGCTGTTGGCGCCAGGTCCATGAATGTGAGTTCAGCCGGCTTGTCCTCAACAGGAGTCGTCGGCGAAAAAACGCCGCCGAAGGCAGCGAGGAAAAACGCCACAAACAGGTGAATGAGAATCGCCGCGAGTAGCGCCAACAAAACCGTTCGCGTCTCATATTCGTGATCCCGAAGGCCTTCGGGGTTGCCCGGCTGGGCGAACATAATGTCAGCCGTCGTCATGAGAGCAGTTACTCAGTGGTCAGAAGATTGGGCCTTGGAAGTCTCAGTTTAAGGCAGGAACACTATCTCAGCCTACAGGGCCTGACAACTTGCGCTAGAAGACCGGTCCGTTGACTTGCATTATTTTTGATCTTCGCCCATCCGCTCGCCACCCTTTTTGTCATTCCGAGCCGAGTCGCCTGCCAGGCCGTAGCTTTATGCGAAGGCTGGAGGAATCTCTCGATACTCCTGACTTCCGCGAGGCGATCCGCGCGTGATGAAACAGGTATTGCTGCGCGTAACCGCCGTGTTCGCCAAAATACGTTTCCGAAAATTCGCGCAACCGCAGTTCCGTGATTCTTTTCTTCCGCGGAAAATACTGTTGTTTCAAAACCCTTTCGATCCAGACGTCGATTGGAAATGCGCCCTGAGCTGACGAGTCGCGCAGTCGCGAGCAGATTTTTGGCGCGATAGCCCAGTGCGCATTCGCGCAAATCCTTCTCAGAAGCACTGGCAATACGCTGAGCCAGCGGAAACGTGTGAGCCACATGATCTCCGACTTTTCGTCTGTCACCAAAACGGCGCCGGAGCGCAAGCGAAATCTGACGAATGTGCGCCACCTGTTTCATCGACGAACAGATGAACGTGGCCAGACATTCCCATTTCGGCTGCCGAATGATCCGCAAACCGCGACAAAATTGTCGCGCTGCGTTCATTACCGGATCGTCTGGAAACGAAGCGCAAATGTCCGCCAGCGGATGATCAAGCGCGAAATAATTGAAAATTGTGGCATCCGCATCTTGCGCATCTCTCCCTAAGGATCGGCGCGAAGGCGATGCCACTCTTGCGCACAGCACCTCGCCACGCTGCTCGGTACACACGGCCCATTCGCCGATCGTCCCGACAAATGCTTTGCCGATTTTTTCCCAATGGAATACCTGGCCGGAATCGAGTGTCTTTTCTAAATCAAAATCCGGTGCGGAGATTTCCATGCGCTGCATAAACAAACGTCCAACGTCCAACCCGCCTCCGCAACGCTACGGCGCGGCAAGCGCTCAACGTCCAACATCGAACTTCAGAAAAACTGCTTTGCGGCGATGAAATATTCTGGCACCTAAGATCGGCATGGACGCCCGGCTCGCGATCGATAGCACGGTTTTGTTTCTCTATTTTGTCCTCATTATCGCCATCGGTCTCTACATGGGCCGAAAGGAGGAAAACCTCAAAGACTTCGCGCTCGGCGGGCGCAGAATTCCGTGGTGGGCAGTGCTCGCCTCATTGGTGGCGGCTGAAACAAGTGCCGGCACATTTTTCGGAACGCCCGGAGAAGGCTTCAGCCATCGCGATTACACCTATTTACAGCTCGCCTTCGGCACGATCATCGGACGCGTTCTCGTCAGCTATATTTTCATCAAACCGTATTACGACTACAAAGTTTTCTCGATCTACGAGTACCTGACCGCGCGCTTCGGGGTTGCGAGTAAGAATGCGGCTTCCGCTGTTTTCATGATCACCCGTCTGCTCGCTTCCGGAGCGCGGTTATATTCGGCAGCCATTGCACTCGCGCTTGCCTACGAAATGATCAGCGGCACTCGACCAAATCAAACTCAAACTCTCTGGATTTATCTCGGTGCCACGATTGCGATCGTCATTCTCACGGCCATTTACACCACGTTCGGTGGTATCAAGGCCGTCATCTGGACCGATTTGATTCAAGCCTCGATCATGATAGGGAGTGCGTTAATTGCGCTTGCTTTGCTTTACTTCGCAATTCCAGGCGGCTGGCACGAGATCGTGCAACGCCATGGCGCATTTCAGGTTTCGGATCTCATCACAACCGGTCTCGATCCGGCCAAACATGGCTGGGACCAGGTGAAGAGCATGTTCGAGACGGAGTACACGATCTTTGCTGGGCTGATCGGGGCAGCGTTCATCACGATGGGAACACACGGAACGGATCAGGATATGGTGCAGCGAATGTTGACCGCGCCCGACATACGCCGGAGCCGTCGCTCTCTTATTTGCTCCGCACTCGCGGACATCCCGATCGCGCTTACGTTTCTCAGCATCGGACTACTGCTGTGGGTTTACTATCAAGCCCATCCCGATCCGACGCTGCCCAAGACTCCGAACGAAACATTCTGCCACTTCATTCTCTATCAAATGCCAGTGGGACTTCGCGGATTGCTCCTCGCCGGGATCTTCGCCACTGCCATGGGATCGCTCAGCACCGCGTTGAACGCGCTCGCCACCAGTTTCACGCGCGATTGGTATGAGCCTTACCTCAATCCCGAAGCCACAGACGCACAAAGCTTGCGCGCCGTGCGTTGGGCGACTGTGTGGTTTTCTGTCCTGATGATCATCGTTGCATCGACAACGGCTTATCTTGTCATCGTGCATCCCAACGTCCGACTCATCCCAATCGTTCTCGGAATTTTCGGCTACACCTACGGCTCACTGCTCGGTGTGTTTTTTGCAGGAATGCTAACCAGGACGCGCGGGAACGATCGCGGCAACATTATTGCCATGATCGTGGGCTTCACCGTCGTCGCCATCCTGAGTGGATTGCCTAACAACATCGCGGGGATTTTCGGAACAACCGCTTATCCGCAGCCGAACTGGCTTCCGGTGATGGCATTTCCGTGGTGGATTTGTTTCGGAACAATCGTCACGTTTTTTGTGGCGATTCTGTTCCGAACCGGCCGCGAGCATCACTCACCGGGCGTCGCTTTAGGCCAATAGTAAAGCAGGAATTGACTGGCCGTAAGTCGCTAATTACTTGACGGGTAACGGCGATCCTTTATACGCAACATTCAACCATTGAAATCCCATGCCTCACGTCGTCACCGATAAATGTAACGGATGCAAGTTCACCGACTGTGTAGAAGTATGCCCCGTCGCCTGCTTCTACGAGATGGACAACCAGGTGGTCATTCACCCGGAGGACTGCATTGATTGCATGGCCTGTGTGGACGTATGCCCCGTGCATGCCATCTATGCGGAGGCGGACCTTCCACCGGAGTTCACGAAAGATATCGAATTCAACGCGACCCAGGCTCACCAGCTAAAGGACTCGGGCGTGGAGGCGATCACGGTGAAAAAGGACGCTCTACCCGGCGCAGCGGAGCGAAAAAAAGCTCTGGGTTATTGACTGCGCCGAGCTCGTAGCTTGCTGCAGCGGGGAGCGCGCATGACAAGACAAAAATCCAACGCCGGGTTGATGCGATGAAGGATCTGCTGCTGGACATTCGGTATGCGCTTCGCGTGCTTTGGAAGTCTCCGGCGTTCACGGTCGTAGCCACGCTCACTCTGATGGTCGGCATTGGGGCAAACGTCGTCGTCTTTGGAGTAGTGAATGCGGTGCTGCTGCGCCCCCTCGATGTGAGCGAGCCGCACAATCTATATCAAATTCGCCTCAAGCCGTGGGCGAGCTTTAAGGCGCTAACTACATCATATCCTGCATTCGAAGACTACCGACAGCGAAACACCACGTTCAGCGGCCTAGCCGGCTTCGACGGATTTTCGAGCGGAAGACTGCGCTGGGGTAACACGGTGAAGAGTGTCTCCGGCTATTCGATCACCGGCAACTATTTCGATCTGTTGGGAGTGCAGCCGCAGCTGGGCCGACTGATCCAGTCGGCGGACGATCACGGCCCGAACTCAGCGCCCTATATGGTGTTGAGCGATAGTCTTTGGCGAACCGCATTTAACGCCGATCCCGGCGTAGTCGGGACCACGGTGCGGCTCGGCAAAGATCCTTTCACGGTGGTGGGCGTGGCACCGGCGCGGTTCCACGGCACGGAGCGATTTGACTGGCCAGATTACTGGATACCCGTCGTGAATCACTTCGACGCGAAGTACCTGCAGGATCGGACGGGCAGACCTTTGACGGTGCTTGGCCGTCTCAAGCCAGCCGTGACGCCCGAGCAGGCTGCGGAAGACCTGAGTGCAATCGCGGCCCAGCTGGCAAAGGAGTATCCAAAGACAGACACCGGAGTGCCGCTGCGGCTGGTCCGTCCGGGACTCTACGCGGACACCGGTGACGTCATCCGCGGATTTCTTTATAGCGTGACCGGCCTGGCTCTACTCGTGCTAGTGGCGGCGTGCGCGAATCTGGCCAGCCTGTTTGCGGCGCGCGCGGCGGATCGCAGCCGGGAACTGGCGCTCCGTGTCGCCTTGGGAGCGAGCCGGTGGCGGCTGGTGCGCCAATTGATGACCGAGGCGATGGTGGTGTCGATGCTGGGCGGAGCCGCGGGGCTGGTGACCGCGAGCCTGCTGCTGGGTGCGCTGAACCGGTGGCGGTCGCCGCCCTATGGCCAGGTGGCAGTCAGCGTGGATACAGTGGTCTACCTGGCGGCTTTGATATTGACGCTCGTTAGCGGGCTGCTGTTCGGGATGATTCCGGCGCGGCAGGTGTGGCAGAGCAGTCCGTTGCAGGCGATGAAGAGCGGACCAGTAGATTCAACACCGCTGCGCCGGTTTACTCTGCGGGGCCTGTTGCTCGGCGCACAAATTGCGATCTGCACGTTGCTCGTGACGGCCTCGCTGGTCGCCGTCCGCGGTATGGTTCGCGCGCTGCACGCTCCGCTGGGCTTCCAGCCGCAGGGCGCAATGATGGCCGAGATGGTCCTGAGCGAGGAAGGCGACGTTCAGCTTGAGAAAAAGAAAACGATGCTCGAGGCGGTGCGGAGCATCCCTGGTGTGACGGCGGCGGGGACGGTGAGCAAGGTGCCCTTTACCGGCGGGCTGCGGGGTATTCCGGTTTTCCCTCCCGGGACGACAGAGTTCACGCTGAATAATTCTGTGCTGGCGCCGTACGGGCTGACGATTTCGCCCGCATACTTCGAGGCTGCCGGCACCCGGCTCCTGAGTGGCCGGGATATCTCATGGAGTGACACCACAGACACGCCGTATGTGGCAGTCGTGAACGCAACCTTTGCGTGGAAGATGTGGGGCGACGCGCCGGCGATTGGGCAACGCTTCATTGTGTTGGGCCACTTGAGGGAAGTGGTGGGCGTCGTTGAGGACTCAAAGTATAACGAAATCGCCGAGTCGCCGCTGCCGGCTTTCTATCTGCCGTTTTCGCAAAACGAGCAGGCTCACACGACTTTCGTCGTGCGGTCGCAGCGGGCGCAGAACGAGATGGCGGCAGCGCTCGAACGCACTCTGAGTGGCTTCGCGCCCGATGCGTCAATCACGGTACAGAGCTGGCCCGATGCGATGGGAGGTGCGCTATTCCCGGCCCGCGCGGCCGCCAGCGCGCTTGGCGTCATGGGCCTACTGGCGGCGATGCTGGCGGGGACGGGCATCTTCGGCATGGCGGCCTACAATGTGAGTCGCCGGATGAAGGAGCTGGGCATCCGAGTAGCGTTAGGCGCGCGCACGAGACACGTGTTGAATGCAGCGGTCGGGCGGCCAACAATGCTGCTTGGAGTTGGCTCGTTGGTGGGGCTGCTGTTAGGCGTCTTCGCCAGCCGGCTCCTTGGGCAGATCGTGTATCAGGCGAATCCGCGGGACCCCGTGGTCGTCGTGGGCGCAGTGCTAACGATGGCGCTGCTTGGTATTGCAGCGTCCGCCATTCCAGCCCTGCGAGCGCTTGCCGTCGATCCGTCCAAACTCTTGCGGGAAGAGTAAAGCAGATGACCGCGCTTCACGGTAGCGGTCATCTCACAACATGCAGGCGATTACTCGTGCTTTTTGTTGCTGGCGAGCCTGATTCCTAAATCGCGCAACTGTCTTGCATCGACTTCTGCCGGCGAGTTCGACATCAAATCCATGCTGCGATTGTTTTTTGGGAACGCTATTACGTCGCGAATACTTTGTTCGCCGGCGATGAGCATGACCAGGCGATCGAGTCCGAGTGCGATTCCGCCGTGCGGCGGGGCGCCAAGATGCAGCGCACGCAGCAAGTGACCAAACTGCGTTTGCCGATTTTCCGGACTGATACCGAGAGCCTCGAACATTTTGTCCTGTAGTTCCATTTGTTTTCTTCCGGGCTCCATTCAAACAGCGGAAAATCTGTCACCCAGAGAAAATCCCAGATTTCGGCAACAGGCGTAAGCTTTTGCATTTCTGCAATGCGCAACCGCAATCGCCCGAGAACTTCACAAGCGATTTCCCATTTGTCCGCGCCAAAAAAGACGCAGTCGCCTTCCTCGATTTTCAGTTTCGATTGCAGCGCTGCCTTTTCAGTACCGGAAAAAAATTTCACAATGGGCGATTTCCATTCGCCGTTCTCAATCTTGATAAAAGCGAGCCCTTTTGCGCCGTACAACTTCGCGATCTCAGTTAATCCATCGGCCTGTCCGATGGTGATACCGGCAAAGCCGTTCGCGTTGATCGCTTTCACAACACCGCCTGCATCCAGCGCATTCCGAAAAACTTTGAAACTGCTCTCGCGAAAAACTTCTCCAAGATCGACAAGTTCCATTGCGAAACGGCGATCCGGTTTATCGCTTCCATACCGATCAACGGCTTCGCGGTACGTGAGTCGGTCAAACGGGATCTTGATCTCGATGTTGCGTGTCGCCCTGAAGATTGCGGCGAGCATTCCTTCGGTAACCGCAAAAATGTCGTCTGGCGTGACGAACGAGGCCTCGATGTCAATCTGTGTAAACTCAGGTTGCCGGTCCGCACGCAAATCTTCGTCGCGAAAACATTTCGCGATCTGAAAATATTTTTCCACGCCAGCAACCATCAGTAGTTGCTTGTACTGCTGCGGTGCCTGTGGCAGCGCATAGAATTTCCCGGGCGTGATTCGACTCGGCACCAAAAAATCTCGCGCGCCTTCCGGAGTGCTCTTGGAAAGAATCGGAGTTTCAACCTCGACGTAACCCTGGCTGTCGAGATAATCGCGCGTCGCCTTCGCCGCGATGTGTCGTAACCGCAGGTTGCGCGCGAACCGGGGGCGGCGCAGGTCATAGTATCGATGGGTCATCCGCAAATCTTCGTTGTGCGGCTCGGCGTCAATCGGGAACGGCAGATCGTCCGCCCGATTCAGAATCTTCAGTTCGCTCGGAATGATTTCGATATCGCCAGTGGCGAGATTTGGATTTTCCGTACCCGGCAGCCGCGCTGCGACGTGACCCGACACCTGAATGATGTCTTCGCTGCGCAATGTATGCGCCTGCTTCGCAAGCTGCGCATTTTCCTCCGGTCGAAACACGATTTGCGTCAGGCCTTCGCGATCGCGGAGATCAATAAAAATGACCCCGCCGTGATCGCGTGTGACATTGACCCACCCAGCCAGCGCGACCTGTTTACCGATATCGCTCTTGCGAAGTGAATTGCAGTCGTGTGTGCGATACATGTTTCTTGTCGTTCCGAGCGAAGTCGAGAATCCAGTCAGGAGACCCTGGACAGTGCCGCGGGATCCTTCGACTCCGCTTCGCTGCGCTCAGGATGACAAGCTGGATTACGCTTGCAAGTGCGCAAGTAACTCCCCGTGGTGAACTAAAGATTCTTCGCGTGTAGCCAGGTTCTTTAGTTTCACCTGAGGCCATTCGTCCCCGAACAAGACGGCAATGCGCGCGCCAAGTTGCTCCGCGGTTTGGAATTGTTTGCCGACCTTTTCGCTGGTGAGCGGATAATCCACGCGACAACCGTGGTCGCGCAGTTGTTGAATTTGTTTCAGCGCATCGACGCGGCGCTGTTCCTTAGCGATTACGATGTAGATGTCGATCTTTCGATCGTTCGCGATTGCAGTCTCCAGTTTCTCACGCACATGATCTGTTTCATTGATTAACTCGCCGAGCACAACATCGCCCATTGCGAAACCGAGTGCCGGCATTGAGACAGCGCCATCGCTTAATTGCGCAATTAGGTTGTCGTAGCGGCCGCCACCGGCGAATTTCCCAGCGCGGTCGAACGCTTCAAATACGATGCCGGTGTAATAGGCCAGTCCCCGCACAATGCCGACATCGATCGCCACATAATCGGCAAGTCCCCGCTCGCGAAGGCTATCAACAAGTTGGTCGAGCTTCTGGCTCTTCCCGCCGGTCTTTAGCATCGTAAAGATTGGATCGGCGAGTTTGCCAAGTTTCTCGGCTGTTTTCTCGCGCGGTTCACGTCCGGATTTATCGATCGCCTGCAACAATTCGTCCCATCGGTCCGGTGACACGTCTTTTTCGCGGAGGAAATCGGTCCAGAAATCCCGATCGCTCACCCGGATGACAAAATCTTTTTCGGTAAATCCAAACGCACGCAGTATGTCGATGCAAAGCGCCACCAGCTCGATATCAGCGGCAAGCTCCGCCTCCCCGATAATGTCGGAGTTGAGTTGAAAATGTTCGCGCAATCTTCCGCGCTGTTGTTTTTCGTAACGGAAAAATTGGCCGATGGAGAACCACTTGAGCGGCTTTTTGAATTCGCGCTCATGGGCGGCGACTACGCGAGCAAGCGAGGGCGTAAG
>WNFZ01015866.1_pt1 | contig 11908 bp, 2 predicted proteins | sample 5400081 | NCBI WGS metagenome assembly WNFZ01 (sample SAMN13153365, study PRJNA577476) | soil metagenome | isolation source: 80 cm soil or saprolite under grassland replicate 1 | place: USA:California | collected 2016-06-15
AGGGTGTGTTGCTGGAGATCGTGGCGGAGAAGACCGGTTACCCGGTTGACATGCTGGACCCGGGCATGGATATCGAGGCGGATCTGGGGATCGACTCGATCAAGCGGGTGCAGATCATGGGGGCGTTGCAGGAGCAGTATCCGCAGGCCGGTGATGTGGAGCCGGAGCGGTTGGCCGAGCTGCGGACGCTGGGCGACATCATCGGCTTCATCGCCGGTGCGGCCGCTGAATCCGCTCCGGCCGAGGCTGCGCCAGTGGTTGCCGCTGCTCCCGAAACCGCCCCCGCGGCAGTAACCCAGCCGGTTGCCGCCGCGCCCGCTCCGGTCGCCGCCCCATCGGCTGCCGCGGCGCAGGTCGAGGCGGTGTTGCTGGAGATCGTGGCGGAGAAGACCGGTTACCCGGCGGACATGCTGGACCCGAGCATGGATATCGAGGCCGATCTGGGGATCGACTCGATCAAGCGGGTGCAGATCATGGGGGCGTTGCAGGAGCAGTACCCGCAGGCCGGTGATGTGGAGCCGGAGCGGTTGGCCGAGCTGCGGACGCTGGGCGACATCATCGGCTTCATCGCCGGTGCCGCCGGGGAGGTGGTGGCTGCCGCCCCTTTCGTCCCGGCGCCCCAGGCCGCACCCAGCCCTGAACCGGCGGTCAGCTACCCGCCGGCGCCGGGCATCGGCCGGGCGCACGCCGTACTGCAGGAAGTGCCGGACCCCGACACGCTGGTCGACGCGTACCCGGCCAACCCGGCCGCGCTCGTCATCGACGACGGCTCGCCGCTGACCGGGCCGGTGACCGCCGCGCTGCGGGACCGCGGCTGGCAGGTGCACGTGCTCACCCTTCCCGGCGTCACGAGCGCCGCGGGGCCGGCACATGCACTGCGAGGCTGGGAGTACGACGAACTCGCCGCCACGGTCGCCGCCGCCGGCAAGCTGGACCTCGCGGTGCAGTTCGCCGCGGCGCCCGCCGCGGACTGGGCCGCCGCGACCCGGCGGCTCGGCCACGCGCTGCTCACCGCCAAGGCGGTCCAGCCGGCGCTGGTCGCCACCGCGGGCGACGGCCGGTCGGGGTACCTGGCCGTCACCCGGCTCGACGGCGCCTGCGGACTGTCCGCACGCGGCGCGGGCCCAGGGTCGAACACGGCGGACGGAGCCACCGCGCTGCTCGGCGGCGTCAACGGCCTGGTCAAGACGCTGGCCATCGAGGCGCCGGCGCTGTTCTGCCGGACGGTCGACTTCACGCCCGGGCAGACGGAGCCGAACGTCGCGACCCGGGTGCTGGCCGAGATCTCCGACGCGTCGCCCGCGCTGCGCGAGGTTGCCTACGACGGCTCCGGCCGCCGCCGTACCGTCACGCTGGCCGAGAACGCCGAGAACGCCGAGAACGCCGAGAACGCCGAGACTCCGCACACCGCGGCGGTTCCCGCGCTCAGCCGCGACGACCTGCTGGTGGTGACCGGGGGAGCCCGCGGGGTGACCGCGGAGTGCCTCGCCGAGCTCACCGCGCACTGGCCGGTCGGCGTGCTGCTCCTCGGCCGGACCGCGCTGGCCGCCGAGCCGGAGTGGGCGGCCGGACTGACCGAGGTCGCCCCGCTCAAGGGGGCCATCGTCAAGCAGATCGCCGGCACCGGCGAGAAGCCGACGCCGCGCGCGGTGGAGAAGATCTACCGCGAGATCGTCGGCCAGCGCGAGGTGCGCCAGAACATCGAGCGGCTGACGGCGAACGGCTCGACGGTGACCTACCTGCCGGTGGACATCGGCGACGCGGAGGCGCTGTCGCGGGCGCTGGCCCCGTACACGCAGCGGATCACCGGCGTCGTGCACGGCGCGGGCGTGCTGGCGGACAAGCTGATCGTGGACAAGGCGCCCGAGGACGTGCGGCGGGTGCTGGCCACCAAGCTGACCGGCCTGTCCAACGTCCTGGCTGCGCTGCCCGGCGCGGACCTGAAGCACCTGGTGTTCTTCTCCTCGGTGGCCGGGTTCTTCGGCAACCGGGGCCAGTCCGACTACGCCATGGCGAACGAGGCGCTCAACCGGGTCGCCGCGTCGCTGAAGAGGTCCCGGCCGGGCAGCCGGGTCACCTCGATCAACTGGGGTGCCTGGGACGGCGGGATGGTGACACCAGAGCTGCGCAGGATGTTCGAGGAGCGCGGCGTCGCCCTGGTGCCGGTGCCCACCGGGACCGGCATCTTCACCGAGCAGTTCACCGCGGCGCACGCCCACGACGGCGTGATCCTGGTCGGGCCGACCACCCCGCTGTCGACCGCATCAGGTTCTGCGCCCGCGGCGCGGGGGGACAACGGTGACCCGGAGGTCGCTGCGGTGACCCTGGAGCGGTCGCTGCTCGGGCTGGCCAGCCACACCGTGCTGGCCGACCACGCGATCGGCGGCGACCCGGTGCTGCCGGCCACGATGGCGCTCGGCGCGCTGGTGAACATGGTCGAGGCGACGTCCGGCGGCGCGGTCGCCGAGTGGGCCGACTTCAAGGTCTACAAGGGCGTGGTGTTCGACAGCGGCGCGCCGAAGCGGCTGCGGCTGGCGGTGGCGGACGGCGGCGGCACGGCGCAGGCGCGGCTGCACGCGTTGGACGGCACCGGCCGGCCCCGGCCGGCGTACGGCGCGACGGTCAGCCTGTCCGGACCGGGCGACCGGCCGGCCGACCGCGCCGACCTGGCCCGGCTGGCCGGCACCGCGGGTGCGGACGCGGCGAACCTGTACGACGACGGCACGCTGTTCCACGGCCCGACGCTGCGCGGCATCCGGCGCATCGTCGCCGAGTCGCCGGAGCGGCTGGTGCTCGCCTGCCGGCTGGCCGACCACGACGTGGCCGGCGGGGCGTACCGCGGCACCTACCACAGCCCGGTGCTGGCCGACCTGATGCTGCAGGCCGCGCTGGTCTGGGTACGGCGGTTCCGCGGCGCGGCCAGCCTGCCGCTGGAGATCGGCCGGGCGCAGTACTGGGAGGCGCTGCCGGACGACGCCGAGTTCCTGGTGGCCGTGGAGGACGCGACGGCCGGCCCGGCCGGGGTGACCTGCACGGTGACCGCCTGCGCGACCGACGGCCGGGTGCTGCAGCGGTTCGTCGGGGTCTCGGTGGTCATCGACCCCGAACTGGAGGCCAAGTTCGTGCCGTCGTCCCGGGTCGCCGTCGCCGCCGCTGCGTGAGCGCCGCGGTGTGACCGGCTCGGCGGGCCGGTCACACCGCAGCAGCCTGCGCCGACACGCGCTTGAAAGGTAGTCAGATGGGCAGATACGCGATCGTCGGGATGTCCTGCCTGTTCCCTGGAGCCGGTACGCCGGCGGAGTACTGGCAGAATCTCCTGGACGGCGTGGACTCCCGCACCGAGGGGAGTACCCGGGCCTTCGGTCACGAGCCGGCGGCTCGGGAGGTGGACCCGGACGACCCGCACCGGGTGTACTTCACCCGCGGAGGCTTCCTCGGGCGGTACGACTTCGACCCGGCCGGGTACCTGCTTCCGGCGCAGTATCTGTCCACTTTGGATCGCGTGTTTCACTGGTCGCTACACGTGGCGCGCGAAACACTTTCCGATGCAGGGCTTGCGCCGGGCCCGGCCGCCGCTCGACCGGTTCCTGACCGGATTGGTGTGATATTCGGTAACTATCCATTCCCGACTCCCTCGTCAGGTCATCTGGCGGGGGCAGTGTGGAACTCGGCGGTGGCTACCGGGCTTGCCGCCGCCGGGTTCCCACTACCTGAGGGCACCACCGACGGGGCCGGCACCGGGCCGCACGACCTGTGGGTCGGCGGCCTACCGGCCCGGGTGGTGGCCGCCTCGCTCGGGCTGGCCGGTCCGCAGTTCACCCTGGACGCGGCGTGTTCCTCCGCGCTGTACGCGATCCGGCTGGCCTGCGGCTACCTGGACACCGGCAAGGCCGACGTGATGCTGGCCGGCGGCGTCTGCGGGCCGGACCCGACAGTGATCCACCTGTCGTTCTCCGACCTGCGGGCGTACCCGAAGGACGGCTTCAGCCAGCCGTTCGACGCGCGCTCCAAGGGCATCGTGACCGGGCAGGGCGCGTCGATGGTCGCGCTGAAGCGGCTGGCCGACGCGCGGCGTGACGGCGACCGGATCTACGCGGTGATCGAGTCGATCGGGCTGACCAACGACGGGGCCGGCCGGCACGTGCTGGCCCCGAACGTGACCGGCCAGCTCGCGGCGTACCAGGCGGCGTACCGGCAGGCCGGGCTGGAGCCGTCCGCGGTCCAGTACCTGGAGTGCCACGCGACCGGGACGCCGCTGGGCGACAACACCGAGCTGTCCGGGGTGACCGAGTTCTTCGGTGCCGACCTGCCGTACTACGGCTCGGTCAAGGGCAACATCGGGCACCTGTTGACGGTTGCCGGCATGAGCAGCCTGATCAAGGTGGTGCTGGCCCTCTCGCACGGGGTTGTTCCGCCGACCATCGCGGTCGACCAGCCGCTCGGTGAGGCTGCCGCGGGGCGGCTGGTCCGGGCCGCGACACCGTGGCCGGCGACCGCGGGGGCGCCGCGCCGGGCCGGGGTGTCCGCCTTCGGCTTCGGCGGCACGAACGCCCACGTCATCCTCGCCGAACCGCCGGCGGTCCAACCCGGAACGCCGGTGTCGGGCGGAACGGGGGCTCTACCTGCCGCGTCGCCTGACACCCGCTCCACGGGGCCGTCGGGCGGAACCGCGGCCGTACCCGCCGCATCGCCTGACACCACGCCGGGGGCGGAGCCGCCGCGGCTGGCCATCACCGGGATCGGCGCCCAGTACGGGGCGTTCGCCACCCGGGACGACCTCGACCGGGCGACGTACGCCGGCCGGCACGCCTTCCGGGAGCTGCCCGAACGGCGCTGGCGCGGCTTCGAGCTCGACACCGGTGGCCCGGTCGGCGACCCCGTGCCGGCCGGGTACGTCGAGTCGTTCGAGCTGGACGCGACGGCGTACCGCATCCCGCCGAAGGAGCTGGAGGACTTCAACCAGCAGCACCTGCTGATGCTGCGGGTGGCCGAGGAGGCGCTGCGCGACGCCGGCTACGACCCGCCGCGCTCGGCCGGCGCGCAGCCCGCCCAGCGGGTCGGCGTGGTGCTGGCGATGGAGATGGAGCCGGCCGCGCACGGGCACGGCACCCGGTACGACCTGGGCCGGCGGGTGGCCGAGTGGTGCGCCCGGGCGGGGCTGGCCCCGACCGCGGAGCAGCTCGCCGAGCTGGCCCGGGCCGCGCGCACCGGCGTCCACGACGGCGTCGAGGTGAACGAGGTGCTGTCGTACATCGGCAACATCATGGCCAGCCGGATCTCCTCGCGGTGGAACTTCACCGGCCCGTCGTTCACCGTCTCCGCCGACTCCGGCGGCGCGGCGTACGCGCTGGAGGTGGCCCAGCTCCTGCTGCTCGACCCGACGCTGGACGCGGTGCTGGTCGGCGCGGTGGACCTGGCCGGCGGCCCGGAGAACGCCCTGGCCCGCGCCCGGCTCGCCGCGCCCGGTGGCACACCGGGCCTGGCCGCGGGCGGCGTGGGCGGCTGGCGGGCCGGCGACGGTGCCGGCGCGCTGGTGGTCACCCGGCCGGGCTCGGTGCCCGCCGGCCGTACCACCTACGCCTGCGTGGAGGCGATCGCGATCCGTTACGGCGGGCCGTCGGTCTCCCCCGCGGCGCAGCCGGATCTGGTCGCGGCCGCCGCCCGGGACGCGCTGCGCGCCGCCGGGCTGACCCCGGCCGACGTGGAGCTGGTGGAGACCCACGGCGGCGGCATCGCCGAGCAGGACGTGGCCGAGCTTGCCGGGCTGGCCCAGGTGTGGTCCCGCGACCCGGTGGGCGAGCTGCGGACCGCGCTGTCCAGCATGGCCGCATCGGTCGGCGACACCCAGACGGCGTCGGTGCTGGCCAGCGTGATCCGCGCCGCGCTCTGCCTGCACCACGGCTACTTCCCGGCGGCGCCCGGGTGGCAGGGGCCGGCGGGGGAGTTCGCCGGCACGCTGGCCGGCTCGTCGTTCTTCGTGCCCGGCGAGTCGCAGCCTTGGCTGCGCGGCACCCGGTCCCGGCCACGCGCCGCGTCGGTGTCCGCGCTGGGCACCGCCGGGTCGCACGCCCACCTGGTGCTGTCCGGGGCGACCGTCCGCGGCCAGGTCGCCCCGTCGGACTGGGAGCACGCCGGCGGCCCGCTGGTGGTGCCGGTCGGCGGCGACGACCTGGCCGGGCTGCTTGCCGCGGTCGGCGCGCTGCGGCGCCAAGGACCTGCCGGCGGTGCACGAGTCCGGCGGGGAGTGGGAGACGCCGTCCGGCAGCTACTACTGCGGCCGGCCGATCGGGCCTGGGGGCAGGGTGGCGCTGGTCTTCCCCGGCGCGTTCAACTCCTACCTGGGCCTGGGCCGCGAGCTGTTCCGGGCGTTCCCGGCGCTGCTGCCGCGGTTCGAGGAGCAGGCCGAGCGGCCGGCGGACGTGCTGCGCGCGGCCACCGTGTACCCGCGCTCGATCGCCCCGCTGGACCGCCGCGAGCTGATGCGCCGCGAGGCCGAGCTGGTCGAGGACATCCCGCTGATGCTGGCCTCCGGGACGTCGTTCGCCCTGCTGTTCACCGACCTGATCCGCGAGCTGATGAAGGTGCCGGTGCACGGCGCGTTCGGGTACAGCCTGGGCGAGTCGAGCATGATGTTCGCCACCGACGGCTGGGCCCAGTCGGCCCGCAACGACGTGAAGATCAGCGCGACGCCGCTGTTCCGGGACCAGCTCTGCGGGCCGAAGCACGTGGTGCGCCGCCGCTGGAACATCCCCGACGACGTGCCGGACCGGGACGTCTGGACCACCCTGGTGGTGCTGGCCTCCGCCGAGGTGGTCCGGGACGCCCTGCCGCGCTACGACCGGGTGTTCCTCACCCACGTCAACACCCCGAACGAGGTGGTGGTCGCCGGCGACCCGGCGCAGTGCAGGGCCTTGGTGGCCGAGCTGGACGCGAAGAGCGCCCGGGCGCCGGCCAACCACGTCATGCACTGCCCGGTGGTGGACGGCGAGCTGGAGGGCCTGGCAGACCTGAACCGCTACCCCACCGGGGACACCGGGGACCTGGAGCTGTTCAGCTCCTACGACTACGGGCAGGTCACCGAGCTCGACCCGGACGTGGTGGCCGGACACATCGCGCAGACGCTGCGCAGCACGGTGGACTTCCCGCGGCTGATCCACCAGGCGTACCGGCGCGGATACCGGTACTTCATCGAGGTCGGCCCGGCCAGCACCTGCGCCCGCTGGGTGCGCGAGACGCTCGGCGACGCCGCGCACCTGTCGGTGTCGATCGACCGGCGCGGTGCCAGGGTGGCGACCAATATCGCGCGGGTGGTCGCCCGGCTGGTCAGCCACGGCGCGGCGGTGGACCTGGCGCCGTTCCTGCCCGCTGTGCCGGCGGAGCGGCCACGTACCGCGATGCCGCCGCGGACCGTGGTGGTCGGCGGCGAGCCGGTGATCGAGCGGGTGGCCCGCGGCGCCGTCCACGTGGTGCCCCACCTGCCCCCCGCTCCCGAGCCTCCCGCTCTCGAGCCTCCCGCTCTCGAGCCATGCCTCAGCCCACGATGCCCTCCCAGCCACACGAGCCGGCCATCACCGCCGAGCGCGAGCCGATCACCCTGGTGCCGGCATCGGCGGTCGCGACCGCGGCGGGCGCCGACCAGCCGCTGCCGCCGGCCATCGTCGGCGCACCGCTGCCGGTGCGGGTCGCGGACCGCTCACCCGCCGCCGCCACGGCGCTGCTGCACGACCTGCGCGAGCAGCTTGCCGACTCGCACCGGCAGATCCTGGCCGCCCAGGCGAGCCTGCGGGCCGACCTGGCCGCCCTGCTGGCCCCGCCCGGGTCGGGCGGGGCGGCGGTTCTGCCCGCCGCTCCGGCTGACACCGCCGCGGGGACGGGGCCGACCGTCACCGGGGCGGGGCCGAGCCTCACCGGCGCGCCGCCCAGCGTCACCGTCGAGGTGCCGGCCCGCTCGCCCAAGCCCAAGCCGCCGGGCGTGATCTGGGACGAGGACGAACTGCTGGAGTTCGCCACCGGCAGCATCGCCGCGGTGTTCGGGGAGAAGTTCTCGGTCATCGACTCCTACGACCGCCGGGTCCGGCTGCCCGCCCAGCCGTACCACTTCGTCACCCGCGTCACCGGGCTGGACGCGACCACCGGCCAGTTCAAGAAGTCCTTCATCCAGACCGAGTACGACGTGCCCGAGGGCGCCTGGTACTCCGTGGACGGCCAGGTGCCGCCGGCGGTGACCATCGAGGCCGGTCAGTGCGACCTGCTGCTGGTCAGCTACCTCGGCATCGACTTCGCCAACAAGGGCGAGCGGTCCTACCGGCTGCTCGACTCGACCCTGTCGTTCTACGGCGACCTGCCGCAGGAGGGCCAGACGCTGCGGTACGACATCTGGATCGACCAGTTCGTGACCCACGGCGAGACCACGCTGTTCTTCTTCCACTACGACTGCTACGCCGACGGCAGGCTGATCCTGAAGCTGAAGAACGCGTGCGCCGGGTTCTTCACCCAGGCCGAGCTGGAGAGCTCGCTTGGCATCATCGAGGGCAACCTGGGCAGGACGGTGGCCGCGACCGAACGCAAGACGTTCAAGCCGCTGGTCCACACCGACAGGACGACACTGTCCACATCGGACCTGCGCAGGCTGACCGAGGGCCGCGTTGCCGAGGTGTTCGGCCCGGCCTACGACCAGCAGGGCGCGAACCCGAGCCTGCGGCTGACCGGCGGCAGGCTGCTCATGGTGGACGAGATCACCGAGCTGGACCGCAAGGGCGGCAGCTACGGGATCGGCTCCATCAAGGCGCGCAAGGCGCTGGTGCCCGGCGAGTGGTACTTCACCTGCCACTTCCCGGACGACCCGGTGGTGGCCGGCTCGCTGGTCGCGGAGGGCGCGGTGCAGCTCCTGCAGGCGTACGCGCTGTCGCTCGGCCTGCAGATGTCGCTGCCGGACGCGCGGTTCCAGCCGGTGCCGGAGCTGGAGACCAACGTCAAGGTGCGCGGCCAGGTCACCCCGGACTACTCCGAGATCCGGTACGAGATCGACGTCACCGAGGTGAGCCTGCTGCCGCGGCCGACCGTGATCGCCGACGTCCTGGTCTACCGCGACGACAAGCCGGCCATCGCGGTGCGCAACCTCGGCATCCAGATCCTGGAGAAGCCCGGCGCCCCGTACCGGCCCGGCAAGAAGGGCGTGGTCGAGCACTACATGGGCCGGCGCAACGCCTCCGGCGAGGTCGCGCTGCTGAACGAGTTCCACATGGCGCACGCCGCCAAGGGCAACCTGGCCACCGCGATGGGCCCGGAGTTCGAGATCTACGAGAACCTGCGGGCACCGTACATCCCCAACGGCGACTTCCTGTTCGTGGACCGGGTGATGAAGCTCGAGGGTGAGCGCGGCAGGCTCAAGCGCGGCTCGGTGATGGAGACCGAGTACGACTCGAACGCCGACGCCTGGTACTACCCGGAGAACGGCGGCGACGCCGGCCACCCGCACATGCCGAACTGCGTCTACATGGAGTCCAGCCTGCAGGCCGCGATCCTGCTCGGTTACTACCTGGGTGCGACGCTGAACTTCCCGCAGCAGGAGTTCAGCATCCGCAACCTGGACGGCCGGGCCACCCTGGTCAAGCCGATCGACCTGCGCGGCAAGACGATCCGGCACCACTCGACGCTGCTGTCCTCCGACGCGATGCCCGGAGCGGTGCTGCAGAACTTCTCCTACGAGCTGTCCGCGGACGGTGAGGTGTTCTACGTCGGCGAGTCGCTGTTCGGCTACTTCTCCCCGCAGGCGCTGGCCAACCAGGTCGGCCTGGACGGCGGGAAGTTCATCGCGCCGTGGGGCGACGAGCTGCCAACCAAGCCGGCCGACCTGCGGCACATCGAGCTGGCCGCCTTCCGCGCCGGCCGGGGTGCCGCGCACCCGCTGAAGCTCGGCCACGGCCACCTCGACCTGGTCGAATGGGTGGACGTGGTGCCGTCCGGCGGCAAGCACGGGCGCGGCTACCTGCGCGGCTACCGGCCGATCGCGGAGACCGACTGGTACTTCAACAACCACTTCTACCGCGACCCGGTGATGCCCGGATCCCTCGGCGTGGAGGCGATCCTGCAGGCGATGCAGGTGTTCGCGATCGAGACCGGGCTGGCCGACGGCCTGCGCAACCCGCGCTTCGCCATCGCCACCGGGGTGGAGCTGAGCTGGAGGTACCGCGGCCAGATCAACCGGCAGGACAAGGACATGGACTTCGACGTCCACGTCAAGGAGATCCGCCGGGAGGCCGACCGGATCGTGGTCGTCGGCGACGCCAGCCTGTGGAAGCCGGGGCTGCGCATCTACGAGCTTGGCAACATCGCCATCGAAGTCCGCTTCGACGCCTGAGGAGAGAAGATCGTGAGGCGACAGCGAGTGAGCATCGCAGCGAGGAACGAGCGAGGAGCGGAGCGAGCGCGGAGCCGAACAATGAGCATCGTGAGGCGACAGCGAGTGCGCCGCTGCCGCCGGAGCGGCTCGGCTCGGCCGCGTTCCAGGCCGCGCACGGCGTGCGGTACGCCTACATGAGCGGTGCGATGGCCAACGGCATCGCCTCGGAGGAACTGGTCATCGCGCTGGCGCGGGCCGGGTTCCTCGGCTCCTTCGGCGCGGCCGGGCTGCTGCCGGAGCGGATCGAGAAGGCGCTGGACCGGTTCGCCGCGGAGATCCCGGGGCTGCCGTTCGCCGCCAACCTGATCCACTCGCCCAGCGAGGAGCGGCTGGAACGGTCCGGGGTGGACCTGTTCCTGTCCCGCGGCGTGCGGTGCGTCGAGGCGTCGGCGTTCATGGACCTGACCCCGAACATCGTGCGGTACCGGCTGGCCGGACTGTCCCGTGGCCGCAGCGGTGGGATCGTCGCCGGCAACCGGGTGATCGCCAAGATCTCCCGCCCCGAGGTGGCGGAGCGGTTCATGCGGCCGGCGCCGGAGGCGATGGTGGCCAGGCTGCTGGCGGCCGGCGACATCACGCCGGAGCAGGCGGAGCTGGCCAGGCGGGTGCCGGTGGCGGACGACATCACCGTGGAGGCCGACTCCGGCGGGCACACCGACCGGCGGCCGCTGCCCGCGCTGCTGCCGGTGATCCTGCGCCAGCGCGACCAGATCGCCCGCGAGCAGGGCTACCCGGTACGGCTGCGGGTGGGCGCGGCCGGCGGTATCGGCACGCCGGACACCGCCGCCGCGGCATTCTTCGCCGGGGCCGACTACGTCGTCACCGGCTCGATCAACCAGGCCTGCGTGGAGGCCGGCACGTCCACCGCGGCGAAGGCGCTGCTGGCCCAGGCCGGCATCGCCGACTGCGACATGGCGCCGGCCGCGGACATGTTCGAGATGGGCGTCGAACTGCAGGTGCTGCGCCGCGGGACGCTGTTCCCGATGCGGGCCAGGCAGTTGTACGAGGTCTACCGGCAGTACGAGGGGATCGACGCCATCCCGGCCGAGGCGCGGCAGCGGATCGAGAAGCAGCTCTTCCGCCGGCCGCTGGAGGAGGTGTGGGCCGAGACGGTCGAGTACTTCCAGCGGCGCGACCCCGGCCAGATCGCCCGCGCCGCGGACAACCCGAAGCGCAAGATGGCGCTGATCTTCCGCTGGTACCTCGGCATGTCCTCACGGTGGGCCAAGATCGGCGAGGCGGACCGGGTGCCGGACTACCAGATCTGGTGCGGCCCGGCGATGGGCAGCTTCAACGCCTGGGTGCACGGCACGTACCTCGCCGCGGCGGAGAACCGGTACGTCGTCGACGTGGCCCGGCACATCATCCGCGGGGCGGCGTTCCAATACCGGGTGGCGGCGCTGCGGGCCGCCGGCGTGGCCCTGTCCGCGGCCTGCGCGTCGTACCAGCCGGCTCCGGAGGAGTCGCCCGCCGAGGAGTGGGCGCTGCGATGACCGGCACCCTGCC
>WNFZ01005225.1_pt1 | contig 11907 bp, 9 predicted proteins | sample 5400081 | NCBI WGS metagenome assembly WNFZ01 (sample SAMN13153365, study PRJNA577476) | soil metagenome | isolation source: 80 cm soil or saprolite under grassland replicate 1 | place: USA:California | collected 2016-06-15
TCTCCTGCAATTATGGACGGGGCGATCATGACCTCGCTTTGCAGTTCTTCCAGCAGTATTGGAGTGTGTTTCCGTGGTGGGGCCTTACCGTGCCACTGTGGACTGTTTGCCATGTGCTTTATACCGTTACCTTTTATGGTATTTGCTATAATTATTGATGGTTTATCTTCCACTCGTTCTACTCTATTCAATGCGTCAATCAACTGTTCAATCTTATGACCATCAACTTCCATAACATTCCAATTAAACGCCATCCATTTATCACGTACAGGATCCAAAGGCATTATCTCTTCTGTGAATCCATCTTGCTGTATCTTGTTTCTGTCTAATATAGCAACAAGATTGTCGAGCCTAAATTTTGGAGCTGACATGGCAGCTTCCCAAACCTGTCCTTCATTGGATTCACCATCTCCAATTAGGGTAAAGATACGGTTACCCTTACCATCATATTTCTTTGCAAGTGCTATTCCAATAGAGACAGATAATCCGATGCCTTCAGATCCACCTGAATATTCAATTCCAGGAAAACTATGATTTTGTTGATATTTAGAAAACCTCACGGGATGACCCTGTAGACGTGATCCCATTTTTCGTAGTGTTTTGACTTCATCTGAATCAATGTACCCAGCTATAGCCAGTATTGCATAAAATCCCGGTGCTGAATGCGCCTTAGAATTTATGAAGTAGTCTCTGTCCTCCCAGTCTGGATGAAGGGGATCATGCTTCATTTTATGAAAATAAAGAGCGCCCATGATTTCAGCTGAGGAGAATGACGCGCCAGGATGTCCTGAGCCAGCCTCTGCAATACCCTGAATTGCTAACATTCGTACATCTCTGACTTTTCTCTTGAGCTCCAAATACCGCATTTTAAATCCCATAAAAGATATCCAAGCCCCTTTCCTGTTCGATAGTTTATTGGGAAACGATGCTTGATAAAAAGATAACTTCTCAAACGGTGGAGTAAAGCCCTATTTTGGCCACATGCATTTTCGAAGATATCCTCCCATTCAGAATAAGATGTCGTAGGTGAATATTTTTATCTTGAATATCATTTCGGAATAAAACTAGGTCTTAAAGGTGATGGTGGCGCTATCCCGATTTCAGGTTTCTGTGCAAAGCCGGCTTGGAGGGAAATGAATCTAATTGACTCCTATAAATGCGCCGACTGTGCAGACAACGCTGTGAGCGATTCGGTAGTACTTCGGGCGGGGATAAGTTTTGTTTTCTTCTAATGTTGTACTCGCGTTCGATTATATTTAATGATTATCGTAGTCGCATATAATTTTCAGCTGTTTATATCATTAGATTTTAGATCTATTCTGCAACAATTTTTCACAGTCAGATTAGTCTGATATTCAATAAGATTAGCCTTGGCCGGGATTTGGACCCGGGACCTTTGCCTTACCAAGGCAACGCTCTACCAGGCTGAGCTACCAAGGCACGTTTGTAAGATATGAACAACAGACGAGGGTTTCATTAAGTTATCTTTCGTCTTGTAACATTTAATTATCAAGAACTTATTAGATTTGCTGGCATTTTGCGGGGGTTGTAGAGCCTGGCCAAATAACTAGATTTGGAGACGCGGGACTTAAGATCTTAGCTAGGAGGGATCCCGTCCTTAAGAGGTTCGTGGGTTCAAATCCCACCCCCCGCACCCAAAGTATTTTTAGTTAGTTTTTCGAGTCAATTATTAGCTGAATTAGACGTGTGTGAAATCTATTATCTCCAGACAGCTCAGGATGGAAGGAGGTTCCAATTATGTTTCCTTGTTGCACCGCAATTATTTTGTCATTTAGTCGACCAAGTATTTTGACATTCGGTCCTACGCTTTTGACTGAAGGGGCCCTAATAAATACACCCCTAAACTTATCTGCCCCTAGGCCATTAATGTGGAGATCAGTTTCGAAGGACTCGATCTGTCTTCCGAAGGAATTCCTTTCTACTACTACATCAAGGACACCCAAAAGACGTTGATTCATTTCTCCCCCTACTATGTCGTATGCTTTAGTTGCCATCACAATCATTCCAGCACAAGTACCCAATGCAGGCATACCATTCAACAATCTTTTTTGCAAAGTCCGCCACATGTCGACGTTTCTGGATAAGATATTTCCGATAACTGTGCTTTCGCCTCCTGGTATGATAAGACCATCTACTGTTTCAAGATCATTAGGATAACGAATTTCCATGGCTTTACCGTTGTGCGATAAAGAGGTCAGTGCTTTGTTCGTTGAATCAATATTCTCCTCTATATCACCTTGAATTGCAAGGATCCCTACCTTTGTGCCGAGCATTATAGGGCCGGTCCCCTTTCCTGCATCTTAAGTTCTAAATTCTTAGTATCCAGGCCGAGCATTGACTTCTTTTCATCAACCATTTTTTGTGCTTCCATTACAATCTTTGGGTCATCGAAATAAGTCGTAGATAATACTATGGCTTTTGCACGTTCAAGAGGATCATCAGCTATAAAAATGCCAGATCCGACAAAGATACCATCGCATCCTAAATTCATTAACATTGCTGCGTCTGCAGGAGTTGCTACCCCCCCAGCAGCGAAATTTACAACAGGCAAATGTCCAAGCCTAGCAGTTTCATGAACTAATTCAAACGAAGTGTTAAACTCCCTCGCCATTTTTATCAATTCTTGACTGTCACCATCTTCATAAATGCTTCGAATCTTTCGAATATCGTTGTTTACACAGCGTATATGAGTTACCGCCTCTGCAACGTTTCCCGTACCTGGTTCTCCTTTCGTCCTAATCATAGCTGCCCCTTCCTCTATTCTTCGGAGTGCTTCCCCTAGGTTTTTAGCACCGTTTACAAATGGAGTAGTATAATTCCACTTCCAGATGTGGCGCGCCTCATCCGCAGGGGTTAGAACCTCGCTTTCATCTATCATATCAACTCCTGATTCTTGCAAAATACGAGCTTCGGATTCATGCCCGATTCTACATTTTGCCATAACAGGTATACTTACAGAGTCTAGTACAGTTTCGATTACCTTTATACTTGCAGTCCTAGCTACACCGCCAGCTTTTCTAACGTCAAATGGTAACTTGTCCAAGACCATTACGGCCACAGCTCCAGCGTCCTCAGCGATGCGCGCATGTTCAGCAGTAGTCACGTCCATAATTACTCCGTGTTTTTGCATATGGGCAAACCCACGTTTTACGAGCTGAGTACCCTTAGTGATAGGATTGACGTCAAGGTTTGTGTTTTTTGTTCCTTTTACAGGTTCTGAGGTTGGAATAAGAGATATGGTCACATTTCTCAATTCTGAAATGAGATATTTAGGTATTAGTTTTGTAGAGCGTGAATACTCCTAGACGGGAAGAAGAAGAAAATAAAGATAATCCAGATAAGAGAACGAATCACGGGACACAAGGTGAATCATCATATAGAACAAGTATGAAAGATTCGTATTTCTTTACTTAAATGTGCTTTATGATTGTATTTTCTTAGGATTCATTCTCTGACTACCAAATACGATCTGTTGGCTGAGGCGAAGTTGAAAATTGTGGCAGGCATTGATTACTAAATTATCTATCAAACTGCATTAAAAGGATTATAGCATCCGTGAAACGACTATTCAGCAAGATTATAGGCTGTTCTGCGAAGTATATTTAAAGCCGATCCCGCACGGAACCAGTTAATCTGTGAAGCGCTGTAAGAATGGCTTAGTTTTATTTCTTCGACCTCTCCGTTTTCATGATTAAGCCTACATGTTATTGGCCTTCCCTCTTCGAAGCTCCCAAGGTTAAGAATACTAACTCTGTCGCTTTCTTGAATTTTGTCATAATCACTTGGGTTACTGAATGTTAAGGCTAGGATCCCTTGTTTCTTGAGATTTGTCTCATGAATCCTAGCAAAACTCCTTGCTATAATGACTGTGCACCCTAGATAGCGAGGAGTCATTGCTGCGTGTTCTCTACTGCTTCCTTCTCCATAGTTTTTATCTCCGATGATGACCCAGCTGATACCTTTTGATTTGTACTCTCGAGCAATTTGTGGGAATGGTTTGACATTATCATTAAAAACATTTTTACCAATACCCACATTCCCAGTAAAGGCATTGACCGCGCCAAGAAGTAGATTGTCACTTATCCTATCAAGATGCCCTCTATACATTAACCAAGGTCCAGCAGGAGAAATATGATCTGTAGTACACTTTCCCTTAACTTTAACTAGTATGGGCAAATCAAGAAAATCCTTACCATCCCATGCAGGAAATGGTTCCAGTTTTTGTAATCTGCTACTGTTACTCTTTATCATGATTTTCACCTTGTCTGGTTCGGCGGAAGGTGCAAGATATGTATCCTTCACCTGACTGAATCCGTGTTCTGGCACTTCTGGTGCCAATTCTGGTGGGTCCAATTTTACTCTTGATCCATCCTCTGCTTCAAGCCGGTCTACCAAAGGATTGAAAGAAAGCCTTCCAGAGAGTGCCAGTGCTATCACCAATTCAGGACTAGTAATAAAATTCATAGTCTCCCTTCTCCCGTCATTTCGTCCTGGAAAGTTTCTATTGTATGAAGTTACAATAGTATTTAATTCCCCCGGTTTTAGTTCAGGTCTACTCCACTGGCCAATACAAGGGCCACAAGCATTTGCAAGAACTATGGCACCAATAGATTCGAGTGTTCCAATTTGTCCGTCGCGATCAATTGTTGCTCTTACCATCTCAGAACCGGGAGTTACAAGAAGTGAAGTTTTGATCTTTAAACCCTTAGATCTAGCCTGAGCTGCCACACTAGCAGCCCTTGACATATCTTCGTAAGAAGAATTTGTGCAACTGCCAATTAACGCCACAGAAATGGTATCGAGATAATTATTATTTTTTACATCCGATCCCATTCTTGAAATAGGCCTAGCTAGATCTGGTGTATGCGGTCCTACAATATGGGGTTCTAATTTAGACAGATCAATTTCAATAATCTGATCGAAGTATAAAGCTGGATCTTCTTCTATGCCAAGATCCGGCGTCAAGAGGTCCAGATTTTTATTAGCCAAGTCCGAAAAATTCATGCGACCGGTGGCTCCAAGATATGTTTCCATTCTATTATCATATGGAAAGACCGAAGAAGTTGCGCCAATCTCTGCACCCATATTTGTTATAGTTGCTTTTCCTGTACAGCTAATTGACTCCACCCCTGGACCAAAATATTCTATTATCGCATTTGTTCCGCCCGAAACAGTTAGCTTGGATGCTACATACAGAATGACATCCTTTGGGGAGGTCCAACCCGAAAGTCTCCCTGTTAAATGTACGCCTATACGCTTAGGGTATAGAAGCTCCCATGTCAAACCAGCCATTGTCTCTGCTGCATCGAGTCCACCGACGCCAATAGCAATCATTCCCAAGCCTCCTGCGTTTGGTGTATGTGAGTCGGTGCCAATCATAAGGCCTCCAGGGAAGGCGTAATTTTCAAGAATAACTTGGTGTATTATTCCTGCTCCAGGTTTCCAAAATCCCATTCCAAATTTGCTTGATGCTGATTCCAAAAAGCGATAAACCTCGTTATTTTCATACACTGCCGCTTCTGTATCGGATTTGCCTTCTACTCTCGCTTGTATTAGGTGGTCACAGTGAACAGTTGTTGGAACGAGAGTTTGTTGAAGACCAGCCTGCATGAATTGTAGAATGGTCATTTGTCCAGTAACATCTTGCAAAGCTACCCGATCCGGTCTTAGAAACACGTAGCTCTTACCCGGTTGAGGCTCAGACTTTTCGATTTGAACAAAATGTCCAATTATTATCTTTTCAGTAAGTGTTAGAGGTCTGCCTACAATGCGCTTAAATTCTGAAATATTTTTTCTTAATTTCTCATATACAGATGAAACGAGTTCAGAGGAATCTACTTTATTCAAGATTGTTTTATTCATATTTCTAGGGAATAAAAATAATTGTGAAAATATTGTAATAAATGTTATCCTATTGCGGTAGAAACCGTAATACTGTGGCTTTCACAAATCATATATATTCTCTAGTTAACAATCCATGCACAAAAACTGAAGAATGAAATGTAATTGATATGTTTTAGCAGGTAGCTGTGGAATCAGCCGTCGAGCTTCAGGGGAATTAACAATTTAGTTATGTCGGCAAGGGGAAAACCATCTGGGGTACATATAGGTTCCGTTGCCGGTGGTTTTAAAGGATAATCAGGGATACGTTGGGCTATACGTTCCTGATAAGTGGGAACAAATTCATTCTGATAAAAAATACCTATTGGAATCTTGTTTCCCCATTCATTCGCAATTGACAAAACCTGAGCCATTTTATCAGCGACTTGATTGCTTTCATGTACTACACCATCATATCCTCGATCTTCTATTTTGTACACTCTCGGTGTCTGATGACCAGACTCTGGATCGATGTTGTCTTGACCTTGAAACCATTCACGGGTGTTAATGTCATTGTATGTTGGACATGGTTGAAGAACATCGATAAACGCAAGCCCTTTATGGGATATTGCCTTCTTGAGGACATCTCTAAGATGTCTTACGTCATATGAATAAGAACGGGATATAAAAGTAAAGCCTGCCACAAGAGCCAATGAGATCGGATTGACAGAATTATTTGAATTAGGTTGCGTCAACGACTTTGTTTTCATGCCTAGTTTTAGGGTTGGCGATGCTTGTCCCTTTGTCAATCCGTATACCGCGTTGTTGAAAATTATGTAAGGCATATCTACATTTCTTCTACCTGCACCAACAAAATGACCTGCCCCGATTCCAAGTCCGTCTCCATCTCCACCCACTGCAATTATTTCCAAATCTGGGTTAGCGAGCTTTGCTCCCTGAGCAAACGGTAATACTCTGCCATGAAGCGTATGTATTCCGTAAGTATTTATGAAATGTGGGGTTTTTCCTGAACAACCAATCCCAGAAAAAATAATGGATTTATGACGGGGAATTTGCATTTCGAATAATGCCATTTGAATGGCGTTAAGGATTCCAAAATCACCACAGCCAGGACACCAGTCATTGTGGACCGATGTTTTATAGTCGACTAATTTAAGTGCCATGTTCTAATATGATCCTCCTTTCTGACGTACCTTCTAATATGGCAGATAAGGCATAATAAACCTCACTACCAGACATAGGTCTACCATTAAATTTTACTATCTTGTAATCAACGTCTCTTCCAGTATATTGCCTGATCAATGATCCGAGTTGGGACGTGTAGTTCATTTCGACATCAATTAGAATTCGAGCATCCGCTATCAATTCTGTAATTTCATTCGCAGGAAATGGATGCATTAATCTAATTTGAAGAAATCTGATTGTCTTACCTTGTTTGGCCAACATTTCCAAAGCGTCTATTATCGCTCCTTTTGTTGAACCCCAGCTGACTACCGTTATTTCCCCAGAAGTACCTCCGATGTTGAATTGCAAGACCTTATCATCCATCTTTATGTCAGACAGCGCTACTTCTAATTTCGTCATCCGCTTGGTGACCATTTTTACCCGTATGCCGGGATCTTCTGTTATATGTCCTTCTTCGGTATGCTCATCTCCGGTGTTCCAATATATAGCATTCTCTGTTCCGAGTGGCACACGAGGAGAGACTGGATTATCTGTTAACCTAAATCTCAGATAGTGGCCCGCGCTACCAGTGAATGCACCCGGAGCAACCTTTTCGAGTAAACTGCCCCTGTCAATTTTAACTTGTGTCTGATTAAACTCCTTACAAGTCTTTATGCTGTTTGCTATAGCCTTGTCAAGCATATGAATCACAGGCATCTGGTATTTCTCTGCTAGATTAAATGCTTTGATGGAATCATAGAATGCTTCTTCTATATCCCCAGAGGCAAGAACTATTCTCGGAAACTCACCATGGCCTGCATGTATAGCAAACAGAAGGTCACCTTGTTCATGCCTTGTTGGCAATCCTGTAGCAGGACCCGCTCTCTGATATAGTGTTACTACAATGGGGACTTCGTTCATACCTGCCCATCCTAAGGCTTCGACCATCAGGGAGAACCCTGGCCCCGATGTAGCCGTCGCAGACCTAGCCCCTGTCAATGCTCCCCCGATTGCCATTGTAACTGCAGCAATTTCGTCTTCCGTTTGCACTACAACAATAGATCCTTTGTTACCGTTTGTCAAATCAAAGATCTGATTTGCTTCCAAAAATTCACTGTCGTCACTGGCTGGTGTGATAGGATAATAAGTTTGAAATCTGCACCCAGCGACAATTTTCCCCATAGCTGATGCTTGATTTCCTTGAACAAGTAAATATTCGGTTAATGGAGGTCTTGACTCAAGTGTATAACTGAAACCCGATAAATCATAGTTCTTTGCCATAAAATTATAAGCAAAATCAGCCGCGGCTATATTATTCTCAAGTACTTTTGGTTTTGCGCGGAAGACCATTTGTATTGCTTTAATGAGCTGTTCTTTCTCAAATTTTAGAAGCGCAAGCGATGAAGCTAGAGCAATAACGTTAACCATTCTTGTCAGTTTACTTAAAGCCGGATCGTTAACTTGTCTAGCCAAATTCTCAATCATTTCGAAGAACGGTAAACCATAAACCATACACCCATTAGATTTGGCTAGATCCAATACAGCTTGCAAGTTGGCTGAGAGTCCCATATTATTGAGCATATCAGAAATACTAGTCGCTGAGTGTTCATCGATTGTAGGAACTTCGTTAAGCGATATTCCAACAAGAGACGAGTCATAAATGATAGCCCCACCTTTTGTTACCTTATGACCATGTCTGAATACAGTTTCTGCATCAAAAGAAACCAGGACATTAATGTCATCGACGTGAGAGTTAATTGGGGCTTCAGCAAGCCTTACGGTGAAGTAGCTATGCTCACCTTTGATATTTGAGTAATATTCTCTTTTTCCATAAAGGTGTAAGCCTGCTTGAGCACATGCTCTTGAAAAAATATTTGCGGCAGAGTCTACACCACTGCCTTGTGGACCTCCTATTACCCATGAAAGCGAATTTTTTATTAGAGAACCAGTCAATTTCGTGCCTTACCATATATGGTGTTATCAACGATATATAATGAAACCCTTCGTAACTAACCCCCGGTTGCAGCATCGTAAAGACAGCATTCGCATGAATCTCTTTCCCCACAGTACGGACATGCACACATGCATGCATCCAGGGCCAGCCCGCAAAATTCACAACTCGTTCCTTCTTCCTTTATTTCATTTGGACCACTGTCAATTGACATGATTACTGGATCAAAATATTGTTAGCAAATGCTTGAACTTATACTTTGCACGATGGGAGAATTAGCTTGCGGTGATAACTTTTCGCAGCTCGCGGATGAGAACTAAGTTTCTGAGGATTTCTATGACTAAATCAAGACAAAGTCTCTATTTGAAATAGATTAAAACAAAAAGGAAAGGGTTTGAGATTTAGTCCCACTTGCTCCACGAGGCCATCCATCTGTATGTCCACGTGTTGAGTTTTGCGCCCAATGCTGCTATCGGAACGGTAAGTACTGCTCCTGCACCTGAACCTAATGCTACGGGACTATTGTAGAATTTACCTACCTGGGGCTCGATTGGCGTCATATACGGAGGCAACGTAGGTCTCGGATACTTGAATGCCATCTCCAATGGATCTCTGACTAACAACAGATTGATCATGTTGAAGATCGGCAATGAAAGTCCAACCAATGTCCCACCAATGATTATTGCCGCGTGCTTGTTTCTTCTAGTGGCCCAGTAAGTGAGATCCAAGAGCATAGCTGAAGGTATCCAAACCGGAGTTACGATGAAGTCGTATGGATATCCTAAGGCAAACCATGCACCTTTTGCCACCCAAGTGTAGATTGTCATAATTGTTGCGTAATATGTTGCAGTTCCTGGAACACCTGTGAACAGCATATAGTATATTGCTCCCACCGTAAGCATCGTTGATTGGGATATTGAAAATACTACAAATGATGTCCATGCCCAGTCAGTATAGAAAATATAGTCTCCTGCGTTGATAGTAAGTAAGGTGCTATTAACAGCAACTACTACTATAAACAAGTAGTGTGTCGTGCGTCTAAGCCAGACCATTAACAACCTTCTCCTAAAGGTGCTATATAAAATTTTATCCTGAATTTTTTGGTTTAAGAGAGGAAGGGGATTTTCAAAATCGCCCTTTTAGCTGGCTTGGTCCTTAATTTCTCCCTAAATTTCTTAGGTCTCTTATTTGGAAGTACTGATAAGAACGCCCATTAAAGCTCAAAAAATAAATATGTTAGAAAAATTTTAGGCAAAAAAAGTAATGATTTGTTTTCCTAAGCTCGAACGGTTTTTTCACCGACGATCCTAAGGATCCAGAATAATCCCAGTGATTCAATTACAGTCAGTACTGATAATGCATACATGCCACTAGGCAATGGATAAGCCCATGGATAGACTGTTACTCCAACGTAAACACCGCCTGCGGTGGCTGCCCAACAAAGAACGAAGCCAAGAATAAATATACCTTTCATATTCTCCACTCTACGACCTATCATCTTTTCTATATCATCTCGACCACTGCTGCTGCTAACTCGGCCTCCGCCGCCACCCTCACCGTATCCCTTTGGTAAAGTCATTAGTTATACAACCGTGGGTTGCCTTTTTAAATTTTGCGTCTGGTTAATGTACCAATTGGACGCAACATTCTCAATGGGTTTGTTCCGTTCACAGGTATTCTCACATCGATAGATGATCCTTCTTTGGTCATGAATCGCAATACGGATTTTTCTCGTTAGTCGTTAATTATTGCCCCACATGGGGAAACGAATGATTGATGTATGGTTTTCACGGTTAAATTAGCAAAGCTATTCAGGATGAATTTAGGCGACTATGGGTAGCAATAATTACTGGTATTGTAGACGAATGGACGTCGATAATTGTCTTCATAAAAGAAATTTATTTTTATTTTTATCAGACCGAAGCTATGTAATGTATTTGATAATAGTTAACTAGCCGAAGGTGTAACTCAATTATTTCAAATGTCTGAAAATCTATTCTCTGGGTGAGGAGAACTTGAATAAAAATTAAAGAACGAGACACCGTTTGCTGATAGGTGGTGGTTCGCGGAACAAGCCGCATGATAGAGCAATTGCTATGGATGACTTTGCAAACTCATTAGATATTTGTTCTAAACAAAAGTGAGAACTCTAAGTTGCTTTTTCCAAGTCTAATTCAGAGGCAATAGGGCAGAAATGAATGCCATAATTTTAGTTCCGCATCGCTTGTACGGGAGCTATGGACCTCACTCTTTGATGTTCTATCAGATAGTTATGAAAAATTTTATAGCCTTTCAGGCCTCCTATTTCATATACATCCGACGAAAGTTACCGCTCAGACGACGAGGGAAAATCTGACGATAACTTAGCAGAACCGGTAACAGGGTTCCGTTAACTTCGTGGCGGTCGTCATCCTCGTGGTAACTTTCGTCGGATGGATATATGAACCGCATACGTTCATGAAGCCTATCAATCATACCATAAAGCCCCATTTTATTCGGTAATGCGATATTGTTTTTTTCTGCATATTTTAATAGAAAAAAGAAAGTATCTCCTAGCTGGTCGTAGAACTCTTGGTTTAATCTTCTGAGCCTATCTACTTTCTTCCATTCTTCTATAATCTCTTGCCATGCTTGAATCTCGTTCATTTTTCAACATCACTGTCTTTCGTTTTTGAACTTTTATTGACTATCGCCACTCTTTCATTGTCTTTTATATCCATTTTCCATTGAAGCTTATCTCCTTCTTTAATTTCCAAAAAAGCTACAATTCCTTCTGGTACTGTCGCTCGAAGCGACTTAGTACCCACCTTCGCTATCCCGACAGTTGATTCTAAACTCATGTGAGTATATATCATCGTAAGGGTATATTAATCTACCGTCATAATGGCCGATACAAATATAAATCAGCATAACGGTAGATATAACGGTAG
>WNFZ01005228.1_pt1 | contig 11904 bp, 10 predicted proteins | sample 5400081 | NCBI WGS metagenome assembly WNFZ01 (sample SAMN13153365, study PRJNA577476) | soil metagenome | isolation source: 80 cm soil or saprolite under grassland replicate 1 | place: USA:California | collected 2016-06-15
ACCGACTCCGGCACCTTTGACTACTTCAACGAGGTAGTGCTAGGTCCCGTCAACCTAGGTGCAGATGGCAAGCCTGATCTCAAAAAAGCCGAAGAAGTTGCTCTTAATGCTGCCAACCTCCAGCTCTCTGAAGATGACAATGTTCTCGTTCAGGGTGTAGAAGGCTCCAAATATGCAATTGGTTACTTCGGATTTGCTTACTATCAGGAAAATCAAGGTTCGCTGAAGGCACTCTCCATCGGTGGTATTGAACCAACGGCTGATACGGCTGAGTCCGGTGAGTATGCACTGGCCCGCCCACTGTTCCTCTACTCAGATGCAAACATTATGAAAGAAAAACCACAGGTGGCTTCGTTCATCTGGTTCTTCCTCAACAACGTGAACAACGAGATTGGTGATGTCGGTTACTTCCCGGTCAGTGATGCCAAACTTCAGGAAGATATTGACGCCTGGAAAGCTGCTTTGGGCGAGTAATGATCTAGAGTCTCAAGCTGTAAAGGAAGCCTTCCCTTCCCTAACTGGGGAGGGAAGGTACTTTGTTGTAAATACTACGCAAGTCTATTGGAAAGGAGGTGCTTTCATGACTGAGTTGTCATTGCAAAACAATGTGAAAAAGAAAGCATCTGCAATTAATTTACGCCGAAAATCACGCTGGGGAGAAACCATCATAGAGGCATTGTTATTCTTAAGCGGTTTTTTCTCCATATTCGTAACGATCGGTATCGTCTATGAACTTGGCAAGGAGGCTTTGCTCTTTTTTCAAATGCCTCAAGTAAGCATCCTTGAAAGCCTCACAACTACAAAATGGCAACCGCACACCGGGAATTTTGGCATCTGGCCCCTGGTCACTTCCACACTGATGACAACGGTCATCGCAATGCTGATCGCCATCCCACTGGGGATGAGCGTGGCAGTGTACCTGAGTGAATACGCCAGCCCAAGAGTGCGTAGCATCCTTAAACCAATCCTGGAAGTGCTAGCTGGGATTCCCACCATCGTCTATGGCTTTTTCGCTCTTACGTTCATGACACCCCTTTTGCGAGAGATCTTCGGCAAGGATGTTGTTCAAATTTACAACACAGGGTCAGCCGGTCTGGTGATGGGGATCCTCATCCTGCCTCTGATTAGTTCCATGACTGAAGATGCCTTGAGCGCCGTTCCCCGCTCATTGCGCGAGGCGGCTTACGGCATGGGCGCGACCAAAATGGAAGTGGCATTGCAGGTGGTACTTCCTGCTGCTCTTTCTGGTGTCGCGGCTGCAATTATTGTTGGCATCTCCCGTGCAATTGGCGAGACCATGATCGTGGCAGTTGCTGCTGGTGCAGGACCTAATTTCACTCTCAATCCATTCGTCGGTGCAGAGACCATTACCGGGCACATTGTGAGAATTTCAGGCGGTGACTTAAGTTATGACTCCATAGACTACAACAGTATTTTTGCACTTGCTTTGTTGCTGTTTATTATTACCCTAACGCTCAATATTATTAGTCAAGCAATTGTGCGCCGCTTCCGTGAGGTGTACGAATGAAAGAAAAAGCAGTCGTTCAAGGATTTGCTGATAATTTGGATGCGCGCAATCGTCGAGGTATGCTCTGGCACATGTTCTTTCAAGCTTCCACCATTGTTGGCATACTTGCGCTGATCGCGCTCATGCTCAACATCATCAATGGTGCTTTTGGATATGTTGCCTACGAAGCCAAAGTGGACCCTGATACACTTGCCGTGGATGGTGTACCCGTCCAGGATCAAAGCAAGGAACAACTGGTGACTCTGCTTCAATCCACTCTTTCGAGCGGCGCATTTAACAAACTGGAAAGCGATAAGCCTTTTGAGTCACGATCACAACAGGAAGTATATCAACTAGTCATCGACAGAATTATCCGACCCCAAATTGTTGGAGTTTGGAGCTTATGGTCATCTCTCACCCAGAGGAATGAAATTCGCGCGACGATCGCGAAAGATCATCCGGGAGCGGAATTGGATTTCGTCTCCTGGCTTAACCCTAACTTTGTCAAACGACCTCAGACAAGTGAAGCGTTCACGGCTGGTGTTCGTACTGCGATTCTTGGATCTCTCTGGACCATTCTTTTCACGATTTTGCTTGCCTTTCCAATCGGTGTGGGAGCCGCTATTTATTTGGAAGAATACGCTTCTGACAACTGGCTCAATCGAGTCATTCAAACCAATATCAATAATTTAGCAGGTGTACCATCCATTATTTATGGAATTTTGGGACTGGCTATTTTTGTTCGTGCGCTCGAGCCACTCACGAGTGGGGCGATATTTGGATTGGTAGATCCAACGACCGCAAACGGCAGGACAGTCCTTTCCGGTGGGCTCACCTTGGGTCTGCTCGTACTTCCCATCATTATCATCAACGCTCAAGAAGCAATCCGCGCTGTTCCCCGTTCGCTGCGTAATGCAAGCCTTGGCGTCGGTGCAACCAAATGGCAAACGGTTTGGTCACACGTACTTCCAACCGCCCTGCCCGGAATTCTCACTGGAACCATACTGGCTATCTCGCGCGCCATCGGTGAGACGGCGCCTCTGGTTGTCGTGGGCGCTTCTACAGCTATCAGTTTCGATCCGAACTCGCCCTTTTCGAAGTTCACAACTCTACCCATGCAAATTTACCAGTGGACCGCGCGCCCACAGAACGAATTCCGAAGCCTTGCTGCGGCAGCTATTCTTGTGCTTTTGGTGTTGCTACTGAGCTTGAACGCCTCCGCCATTCTGTTACGCAATCGCTTCAGCAGGAGAATGTAAGCATGACTACAAATAATGATTTGGAATACAAATACGTTATGGAAACCCGCGATCTGGACATTTATTATGGCAGTTTCAAAGCCGTGACCAATGTCAATATGAAGGTTGAGCGGAATAAAGTTACTGCCATTATCGGACCCTCCGGTTGTGGCAAATCCACTTTACTGCGCGCCTTCAATCGCATGAACGAACTCTATGCTGGGACATCTATCAAGGGACAGGTCATGTTCTATGGAGAGGATATTTATGCCAGAGATATAGATCCTGTTGAAGTGCGTTATCGCATTGGCATGGTATTCCAGAAACCAAATCCATTTCCCAAAAGTATCTATGAAAATATTGCATGGACTGCCCGCATCCACGGCTACAAAGGCAAAATGGATGAGCTCGTGGAGGGTGCTTTGAGGCAGGCTGCGCTTTGGGATGAGGTCAAAGATAAACTGCATCAATCCGGCTTATCCCTTTCCGGTGGACAGCAGCAACGGCTCTGCATTGCGCGCGCAATCTCCATCAAACCAGAGGTCATTCTTATGGATGAACCTGCCTCTGCGCTGGACCCGATTGCCACGCTTAAGATCGAAGAATTAATGCAAGAGTTGAAGAAGCAATATACCATCGTCATCGTAACGCATAACATGCAACAAGCAGCCCGCGCCTCTGACTACACGGCTATGATGATGCTCTCCGGTAACGGCGAACGCTCTGGAACGGTAATCGAATTTGATCGAACGAATCACATCTTTACCAATCCCAAAGACAAACGTACTGAAGATTATGTCACCGGTCGTTTCGGTTAGTGGGTATAATCATCGAATTACATTACAGAGTGCCGCAGAATTAGGTAAACTTTCAGCTTGAGTTTTAGCCTACAAATCCATTCAAAAAGTTTACTTACGCATGAGGAACATGCGTGAGACAAGCGGTAAAGAGGCATATATGGTAAGAAAAACATTTGAGTCTGAAATTCAACAAGTTAAAGATGACGTGCTGATTCTAGGGAGCATGGTGGAGAATGCCTTGCTGGGTTCTGTGGATGCCCTCAAGAAACGCGACATCAAAGCCGCCCAAAAGTTATTTTTGGATGATATAGAGATTAATAAGAAACGTTTTGACATCGAAAGTCACTTGATGGTCCTGATTGCTACTCAGCAACCGATGGCACACGACTTGCGCCTGCTTGCTTCCTGTATGGAGATCATCTCTGAACTCGAACGCATGGGCGACTATGCCAAAGGTATTTCCAACATCAACATCCGTATGGGAGATACGCCTCTGCTCAAGCCTTTGATTGATGTTCCTCGAATGGCACAGAAGGGAGTTGACATGTTACATCGCTCCCTGACCGCCTTCGTCAACGAAGATGTTAAAACATCCAGGGCACTCCCGGTGGAGGATGATGAAGTTGACGCGCTGTATAACCAGATTTATCGCGAACTGATGACGTTCGTCATCGCTGACCCAAAGACAATTGAACAAGCCAATTGGCTGCTCTGGGTAGCTCACAACCTGGAACGCTTTGCGGATCGCGTGACAAATATCTGCGAGCGGACGGTGTTTATCGTAACGGGTGAGATGGCTGAGATCAAGTCTACAGACGATGAGTTCTGGAAACAGCAAAAGCGAGAAGAGTGACAGATAAGAAATCCGCCACTCAAAGAGTGGCGGATTTCTTATCTGTCATTAAACCTTGCGAAGCTTTACGCCCTTACAGGGCAGCCTTCGCAAGGTTTTTATAATTACCCCATTTTCCCCGTGATATAGGCTTCGGTTAATTCCTGTTTGGGTCTGGTGAACATAGTTTGTGTTGGTGAAAATTCCACCAATTCCCCTAGCCAGAATAAACCTGTTTGTTCTGATACACGCGCCGCCTGCTGCATGTTGTGTGTCACAATTACAATCGTATAATCCTTTTTTAGCTCAGCGATCAACTCTTCCACGTGTAGGGTAGCAATCGGGTCGAGGGCAGATGTGGACTCATCCATCAGGATCACTTCTGGCTGTACAGCGACGACGCGGGCGATGCAAAGTCTCTGCTGTTGGCCGAGGGAAAGTCCTAGCGCGTCGGATCGTAAATCATCCTTCACTTCATCCCATAATGCCGCGGCACGCAGGGACGTTTGCACTACTTCATCCAGATTCACATCCATACCCATCACACGCGGACCAAACGCCACATTATCGTAAATAGTCTGTGGAAACGGATTCGGCTTTTGAAACACCATCCCTACTCGCTGACGGAGCGTCACCACATCCATATCTTCGTCGTAGATGTTCTTTCCATCCAACAGGATCTTGCCTTCCACGCGGGTGCCATTGATCGTGTCATTCATGCGATTCAGGCAGCGCAAAAACGTGGACTTACCGCATCCTGAGGGACCGATCAACGCGGTCACTTTGCGAGGCTGAATTTCAAGGCTGATGTTGGAAAGCGCCTTTGTTGGACCGTAATAAAAGTCCAAATTTTGAATAGTGAAAGCAGGTTGTGAATCAGACATATTTCGATTTTATCATGTCACTCATTGTTACAAAGTGCCGCCGAATTCAATAAACTTGATGCTTAAATTTCAACACCCAAATCTGTGTAAAAAGTTTACTTGGTTTTCGACCAGCGGTAAAAACTTTCGGCTATAATTCAGCGCGATGAACCGATTTGTGATTTTGATTTCAACGCTCTTTGCACTTCTTGCACTTACCTCATGCGGTCCCGATTCTTCGGCGACCGCATCTGATTCTTCAGCGGCATACATCCAAAATAAAGGCTCAGACACCATTGTCAACCTGGCGTTGGCTTGGGCGGAGAAATACCAGGCGGAGCATCCAGATGTCCGTATATCGGTGACCGGGGGAGGGTCTGGAACAGGAATCGCTGCACTCCTCAACAAGACCGTAGACATTGCCAACGCCTCCCGCAAAATTAAGCAGGAAGAGATTAATCAAGCAAAATCCAATGGCGTCGATCCCGTTGAACACATCATCGCCCGCGACGCAATTGCCGTAATCGTCAACCCTGAAAACCCCGTGAAACAATTGACCCTGAAACAAATCTCGGACATCTATAGCGGCAAGATCAGCAATTGGTCTCAGGTCGGCGGAGAAGACAGACCCATTGTGCGACTCTCGCGCGAAACCAACTCGGGCACACATGTATATTTTCTGGAAACCGTTCTGCGCTTGGGCAAGAGCGATGATAAGACGCTTTTTTCAATGGACACATTGCTGCTTCCCTCCTCAGAGGGAATTGTGGCGGAAGTAAGACAAAATCCGAATGCCATTGGCTATGATGGACTTGGCTATGTGCCAAAAGATTTGAAAATGATCGCCATTGCCAAGGAGGATGGCGGCGCTTTTGTATTGCCTTCTATTTCAACAGTGAATGATAAGAGTTACGCGATTGCACGCGATCTTTATATGTACACCAATGGCGAACCGACAGGCGTAGTAAAGCAATATCTGGATTGGATTCTTTCGGACGAAGCGCAGCAGATCGTTGCGAATCTTGGATTTGTACCTGCGAAATAAATCATACAGACATCACAGGTCTTCAAGACCTGTGATGTCTTAAAGGTAACTATGGAAAAATCTTTAAACTGGCGTGAATTCGTCATTACTCGACTCATCAAAGCATCAGGCTATTCAGCCATACTTTTTGTTGCGCTGATCTTTCTCTTTCTCATCCGCGAAGGCTTACCAACGTTCGGCGAAGTGGAATTATCGTCGCTTCTTGGCACTCGCTGGTATCCCATCGAGGATCACTTTGGAATTCTGCCTCTCATTACAGGTTCCATCATCATTACATTTGGTGCGGGCGTCATTGCCGTTCCATTTGGAATTGGCACCGCAGTCTACATTTCCGAGATCGCTCCCCGCTGGATGCGCGAAATCCTCAAGCCTCTCGTGGAATTACTTGGTGGACTCCCCTCTGTCGTTTTGGGATTTTTAGGGTTCCTTGTCCTTGCGCCTTTTCTACGCGTCTTTCTGAACCTCCCGACGGGTCTAACCGCCCTGACAGGATCGCTCCTTCTCGGAGGGATCGCTGTGCCGACAGTTGTATCCGTTGCCGAGGATGCGCTTGACGCCGTGCCGCGCGCCTATCGTGAAGGAGCATGGGCATTAGGTGCCACGCCCTGGCAGACGATTTGGCGCGTGACTCTACCGGCGGCGCGCTCCGGTGTATTGACAGCAATCATGCTTGGAGTAGGTCGCGCCATCGGCGAAACCATGACCGTGATGATGGTCACTGGCAACGCCCCAGTTCTTGCCATAAAACTCGGAAGTTTATTCTCTCCAGTTCGCACCATGACGGCGACCATCGCCGCAGAGATGGGTGAGGTCGCAAACGGCAGCACACACTATCATGTGTTGTTCTTCATCGGCATGCTACTATTTCTCATTTCGTTGGCAGTCAATATTGCTGCATCCTCGGTAGTATTCCGTGCCAAGAAACGCGCGGAGAGAATCCTGTCATGAAAAACATTCTTACCCGCAATCGTCATCTCACGCAACGTGTTGGCTTCCTTGTTATTACATTGATGGCTGTTCTCACAGTGTTGCCCATCGTCGCAGTTGTTATTTATATTCTACTTCAAGGTGCGCCCGCGATTTCGCTTGAATTCCTAACAGGCTTTCCGCATGACGGTATGCGTGCAGGTGGAATTCTACCGGCCATTATCGGCACGATTTATCTGACCATTGGTACCGCGATCTTTTCCGTTCCACTTGGAATTGCGGCAGCGATCTATCTTTCAGAATACGCGTCTGATACACCTCTCACGAGAACAATACGAATTGCGATCATTAACTTGGCGGGCATTCCATCCGTTGTATATGGACTATTCGGCTTGGGACTTTTTGTCCTCTTTTTGAATTTTGGCACATCGATCCTTGCTGCATCGCTGACACTTTCGATCATGACACTGCCCGTCATCATCAGCACAGCAGAGGAAGCGTTGCGTTCCGTCCCCCAGGCATTTCGCACAGTGAGCATTTCGCTTGGTGCAACTCGCTGGCAAACGATTCGTCGCATTGTGGTGAAGGAAGCATTACCAGGAATTTTGACCGGTGTCATTCTGGGACTCGAACGCGCCGCAGGGGAAACGGCGCCAATCCTGTTTACAGGTGCAGCGTTCTTCCTGCCGCGTCTTCCTCACTCTCCCTTCGATGCAACGATGGCTTTGCCTTATCATCTCTTTGTCATCTCCACGCAAGTGCCTGAAATGCCCATCAAAATCCAATATGGCACGGCGCTGGTGCTGTTAGTATTTGTGCTAACGATGAATCTCATCGCAACCGTGATCCGTTCGAGAGCGAGGGCGAGGCGGCAATGGTAGTTTATGTCGATGGTCGAGTAGCCCCGAATGCTTGTAGAGGGACATATCGAGACCATGTGTTGAAAGTAAATTTTGAATGAATAAGTGGTCTCGATACAGGCAAGAAAATCGTTTGCCCTACTCGACCACCGAGCAATTATGAAATGAATAAAATCAATATAGAAAACCTCTCCCTCCAATATTCCGATGGGACGGAATCACTACGCAATGTCAGCCTCGGAATCCGTGAAAAAGCCGTGACTGTCCTCTTTGGTCCTGCGGGAGGCGGCAAGTCTACACTATTGCGCTGTTTGAATCGTCTCAATGATCTCACGGAAGTCAAAGCATCCTCGGGGCAGATCCTGATCGATGGTCAAAACATTCTAGATCCCCAAATTGATGTGATCGCCTTGCGCAGAAAAGTGGGTATGGTTTTCGCGCGTCCCGTCGTTTTGCCGATGAGCATTCGCGAAAATCTCACGTATGGATTGGAACTCGCGGGCGAGAAGCGTCGCGTCAAATTGGATGAGGCGGTCGAACGCAGCCTGAAGCTGGCAGCGTTATGGGACGAAGTCAAAGACCGATTGGATGATCCCGCCATTGCCCTCTCAGGCGGGCAACAACAACGCTTGTGTCTGGCGCGTTCTCTTGCGCTCCAGCCCGAAATCATCTTGCTAGACGAACCGACATCCGGTCTCGACCCGATCTCCACCAGTAAAGTAGAAGCCGCATTAGTGGAGTTGAAGAAAGAATATACGATTATCCTTGTGCCTCATTCGGTGCAACAGGCAGGACGTACCGCGGATTATGCGGCATTCTTTCTGCAGGGAGAATTGATCGAGTATGGCGAAGGCAAATCACTTTTCACCGCCCCCAAAGAAAAACGGACCGAGGATTACATCACAGGAAGGTTTGGATAAATTTCATCGCACTGAGCGGAGGACTGAGCGATTGCTGCGAAGTCTGTAGTCGAAGCGCGGGCAACAAGAAATATAGAGTTCACATCAAATCCACGCTTCGACTGCGCTCCTCGAACAGCACTTGTCGTTCCGCTCAGCGCGAGAGGAGAACCTATGAACAATCCCTATAACATATTATTTGAAACGGTTCGGATCGGTCCCGTCATCGCTCCGAACCGTTTTTATCAAGTGCCACACTGTAACGGATTCGGCCATCGCATGCCGCAGGCACTCGCAAGGATGCGCGGCATCAAAGCGGAAGGTGGTTGGGGTGTAGTTTGTACGGAAGAAGTAGAGATCCATCATTCGAGCGATTTATCTCCATACTTTGAAGGTCGATTATGGAGTGATGATGACATTCCCGCGCTGGCATTGATGGCAGATGCAGTCCATGAACACGGTTCACTTGCTGGCATCGAGCTAGTCTACAATGGATATGACGCGGCAAATTTATATTCACGCGTGCCATCGCTCGCACCGAGTTCGATGGGAACGATCGGTGGCTCGGGTTATGACCCTGTGCAAACCCGTCGCATGGACAAAGAGGATATCCGCAACTTGCGCAAGTGGCATCGTGACGCGGCGTTGCGTGCCAAACGCGCAGGGTTTGATATTGTCTACTGCTACGCAGCACATGGCATGACTGCCGCGATCCAATTTATTTTGAAACGTTATAACGACCGCACAGATGAATATGGCGGCTATTTGGAAAATCGTGTGCGGCTCTTCCGCGAATTAATTGAAGATACAAAGGAAGCGGTTGGCGACAAGTGTGCAGTAGCTGTCCGCTTTGCCGTGGATGAATTGCTCGGCGACGATGGCATCACGCATCAAGGCGAAGGCTATGATGTGGTCGCGATGCTCGCCGAATTACCCGATCTGTGGGATGTGAACATCAGCGGCTGGAATAATGATTCGATCACATCAAGATTTGGTGAAGAGGGGCATCAGGAAAAATACATTTCATTCGTAAAAGGATTGACGACAAAACCTGTTGTGGGAGTGGGGCGATACACCTCACCGGATTCGATGGTTTCTGCGATCAAGCGCGGCGTGATGGACTTCATCGGCGCGGCTAGACCATCGATTGCCGATCCATTTTTGCCCCAGAAGATCAAAGAAGGACGCATTGAAGACATTCGTGAATGCATTGGCTGCAATATCTGCGTGACGGGCGATACGCGCTATATCCCGATTCGCTGCACACAGAATCCGACGATGGGAGAAGAATGGCGGCGCGATTGGCATCCTGAGATCATTGCTTCAAAGAAAAGTGATAAAGAAGTGATGATCATCGGCGCAGGACCAGCAGGCTTGGAAGCGGCGCGGGCATTGGGTCAACGCGGCTATGAAGTGACGTTGCTCGAGGCGCGCAAAGAGTTTGGTGGACGCGTGCTTTGCGAATCCGCGTTACCAGGATTGAACGAGTGGCGCCGCGTCGTAGATTGGCGCATGACGCAGATCAAGAAAATGAAAAATGTCGCGGTATATCTATCGAGCCTCATGACGGCGGAAGAGATCATCGAAACAGGTGCACAGAATATCATCCTTGCCACGGGCGCAACCTGGCGGCGTGACGGAATGGGTCGCACATTGCGAAAACCAATTCGCGGATTCGATTTACAAAATGTTTTTAGTCCCGATGATTTGATGGAGAAAAATATGGAGTCCAACGGCTTGCCGTTGAAATTGCAGGAGCATACCCTAACGGGCACACGAGCTCCTGCACTCCAAAATTTTGTGATTTACGATGATGATCATTACTACATGGGCGGTGTGCTGGCAGAATTACTCGCTGAACAAGGATGCAACGTCACGCTCGTAACGCCTGCGCCATTCGTCTCGTATTGGTCACAATTCACACTGGAGCAGGAACGTATTCAGCACAAGCTGATGAAGCTTGGCGTGAAGATCTATCCGCGGAGCGTGTTGAGTGAAATCCAAAAGGATTGTGTTCGTTTGAGAAATACAATTTCTGGAGATGAAGTTGAATTGCAAAGGGCGGGAGTCGTGCTGGTCAGCGATCGGATTTCAAACGATTCAATGTATTATGCCCTCACCCCAGCCCTCTCCCAAAGGGAGAGGGGGATTCATTCATTGCGTCTCATTGGCGATGCCGAAGCGCCAAATATCATTGCACAGGCAGTATTCTCCGGTCATCTCGCGGCGAGGGAGTTTGAGGAAGAAAAGATTGAGGGAACGCCATTTAAAGTGGAAAGAATAAAGTTATAAATTTTTACCGCGAAGACGCTAAGAACGCGAAGAAATCTTTTAAAAACCTTTGTGCTCTCACCTACACTGCACCAAACGCAGTGCGGTGCAAGTGTCGTGTCCTTTGTGGTGAAAAAGGTTTACCACACCCGTTCCAAGTTTGGATTATCGAGTGGCTTACGTCCTACCTTTGCCATATTGATCCATTCGCCGTGTACTTTTACGCGCACCACATCGCCCGTGAAATCGGTCACTGTGCCGCTGTTATTGTTGAACAACCACGAACCGACTGCATAAATATCCACGGGAACTCCCAGTTTTTCGAATTTGCGCATCTTCTCTGGATTGAACCCACCGGAGACAACGATCTTGACGTTGCGACAATACTCGCGCGCAGCATCCTTCCAGGCGGACGGCAGGTCCCAGCTTTCGGATGCAGAATCCAACCCGTGGCGGACGTTGAACACAAGCCGCGGATTCACGCCAAGGTCCAGTGCAGGGTCGCCCAACGGTTCCACAGATACATCGCGCACCGTGCCACTGGTATCTAGTCGAACACCGTACAAAATATACTTCGAGGCTTCCGTTTGATTGCCCTGATCGCATAACTCTTTATATTTTTTGAACATCACTTCCAGCACGCGCAACGTGTCATTCACTGA
>WNFZ01005233.1_pt1 | contig 11900 bp, 16 predicted proteins | sample 5400081 | NCBI WGS metagenome assembly WNFZ01 (sample SAMN13153365, study PRJNA577476) | soil metagenome | isolation source: 80 cm soil or saprolite under grassland replicate 1 | place: USA:California | collected 2016-06-15
CGAGACGAGATGGAGGTTCGGTCTTCCCGGCGCATGCGAACACTGGTGACCCGAATGGCCCGGTCGAGGCCTATCCGCTAATGAGACCGCACGCGCGCTGATATCCATGATGGCCAGGAGCACAAAGCGCTCCAATCAAAGGCCGGATACATTGATGCAAGACCGCAACGCCAACAGATCGACGAAACCTCTTGCGACGCACGGCCGGACCATACATTGGGGTCAAACTGCGAAATCGGGCGCTTTCATATGCAGGTCAGCACAGGATCCGAGAGCGGGCCTAGTCCGGCACTCACGGAGCGCCGGGGCGCCCACTGGTCATCCGCCTCTGGCAAGCTCGAGCACGGCATCTGTGGCCGCACGTGGCGGCCGGACACGGCCCGCGCCTCTGCGGCTGCGGTAGGTCATGATTGCGATCGTCACCCACGTCGCGTGGAACACGAACCCGGCCAGCAGCACGAGGTCACCCGGCACTGGGCCGATCGTCGCCCGCGCCAAAGAACTCGTTGAGCGACTCGATCGGTGTTGGATGGATCAAAAGCTTGCCAATATAGGACGTTACCTGAATGAGAAAGATCCAACCGTAGTTGTGCCGCAGCCGCCGACCGACGGCCTCTAGAAAGGTGATGTGGAGACCTGGGGCAACGTAGTCCTGGTAAAGGGTCGCGTTCCAGCCGTTGTCGACGCGAACGCCTTGCCCGCGGAGGATCGGTCCGAAAAAATGGACTTCCAGGATATGCGCCCGGATGCGGAAGAAATCGAAGAAGCGGTACCGCCGGCCCTCAATCAGGAGAAATACGGCGACCAGCAAGCCGACCAGCACCAACGGCAACGGCGAGGCTGTTTCGCTGCTGAAGGTCAACGAGAGCGCCAATCCGGTGGTCGCGACTGCCCAGTTGGTTGTTGCGTCAAGCCGCGTCCGCCACACCGTGCTGCGGTACATCTCGCCTCGATAGAGATGAGATAGAGCGGTAATATCCGCCGCATTGAATCCCGCGCTCTTGCTCTCGTTCATCACTTCCTCCCTACTGACTGCGCTTCCCTGAAGTCGGAGCCGTTGCCATACTTGCCGCACCGTAACATGAGTTTTAGTCCATAAAATATCGCTCTCGATTAGAATGTGGGCTGCCTAAGAGGCACAGGTCGGCTGCTTTCGGTCGTTCCCTTTCCGATATCGTACAATGTCTCACTGACTAGGTGAGGACATAAGAATTGAGAGGTGATTTTGGATCTGGTCAAGAGCGAGCTTGCTTCCCACAACTGCAAGGGTGAGCGCGAGAATGATCCGGAGCGCAAGTTCGGCGACGCGGGCCGACAGGTAGCTGCCGAGGAAGATGCCCGGCAAGGAGCCCACTAGCAGCGAGCCGAATACGTGCCAATCGACCGAGCCCAGCATCCAGTGTCCGAGCCCGGCGACGAGCGTCAAGGGCACCGCATGCGCGATGTCGGAGCCGACGATACTCGCCATGGGAAGGTGGGGATAAAGCAAGATTAGAAATGTGACGCCGATGGCGCCGGCGCCGACCGAGGAGATTGACACCAACACGCCTAGCACCGCCCCCGACAGAAACGTCAGCCAGTTGGTCCGGCGCGCAGAAAGCTCGCCGACACGCGTCGCATAGAATGTTAAAAGCTTCCTGCGGTAGATGAGCAGCCCGGCGGTTACGAGAAGAGCAAGGCTCAGTACCGAGGTGATCACGTCGCGGATTGCGGCTCCATGGACGTCGAAGCGGGACAGCACGAGGAGCGTGAGGGCTGTGCTCGGCACGCTGCCGCTCGCAAGTCGTCGGACTACGGTCCAGTCTATCGTGCGAGCCAAGCCGTGGACCAGGGTGCCGCCGGTTTTGGTCGCCGCTGCAAAGAGCAAATCGGTCCCCACTGCGGTCGCCGGATGGACACCGAACAGCAGGATGAGCAGCGGTGTCATGAGCGACCCGCCGCCGACCCCCGTCATCCCCACCAACAGGCCACCGACAAACCCGCAGAACGAGTACAGCGGATCTATCACATGCATGGCAGGCTTTCGCCGCTTGGCTGTGTCACCCGGAGAAGCCTATGCACCAATATCGATATCCTTCCTTTCGAACGAGCGGCAGGGCCAGAGATCCCGGACCTCTTCCCGGCGGGGTCGGTCCCCGTCCTGTCGCGGCAATAATCGGCGCCCGGCCGTAAATGTTTAGAAAAGGCTTACAGTGACGCGAACGAGGACTTTGAACTCATTTTGTTGAACTCCCCACTGCGTTCCAGACAGTGCGGATGGACACCCCATAGTGCGCCGCTGCGTCCGCGACGATCGCTTTCACCGGTTTATCGGGCTGTCCCTGACGTGCGGCCGCGACGTATTTCTCGATGAGCACGTATAGGACCTCGCTTTTAACAGCGCGAACGGCAAGTTGCAGCCTCGCGAGCTCCTGCTGCAGGAACTTTATTGCCCGCGTGTCAGTATCGCTCACGTTGCGATCATGTTGCATCGAATCACCAGGGATCAGCCTACTGTAGAGCAAATTCCAGCAGGCTTGAATCAGCAGCCCGCGCGGCCCGCGGCCCAAGCCGCCACTGCCAAGGTGGGGCCGGACGACGATGCGCCCGATCGGGGCGCCGACAGCCGATGGTGGGAAAAAGGTTGCCGGCGATACAGTCGAACCCATCTTGTGCTGCGACGTCATGACCGGCCGCCTGAAACGCACGACGCCCCTGCATGAAGCCAGGCGCATTGCGAAATTGCCGGCTTCCCGCGATAGTCGACCGCCGGCGACGGGGATGTCCCACTGCCGGGTCCCGACTGCTAGCGGCGTTCCCTCGGATTCCCTAGAGGGGAGTAGGCGAGTAGTGCCCGCGGAGACCGGCAGAGGTGGCTCGGCTGCGACAAGCAGTCAGCGAGGCGACGAGCGGCCGCCCTATCAACGTGACCGCAAAGACCCGTAAAGATGGTGGCCTGCGCGCACCTGGCCTTGGGCAAGGATGCGCCCCTGTGTGGAGCTGTCCAGCGGTCCGGTGTCATCTTGTCCGGGCCGCACCACCATTCGTCCGGATATGATTTTCGGAAAGGAAGGTCCTGGGACAGAGAATTCCGTGACGGGATTTATGAGAGGCGTGACCAAGGGCGGTGTCCTAGCGATCGCGCTCGCTGCTCTGGCAAAGCCGGTGGTAGCGGACACTCAATTGAATTGCTCGACCAAAAAAATAGTCATCATAAGCGCGCCAGGTGGCGAGACATCGTCGACAAGGGAAGAAGACTTGAGCTTCTGGGTCGATGATGCGGCCAAAACTCTCAGGTTCGCCGGTGACGGACCTCTGGCTGTTACCCAGTTCGGCAACTACTGGATCAGCGCAAATAGCGATGGCATTTTTTATGAGCTTGATCGCCAAAGTGGCACCTTAACCTACGCAAGCTCACAACGAACGATAGTGTCACGACCACAATAGTGGGAACGGGCCGGTGTCAGCTTGCGCGATTTTGAGCGATATCTGCAGCGGCGGACGGTGTTCCAGGGTGGTGTCAACGCGCCTACGATACCGTCGCTCGGCCTACTCACGGCACGAGCACGACCTTGCCGATGTTGCCGAACGATTGAGGAATGTGTCAATCATCCTGACGTCTCAGCAGCTCCAACGTCGGTTGTCTAGCTCGGCCCAGGGACACTATCATTAGCGGCTCGGGATCATCAATTCCGCAGCGCGATGAGCGAAAAATTTTCGAGAATGTCGCGCTGCCACGGTGGCAGATATCGTCTTCGCGGCGGTGCCCGGACATAGTCTAGGGAGTTGGCTGCGATTGCGGTGATGGTTAAAGGTCCTTTTCGGCGAGCTCGCGAAATTCGTCGGGAAGGGAGCGGGAAAGTCCCAACGCGACCGACCCGTATCCGACCGCCTCCCATCCGAAACGATCGCGGATCATGTCAACAGCGCGGTCGGCCCTCCAACGCGACATGCCTCTTTCGCTGCCGGGCCGGCGCTCCTCATCTCCAAGCCCAAGCGGAAGTTCCAGCTGCACCTCAGCGAGCTTCTCGAGGTGCGACACGGAGATCGCCAGCAGCGAGATGGTCTTCTCATCAGGGTGATGCGCCAGCACCCTGCGCACCAGCTCCTCGGCGATTTCGGCAAGGATCGCAGTCGCCGAAATCGGCGCATCGAGCGTTACGGAGCGAGTGACCGAGCGAAGGTCGGCGAAGCGGACGCGGACCGTCACAGTTCGACCAGGCCGGGATTTCGCCCGCAGCCGGCTGGCAACCCTGTCCGCAAGATGACGCAGTGTGGGTATTAAGAACCGCTCTTCAGCAGGCTTCCTGCCGAGCGCTGACTGTGCTCCGGCCGATCGCGCCCGCGGATGCGTCTTGATTTCGCGCAGATCACGATTCCACGCCAGCGCCGTGAGCTTCTCAGACGCCGCGGGACCGAGCAACCGCTCGAGCGACCATCCCGGTGTCTTCGCCAGCTGCCCGATGGTGAGCACGCCGATCTCAGCCAGCCGCGCCTTGGTGACCGGGCCCACGCCCCACATCAGCTCGACGGGCAGGTCGTGAAGGAAGTCCAACTCGGTGTCGGGATCGACGATCACCAGCCCGTCTGGCTTGGCCATTTGCGAGGCAATTTTTGCGAGGTGCTTGGTACGGGCCACGCCGACCGAGATTGGAAGGCCAAGCTCTGCCCGCACACGGCGCCGGATCGCGCTTGCAATTTCGGCTGGTGGACCGAAGAGATGGGTGCAACCCGCGACATCGGCAAAGGCCTCGTCGATGGAAATTCGCTCGACGAGGGGCGTGAAATCATTGAGCACCTTGATGACGGCATCGCCCAGCCGCTGGTAGTCCTTGAAATGGCCGCCGACGAAGATCAGTTGCGGACAGAGCTCGCGCGCCCGCCGTCCCGACATACCGCCGCGGATTCCGAAGACCTTGGCTTCGTAAGAAGCGGCAAGCACGACCCCGCCGCCAACGGCAACGGGTTTGCCGCGCAGGGACGGGTCGAGAAGTTGCTCGACCGATGCATAGAAGGCATCGAGATCCGCATGCAGGATGGTCGCTCTTTGATCCATCCCGACCGCCCACCTGCGAAATTTGGAAACTGATCAATCACTCGTCTGATCCATGAGAACAAAAAGAGAACTCCAAGTCAATGGGGGAAGAAAGTTCAAGTCCCGTGAAGGGTATGGGCGACGACTGATCAGTTCCTCTCGACCAGTGGCACCTCGGTGATCAGTCGTGCGCCGCGCTGGAAGGTGACGTAGCCCCACAGCCAGGTGAATGCGACAATGAAGCGGTCGCGTGCCTCGATCAGGAAATAGATGTGCACCACGCTCCAGAACAGCCAGCCAAGGAAGCCGGTGAGCTCGAACCGACCGAGCTTAACCACCGCGGCCTGGCGTCCGATGGTGGCGAGATCGCCCATGTGGCGATAACGAAACGGCGGTGGTAACGGCCCGCCCGTCATGCGTGCGCCGATGAGCCGGCCGACATAGCGGCCCATCTGCTTCGCCGGTGGGGCAGTGCCGGGAATGCCGGGTTGATCTGTCACCGCCGCGGTGTCGCCAACTACAAAGACGTTGGGATGAGTGGGCACCGACAGATCGGGACCGACCTTCACCCGGCCGGCGCGATCGTGCTGCGCATCGAGCCAGCGCGCAGCCGGCGAAGCCACCACGCCGGCAGCCCAGATGATGGTATCGGCATCGAGTCGCCCGTGCTCAAGTTCGACGCCATGCGCATCGCAGGACATCACGCGCGTCGAGGTCACGACTTCAACGCCCTTCTTGGCCAGGGTGTGCCGGATGTAGTCCGACAGGTTCTGCGGGAACGTCGGCATGATGCGCGGCCCAGCCTCGATCAGGACAATGCGCGCCGTGGTGGGATCGATGCGACGGAAATCCATCGCTAGGCTCTGGCGCGCCACCTCAGAAATGGCGCCGGCCATCTCGACCCCAGTAGCGCCGCCGCCGACAATCGCGAATGTGAGGAGGCGCTGCCGCTCGGCCGCGTCCGTGGCGAGCTCCGCGCGCTCGAAGGCGATGAGGATGCGCCGTCGGACGCGGGTGGCATCTTCAATGCGCTTGAGGCCAGGCGCCACTTCGGCCCATTCGTCGTGGCCGAAATAGGAATGGGTCGCGCCGGTGGCCAGCACGAGATAATCGTAGGGGATGCTCACTGAGTCGATTTGCACGCGCCGCTTGGTGGTATCGATGGCGTGGACCTCGGCCATCAGCACCGTCGCGTTCTTCTGCTTGCGGAGAATGTGGCGGATCGGCCAGGCCACGTCGGCCGGAGATAGCGCCGCGGTCGCGACCTGGTACAGCAGCGGCTGGAAGCAATGGTGGTTCTGCCGATCGATCACCGTGACCTCGACCGGCGCGCGGTGCAACGCTTTTGCGGCTTCGATGCCGCCGAAACCCGCGCCGATGATGACGACCTTCGCCCGTTCATCCGACATCTCGTCCTCGCGCGTCGATCTAGTGGCTCAAAGCGGTCAACCGCCCGTCGGTGTGCTGATCTCGTGCGAAAGTTGTGCTAATACGATAATGTCTCGAATGTCTCGCTCGTCCCTTGCACATATTCAACGTTTTTGACGAAGAATCCCCGTCCTCGCCATTTTCCTGCTCGAGACAGTCCCTTCGGTGCCCTACATCCTTGCGCCCTACTAGGTTTGCGGCGGATGACGTCGATCGGATCGAGACCCAGCTACGTGGCGACCGTTGCATCAGCCGCTCGAACGCGTAATGGGTCTGTGGACCGCCGAAGCCTTGAGTCCCGACGGCGTCTTGTTGGCCAGCACGACCGGTTGCGCACAGCGACGTGGCGGATGTCGTACGCTCCGGTGAGATTGCCATGCATGCGATAGAGCGTGGCCGGCTCCGGCGCGCGGATATGTGCACCCACGTCCTCGATCTGATCCCAGGCAAGCGCGAGCACGCGCCCGTCTTGCTCGACCGCCGCTTCCAGTCGCGTCACGCGATTGGTCGCGCTCACCGAGGCGGTGAGATGCTCCAGCCGGTCCTCGATCCATTTCACCGGGCGGCCTGCCGCGCGTGCCGCAACCCCGATGAGAATAACGCAGGGGAACACGGCCTGCTTCACGCCGAAGCTGCCGCCGCAATCCGCCGGTGTACTCAGAAATCGCCCTCCAATTTGAAATGTGTAGGAAATGGACTGGCGGCTGCCGGCGGGGCGTCCGCGCCATCTCCCTACAGACGCCGTGCAGCGCGGTTCATGAATAGCATGCGGGGGATAGCGGCCCGATGCCCGTGGCCGTCCTGACTTCGTTTCTGAGTCATGGTGGGGCATTTGAGGTGATGAGCCGCATAAGGCACACGCGACCTCGAGGTCTTGAGCTGTGCGAGGAGTGTCCGAGCCGCCGCCGAAAGGGGACGGCTGAGCGCCAAGAAGCAACGCTGGCGCTCGCGGCAAGGGCACGGGTGATCAAAGGTCGGATGTACAGCTCTACGCTCGCGTCCCCCGTCATACAGAAAGGCCTCCGCACCGCAAGTGCGGCTGGCCGGGATCGAATTGCGCGGCCAATCCTATGATTACGAAGGGGCAATCGCAGAGGCCCCATCCGATCACCGGCGTTTCCTCCTAGTCACGGCTTCACCGGTCTTCTTTCGTGACCGCGACCGCCTCGCCGCCCTAGCACTCTTCGGGTAGCCAAACTATCCCTTCGATCTGTCGCGTTTTGTGAGACATTTTTCACCGGCCGGCTGCGCTCGCTCAGATGAGGAAACACGAAGTTCTGTCAAATGATGGCTGGGCTAATCCCGCGCGACCTGGTGCTGAGCGTCGAGGACAACACGAGCCCATTTGCCGACCTGCCGAGCAATCAATGTCGGCCGAGGTCAAACAGACCATCTATCGGCTCTCGGATGATGCCTGCCGAACGAGGCAGGCGATCCGCTCTCGATTGAGGATCAGGTCCATTCCAAAGCTGCACAGGTTCGCCTGTGGCTCCAGGATGTCGTTGATCGCGTGGACGAAGCCCGCCAGGCACTCGTCCGTCGCCCAGTTCTTGCCGGCGATCTGCATGATCTCGTCGAGTACGTGGGCTGAGGAGGTGCAATCTCCCAGATTGATCCGGTAATGGGTCTCACCGGCTGCGTCCGGGTATGCCGGGTATTCCAGCACAAGGCGCTCGCTATCGAGTTTCCACCCGCCCCACTGCCGTTCGGGCTCCGGCGGGTCAGAGAGCCGGTACTAGGGATCTCGGTTTTGTCAGTCATCGGTTCTCCTCAGCCATCGAACACATCTTTTCGCGCAACGCACCGCCTCGAGCTATCCACCACGAAGTGCGGTGGAGAGCACTTTTCGGATGGGTTCCGGAGGCAGGTGGTTTTGCGCCCTCGATTGTAACCGGAATTCGCAAAAACGCCTGCCCGGCTACGGGGTGGCGAATTGACTGTTCGCGGTTTCGCGGGGCGCTAAAATGGCGAGCCCTGATCCGGCGCTTGTCCCCATGTCGCCAGACCAGGGCTCTTGGTTTCAGCGGATCGGTTTTAGTTGCCGAATTCTTAACGAGAAGTTTCCGATTCCGAACCAGCGGCAAAAAAGAGCCAAGTTTCTGGAAGCCATCTACCGAGATTGGTGCCTTCAGCTCGGACATGAAGAGGTGCGTTGACGGACCCGTCTCCCGCTCCAATCGGACCGCAGCTCCCGGCCGGTGAGAGGGTGCGTAGCCGGCGTGCCCGCCTTGGCCCTGCGGACCTGCAGGACGGCCAGGTCGAAGTCCACCTGGCCCCAACGCAGTTGTTTTAACAGGCCCATCATTGCGGAATGAGCAAGGACCATGATCCGGCTATCTTCACTCACCTCCTCCGATAGATGTCCCGCTACAGCCCGCGAAATCGAGGCATGTATCCAAGCTAAATGAGGGCGGAGAAGAGGTGCTGTCGGATCCAGCAGGCGATTTGAGAGAGTTTGCAACTGAGCAAGGCCGGACGCCAGCTCGTGTGCCGACCGCTCGATCTGCGACACCAGCTCCGCCGACACAATCCATGGTCGGATGCTGTCTAAGACCAAGAACCGGATGAAGCGCTTCGAGGGTCTGCTCCAGACCCTGCCAGAGGGATGCGTTTTCGACGGCGAGATGTGCCTTGATGAGCGGCGGCCAACCTTCAACGATCTACTTTTCCGTAGGCGCGACCCGACCTATGTGGCTTTTGACCTGCTATTCCTTGACGGCGAGGACATTCGGGGCTTGCCCTTGAGCGAGCGCAAAGACCTACTGGAAAAGGTAGTCCGCCGATACGGAATGCAGAGAAGCGAGCCGTTCCTATCCGAAGGTCGGCCCCTGTTCACGGCGGTCTGCAAGCTCGACCTGGAGGGATCGTAGCGAAGCGCCTCGATGACCGCTATTGCACCACGACGAAGTGGTTGAAAATTCCTATTCACGGAAGGTTGGAAGGTCGGTCTCGAGCTACTTCCCTGGTCAGCGGGGGTTGTTGCCTTCTGAACCAACTCGCTTGACGGTCAACGCTTGCGCATCTGAATCTTGTTGCCGCCCTGCGCCCATCCGTTGCGCAGCTCTCCGTTTCGCCGCGCGACAGGCGGCGTGTCCTTCCACCCCCGATCCTCGCGTAAACGTTCTTCCTGTATCGCACAAAGCTCGGCCATCGTGCGGGTCTCGTCTTGTGCCACTTCACGGAACGGTTTTGACCCGGTGCAAACATCGTCTTGCGCCATACCGTCGGCCGCAAACACACTCGGACCCGCGAAAAGCAACAGCATCACCGCAGCTGCGGCGGGGGCCAGGTGAAGTTGCATGACTCAGGCCGCCCTCTGGCGCGGCCACTCATACGCGCCCCGAAGTTCATCTTTTGCCGGTTCAGTGAGGCTCAACCACAACCCCGCAAACCGGAGCATGTCTGCGCGTCGCTCTGGGTCGCCGATGCTCTGAGCCCGAGCCGCGCATTCATCCGCTCGCTTGGCCCAGTAGTCGGCCAAGTTGAGCAAAGAGGCGCCCATTTTGGGATTAGAGGTCGCTTCCGCCAATTTCAAGTAGTCCCCAGCGACGCGCCCGATATTCTTTTGCCGTGCTCATGGGGAGTCTTTCCCCTTTCGTCGCACGAGCCTCGTCCTCCGTAGGAGCACAACGGCTTACGGTTTTCGGCCGTTCCGGCTGGGCGATTAAAAAAGTGTGTGTTCCAGCCGACCCATCAAAAAACGACATGAGCCATAAGCTGGATATTTGGCCCCTCGGGGCTGCACGAAGCGGCCGCGGTGTGAGCTACCTCACACAATTTCCAACCCCTAACATGTCATGGGACTGTCATCCCAGGGGGAGGGCGTGCGCATGATTCGGTTGTCTAAGAAATGGCTCATCTACGCTGCTTTTCTGGCAGCGCTGCTCGTGTTGGCCGGCATCGGGGTGACCGCGGCAAAGGCCTTATGGCCTGCCGCTGCCGTGCATCCGGCAAATGGTGATTCGAATCTGGTCTTCGACGCGGATTACGTGCAGGGGTTGGTCAAGCAGGGGATCGCGAAGCGGCCAGGGCTATGAACCTCCGCCGGCTGTTCCCATCGCCACGAAGCCGGACACCGAGACCTCGACCATCGAAGGGGATCGCTCGACGGGCTTCGCCGCGGATGAAGTGCCGCGTCTATGGCGATTCGGTGGTCCCGAGGTTGGGCGACTTCCAACGGGCTGAAGGATTTCAGGCGTATCGCAACGCACGACGATAGAAGCCGGCGAGCTTGGGGACCTGCACTAGGAACAGGTAATCAATCCCGCCACCGAAATGCTTTGAATCGCTCGGGGCTCAGCCGGGAGTAGCGCACCGTATTGGTGATCGACTTGTGGCCGAGATAGTCCTGGATGGCTCTCGTATCGACGCCATTGTTTGCCAGTTTGAAACCGGTGCCGTGTCGCAGCATGTGCGGGTGGATCGGAAAGCCGATTCCGGCCACCACCCCCAACCGGGCGAACATCTTGCGAAAACCCGCCGTGGTGCACGGGGCTCCTTCGAAGCTCGGCGATTCCGGGCTTCACACAGCGAAATCCCGAAAAAGAGAAACGCCCGGACCTACGCAACGACCGGGCGCTTCCAGTTGCACGGCGGGAAAAAAGAAAGGGCTCGGCATCATTGGCACCGAGCCCAAGGGCAAAAAGAGAGGAAAGAGCCAGCCCCCGTCGTGAAAGGGCTGGCAGGAATCACATTAACGCTGAAATGTGGCGCAAGCGGGTCAGCCGAGATACTGCCCTATGTCGCAAGAAAAAGCCCCGGATCAGGCGGTGAGGCACCGGGCACTGTCAAACGAAGAGTCCATAACCGCCCCCGCCCGAATCAGCCTAATATGGTGATTCGGATGCAAAGGAGGTCAGCATGTTCCTCTACGTGCGAAAGTCCTTCCTGATTTTTAAGATCGTGCTTGCCTGCATCGCTTTCCTTGCCTCAATCATCGCGCTGCTGGGCATCTCACAAAATAGCATGTTGTTGACGCAGGAGAGCGGCAAGCAATTGGCCATCGTCATGGCTCTCATTTTTGCGATCATCACCATTGTTGAGGCGTTCATGGCACCTCCCGAAGCCATTGTTTCTGGTTGGGGCTGGAAAGCCGTACCCGAGTCCCCTCTGATGGAGGCGAACCCAGTGGATGCCAGCATTACCGAGCCGGAGGCTCGTAGGCGGGCAGCTTGACGTCCAGTCGAAAACCCTGGCCTCGTCCTTCAGCCGCCCGGAATGGAAAAGGCCGCCCGAGTACCCGAGCGGCCTTGGTCCGACGTTTGGCTATCGTGCGCGGGGTCCGGCGAGTTGGCACCGGAGATCGGATCTAGCGATAACTTGAAAGCGCCATTTTGGGTTAAAAGACCAGTAAACTAAAGGCTATTCCTGACGAATCACCTGCCCATTGTCCCAGCGATAATTGACCGGCTCGAATGATTCAATGACCCGAGTGTTCCGTGCCGAGGAGAATTGGGCC
>WNFZ01012796.1_pt1 | contig 11898 bp, 9 predicted proteins | sample 5400081 | NCBI WGS metagenome assembly WNFZ01 (sample SAMN13153365, study PRJNA577476) | soil metagenome | isolation source: 80 cm soil or saprolite under grassland replicate 1 | place: USA:California | collected 2016-06-15
GAGAGCGTCGCCCTCCTCGCGCTGTTGAGCGCTTCGGCGGGATTCGCCCTCGGCTTCGGTCAACCCCTCTCGATGACGATCGTCGTCCAACTCGTGCCCGAGCGGGCGCGCGGCACGGCGCTCGCACTGCGGCTGACCGGGAACCGGGTCGGACAGGTGGCCGCGCCGGCGGGCGCGGGCCTCCTCGCGGGCGCGACCGGCACGGCATCGGTCTTCTGGCTGCTCGGCGCGATGCTGTTCGCATCGGGCGTTGCGATCCGACCGACTGCGGGACGGCGCGACGACGAAGTTCCTCTAGCCGGCGTGGAGGCTGGAGCAGATTGACCCGGGCTACGCACGGGCCGGGAGACAACCGCAAAGCGGGGAGGCGGGCGCCGCGATTCGACGCGGCGCTCGCCTGCCAAGGCCGCTACGGCTTCCGCTTGACGATGAAGATGCCGTAGTCCATGTCGCTGCCTGCGGCGTAAGTCACGCCGTTCCTGACGAACGTCTCGATCCCCCAGAACTGGTTGCCCTACACCTGTTCGGGCGCTTCGTCAAACGCTACGATCGCCCCTCGGGGGTTGCCGACCAGGGGAGGAACATGCGCAGAAACTGACCGTGCTCGGCGCGGCGATCGTGGCGCTTGCGTTCGCAGGCGTCGGCATCACCGCGTCGAGCTCCGACCTGTTGAAGGACGAACAGCACTTCTACGACGAGTCGCAGAAGACGTACGACGGCGGTTCCAAGGCCGGCTCTGCCTGGAACATGGAGGTCGTCGGGCACAACAACCTGAACGTCCGCGGCTTCAACGGCGACGTCTGGAAGTACGGCAACTACGCCTACGTCGGTCACTGGGGCTTCGCTGATTGGGCGACCGGCAACAGCCGCTTCTGTCCGTCGCCGCCCGACAGCGGCGTGGCTGTGCTCGACGTGTCCAATCCGGCCAATCCCACGCGCGCGGCGACGCTGCAGAACCCGGTCGGTACCTCGGCCGAGGACGTGGTCGTCTACACCGCCAAGTACGGCCCCTACGCGGGCCAGGACATCGCCGCGTCCGGGATCCAGTGGTGCGGCGGCGACCGCCACGATCCGGCCGCGATCCACGGCCTGATGCTCTGGGACGTCACCAACGCGACGCAGCCGAAGCAGATCGGCTTCCTCGATACCGGCTGCTGCACGCGAGGAGTCCACGAGTTCGAGATCGAGAACCGGGACGACCTGCGTCGGACGTTCGCATACGCGACTGTGCCGGCCGGGAGCTACCCCGATCCTCTCAACGCCAGCGGCGTCCGCGACGCGCAGGGCAAGGGCGACTTCCGCCTGATCGACATCACCGACCCGGCGAAGCCGTTCGAGGTCTCGACGTGGAAGGTCCAGCAGGGCGGCGGGCCGTTCGCAGCGCAGGGCTGCGACCCGGACGGCAACTACGGCCACGGCGCCGAGCCGTCCGAGGACGGGAAGAGCGTCTTCCTGTCCTACTGGGACAGCGGCTACATCCAGCTCGACCTCACCAACCCGGCCAATCCGGTCTACGTGAAGCGGGCCGCGTTCCCGGCGAACGCCGACGGCGACGCTCACTCGTCGCAGTACGACGAGCATCGGCAGCTGCTCTTCTCGGCGGACGAGGACTTCTGCAAGACGTCCGGCTCGACGATCGAGAAGGGCTACGGCTACGGCCGTGTGTGGGACTTCTCGAAGAACCCGCCGGTGCAGATCGGCTCGTTCAAGACGCCGCGGTCGCTCGGAACGGACGACCAAGGCGCCGGTGACTTCGTCATCCACAACAACTTCCTCGTCGGAAACACCGTGTACTCGTCCTGGTATTCGGACGGCGTGCAGGTGTGGGACGTGTCGAATCCGCGGAACGTGCAGCGAGTCGCGTACTTCGTGCCGTCGGCGACGGAGAATCCGGTCAAGCCGTCGCAGCGAGGCACGTTGACGAACACCACCCAGATCTGGGGCGTCGTCGTCGACGAGGCGACCGGTCTCGTCTACGCGAGCGACATGAACTCCGGTCTCTGGATCTTGCGTCGGACGAGGTAGACGTTCGACTCCCGAACAGCTGAGGCGGCCCCTGCTCGCGGGGCCGCCTTGTCATTCCCGATATACCCCCGGTGGGTATAATCGGCACTCGCGTATGAGCGAGACCACCTACACGGTGCCTGGCATGCACTGCGGCCACTGCGAGCGGGCCGTTCGGGAGGAAGTCTCGGCCGTCGCCGGCGTCGAATCCGTTGAGGTCGATCTCGAGGGCAAGATCGTGAGCGTCCGCGGCAGCGCGCTGGACGACGCCGCGATTCGGGCGGCGATCGTCGAAGCAGGGTACGAGGCCGACCGCTAGACGCCATGTTCGAGGCCCTCGACGTCGTCGGACAGGTCGGCGACGCGCTGTCCTTCGCCTTCGGGATGTTCTGGGAGATCCTCTGGGCGCTGATCCTGGGGTTCGCACTCTCGGGGCGTCGTCCAGGCCGTCGTCTCCAAGGGCGAGATGCGGCGACTCCTGCCCGACGACTCACCTCGATCTCTCGCCATCGCCGGCGGTCTCGGTGCGGCGTCGTCGTCCTGCTCGTACGCGGCCGTCGCGCTGGCGCGGTCTCTCTTCCGGAAAGGAGCGGATTTCACGGCGGCGATGGCGTTCCAGTTCGCCTCGACGAATCTCGTGATCGAGCTCGGGATCATCATGGCGCTGATCCTCGGCTGGCAGTTCACGCTCGGCGAGTTCGTCGGCGGGCCGCTGATGATCGTCCTGCTCGCGCTCGCCTTCCGCGCCTTCCTGAAGCGCGGGCTGGTCGAGAAGGCGCGCGGGCAAGCGGACCGCGGCGTCCTCGGCCGGATGGAGGGCCATGCGGAGATGGACATGTCGATCCAGGAGAAGGGCTCGCTCTGGCGGCGACTCAGGTCACCCGAGGGCTTCACTGCGACGGCGAACTGGTTCGTCATGGACTGGGCGGCGATCTGGATCGACGTCTTCGGCGGCCTGCTGATCGCCGGCGCCCTCGCAGCCTGGGTGCCGGAGGACTTCTGGCAGTCACTGTTCCTCGAGCATCACGACACGCTCGCCAAGCTCTGGGGACCGATCGTCGGCCCCCTCGTCGCGATCATCAGCTTTGTCTGCTCGATCGGCAACGTGCCGTTGGCGGCCGTGCTGTGGAACGGCGGCATCAGCTTCGGCGGCGTGCTCGCCTTCATCTTCGCCGACCTGATCGTCCTGCCGATCCTCGACGTCTACCGGAAGTACTACGGGTGGAGGGCGGCCGGCTTTCTGCTGGTGAGTTTCTACGCGACCATGGTCGCAGCGGGGTTGATCGTCGAATTCCTGTTCCAGGGGCTCGGGCTGGTGCCCTCCGAGCGCGACGCCAGAGTCATCGAAGCGTCCGTGACGCTCAACTACACGACCGTTCTCAACATCGTCTTCCTCGGTCTGGCCGCAGTGCTCGTCTGGCGTTACTTCCGCCACGGCGGCGGCCTGCGAATGCTGAAGCTGATGAACGCTCCGATGGAGCACGGCGCCGCCCATGGACACGCGCACTGACTAGCGGCGACGAACGGTTCGAGACGTCGCCAGCGCGCGCCCTCCCCGGTCGAGAGCACGGACGGCGAGCCACGGCACGGACGGAACGGGGGCCGAGGTCTCGAAGCCGCGCTTTCGCACCGTTCGGACCGGCCGCAGGTGCTTCCGGCTCCGTCCTGCGAGCACCTGCCATCGAGCAACCTCGGTCGCACCGTTCCAGCTGACGTAGACGCGCCGGCCGTGCACGGCGACGGCGGGCCGAGTGATGGGGCGTCCGGTCCAGGCGAACCGGAAGGCGCGGTAGGAGTCGGCGCCGCTCCCGAAGCGCAGGTCGAGCAGCACGCGCCCCCGCGCGTCGTACTCGGTGACGTATGGCTCGTAGCCCCAGCCGACCAGCACGTGCCCGCGGGGGAGAAGCTGAGCGTTCGCCTGGTTGATCGCCACCCGGGGCGGCCGGTGCACGACGTAACGCGCGAGCGTCGCCCGCATCCGCGGCAGGTCAAGCCGGATGAAGATAACGCGCGACTGGCGGTGCACCCTCGGTGCGGCGCCGTTGTCGAAGAGGCTGATCGTCCCGTCCTTGTGACGCCGCGCGTCGTGCTGCCAGGCGAAGCGAACGTTTCGGCCGAGCGCGAAGTCGCTTCGTTTCCCCCCGAGACGCCACACGATCTCGCCCGTCCGGCGGTCGAGCTTGTAGACGGCGTGGGTGTTCCGCGCCGAGACGAGCAGGTTCCCGTCCGCGTCGATGTCGATCGAATTGACGTGGAAGAAGTCGTACGGCATCGATCGATCGCGCGGCGGCCTCGAGTAGGACTCGGCGAAGGCAATGTGCGTTGCGCTGCGCCAATCCAGCAGCACGCGGCCCGTTCGCACGTCGAGTTCCTGCACTCCTCCGTCGGCGATCCGCCTGCCGGTCAGGAAGATGTTGCGGAAGGTCGTCATCAAGGCGGTCCCGCGCGGGGTCAGCACGAACTCGTGCGGGTCGGCGATCGGTCCGCCGACCGGCCGGACGACGGCGACCGTGCGATACGACTGGTCGACGATCGTGTACGAGGCCGACCCGTGCGTGGCGCCGGTCGGCCGGGCGCGCCACCACGTGAGCACAGGCCGCCCGTGGTAGTGCTGCACCCGGAAGTCGGTGACGCCGCGCGTGTTCAGCGGGCGAAACCAGACGAGCCGGCCTCGATCGTCGAGGATCATCGGCCCGGCCTGGGCGGCCTTCCGCTTCGGCGCGATGAAGAGGTACCCGGGCGCCGTTCCATGCGCGGGCCGCAGGATCCGGACGAGCGGTGGCCGCAGGTCGGGGCGCGACCGGAAATGTTGATAGGGCGGGATCCCCGCCGCGCTGGTCGTGGACGGAACACCCAACTGGGCCGCCGTCGCCAGGAGGGCAGCAACGAGCCGTCGGACATACGGCACAGCACTGGCCATGCCCCTTTCGACGACGCCGAGAACGCCTGAGCGGTTCGCTAACCGGTCGCGATTGCCCTGATCAGCTCACCGTCGGCTGTGTCGCCGCTGAGTTCCCAGAACATGATTCCGCCCAGCTTGTTCTCGTTGACATAGCGAGCCTTGGCGCGCATGACGCTCGGGTCGTCGAACGTCCAGAACGTGGTTCCGTCGAAGAGCCAGGCGGCGCCGGCCTCTCCGTCCTCATAGCGCGTGAAGCCGCTGCCGAGCAATCCCTTCGCGACCTTGTAGTCGTCGACGCCCGCCTCCCATGTGCCCGGCGCGGGCCCGGACGCCGTCTGGTAGAGGCCGTGGTTCGCCGAGGCGACGCCGGTCCAGCCGCGTGAGTAGAAGGGCACGCCGATCACGAGCGCCTCCGGCGGGGCACCGCTGCGCAGGTACGTCGACACGGTGTCCTCGACCGAGAAACGGGGATTCGACGGGTCGCTCGCGGCGGTGTGCAAGTTCGACTGGTGGTTCGTGACCGGTTCCCAGGCGCCATGGAGGTCGTAGCCCTGCACGGTTCCGAAGTCGAGGTACTTGAAGATCCTGTTCACCTCGAACCCGGCCTCGATCTTCGCCGGCGCGGCAGGCAGGAACTGCGTCAGCAGGTAGTCCTTCCTCGTCGTCTTCCCGTAGCGGTCGAGCTGCTTGCGGAACTCCTCGAGCAGCCTCGTGTTGTTCCCCTTGTCCTGATCGCTGATGACGTTGCCCGCGTTCCCCTCCGACCCCGGCCACTCCCAGTCGATGTCGATGCCGTCGAAGACGCCCGCCGCCGCTCCCGGCCCGCCCATGCCGCCCCAACCCGGAGCGGGGATGTTCCCCTTGATGAACAGGTCGATGCACGAGGAGACGAACCGTTCCCGCGCGTCCTTCGTCATCGCCGCGACCGAGAAGTACTTCGAGAACGTCCAACCGCCGAGCGAGATCAGCACCTTCAGCTTGGGGTACTGCGCCTTGAGCGCCTGCAGCTGCTGGAAGTTGCCGAGGATCGGCCGTGGCCAGGTGACTTCCTGGCCGTCCACCGACTCCGCGGCCGACCACGGCTTCTGGTAGTCGGCCCACTCGTCGGCGAGCTTGCAGACCACGTTGCCTGCGCTGTCCGGCGCGACGTTGGCGAACGCGTAGTCGATCACGCTCAGCCGCGACGCCGAGCCGCTCGTCGCGACGTTCTTGACGAGGTAGTTCCGCCCGTAGATTCCCCACTCCGTGAAGTAGCCGACGACGTTGCCCCGCGACCGATCGTGGTCGTCCGCCGAAGCGGCGAGGGCAGACGTGGACGCGAGGAGAGCAAGCAGTCCGAGGACGGCGACGAGGCTGCGGGGCGGCTTCATGATTCCTCCTGACGGGGAAGCAGACGGCGGAGTGGTCTATACCACTAACTGCGCGGGAGCTTCCCACGACGACACGCCCGTTGTCAAGGCGACTAGTGGTCTTGTCCAGCCGCGATCCGCGCGGCTCTCCGAGGTCTGACCTGGGCGGCCCCGGCGCTTGGCCTCTTCGTAACGATCACCCTAGAATGAGGCCCCCCGCTCGCCGCCGTGGGGGACCAACGATGAGTCGAACGCATTCTTCGGTCCTTGCAGGGTCGCGGCACTGATGACGACCGGCGTCGCTTCGTTCTTCGACGGGCTTTCGACGGAGGACGTCGAGCGCGCCCTAGGCCCGCTCGAACGACGGCGCTTTCCGGCCGGCTCGGTCGTGATCGCCGAAGGCGACCTCCATCGGGAGCTGTACGTCGTCGAGGCGGGTGCGGCCGAGGTGCTCGTCTCGGATCGGCACGGCGTGCCGCACCGCGTCGGCTGGATCAATCCGGGGGCGACGCTCGGCGAGATGTCGCTCTTCAGCGGCCAGCCCGCGGCCGGGACCGTCCGGGCGACGCAGGAGCTGGACGTCGCCGTGCTGACCGAGCGGGACCTGGAGCGCGCGGCCGCCATGTTCCCTCAGATCTACCGCAACCTGGGTGCGATCCTTTCGGAGCGCCTCGCGCGCACCAACCGGCTGTCGGTCAGCAAGGCGCCCGGCAGGCTCGTCGTGCTCGACGACGAGGCCGCACCGTCCCTGCTCGGCTACGCGCTCGCCTGCAGCGTCGCCTGGCACACGCGGCGACCCACGCTGCTGGCCCTGGACGGCGCCCGCCTCTTCAAGATTGGGCCGGCCGAGCTCGCACGCGAAGACGTCGAGAGCCTCCGGGGCGGGCTGCTGCCTTCGACGACGCCCGCGGGGAAGACGCTGGGACTGGCGGCGCGCGACCTCGCGGGTCTGAAGGTCGGGATCGCGCTCGGGGTCGGCAGCCTCCGCGGCTACGCACACGTGGGCGTCCTCCGGTTCTTCGAGCGGATCGGGCTCATCCCGGATTGCGTGGCGGGCGCCAGCATCGGCGCAGCCGTGGCAGGCCTGTCGGCGATCGGCCAGAGCGCCGACGAGGTCGGCGAGTCGCTGGACGAGTGCGGCAAGACGCTTTTTCGCATCGGCATGCCGATCAGGGGGCTGGTCTCGAACCGCGCGCTCAAACGGTCCTTGCAGGCGCTCGGCGGCGAGATCAAGATCGAGGACCTACCGGTACCGCTGGCGATCGTTGCCGCGGACATCGGCGAGATGCGCGAGGTCGTGTTCCGACGCGGCCTGCTCTGGCGGGCCGTCCTGGCGAGCTGCGCGATTCCCGGTGTCTATCCGGCGCAGAGGATCGGGCCCTACACGCTGGTCGACGGCGGCGTCCTCAGCCCGGTACCGACCACCGCTGCCGCCGATCTCGGGGCGGGGACGGTGATCGCCATCCGGCTGGGAGAGGAGACGGTGGAGCCGGTCACCGACGCCGTCGCCGACGTTTCGGCCGGCCGCCCGCCTTCGGCCGTTTCCGTGATCCTGCGCTCGATCGAGCTGATGCAGAGCCGAATCGCCGCAGAGCCCACGTCGCCGACGATCACGGTCGCACCCGAATTCGCCGCCGTGCCGTCCGCCCGGCTCCGGCGATTCAGCGAGGGACGAAGGTACGTCGAGATCGGCGAGGCGGCCGCAGAGGCCGCGCTGCCGCGGATCGCGGCGGCGTTTCCGTGGCTCGACGGGGGGCGGGCGCCGTGAGCGGGCGCCTCGTGTCGGAGGCGAATCGGAAGTGGTGGACGCTCGGCGCCCTCTGTTTCTCCCTGTTCATGATCATGCTCGACAACACGGTCGTGAACGTCGCGCTGCCGGCGATCCAGAAAGACCTGCGGATCGGCCTCTCGCAGCTCGAGTGGACGATCAACGCCTACACGCTGAGCTTCGCCGTGCTGCTGCTGATGGGCGGCAAGCTTGCGGACTTCGTCGGCCGCAAGCGCGTCCTGCTGATCGGCCTCGTCATCTTCACGATCGCCTCGCTCGTCTGCGGCCTCGCGACGACGGGGGGGACGCTGATCGCCGCCCGCGCCGTCCAAGGGGTAGGCGCTGCCCTGATGCAACCTTCGACGCTCTCGATCATCCCTGCGACGTTCCCGCGGCGCGAGCGCGGCACCGCGATCGGGATCTGGGCAGGCGTCTCGCTGCTCGCGCTCGCGATCGGGCCGCTCGTCGGCGGCCTGCTGATCGAGCACATCTCCTGGAACTGGATCTTCTACGTCAACGTGCCCGTCGGGGCGATCGGCTTCGTCGTCTCGACGCTCGTCATCCCGGAGTCGCGTGACACCTCTGCGGAGCAGCGGCTCGACCTTCCGGGCCTGCTCGCGTCCGGGATCGCCCTGTTCGCCTTGACGTTCGCGCTCGTCGAGGCGAACAGCTATGGCTGGGGGTCGCCCGAGATCGTGGGTTGCTTCGTCCTCTCCGCCATCGGGTTCGCAGCCTTCGTCGCGGTCGAGCGCGGCTCGCGGCTGCCGATGCTGGACCTTTCGCTGTTCCGCAACCCGACGTTCGGCGGCGCGAACATCATCGCGCTGCTTGTGTTTTTCATCCTCTTCGGGATCTTCTTCTTCATGTCGATCTTCACTCAGGGAGTGCTCCGTTACTCGGCGGTGGAGACGGGTGCGTCGTTCCTGCCGATGACGGTCGTGCTCGTGGCGGTGACGCCGTTCGCGGCCAGGGCGGCCGGCCGGTTCGGTTGCCGCTGGCTGATGGCGTCCGGGATGGCGCTCGTCGGCGTCGCACTGCTCCTCCTGTCCGGCCTCGACGCGCGCTCGGGGTTCTGGGACATGGTGCCGGGCTACGTCATCGGCGGGGTGGGCGTCGGCCTCACGATGACGCCGATGACGATCGCCATCCTGGGCTCCGTCCCCGTGGAGAAGAGCGGCGTCGCCTCCGGAGTGCTCAACAGCTTTCGGCAGGTGGGCGGCGCGCTCGGCGTTGCCGTGCTCGGTGCGATCGTGGCGGCGCAGATCCGCGGTCTCAAGCCGATCGACCCACGCTTCGGGCCCGCGTTCATCGACGGCTTCCAGCGCGCGCTCGTCGTCGCGGCGGTTGTCTCGTTCGCGGGGGCTGTCCTGGCGGCGCTCCTGGTCGGCGACTACCGCCGACTGGCCGCGCACGAAGTCGCCGAGATCGGCGTCTAGCGTTGTCGGGCGACGAGCTTCCCGGAATACTTGGAGTGTGTGAGCAGCGGCATCGGCTGGTTCGTCCGCGACTACATGTCGCGGCATCGCAATCCGTGGAGCCGCGCGCTCCACCTCATCGGCGTGCCGACGGCGCCGATCTACTCCACGTATCTGCTTCTCCGCGGCCGCTTCCGGAAGGCCGGGAAGGCGTTCGTCGTCGGGTACTCGCTGCAGTGGCTCGGCCATCGGATCGAGGGCAACGAGGTCGGTGAATGGATCCTGGTGAAGAAGCTCGCGGCGAAGTTGGGCGGGAGGCGCCCGTGAGAACCCCGGAGCGCGCCCTGGTCACTGGTGCGACGGGCTGCCTCGGCCGCCATCTCGTCGACTCGCTGGTCGAGCGCGGGACGTCCGTGCGCGCGCTCGCGCGGGAGTCGAGCCGGACCGACCATCTCGAGGACCTGGGCGTCGAGATCCAGCGGGGCAGCCTCGTCGACGAGGGGGACCTCGAGCGCGCGGTCGCCGGCGTCGACACCGTCTTCCATCTCGGCGGACTCGTCCGCGACGACCCGAACGACACGAGCGACGAGCTCTGGCAGCAGCTCCACAGTGTCAACGTGGAGGGAAGCGAGCGCCTCGCGCGCCTCGCTGCGGCCGCCGGTGCGACGAGGTTCGTGTTCGCCAGCTCCCTCCGGGTCTTCGGCTTCGGGAACCAGATCCTGTGGCCCGAGGACGGAGCCCGCACGAACGGGGATCTGTACGCGCGGAGCAAGGGGCTCGCGGAGGAGGCGCTGCTTGCCGTCGGCCGCGACACCGGGCTCGAGGTCGTCTGCATCCGGCCTCGCTTCATCTACGGGAACCACGACCGCTACGTGCTGCCGCGGCTCGTCGAGAGCGTCCAGCGGGGCGTCGTGCCCGTCGCCAGCAACGAGACGATCTGCGACATCGTCTACGTCGGCGACTGCGTGCAGGCGCTGCTGCTCGCAGCGGAACGCCCGGTCGGCGGCCGCTCGTACAACATCACGAGCGGGGAGTGCCTCAGCTTCCGGGAGATTCTGAGCGAGGTCGGGCGCGCGCTCGGGACGACGCCGCGGTTCCTCCCTATGCCCCCGTCCGTCGTCGTCGGCGCCGCGACGGGCGCCGAGCTGGTGGCCCGCGCGCTGGGTCGGAATCCCGGGTTCTCGCGCGCCCGCGTGCGCTGGCTGATGAACGACCATCATTTCTCGATCGCGAAGGCACGCGACGAGCTCGGCTACGAGCCGCGCTACCGGCTGCGCGACGGCCTGGCCGAGGTCGATCTCCGCCAGTTCGACGCGAAGGGGAGGGTCTGATGGCAGCGCTCACACCAGTCCTCAAGCTCTATCTGCGCCGTCGCCGGTCGCAGGGCGAGGGCCTGCTCGGGCGGCTGACCTCTGCGCCCGAGCGCCATCAGCAGGAGACGCTCGTCCGCATCCTCCGCGCGAACGCTGGGACGACCTACGGCCGTGAGCACGGCTTCGACCGGATCGGCTCCATCCGCGACTTCCAGGACGCCGTCCCGATCAACAGCTACGAGGAGCTACGGCCGTACGTCGAGCGGGTCGTCGACGGAAGCGACCCGCACGCGTTGACGGCGGACCGCGTCGAGATGTTCACGAACACCTCCGGGACGACGAGCAAGCCGAAGCTGATCCCGGTCACGGCCGGCGGCCGGCACGCCGAGCGGCGCGTCAAGGAGACCTGGATGGCGTACCTCGCGGCCGACTATCCGTCCCTCCTCAGCGGCCGGGCCTTCTACCTCTTCAACAACGCGGAGGAGTACAAGACGGCGTCGGGCCTATGGGTCGGCAGCAACGCCGGGCTCATGTACAAGAACACGAACGCGGTTCTGCGGTCGCTGCAGTCGGTCCCCTACGAGGTGTGCCTGATCGAGGACTACGAGAGCCGCTACTACGTGATCCTGCGGCACCTGCTCGCAACACAGATCAGCATGATGGCCTGCATCAACCCGTCGAGCACGCTGCTGCTCGCCGAGCTTGCGAACAGGCACGCCGAGCCGCTGATCCGGGACATCTACGACGGCGGGCTCCGCGACGGCCTCGAGCTCTCCGCCGAGGAGTACTCCTTCTTCCGTGGACCGTTGAAGCCCAACCGGGAGCGTGGCCGCGAGCTCGCGCGGCTGCTGGCGGACGAGGGGCGGCTACGGCCCGAACGGTACTGGCCGCGCCTGAAGGTGCTGAACTCGTGGAAGGGGCCGGGCGTCAACGCCTTCATCGAGAAGTGCAAGGAGTGGTACGGCGACCTCCCGACCCGCGACGTCGGCTACGGCTCGTCCGAGTTCCGGACGGGGCTCGTCGTGTCGGATGACGGGTCGCAGAACATCCCGCTGCCCGACAACTACCTCTACGAGTTCATCCCGGCCGACGAGCGGGAGCCCTACCAGGACGGCACCAAGCGGCTGCTCCTGCTCCACGAGCTGGA
>WNFZ01005239.1_pt1 | contig 11895 bp, 11 predicted proteins | sample 5400081 | NCBI WGS metagenome assembly WNFZ01 (sample SAMN13153365, study PRJNA577476) | soil metagenome | isolation source: 80 cm soil or saprolite under grassland replicate 1 | place: USA:California | collected 2016-06-15
AGTTACTCACTACGTAGCGTGGATTGGTGTTTTTGCGCTCTGTTCAGCGCGAAGCGCGTCGGAGTGCACCCAACACGCCTCCGATGTAAACTGAAGCTACGCGCCCGTAGCTCAGCTGGATAGAGCGGCAGCCTCCGGAGCTGTAGGTCGGGAGTTCGAATCTCTCCGGGCGCGCCATGCCCCCAGATCCTTCGCTGCTCTCAGGATTTCGCCTGTGGACTCCCGCTTCGCTCACGCCGGCAAAACGGCTCAAGTTCGAATCTCTCCGAGTGCGCCATCCTTGGTTCCAGTGCATGTCGGGCCCCTTGGCTTGAAAATCACTTCTTTCCATTTCGAACATTGCAAGGCAGTGTATCCTGTGGGTTGAGGAAGGTGAATGACGCCTACGGATCGGATCGAGGTCAATCCGCAAATAATGCTTGGCAAGCCGGTAGTCCGGGGAACGCGTATTCCGGTTGAAGTCATACTTCGGAAACTGGGGGAAGGAGCAACTGAATCCGATTTACTCGACGCCTTTCCCCGTCTTTCCCGCGAGGATATTCAGGCTGCCATACGATATGCTGCTGACACGCTCGCCCATGAGGAGATCGTATTCCTGGCGCAATCAAGCGAATGACGGGACCCCCGCTTGCGCTTCCTAGCTGACGAGAGTTGCGATTTTGCTGTGGTTAGAGCTGCTCCGCGGTGCTGGCTATGACGTCGCAGCCGTCGCAGAGATCAGTGCTGCGTTAACGGATAATGCTGTTCTCGAGGTCGCGCGTTCGGAAGCACGCGTTCTGTTGACCGAAGACAAAGACTTCGGCGTTCTAGCGTTTGCTGGCGGGCAGCAATCGGCCGGGGTTGTTCTGATCCGTTTTCCCGCCGGGGCCCGAAGCCAACTCCATCAAGCGTTGGTTAGTGTAGTTGCCGAAATCGGCGAACGAATGAACGGCTCGTTCGTCGTCGTGGAACCCGGACGAGCCCGAGTTTCGAAGCTTCCTGGAAGAAGGTGACGCTCAACACGCGCCAACAGCTCAGTCGAAAAAGCCAGACTGCATCTTCTCTCCGGGCGCGCCATGCCCCTTCTGACCATTGTCCCATTCGCACTGATCTCGCCTGCATGCCAAGCTCTTGGACGTTTACCAATCACAAGAGGGGTGCCCTGCCGTCCAGCCCTTTCGCGATCTCGCTGATCATGTCTGAAAATGCATGGGCCGACTGTTGGTCGTCTTCGCTTACGAGAGCGACCACTGCCATATGCAATTCCGGGAATGTGAGGCACATGCTCATGAATCCCGGAAGATTACCCTCTTGCCAAATGCGTCGATACGGCCCGGACTTCAGCATCTGCCAATTCAGCCCCACAGAGAAATTGTCGCTGAGAACGAACCGGGACTCGTGAGAAATCTTCACCGCGGGATCGCGTTCAGCCATTTCCCATTGCGCATACTTGAGCAGGTCGGCCACGGTGGACTTCAACGCTCCGGCTCCTAGCAGTATGTTTAGCGGGTAAGATTGCAACTCGCCTTTCTCATCGTAGCCCTTGGCGAGCCGTTTTGTTTGCACCGGAGTCACGGTCATCGTCGTATCTTGCATACCGAGCGGGACTGCGATTTTCTGTTTCACAATTTCCTCGTACGGCAGTCCGTACACCCGCTCCAGGATTATGCTCAGCAGCATGGCCGCAGAATTTGAGTAACTGAATTTCTCGCCAGGCATAGTTTTGATTTCCACTTTGTGCAAATCGGCAAGAAGATCCGTTCGCGTGTAGTTATCCAACATGCGCCTTGCCTGTGGACCGATAGGAGGAAAGGGAGGCCGGTTTTCAGGAATATCCGGCAGGTTGAATGGCAGTCCAGAGTTGTGATTCACCAGATGTTCGAGACGAATGGGGTGTCCTTGATATTCCAAGTTGTGGTAATTGCCGTCAAGATACTTGCGAACATCGTCATCCAGCTTCAGCTTGCCTTCGACCGCCGCAATCGCAAGCAGGGTTCCCGTGAACGTTTTTGTGACGGAGGCGATGGGATACAGAGTGTCCGCAGCGGGCGGGCGGTTTGCTCCCTTCTCAATCGTGCCTTGGTTATAGGTATAGATTTTCCCGTCCTTGAGGACGCCAATGGAAATTCCTGTGACTTGCGGAGAACTCTTCATGAACACCGTGGCGGCTCCGGTCACGACAGAGGCAACGTCGCTGCTGCGCGTCGATGGCACTGTTTGACCCTGCCCAGTTGTGACATTCAAAAACGAAATCGAAAGCACCACTACCATACGTGCAGTCTGGGTAATCATTCGTTCTCCGGTCTAGAAGGTGTGCTCGAAGTTAGACGCCAAACATGCGGGTTGGTGAGCACCTTTGAGGCAGAGGTTGAGCAGATCGAGGAGTGCAGTGCCTGCTTCTTCAGCTTCTCCACTTCAAGGTCGTCGGACCCGCGATGGGGTGTTTCATTTCGCTTCCGGTGCGTTTGGCTTCGAGGTAAGCGGCTTTCAGCGCGAAATACCACTTTGCGGGGCGGTCGGCATCATCGATCAACATCAGATGAGGATTGTATTTCAGCCCTTCACTCTGCAATTCCATGGTACGGCGGTCCTGCTCGACAAATTTCGCAAACACAAATTTCAGCAAAGACGGGCCAAAGGGAATCCATCGAAAGATGTTCCAGCAGGCCACCACGTCAATACGGCACTGGCTGCGTGTGATGGGCGTGACCGTCGTGAGCGATGAGAACCAGTACTTCCCTGCCCGGATGGTTTCAAGGCGCAGGTTGGGCAAGACAAAATCAATCGTCGTTGTGATCGAATCGGCGTCGGCGTAGAGGCGCAGTAGTTTGTACGGCGCGCTGTTGGAGCTTGGCGTATGTGCGCTCATGCGGAAGCCGTTGGGGATGGGCTCGAATTGTTTCTGCTTTTCGTGAATGCTGTGGCGGCTTCGCCACCACCATGCTTGATGGACAAATGGCCCGTGCGCCGGGTCCATCAGGCCGATGATCCCGTGATCGACGCTGCAGGGAAGATCCGCGGTGAGGTATGCGGTTTTGTACTTTGCTGAGAAGGTTGGTACCTGTGACGCTGGGAACGGTGGAGTCTCGCGCCTGGTGAATCCGGCTCCAGCCGGGCCGGAATCGGGAATGAATACCCAGAGGAATGCGTCGCGCTCTTCGCAGGCAAAGTTGCCAGCATAAATACGATCAACTTTAAAGTTCTGGTCGGCGGTGAGCGACGGAATTAGCTGACACTGGCCGGTTTGCGCGTCGAAACGCCAACCGTGATATCCGCACTCGACTTGCTTGCCGTCGAACTGGCCGCAGTGGAGCGGCATGCCGCGATGCGGGCAGGCGTCCTGCAGCGCAAAGGCTCGGCCCTCACTGTCGCGTCCGACCACGAGCGGCATTTCCAGGAGTATGGCTTTATGCAGGGTTCCGCGGCCGACGTTTTCCGATGGCAAGGCGCGGTACCAGAATCCGGCGAGCATCAGGGAGTCTGGCACGTCTGTTCCCACTTCTCCCAAAGACGGGGAGAAGTGGGGCACCCTTGGTTCAGCGGTGGACATGGATGGGAGTCAGCGTAACACAACGAATCGGGTGATCGGATCATCTGGTGATCGGGCCATCTGGACACCGAGGCTGCCTCACGGGTGTAGGTACCGGTTCTTGCAAAAAGGTGAATCCCGGTCCGTCGGACAGGAATGTCCGACCCACACGACCCGTTGCCGCATCGATTCTGCCAATCGGAAATATAAATGTTGCGGGATTCGCGAGGTTGTATTGTGATACTGCAAGGCCTTCGCGCGGTCAACACACAAGCAATCACAAAACACATGATGAAACTGGGCGGATTTCTGTTGCTGCTTTCGGGATGGGGAATTGTGATGGCAGCGCTCGTGCTTCTGCCCGGGCACGCAGTGTTTGCCTTCGTGTACGCGGGTGTTGCGGTCGAGATTATGGGGATGGTGCTGGTATTTCGCGGACACCTGCCGCCAAGCGAGGAAAACGAATGACCGCCGGAGCATCACCGGACTTTCAGTTCGCGTTTGGGCTCTGCCTTGTTTTTACTCTTCTCGTTCCCTTTGCTATTGCTGGTCTGGCGCTGATAAACACCGGCCTCGGCCGGTCGCGCAGTGCGGCGCACGCGATCACGGGAGCGTTGTGCGTAGTTGGCGTTGCGATGTTGGTCTTTTTCGCTTGGGGATTCGCGTTGCGTGGTGGAAGCGGCTGGTTCTGGGGTGTGCACGGTATGTTTGGATCATTGGGGGTTTTCTTTCGCGGCGGCGAGAACCTTGAGTTCTTGTTTCTTCCAGCGATATTGGGGACCTTCAGCGTTGCCCTTGCTTCCTTGATTCCCACGGGTGCCGCCGCGGACCGTTGGCGGATATCGGCAGCCTGCATGTCTGCAGTCTTGCTTGCCGGACTTATTTACCCCGTGTACGGACACCTGGCCAGTACGGGTTTCTTTTGGTCGTGGGAATTCAGCCGCGAACCCGCAAAGATGTTCCTCGATGCCGGCGGCTCAGGTTTCATCAATGCGGTCGGCGGCCTGACCGCGCTATCGATCGCGTGGCTGCTCGGTCCACGCCAAGGCAAATATCCGCCGAAAGGAATGCCTGCCGCAATCCCGGCCCACAACCAAGTATTCGTTCTGTTCGGCTGCATGCTGGCGTGGGTCGGATGGCTTGGCTTGAACTCGGCCGGAGCGATGCTCTACACCGGAATGCGGCCTGAGGGATCGGTGTTGGTTGTGATCAACACAACGTTTGCTGCTGCGGCAGCAGCGCTGACTGCAGCCGCGGTCACGCGCATCCGTTTCCGCAGGCCGGACGCGTCGTTGATTGCCAACGGATGGATGGCCGGGCTCGTCGCCAGCAGCGCAGGGTGCGCGGCGCTGAAGCCGGCAACGGCGATCATCACTGGGATTGTCGCAGGCGCGCTGGTGGTCTTATCAGTCGAATGGTTCGAGCTTCATTTCAAGGTCGACGACCCTTGCGGATCGATTTCCGTGCATGCGGTGTGCGGAATTTGGGGCTTGCTCTCGGTCGGGATCTTCTCAGGAAGTACGGGTCAGTTCACAGCCCAGATCGTGGGCATAGCCACGCTGCTCGGATTCATTTTCCCCATGACGTACGGATTGAACTGGGTGCTCAACCGTTTCATCCCGTATCGTGTCTCGCTGGATGGCGAGCGACAGGGCCTCGATCTGCACGAACTCGGCGCGGATGCGTATCCAGAGTTCGTCGTCCACGCGGATGAATTCCTGCAGAGGTGAGGAGAACAGGCTTTAGGCTTTAGGCTTTAGGCTTTAGGCTTTAGGCTTTAGGCTTTGGGCTTTAGGCTTAGGCTTCAGGCTTCAGGCGTTCCCACTTCTCCCAAAATCGGGGAGAAGTTGGGCACCCACGTCTATTCTTCCGCCAAGTAGGCGATCTGATGCTTGAAGATGAAAAGATTCGGCTTGCCTTCCCGGGTTAGCCGCAGCATGTTGCGGTCGTAATATTCGATCCAGCCGCGCAGCGTTTCCCCAGTCACCAGCTTTAGAGCGATTGGACTCTGCTTCTCCGTGAGCTGTTTTAGATAAGCGGCTTCTTCGTTGGTGGATTCCGGTGGCGGAGCTTTCTTCTTCGCAGGATCAGCAAACGGCATGAATGGATTCTACGCCTCGGGTTCGCGGGATGAGAAACGAGTGCCAATGTACTGAAATCATGTGAATCCCCCGGTGGGCTAAAGAAGTGTTGTGACAACTCGGCCGTCCCCTCCGGGACTCGAATCATCTTGGCCATTTTACCCAGCGCTTCCGCGCTGGGCTAAGCTGGTTCGCCCCTTCGGGGCTTGGATCCGTTTGTGGTGCGGCCAGCTGCGTCAAGTCGTCTAGAACGAAACCTTCAATCCCCATTGAACTGACCTTGGCGCGCCGCTGGCGTTCATGTTGGGTTGCAGCGAAGTGCGGTTAGTCCGGCCGCCGGCGAGGGACGAATTGCCACCCACAGAGTTTTGCGGCTGGAGCGACGAGGCGGCCGGTGAGAGGCTGCCGGCACCGAAATTCAATACGCCATTCTGGGTGTATCCGGGCATGTCGAAATTCGCGAAATTGAAAGCGTTATAGAGGGCGACGCTGGGGACGATGGTCACGCGGTCGCCGAGATGGTGCTCCCATCCGAGCCGGACGTCGAATGTTTTGAACCAGCCAAGACCCGCAACGTTCGGAACGCTCGCAGCCAGCGGCTGAAGAACTCCACCCATACTCTGCAATTCCTGCACGGAAAATACTCCGGCATTGACGAGCGCGTTACCAGCAGGAGTCTGGGGAGTAGTGCTGGTCGGGAACGTTGCGTTGTGGTTGGCGATGAAATGCTGCAGACCCGATGCTTTGAAAGAACGCATGTACGATCCTACGGAGGAGCCCGGAATGATGTCGCCGGTCGAGCCGTCACCATTCCAATCGGTCACCAACACTTCGGCGCCGGCAGCAGCCTGCTGGAAGCGCAGTGTAACCGGCAGTGGGCTGGCGAGGTGACTCAACAGTCCAACCTGGAACGAATGTCGCAGGTCGAAAAGCGCGCCCAACGAAAACTGGTGCGTGCGGTCGAGCGAATCGGGGCCGGTGAAACGGGTGGGATTCGCGAAATCATCGGCTTGCATGGACACGAACGAATCCTGCCCCTGACTCACGTTGCGCGAGTGTGAATAAGAGAGCCGGAAGCTTGCGTGTTGCACACCGCGTGAAAAGGCCGTGACTTCCTGGTTCAAGCTGAGGAGGACCCCGCCATACACGGAGCGGCCTTCGGGGATATCCACGATGTTCACGCCGAGAGTCGGTTGCAGACCGGGAAAGACGCAGGTTGGACACGGTGCGCCGCCGGTGACCTGAGCAGGCCCGCCAATTCCGTTCGCTCCATACGCAGCCAGAGCACCCGCCGGACCGAGTTTCGCGACCATACAGGTGACCTGGTTTGTGCCTGTAGCGCAGCCGTTGGCGACTTGGGCGGTGTCACGATCAGCGAGCGCGTTTGCCAGGCTGAAGGTGCCGGCTGAGCCACCCAGGTTCGCGTCAACACCAAGCAAACTGCGCGTCGTCACCTCACGCGTGTAATCAACCGTAAAGGTCAGTCCAGGACGCAACTCGTGACGCAATCCGGCATTCACCTGGATGGTGCGCGGTGTCTGGTAATTAGGCGACATCAGACTCAATCCGTTCAGGTAAGGACCAGCAAAGCCGCCGGGATTGCCGATGAAACTGGGATTAGAAGAAGCTGCTGCAGTTGCCGTCTGATAAGCCTGCTGTAGCGCAGACGCCAGCGGCGCAGTGGTCCCCATAGACTCACCGCACCAGGTTCGCTGGGACACTGGGTCGTAAGGGGAAACTGTGCCGTTTGCATTCACAATCCCCGCGCCGTTGATGACGGTACCTGAGGATCCCGCGAGAGTTGGCCACTGAATCGGTTCCGACGCTCCTCCGAGGCAGGCGGGCGTTGTCGCGAAGAAGGCTCCCTGCTGCAGGCGTAGAGCGCGGTCGGAGTAAGCATTCAGGAAGGACGACTGGTCATAGAACATGCCAATTCCGGCGCGGAAGGTAGTTGTGCCCTGCGCGCTGGTGTCCCAAGCAACCCCTAGTTGAGGAGCGAAGTTCAAGTTAGGCTGGCGAACACGGTCTCCGAGCTTGGGCTGCAATGCATTGAGCTGAGGAATTGCGGCCAGATCGCTGTTGTTGGGAACCGTGTCGCGCGTCCAGCGAACGCCGTAGGTAACCGCAAGGTTCGGCTTCACCTTCCACGTATCCGCTCCGTAAAGGGAGATCTGGTTGTCGGTAAGGCCACCGCCAGGCAGACTAAACGCGCTCTTCTCTGATCCGAATCCCTGGCCGTTGCCGAGATAAGCAAACTGCACAGGGTAGGACGATGGATCACTCGCCAAACCACTCGGGCCACCGAGTGTAAAGGGCAGCGGAACGCTGCTTGGATCCGACAGAGTAGGCGCAATGGCGGCAAAGGGAGCAAAACGGCCGACGAGGATGCGATCAAAACTCGCACCGAAGTGGAATTGATGTTTGCCCGAGAGACGGCTGCCGTCATAACGGAACTGCGTGTTCGATTGGTAGTTCTGCTGATTGGAATAGGGGCTGGTGCCAACGCAAATCTCCGCTCCGGAGGCGCATTGGGTAATGGAACCTCCACCGATGTTGAAGCTGAACGGCGTCGAGATAGTCGAGAGCGTCGGAAAAGCCGGCACGCTGGAAAACGAGTCTGCGGTAGTGTTTCTGAATTTCAGGTGTTCAAACCGAAACGCGTGAACAAAAGATTCTGAGGTAAGGTCCAATCCAAGAGTGTGCGAGGGCGTGTTAGACCGTGTGAGCAGCGGCTGCAGGTTCGGGCCGGATGAGAATGGAGCGACTACGCTGCTCTGGTCATACGCGAACCGATAGAACGCTCGTGTGGCCGCGGACGCCTGGTAGTCAAGGCGACCAGCGGCTGCGATCCCACGAAACGGTTCGCTAATGGTTGTGAATGCTGGAGACAGGATGGTAAAGGGTCCGGCCGGAAGAATTGGGTTGGATACATCCTGACGGTTGCGCTCGGCGTCGAGGAAGAAGAAGAACTTGTCGGGAACGAGCGCGCCGCCGAGATTGCCTCCGTACTGCTGGCGGCCCCAGTTGTTACTATGTCCGCCGGGCAAGCTGGCGGAAAGAATGTCGCCATTGCCATAGAAACCGAACAGGCTTCCGTGAAGATCGTTGCCTCCGGAACGGGTAACGACATTGATGGCGCCGGGCGCGTAGAACTGGTTCGAGATGGGAGCGAGCAATCCGCCGAACTGGAACTCCTGTACTGCGCTTGGAGGAAAATTCTGTACCACGCCGCCGGAAGTGCGGTCGGTGATGTCTAAGCCATCGGTTTCTAAGGGCGTGGCGTCCCCTAAGCGGCTGAAAAGAGAGACCGTAAAAAAGGCGTTCTTGTTGGGAGCTAACGTGCCTGCACTCTGATTCTGGACACCAGGTTCGAGTTGCAGAAATTCGAGGAAGTTGCGGCTGCGCAAGGGCAGGTTATCAATTTCTTGCTGGGGCACAACTCCTTGGACAGGCTCGGGAGCAAGCGTCAATTCCACGGTGCTGGCAGCGCCGGCTTTCACAAACACCACGCTGGAAGCGGCAATAAAGGACCGAATCTCAACCTTCACGGTGTAGTCGGTGGCGGCGAGATTGCCCGAAGCAAAGCTGCCCGAGGCGTTTGTTCTGACGGCAACTGTCTTGCCGGTGCCCCGGCTGGTGATGAGCACTCGCACATCATTCAGAGGGGCGCCGCTCGTGGATTTGACCGTGCCGGTGATGGTCCCGATTTCTGAATCTGTGTCCTGGGCAAAAACGCTCACAGTGAGCGCCAGGACAAGCAAAAGAGGCAACACCAGAGCTCGAGGCAAAAACCGGCCCCCCTGGGTCATTCGTTGTGACGCCATTCTCATGGGCGAACTTTCTAATTCACCTAAATGTGGATTTGAGTAGTCTGACAATTGTTACTGTGCTCACAGCAAATTGCAAACCGCTAGTGTGATTTCGACGTGTAATACCCAGTGCGGTGTCGGGTCTTGTAATCCGCACCATCCGGAACACCTGCGAGTTTCACTTCAATGTGGCGATAGTCCGAGTCGGCGAGGCGCTGCGCCGGGTAATACGCCAACAGGTATTGCGTCCGCAATTCGTCGCTGATGGTGCGAAACGCCTCGTCGAGCTGCGGCAAGGTGGTCGCATAAAAATACTTGCCACCAGTGTCCTGTGAAAGCTGGATCAGCGCATGTTCACCGCCAGTGTCGCGTCCTGCGCTGGCTTCGATCGGCACCACAATAATGCTGTACACGATGGCTTCGGAAATCTGCGCAGCACGCAAGGCTTCGTGGTAATCCGTTCTGCTGACGGTGTCGCCGCCATCGGTGATCACGACCATCACTTTTCTTCCCTGCCGGGATTCCAATGCCTCGGAGCCCACAAAGACGGCGTCATAAAGCGCGGTAGCGGAGCCCATAGGCAGCCGTTCGATGCCGCGGTCGATGGTCTTAAGGTCCGACGTGAATGGAGTAACCTCGTCCACAATCTCGCTAATTCCATAGACTGACATGGCGTCGATAGGACGGAGTATGGCGTGGGCGAAGCGACGTGCTGAGTTGATCTCGAGAGGCAGATCTCTCCGGGTACTCAGGCTGGTGTCGATCTCAAGCGCAATCGAGAGCGGCAACTCAGATTCCTTGCTGAAAATTGAGACCTTCTGCGGGTGCCCATCTTCGAGAAGGTCGAAATTGGCTTTCGTGAGATTGCCGACGGGCGCACCGCGTTCATCAGTAACCGTGACAAAGACGTTCACCAGTTTGACGTTTACTTTGAACGTTGTGTCGTCGTCGGACTGAGCAGGCTGCGACTTCGTGCCGGCAGGCTTGGTGCCCCCTGCCCACGGTGGGCGGGGAACAGAGGTCTGCGCAAGGCAGGCGGAAGCCATGACCAGCAAGGTAATGAGAGTCTTCATGCGAGAGCTACTCACTTGGATGCAGGACTCCCGCGATTTGTGCCTGCTGCCAGTTGCTCAGGAAAAGGCTCCCCGTCGGCCCAGACGGCGCCATCTTCAAAGAATTCCTTCTTCCAGATGGGGACGGTGCGCTTGAGGGTGTCGATAACCCAGCGGCAGGCGTCGAAGGCGGCGGCCCTGTGGGCCGAGAACACAGCAATGAGTACACTGCTCTCGCCGATTTCCAAGTGTCCCAGGCGGTGCACAATTGCCAGGTTGCGAATGGCGAAGCGCTGAGTGGCTTCGGCGGCCAGTTCGCGGAGTTTGGCCAGCGCCATAGTTTCGTAGGACTCATACTCGAGGTAGAGCGTCCGGCGTTTGCGGCTGTGATTGCGAACGATTCCGTCGAAGATCACTATGGCGCCGTCCTCAGGACGCTCAAGCCCAGGGACGACGTCGTGGGGCACGATGCGCTCGCGAACCAGCTTGACCAGCGGCGCATCGGCGGCAGCGCCGCCACTTACTGGTGGAAGGAGAGCAACTTCGTCTCCGGCGTGAAGCGGAGTATCAGCACCTGCGTATTCCTGATTCACTGAAACCGCGACCGATGACATGATGCTCTTTTTTCCAGCGAGGCTCTGCTCGTAGTGCCGCACGACGTCAGCGGCAGTTGCGTGATCGGGCAGGCTGATCGCCTCAGAGCTGCGCCCAGTCAAGTCTTTCAAAATTCCAAAGAATAGAACGCGAACCTGCATGGAGATGGTGCATACAGTTTACCGTGAGTTCTCATGGGCGGTACGTTCCGTCACCAACTCGAGACCTCCTGATCGCGCTTGGATCAAAAAACAAAAGCCCATCACAGAGGACACGAAGGTACACCGAGGAAGAACACAGAGGAAAAGCACTGAGCAGGAAAGATGAACGCCGAATTAGGCGCAGAGATGGAAAAAGAAAAAGCCAGCCCGCGATTAAGCGAGCTGGCTGCACAGTGAATTCAAACTGGATTCAGATTACCGCCCCTTGGGAGGCTCCTTGTCCTTGTCTCTATCCTTGCCGCGATTCTGCGATCCACCTTTGTTGTCTTGGTGTGACTCAGGGGGTCTTGATTCGCGCTGCGGCGGAGGCGCGCTGCGCGTCTCCGCTGGCCTCGGCGCAGGTTCGTTATGCACCTGTGGTGGAGGCGGGTTGTCGCGGCGCGTCTGCGGAGGAGGCTCCGGTCGAGTTTCCTGCGGACGAGGCGCCGGGGCAGGGCGAACGTCGCGCTGCGGAGCAGGCTGCTGTGCAGGAGATTCCTGCCGCATCTCTGGAGGCGGTGTCCGGTAGTTCGGTCGAGCTGGCGCCGGCGTGTTCGGCTGAGTGTTTTGTTGCGGCCGTGTATTCGGAGCGTTCGAGCGTTGCTGATCCGGTGCAGGCTGCGAGTTCGCCGGCGGTTGTGGCCGGTTCTG
>WNFZ01011807.1_pt1 | contig 11894 bp, 4 predicted proteins | sample 5400081 | NCBI WGS metagenome assembly WNFZ01 (sample SAMN13153365, study PRJNA577476) | soil metagenome | isolation source: 80 cm soil or saprolite under grassland replicate 1 | place: USA:California | collected 2016-06-15
CAGGAGCGCGTCGGGCTTCAAACGCGCGCCGGCGCAGACCGAGCAAGGCGTATAGGCGCGGTAGCGCGAAAGCAGCACCCGCACGTGCATCTTGTAGGCCTTGGTCTCGAGCCAGCGGAAAAAGCGCGCGACGCCGTACCAGATGCCCGGCCAGGATTTCCTCCAGCTCACCCATTCGGGCTCTCCCTCGAGCACCCACTTGCGCTGCGCCTCGGGCAGCGCCCGCCAGGGGAGGTCGAGCGGGACCCCGCGCTTTTTCGCGTACTTCTCGAGATCGTCCTGGCATTCGCTCCACGCGGGCGATTGCCAGGGACGTACGGCGCCCTCGCGCAGGGTCTTCGTTTCGTCGGGGACGATGAGGCCGTAATCGATGCCGATCACTCGCCCGAAGCCGCGGCAGATCTCGCATGCTCCGAGGGGTGAATTGAACGAGAACAGCGCGGGAGTCGGCTCCGAGTAGTGAATGTCGCAGTCCGGGCAGTGAAGGTCCGAGGAATAACGCCAGGGCGCTCCGGCGTCGCCCTCGGCGTCGAGAGGATAGACGTTGACCTTGCCCTGCCCGATCTTCAGCGCCGCTTCGATGCCTTCGATCGCGCGGGTCTTGTCGGCCGGAGACATGCGCAGCCGGTCCTGCACGACCTCGAGCACGTTGTCGCGGCGCGCGTGGATGCGGTCGTAGCCCTGCGCCTTGAGGAGCGAGCGCACTTCCTCCTCCTTGAAATTCTTCGGCACCGTCACGGGGAAGGTGAGCACCAATCGCGGATCGCCCGCGGCCTTGGCGCGGGCCGACAGCTGCTCGTATACAGAAGCAGGCGAGTCCCGGCGCACCGGACGTCCGCAGCCGCGGCAGAAGAGCTGCCCCGCGCGCGCGAAGAGCAGCTTCAGGTGATCGTTCAGCTCGGTCATCGTGCCCACGGTCGAGCGCGAAGTGCGCACGGGATTGGTCTGGTCGATCGCGATCGCGGGCGGAATCCCCTCGATCGCGTCGACCTGCGGCTTGTCCATGCGGTCGAGGAACTGCCGCGCGTACGGGCTGAAAGTCTCGACGTAGCGCCGCTGCCCTTCCGCGTAGAGCGTGTCGAAGACGAGCGAGGACTTTCCCGAGCCGGAGACGCCGGTCACGACGACGAGCTCGTTCAGCGGCAGCTCGAGCGAGAGATTCTTGAGATTGTTCTGGCGGGCGCCCCGGATGACGATCGCGGCGGCGGAACGGCGTTGCAACATGCCGCTATTTTACTTTGACCTGTAATGATGCTCCCGCTGCCGGAGAAGCCGCAGCCGTGACCGCTGGCGAGCCAGATCGCCGTATTTAGCCCGGTGTCGCTGTTCTTCTTGCCTACCATAGGCACGGTCGTGACGTCGTTCGTGCCGATGCAGGCGAGGGCCAAGATACAATGGGGCCAGTCTTCGTTACTCGCGAGGCGGTTGGCACGAAATAGCAATCGAGACGAGGTTTCAGAATGCCTGAAGGAGACGGTCGCATGAGCGGCGTAGCGCGGTTGCATGGGAGGGGTGGCGTATTGGCGGCCGTTGTTGCCGCGTTCGTGACGGGTGCGGTCTGGGCGGGGCCGCAGGTCGAGGTATTCACGCCGCAGGGTCAGGCGAAAGGCGTGCGCCAAGTGGCCGTCCGCTTTACTGAGCCCATGGTCGCGTTCGGCGATCCGCGGCTGCCGGAACCCTTCACCGTGCGCTGCGAGGGCGATGCCGAACGACTGAAGGGACGGGGGCGCTGGGCCGACCAGAAGAACTGGGGCTACGATTTCGAGGCCGATCTGCCCGCCGGCCAGCGCTGCCGGTTCACCGTCAGGCCCGACTTCAAGTCGGTCGGCGGGCAGGCGATCGAGGGCCAGCGCGAATTCAATTTTGACACCGGAGGCCCGGCGGTGCTCGCTTCCCTGCCCAGGCAAGGCAATCAGCGCATAGACGAGGAGCAGGTGTTCCTGCTGGCGCTCGACGCCCCGGTGGACCCGGCCAGCCTGTCCGACGCCTGGTGCGAGGCGGTTGGAATCAACGAGCGGATCCCGCTCAAGCTGCTGTCCGACAAGGACACGAGCGATACGCTTGCGGCCGTCCGCAGCCAGGTTTACAACCTGTTTTACGTCTACCTGAAGGGCCGGCGCCGGCTACCGATCGCCAACTTCAAGATCGAGGACAAGCGCTTTCGCGGTCTGCCCATTATCGGCGTGCAGTGCGCGCGGCGGTTTCCGGCCGGCGCGCAGATCGGGCTCGTGCTCGGCGCGAACGTCAAGTCGAAAACCGGCCTGGCGCGCCAAGTGCCGCAGCGCCTGGCCTTCAGGGTGCGGCCCGAGTTCTCCGTGAAATTCACCTGCGAACGCGTCAATCGCGACGCTGCTTGCCTGCCGGTTGGGCCCATGGTGCTGGAGTTCAACGCTCCGGTGCCTCGCGAGACCGCCGAGCGTATCCGCCTCAAGGGCGAGCGCGGCGATACGTACGAGCCGGCGATCAAGCCCAACGTCAAGACGGTGGACTCGGTTACGTTCAAGGGCCCGTTCCCCGAGAAGGCGCGCTTTACGGTCGATCTGCCGTCGGATTTTCGCGACGATGCCGGGCGCGAGGCCGAAAACAAGTCGTCCTTTCCGCTGGGTACCGCCACCGATGAGAGCCCGCCGCTCGCGAAGTTTCCCGGCCGCTTCGGCATCCTCGAGCTCAATGCCGATCCGATGCTGCCAGTGACCGTGCGCGGCATCGAGGCGGCGCTGTCGGGACGCAGGGCCGAGTTGCCCGCGGCCAGCGACAAGCCTGTGCCTGGCCGTTCGCTGCGCATCGCGGACGACGAAGTGAGGATCATCGAGCGTTTCCGCGCTTTCATGGACAACGAGAGCGACATGCGGATGCCGGGCGCCTTCGCACGCGAGGGCGAATTGCCCCTCATACGCGATAGCGACAAAGCGACGCCGTTCGAGTTGCCGCGCGCCGGTGGCGAGAAACCGCTGGAGGTGATCGGCATTCCCCTGCCGAAGCCGGGTTTTTACATCGTCGAGCTGGCGAGCCCGCGGCTCGGCGCCGCGATGCTCGGAAAGAACAAGCCGTATTACGTCGCCACCAGCGTGCTGGTCACCAACCTCGCGGTGCATCTGAAGCACGGCCGAGAGAGCTCGCTTGTCTGGGTTACTTCGCTCGACCGCGGCAAGCCCGTTGCCGGCGCGCACGTCACGGTGCGCGATTGCAATGGCAAGCCGTGGTTCGAGGGCAATACCGACGCCAACGGCATTGCAAGCGCAGACGACAAGCTCCCCCCTCCGGCCGAGGTCCCGGTGTGCAAGAACAAATACCGGCGAGAGCTGATCGCTTTCGCCCGCATTGGCGAAGACCTGTCCTTCACCTATTCCGGCTGGAACGAGGGCATACAGCCCTGGAATTTCAACTTGCGGACGCAAGCGTACCGCCGCCGCGACTACTCGATACACACCGTGTTCGACCGCATGCTGTTTCGTGCCGGCGAGACCGTCAGCATGAAGCACCTGGCGCGGGTGCCGACCGGAAGCGGATTTCGAATTCCCAGTGAAAAAGAATTCCCCGTGGCGGCCGAGATCGAGCACGTCGGCAGCGGCCAGAAGTACAAGCTCGGCGCTCAGTTCGACGTCGGAGGCATTGCCGAGAGCGTATGGAAGATACCGGCGGAAGCCAAACTCGGTTTCTACAAAGTTTCATGGCCCGGTCGTGCGGTCCAGTCGAACGCCCAGTTCCGCGTCGAGGCGTACCGCGTACCGTTGATGCGTGCCATGCTGGGCGCGCCGAAAGAGCCGATGGTCAGGCCCGACACTGTGAAGCTCGACGCCGCAGTGAGCTATCTTTCCGGCGGTCCCGCCAGCGGGTTGCCGGTGAGGGTCCGCCACCGTGTGGAGGCGCGTGGTGTTTCCTTCGCGGACCATGCCGATTTTCAATTCGGCGGCGAGCCGGTGAAGGAGGGCGTGCAAACTGGTGCGCTTGCCGACTACTGGGCGACGTTCGATCCGGACGACGAGGGCGAGCAGGCCCCGGCGGCCGACCGTGCCGGTCCGACTGCCACGCGGGCGCTCGTGCTCGACGCGGCCGGCACCGCGACGGTTGCCGTCGAAAAGATCCCGCCGGTCGAGCGCCCGGCGAGCTTGGTGGTCGAGATGGAATACTACGACCCCAACGGCGAGCTGCTGGCGACTTCGACGCGAGTCGCGTTGCATCCCGCCGGCCTGTACCTGGGCGTAAAACCCGAGGGCTGGGCGGCAAGCAAGAGCAACGTGCGCATGCAGGTGGTCGCGCTCGATCCGCTCGGCAAGCCGCTTGTCGGCCGGGCTGTCAGCGTGGAGGTTTACGAGCGCAAGATTTATTCGCACCGGCGGCGCCTGCTAGGCGGCTTCTACGCCTACGATTCGACGACCGAAACGAAGCGCACAGGTTCCGGCTGCTCGGGCGCGACCGATGCGCGGGGCCTGCTGTTCTGCACGGTGAAGCCCGGCTCGTCGGGGGAGCTGATTTTGCTGGCGAGCGCGAAAGACGATGGCGGCCGAGAGGCCTATTCGAGCTCCAGCGTGTGGGTGCGCGGCGAAGGCGAATGGTGGTTTGAGCCCGCCAACCACGATCGCATCGACCTGATCCCGGAGAAGAAGCGCTACGAGCCGGGCGAGACCGCCCGGTTCCAGGTGCGCATGCCGTTCCGCGAGGCCACCGTGCTGGTGACCGTCGAGCGCGAGGGCGTGCTGTCGCAGCGGGTGGTCGCGCTCGACGGCAAATCGCCGGTGATCGAAGTGCCCATCATCGGGACTTACGGTCCCAACGTGTTCGTATCGGCGCTGGCCGTGCGCGGGCGCATCGATCCGGAAGCGCCGGGACCCTACGCGTGGCTCAAGCGCCTGTTCTACCGCATCGGGTACTGGCTCGGGCTGGTGGACGAGGTCCCGGTGGAGCGGGACACGCGTCCCACCGCGCTCGTCGACCTGACGCGGCCCGCCTACAAGCTGGGCATGGCCGAGGTGAAGGTCGGACGGCGTGAATACACCCTCAACGTGAAGGTAACGCCCGATCGCGCGACGTTCCGGGTGCGCGAGACGGTCCGCCTCGCGGTGGAAGTGACCGACAACGACGGCAAGCCGGCAGCGAACGGCGAGATCGCGCTCGCCGCGGTGGACGAGGGCTTGCTCGAGCTGATGGACAACGCATCGTGGAATATCCTCGATGCAATGCTGGGCGAGCGGCCGGTCGAGGTGCTGACCGCGACGGCCCAGGGCCGGGTCATCGGCAAGCGGCATTTCGGCAGGAAGGCGGTGGTGCCCGGCGGCGGTGGTGGCGTGGGACGCGCCGGCGCGCGCGAGCTGTTCGACACGCTGCTCCTCTGGAAGGGGCGGGTCGCCCTGGATGTGAACGGCAAGGCGACTGTGGAGGTGCCGCTGAACGACTCGCTGACCGCCTTTCGCATGGTGGCGGTTGCCCATGCCGGGACGGCCCGTTTCGGTCATGGCGCGGCCACGGTGCGCACCAGCCAGGACCTGATGCTGTTGTCGGGATTGCCTCCGGTGGTGCGCGAGCAGGATGAATTCAGCGGCATGTTCACGCTCCGGAATTCGACCGCGCAACCGCTCGCCGCGCAGTTTGCGTGGACCTTGAGCGATCGCCCGGCCGGCGATGGCAAGGGCAAGGCGCTGGCGAGCGGCGAGCAGGCGGTCGCCCTTGCGCCCGGCGAGGCGAAGCTGGTATCGGTGCCGGTGAAGGTGCCGGTGAATGTTGAACGCTTGCACTGGGAAGTTTCCGCCGCCGCGAAGGGCGGCGCCCGCGACCGGCTGCGCGCGACGCAGAGAGTGATCGAGGTGCATCCCGTGCGCGCATACCAGGCGACGCTCGCACAGCTGGACAAGCCGCTCCTGTTTCCGGTGGAGCGTCCGGCTGACGCTGTGCCCGGCCGCGGCGGTGTACGCGTGGAGGTAATGGGCACGCTCGCGGGCGAGATGTCGCCAGTGCGGGAGTACTTCGCGCGCTATCCGTACACTTGCCTCGAGCAGCTCGCGTCGAGGGCGATCGGGCTCGGCGAGGACGATTTGTGGAAGTCCGTTGCCGGCAGCGTCTCCAACTATCTCGACCGCGACGGGCTGGCGCGTTACTTCCCTATCGACTGGCTGGACGGCAGCGATGCGCTCACCGCTTACTTGGTGCAGGCGGCGGACGCCGCCGGTCGCGATTGGCCGGAGGAGGCGCTCAGGCGCATGTTGTCCGGACTCGAGGCGTTTGCCGCCGGCCGCATCGTCCGCGGCAGCGCGTTGCCGACGGCGGATCTGACAGTGCGCAAGCTGGCCGCGATCGAGGCGCTCGCGCGTCACGGCCGCGCCAAGGCCGCGCTGCTGGACACGATCGCCGTCGATCCGGCGCTGTGGCCGACGTCGGCGCTCATAGACTGGATCGGCATCCTGAAGCGCGTGAAGGATATGCGGGAGCGCGAGAAGCGGCTGAATGAAGCGCTCGGCCTGCTGCGCGGAAGGCTCAATTTCCAGGGCACCGTCATGACGTTCTCAACCGAGCGCACGGACGCGCTGTGGTGGTTGATGGTCTCAGCCGACGTCAACGCCAATCGCGCGCTGCTGGCGGTGCTGGACGAGCGCGACTGGCGCGAGGATGTGGGCCGCCTGGTGCGCGGGTCGTTGTCGCGGCAGAAACGCGGACACTGGGGCACCACGGTTGCCAACGCGTGGGGCACGGTGGCTATAGCCCGATTTGCCCGGGCCTTCGAGAAGGCGCCGGCGACCGGCGACACCGTGGTCGCGCTCGCGGGCAAGTCGTCGTCGGTTCCGGTCGGGGCCGACAAGCAGACGCGCGACCTGGAATGGCCGGCGGGCCGCGAAACGCTGGGCCTGACGCATACCGGGAGCGGCGCGCCGTGGACCATCGTGCAGTCGCGCGCCGCGCTGCCGCTCAAGGCGCCGCTATCCACCGGCTACGCGATCAAGCGCTCCATCGCGCCGATCGAGCGGAAGGACTCGTCGGGCTACACGCGGGGGGACGTTTACCGCGTCACCCTCGAGATCGACGCGCAAAGCGACATGACCTGGGTGGTGATAGACGACCCGATCCCGTCGGGCGCGGCGATACTCGGTTCCGGTCTGGGGCGCGACGCGGGTTCGCTCGCGCGCGGCGAGAAGCGCGAGGGCTGGGCGTGGCCGGCCTTCATCGAGCGCACGCACGAGGCCTATCGCGCCTACTATGAGTTCGTGCCCAAGGGCCGCTTCAAGATCGAGTACACGGCGCGGCTGAACAACCCCGGCCGATTCGACCTGCCCGCCACCCGGGTCGAGGCGATGTACTCGCCCGAGATGTTCGGTGAGGTCCCCAATGATTCCGTGGTGGTGAAGCCATGAAGCGGCGGATCCTGTCCATCGTGCTCGGCGCGTTCGGCGTTCTCGCCGGGGCGTTCCTGATCGCGCTCCAGGTACGAGCGGCGCCGCGGCGATTGGGTCGGGACGAACGAAGTATCGCCCGCGCTCACTGCCGCGGTGCTGGCTTCCGAAGACCGGCGTTTCCGCGAGCATCGCGGCGTGGACTGGCTGGGCATGCTGGGGGCGTTGCAGCAGACCGCCGCGGGAGGCCGGCGCGGAGGCAGCACGCTTACGATGCAGCTCGCGGCGTACCTCCATCCCGCTCTGGAATCCGGCGGCCGCCGCGATCTGATCGATAAATGGCGGCAGATGCGCCAGGCGGTGGCGCTTGAGCGCGCCTGGAGCAAGGACCGGATACTCGAGACCTGGCTCAATCTCACGCCGTTCCGCGGCGAGCTCGAGGGCGTGGACGCTGCGGCGCGTGCACTGTTCGGCAAGCGCGCCGGCGGACTCGATCGTGTCGAGAGCGCGCTGCTCGCGGCACTCGCGCGCGCGCCCAACTCGCCGCTGTCGCGGGTCGCCAGCCGGGCCTGCATCCTGCTCGAGCACGACGAGCAGGCGTGCCTCATTGCCAGGGGCTTTGCCGCGCAGGGCCTGCTGGCGGGGCTGTGGCGTTCCAACATCGACGGCGATGCGCCGCACCTGGCGCGCAAGCTCCTGTCGCGGCCGGGCGAGCGACGGGTTACCACGCTCGATGCCCGCGTGCAGCGTTTCGCCAACGAAACTCTGCAGCGCCACCTGCGTGAGCTGGAAGACCGCAACGTCGAGGACGGCGCGGCGATCGTGCTCGACAATGCAACGGGAGAGATACTCGCCTGGGTCGGCTCCAGCGGCGATCTGTCGCGCGCGCACGAGGTGGACGGCGTGACGGCGCCGCGCCAGGCCGGCTCGACCCTCAAGCCGTTTCTCTACGCGCTGGCGATCGAGCGCAGGCTGCTGACCGCAGCGTCCATCCTCGACGACTCGCCACTCGCCGTGACCACGCCGGCGGGGCTCTACGTGCCGCAGAACTACGACCACAGCTTCAAGGGCCGGATTTCCCTGCGCCAGGCGCTCGCTTCTTCGCTCAACGTGCCCGCCGTGCGCACGCTGGCGCTGACCGGCTACGAGCCGTTCCACCGGCAGCTCAGGGCGCTGGGCCTGGAGACGTTGACGCGCGATGCCGATCACTACGGCTACTCGCTCGCGCTCGGTGGCGCGGACGTTACACTGGCGCAGCTCGCCAACGCCTACCGCGCGCTGGCGAACGGCGGGCGCGCAAGTCCGGCACGCGTCGCGGACGTCCCCGGGGATTCCACCGCGGCAACGCAGGTGATCGACGCGGCGGCAGCTTTCATCGTCAACGACATCCTCGCCGATGCGGCGGCGCGCGCACTGACCTTCGGCCTGTCGAGCTCGCTCGCCACCCGGTATCCGGCCAGCGTGAAGACGGGAACCAGCAAGGACATGCGCGACAACTGGGCCGTCGGATTCAGCGGCCGCTACACGGTCGGCGTATGGGTCGGGAATTTCTCGGGCGAGCCCATGCACGATGTTTCCGGCGTGACCGGGGCCGCGCCAGTGTGGCGCGAGGTGATGGATTTTCTGATGGAGGGCGGTGTGCCCGTGCGCCCGGCACCGCCGGCGGGTGTGGTGCGGCAGCGCGTCACTTACGCCGACGGCTCCGAGCCGGCGCGGGACGAATGGTTCGTCGTCGGCACCGAATCCGCACTACTGACCGCCGTGGACGCTCCTGCGGGGCAGCCGCACATCGCGTCTCCGGCCAACGGCGCGATCTACGCCATCGACCCAGATATTCCGTACAAGCGGCAGCGTATCGCGGTCACCACCCGCGGCGCGCTGCCGGGCGCGCTGTTCGTGCTGGACGACGGCCGCCGCGTGCCCGCTGACGTGCCGTTTCTCTGGCTGCCGCAGCCGGGCAGGCGACAGGTGGCCCTGGTCGACGCGGTCGGCAACACGCTCGACCGCGTTCGTTTCGAAGTGCGCGGGCTGCGCGTCGGGAAGCCATTGCGCGGTCGCCGCTCCGTGGTTGCCGCCATGGGTCAGCCTTGAGTTTGCTCCGAGTTAAACGATAGGAAGATCGGTCTTGCTCATTTGACGCGGTGCGCGACCCGGCTTCCTGTACATCGGGTCCGCCACCTCCAGCGCCCGAACCCCCCGCCAAGGGAAAAGCTGTTCCGCGCGCGGCAGAACGGCGTTGCAGCACGCCCGTGTTCTACGTGGGCCGGTGAAATTCTTTCCCGTCTCGGGCGTAGGGGCAATCTTCGGAGCGGGGAACGCGGCGCCCGTTGTCTTCATCTAATCGGTCACAGGGGGACCGATCAGCCTATGAGCCGGTAAAAGCGAGACGCAACGAAGCTCGACTATTGCGCAAAAGGCCCGCAGATAGATCAAACATCTTCAGAAAGGAGTCGCACATGAGACATAAAGCCATTCAGTCTATTGTGGGTTTTCTCCTACTTGGTGTCGCGCTTCTCATCGGGTTCGGGATTGACGCGGGGGAAAAAGGAAGTGCCCAAGCACGGGCGGCCGAGGACGAACTCCCCCCAAACGACCGCCTGATCAACGCAAACGCGCGACAGGCGGTCGGCGAAGGCAGGCAAATCTTCCGCTTCGATACCTTCGGCGATGAGGCTTTCTGGGGCGACCTGCTCGGCCTGCACAAAGCCATCGAAGGCACCGCGTTCGGCGGCGTCGCCACGCCGGATCTCGGCATCAACGGCGTAAGCCCGAAGACGGCCCTGGCGGTCGGACTCAAGGTTGATGTGGATGCGTTACCCGACGTGCTGAAGCAGCAGATCGCGGCCGGCCAAGTCAATCTCGACGACCCCGCGACAACGCTTGCCCTGCTCAAGCTGAATGCCGTGGTGGGTCTGACTGGCTCTTTCAACACGGACGGAAGTCTGAAGTCGATCGGCATCCAGTGTGCGATCTGCCACGCCACCGTGGACGACTCGTTTGCTCCCGGTATCGGCCATCGGCTCGACGGGTGGGCCAATCGCGACCTCAACGTCGGACTGATCGCGTCGCTCGCGCCCAATCTGCAGCCGGTGGCGGACCTGCTCAGCCTCGGGGGGACGACTATAGACGTGGCCACCGTAAAACAGGTATTGCGGAGCTGGGGACCGGGAAAGTTCGATGCCGAGCTCTTCCTGGACGAGAAGGCGTTCCGACCGGACGGGAAGTCCGCCGCGACCCTCATCCCGCCCGCCTTCGGGCTCGCTGGCGTCAACCTGCACACCTGGACCGGCTGGGGATCGGTCACGCACTGGAACGCCTTCGTCGCCAATCTCGAGATGCACGGCAAGGGAACGTTCTTCGACCCCCGCCTGAATGACCCGCTGCAGTTTCCCGTGGCGGCCCGCGCGGGGTTCGGGAACGTGCGGAACACCCCCGACCTGATCAGCGGCAAGCTCGCCGCGCTGCACTTCTATCAACTCGCCATCCCGGCGCCGACCCCGCCCAAGGGCTCCTTCGTCGAGTCGGCCGCGGCGCGGGGAAAGGAAGTCTTCGAAGGAAAGGCGCGCTGCGCCACCTGCCACGTGCCGCCGCTCTTCACCGAGCCGGGCTGGAACATGCACACGCCCGATGAGGTCGGCATCGACGATTTCCAAGCGAACCGGGCGCCCGATAAACACTACCGGACCTCACCGCTGAAGGGGCTCTGGACTCACCAGAAGGGCGGCTTCTTCCATGACGGCCGCTTTGCAACGCTGAGTGATGTTGTCGATCACTACGACGGCTTCTTCAAGCTCGGGCTGAAGCCGCATGAGAAGAGCGATCTGATCGAGTACTTGAAGTCACTGTAGAAAAAGGAAATTGCGGGGCACCGGGGACCGACAGTCCCTTGAGTGCCCCGTTTGTCATATATTGCGTGAGTTCGGAAGGACAACCTTGAAGGAGCGATCATGGCGAGACTCGTCAAGCGCTTTCGCAACAAGCCCTATGCGGTGACCGTCGGCGGCGAATCCCAGTACATCTGCGGCTGCGGGCTTTCCGGCACATTGCCGTTCTGCGATGGAACACACAAGAGTACGCAAGGGGAAGAGCCGCAGAAGCTGTATTGGTATGACGAAGGGGCAAAGCGTCACGTCGCTGCGGACAACTATCCCGGCATCCGCGACGACGAACTGACCAAGGACGCATAGCAGACGGGCGGCTTGCGAGCGAGCCGCCTGGTGCGATTCGATTCCGGGCAACATGATGAGCGCGTGTCATAAGGAGCGATGCCATGGCGATGCTTCCAGCCGACGGTGCCTGCGTGACGGACCCGATGAGCCCGCGACCGGTCGGCGGGCTGGAAAAAGTCTTGCGGGGTCTATCCGTCTTCACCATGCTCATGACGGTGCCGCAGGTGCTGACCATCTGGGTGGGCGGTAACGCCGGCGGCGTCTCGCTCCTTTCCTGGATCTCGTACCTTATCGGCGCATGCCTGTGGTTCGTCTATGGGCTTCAAAAGCAGGACAAGACTATCTATCTTGCCTGCGTCGGCTGGGTCCTGCTCGACGCGGCGGTCGTGACCGGCGTCATCGTCTA
>WNFZ01012460.1_pt1 | contig 11893 bp, 6 predicted proteins | sample 5400081 | NCBI WGS metagenome assembly WNFZ01 (sample SAMN13153365, study PRJNA577476) | soil metagenome | isolation source: 80 cm soil or saprolite under grassland replicate 1 | place: USA:California | collected 2016-06-15
AACGAAGTGATCGTCGAGGAGATCCGTAGACAGCGGCCCGAGTTGGTCGGATTGAGTTTTTTGAGCACCACGAGTTATCCTTACGCCAAGATTCTCGCCCGTCAGGTTCGCGCTGCCGATGCCCATGTACGACTGGCGTTCGGCGGGGTATTCGCAACTCTCAATGCCCAACTCGTCAAGCTCCAGTGCCCGGAAGTAGACTTCGTTTGCCGTGGTGACGGCGAACAGCTCATTCTCGATTTGCTCGAGAGACTGGATGATCCCGGCGACGTGGCAGGTGTTACATGGACCAAGGATGGCCACCTGGTCCACAACCCTAATCGAACGCTGGACCGCGCTCTTGATCAGTGGCCGTTCCCCGACAGAGAAAGTTTGCCTTTGGATTTTGTCGAATCGATGCCGCTCGACGTGCCGGCCGTTTTGTCGATGGAGCGGTTTACCACCATGCAGACATCACGCGGGTGTCCTTGGCCGTGCGTGTTCTGCGATATCCCGATCTTCAACGAAGGGAAATGGCGAGCGCGCAGCCCGCAGCACGTTGTCGACGAGTTCAAACACTTGCAGGCGCAGGGCTACGGCGCCGTGTACTTCGTCGACGACCATTTTCTGCTGCAGCCCAAACGCATCGAAGCCATCTGCAAAGGCATCAACGACGCCGGGGTCACCATCCAGTGGGGCTGCGAAGGACGGGTTGATTCTACCGCGCAACACCTATTTCCCGCGATGGCCAAGGCCCACTGCCGCACGCTGATGTTCGGCATCGAAAGCGGCAGCCAGAAAGTGCTCGACAGGTTGAAGAAAGAGCAGACGCTGGAGCAGGTCGAAGGCGCGGTAACCAACGCCAAACAGGCCGGCATCGAAATCGTCCACGGCTTCTTCGTCGTCGGCAGCCCCGATGAGACCGTCGCGGATATGCGCGCCACCTTCGACTTCGCGTCTAAGCTGCGGCTGGACACTTTCGGCTTTAACCGTTTATGCGTTTACCGCGGCACGCCGTTATGGCAGGAATACGTAGAGCGGGGCTTGGTTGACGAGGCAAGCGATTGGTACAAGTATTTCAAATGCTCGGAGATCGATCCGACTTGCTTGCCCGGGCAGGCGATCAATGCCGAGCGCACCGCCGGTTTGAGGCGGTTGTTCCGCTATAAGTTGACGCATTACCCCATCCAGACGTTTCGGTTGCTGCGGCGCTTCATGCGTTACATGCGATTTCGCGACGTTGTCTACCTGATCATCAAACCGTTCCTCGGACAAAAGCAGGGGCCGACCAAAAATGAGGTGCTGTCGCGCGCGGTCGAGCATGGCGCGCTGAAGGAAGCGGCGGCGAACCTGACGACCGTTCCGGACAATCTCCTCAGTGCGGCTGTCGAAGACAGAAAAGCAGGTGGAAACCGCAGCCGTCGCGGCGCCCCGGACCCCCGACCACAGAGCGTCTAATTGTACCTCGGTCAGCTGTTCTGATCATAAATCGTTGAGGTCCCGGGTTTTCGCAATCGGCATTAAATTATCGGCCCGGTGTGTGCCCTCTCGCCCTCAGGCAGGCATCCAAAGCCTTTCCCTTGCTGCCGGCATCAGCTAGCGCAGCTTGTCGCTCGCACTCGACTACGTCACGGCTATAAGCGTTTGTGGTCGTGCTTCCGCTGGTTGTACTCCTGGTATTGGGTCCGGCGGACGGTGGCGAGCTGGCGCATCCCGCTAAAAGCATTATCGCGGCGAATAGTCCGAGTTTCATTACTATCCTTTCTTCAAAATCCGCTGGTGTGACATTAGCGGGTTCGAACGCAAAATTTCTTCTTAACTTGATTTTAACATTTTAGACTCGCGGCGCCAGCGTTCTGTTACAGCAGCTGTCTAAAGTTCAGCGACAGTATCAACTGATGCGGGCGAACGCCCGAATTCAGTATGCCATGCGCTCCTACAAACATCGTAGGTTAAAAACAATCGGTGAGCCTTAATCTGGCTGGGTAACGCAAGAAAGGGCAACCTGTCTGGTTGCCCTTTCTTGGGAAAGGATGTCGCAGCAACTAAACGCCTGCTTTCACACCAGGCGGCTTACGCCCCGAGGGCTTTTCTTAGCTGCACGAACGATTGCAACTGTCCTTGATTGATCGCGATCTGATTGTCTTGCGCTTGGTACAAGCTGCGCTGGGTTTCAAGCAGAGTGAGATAGTCGATAGCACCGGCGTCGAAACGCGCCTTGGCAATGTCGTAGGCATTCTGCGATTCTTTAACCGATTCGAGAGAAATCGCGGCTTGCTCGTTGTTGCTCTTGAGCGCCGCGAGGGCGTCTTCCACTTCTTGAAAGGCGACGAGGACGGTCTTTTGATACTGCGCCGCGAGTTCTTTCTGGCGCGCTGTGACGTTCTCGAGATTGCCGGTCAGCCTGCCTCCGGTAAAAATCGGCGCGAGCAAACTCGACGCAATCGAGGTTGCCGCGGCGGCCGGGCCGCCGAAGCCGGCGGAGATCGCTGTATCCAAACCCAGTGTCAGCGACGGGAAAAAAGCCGCTCGCGCCACACCGATATCGGCATTGGCGCTGCGCAAACCGGCTTCGACGCTTTCGATATCCGGTCGGTTGGTGAGCAGCGTCGCCGGCGGCGTCAAATTCACTTGGGGCATCTTTAGCGACGCGAGTTGCGCGGTTGGCGTCGGCAAATTCTGCGGCGCTCGACCGATCAGGATCGCCAGGGCATTAGCGCTGGTGCTGCGCGCCTCGACGAGTGCGGTAAGCGCCGTGCGAAAGCCGTTGACGGCAACACGCTGTTGAGAAACTTCCAGGCCCGAGACGCTGCCCTGGCCGAAGCGTGCTTCGATGATGCGCAGGATCTCTTCGGCGTTTTTGAGATTGAACTCGGCGATGCGAATCCGGTCGTTGAGACTAAGAATCTGCGCGTAAAAATTCGTCGCGTCCGAGGTGACGACGAGGCGCAGCGCCTCGCGATCGAACTCGCTCGCGTTCACGCGATAGTCGGCGGACTTTGCCGCGTTTCGATTCTTTCCCCACAGATCGACTTCGTAGCTAATGCTGCCGCCACCGTGCGCCGAATTGGTGTCGCGCGGATCTTGGAAGGTGCGCGAGGCCGAGGCGCTGGCATTGATCGTCGGATAGAGTGGCGCGGCGCCGATCTTCGCCTGGGCGCGCGCCTGCTCGATGCGATGGAGCGCGGCTTCGAGATCGAGATTCTGTGCCAGCGCATTGTCGATCAAACGGTTGAGATCGGCGCTGCCGAACTCTTGCCAAAACAACGTCGTGTTCTGTTGCGTGGCGCCGACGCCGGCGACGTTACTCCAGCCGGTGGGCAGCGCCATCTCGGGCCGCTGGTAATTGGGTGCTAAACTGCAGGCCGACAAAGCCAAGGATAGCGCGACGGTTCCATTCAATAGCTGTTTACGCATAGATCACCTCACTCCGAAGCTAGGGCAACCACTGGGTCGAGCTGCGCCGCTTGGCGCGCGGGCAGGTAACCGAAAATCAAACCGGTGGCGGACGCGCAGGCGAAGGCGAGCGCCGCGGGCATGACCGAGAAGACCACGGTCATGCCGCTGTAGCGCAGCACCAGGCCGGCGATGACGCCGACGAGTATGCCGAGGAGGCCGCCGGCGGCGCATACCACCGCGGCCTCGATGTTGAATTGCAGCATGATGTCGCGCATGCGCGCGCCCGTCGCCATGCGAATGCCGATCTCGCGGGTGCGCTCGACCACGCTGACGAGCATGATGTTCATGACGCCGATGCCGCCGACGAGCAGCGAGATCGCCGCCACCGTGCCGAGCAGTAATGTAAACGTGTCCTGGGTTTCCATGGCGGCCTGGAGAAACGACGCCATATTGCGCACGCTGAAATCCTCGGCGTTATGGCGGGCCTTGAGCAACGTCTCGACGCGCACCTGGGTGGCGTCGATATCCGCGGCGTCGTTGACCTTGATGGTGATGCTGCTCAGGTAATTCTTGCCGAAGAGGCGGACCAAGCCGGTGCTGATCGGCACGAAGACGACATCGTCCTGATCGCTGCCATTGGGCGACGCGCCTTTTTCGGTCATGACGCCGATGACGACGAACGGCACGCTGCGCATAAGGATGTATTTGCCCACCGGACTGCCGCCGTCGGGAAAGAGCGTTCTTGCCACCGTGCGGCCGAGGACGACGACGGCGGCATACTGTTTCATGTCGTCGGCGTTGAAGAACTGCCCCTCGGCCACCGGCCAATCGCGCGCCGAGGGAAAATCTTGACCGGTACCTTGTGCCGAAGTCTGATAGTCCAAGTTGCCGTAGCGCACCGTCAGCCGGCTGCTGCGCTCGGCCAGAGCGGTTTCGATATTGGGCAGCGCCTTGATCGCCGCGGCGTCGTCGGGCACCAAGGTGGCGATATCGCCGGCGTTGCGAATACCGGCGGCGCCCGGGCGGATCAACATTAAATTAGTGCCGAAGGAGCTAATGCGATCGAGAACTTTCTGGCGGCTGCCTTCGCCCACTGCGAGCATGGCGACGACGGCGGCGACGCCGATGATGATGCCGAGCAAGGTAAGCATGGTCCGAAAGATATTGACGCGCAGCGAGCGCCAGGCGGTGACCAGCGCTTCCTGCACGCTCGCCATCAAGCCGACGGCGCTTTCGAAACTGCGATTGTTGGCCGCGACACTTTCCGTCGCTTGCTCGGTGAAGCTTCCGGTGTCTTCAAGAATTCGGCCGTCCTGGATGCGCACGATGCGGCCGGCGTGTCGGGCGACGTTTTCGGCGTGGGTGATCAAAATGATCGTGCGCCCTTCGGCGTGAAGTTGTTTGAGCAAAGCGAGGACTTCGTCGCCGCTCTTGCTATCCAAGGCGCCTGTGGGCTCGTCGGCGAGAATCACCGGCGGATCGTTCACCAGAGCCCGGGCAATGGCGACGCGCTGCTGCTGGCCGCCGGAAAGTTCCGAGGGACGATGCGCGGTGCGGTCGCCGAGGCCGAGGCGTGCGAGCAGGCTCGCGGCGCGCTCGACGCGCTTGTGCTTGGGCAGGCCCGCGTACACCGAGGGAATCTCGACGTTCTCGCCGGCGCTGGCCGTGGCCAACAAATTATATTTCTGAAAAACGAAGCCGAAGGTTTCGCGTCGTAGCGACGCCAGCTCGTCTGGTTCGAGATTCGCCGCTTCTCGGCCGAGCACCTTATAACTGCCCGCAGTGGGGCTATCGAGACAGCCAAGAATATTCATCAGCGTCGACTTGCCGGAGCCGGACTGGCCCATGATCGCGACAAATTCACCCCGGCGAATTTTTAGCGACACGCCGTCGAGGGCGCGCACGGTGGTATCGCCGTTCTTGTAATGCTTCTCGATACCGCTCAGCTCTAGGATGGTCTCGTTCATAGCTGCGGTCCTCGGTTCAAGCGCGGCGCGTTGCCGGCCCCCCGCTGCGGGTTATTCGCTTGACTGGCCGTCCGGTTGGCGGCGCCGGCGGGACGATTCACCGCGATCTTTTCGCCTTCTTTTAGCCCATCGACGACTTCTGCCTGGGTGCGGGTTTGCAAGCCGACGTGAATGACGCGCTGTTCCTGGCCGGTCTCGGTGATCACCGTGACGCGATAGGCTTTGCCTTTGTCGTTGTCTTCCCGCACCGTGCGGCGGGTGAGCACTTCAGCGGGTATTACGAGCGCGTTTTCCGCCTTGCCGAAGATGAAGAACACCTGAGTCGTCATGCCGGTCATTAGCTTACGGCTTTCGTTTTTCACGTCGATCAGGACATCGTAAAGCACCACGTCGTTGACGATCTGCGGCGTCGGTAAAACCTGGCGCACCTTGCCCGGCCAACGACGCTCGTTGTTGCCGAGGGTGGTGAAGTACGCCGGCATATTCTCTTTGATGCGGCTCACGTCCGCCTCGGCCACTTGAGCGCGCACGGTCATGGTATCGAGATTAGCGACTTGCAAAACTACTGGCGCGGTCTGGTTGGCGTTCAATGTCTGCCCTTCCTTGGTTGGCAGCGTCGTCACCGTGCCCGCCATCGGCGCATAGATTTTCGTATAGCTGAGGTTGGTGCGGCTCGCCTTGAGATTGGACTCGGTTTGCTGAATCTGGGCGATGATCGAGTTCACTTGGGCTTTTTCCACCTCGGCCTGGGATTCCGTCTCCTGCAGAGCCTGCTGGCTGACGGCATTGACGGCGATCAGATTTTGATTGCGCTTGAGATTCTGTTCGGCCAGAACCGCCTCGGCCTTCTGCTGGTTGAGCTGGGCGCGCAAACTATTTAGCCCGGCTTCGCCCGCTTCGACCTGGGCCTGGTAAACGCGCGGGTCGATCTCGGCGAGCAGTTGGCCCTTGGTCACGGTATCGCCGATGTCAACGTGGATCGCCTTTAATTGGCCTGAGACCTGGGTGCCGACGTCGACGTATTGCTTCGCTTCGAGCTTGCCCTGGGACGTAACGACTTCTTCGATGTTAGCGCGGGTGACAGCGATCGGGCGCAGCGACTCGTTCTCGGGTTTTTGCGCGGCAGCGCTGTACCAATACCAACCACCGGCGGCGAGGGCCGCCACAGCCAGAACACCGATGAACTTGCTTCGCTTGGTTTTGGATAGGGTTATGTTCCACTTCATGCTTTTACCTCTCCCGAGACGTCATCATACCTTGATACGAACGAGCTGGGTATAATCTTCGCTACCCAGGAAACAAAAAAGCGGAGTTATTACAGGTGCTTATCCGGATGCGGGTAAGGTCACGGCTTGCCGTGACCCTACCTCGGCGGAGGCAAACTACCATGTTTGTTACAACTTCTCCGCCGGCCCCCTCTCAGCGGCAAGCCGAAAGAGGGCAGACACAGGGGTCTGCCCCTACATCGGACGGGTCGGCGAAATCAGATTCACAAGTGACCGGAGCCGCCTGGATGCCCGTTGATGTTGGTTATTTCGGCGGTGGTGGCGGGCGGCGCAGCACATCGGCGAGCATACGGCGCTCTTCGGGTGAGAATTCTTTGGCAGTTTGCTTGAAATCTTGCCCCATTCGCTTGAACATTTCACCACGCAGCTCTTCGATTTTGCTTACCTGGCGATCATATGCGACTTCGTCAAACCGCTCGGCCGCCAATAATCGAAGCGTCTCGGCGCGCGCCTCATCGATCTGCTGGCGCAGCGGATCGTTAACCGCGCGAATCTGCGCAAACTTTTCGCGAAAGCGTGATTGCGCAGGTTCCGGAACTTTCCTAACACGCCGCTGTCATCGGCGGCCGGGCCGGTATCTTGGGGCGCACTGAATCCGATGACCATGCCGATAACCAAAGCGCTGGCGAGCACGTAAGCCGGTTTAGGCAGATGAAATTCGCCGAACATCTCGCGCACCGACTGCCAAAGCGGCATGGTTTTCGTTTGCGGCAATTGTCGCGCCTTAAAAATAATCCGCTGGGCCAAGTCGGGACTGGCCGATTCATGGCGTCGAGAACGAAGCAGACGGTCGAGTTTTTCGTCGCGATTGTCGCTCATAACCACCTCACAGGTACGCTTTCATGCGCTCTTTCAAAGTCGTCTTGGCGCGCATAACCAGCGATTGCAGTGCTTTCAATTTCACGCCCATCACCGCCGCCGCCTCCTGATTACTCAGACCCTCGTCAAAACAAAGATTCAAGGCCATCCGTTGGCGCTCTGGGAGGGCGGCGATTTCTCTTTCCAAGGCTTTTTGCTCCTGAATTTTCACCATTGTTTCATCCACCGGCTCTCGATCATCGATCAACTGAATCTCTTCATCGAGCGCTACCGGCCCTTTCCGTTTGCGCAAATCGAGACATAAATTCACCACGACGCGATAAAACCACGTGGTAAATTTGCTGTTGTGCTCGGGCTGCCAGATCGCCGGATTTTCCCATAATTTGAGAAAGGCGTCTTGGACCACGTCTTCGGCCGCTGCTTTACTGTCCTGAATGAGCGCGAGCAATTCGTGGTCGTCTTTCTCCGGCCAAGCTGTCGCCATAGTGTTGGATTATCAGTTTTGCGGCTGCGACGTATTCGTTCGATCATACAACCCACGGGCTCCGAAAATAAGGCCGGAGACACTGCTGTTCAATGGGTGATACGACCGAGGCGGGTAAAGTCTTCGCCGCCTGACAATTCTTAATAATTTAGGTCCGTGAAGGCAGCCGGCCTCCGAGCAAATCACAAAACTTGGCCCGATCGTGCTCGGAGGCGGCTTGAAATGAGCACCAAGGATAATCACCGGCGTAAAGGCGGACCGTCGGTTTCAAGCCATATTGGCTTGGAACCAGATCTCTCAACGTGTCGTACCAGGCGCGGCGCTCATCGCGATCGAATGGTTGGTCATCCTTGGCGTCGATTTCGCGGCATAGCTCTTTCCAATGAGAAAGCGAAAACCCGACGTCGATTTCATCGGGGTAGAGCGAAAGCGCAACCTGCCGCGGGCGCGAGAAGTGTTGGCTCTCGTCGAATTCTAAGATAAAAGGCGGATCTGAAATATAGAAGTCGCAGGGCGGAACTTGCGCGCTTTTGATGAAGTCGCGGTGGCCACGGAAATTACCGAGCTCGGTTTGAATTTTTTTTAATAGATCACCTACCGGTGAATTTCCATAATCCTGCGGTTGAGCCGACCACGGAAACGAATGATTCACCCCGCATTCGCCGTAGACCAGGGTTAAGATTTCCCGGACCCGTTCTTTGCAGGCGCGGCAGTGGGCGGAGTGTAAGTTGTTGTTCAAAATGTTCAAACGCTTTGCTCTGTTCAACCGCTGCGCTCCGTTCAAATCGTAGGAATTTCCGGAGACGAATTGAACGACTTGAACGGTTTGAACGATTGGAACCTCTTTAGAATAGCCTAATACAGAATCAGACAAAGGAGAATCTCTAATGGCAAAACCATCTTCAATCATCGGTGCTCCGGTCGCAAAAGTGGAGGGCGCCGAGAAGGCCAGTGGCCAGGCTATTTATGGCGCCGATGTGCACTTTCCCGCCACGCTGTGGGGCAAGATTCTTAGGAGCCCGTACCCGCACGCGCGCATCTTGCGCATCGATACTTCCAAGGCTTGGCAGGTGCCGGGCGTCAAAGCGATCGTCACCGGCAAAGACGAGCCGAATCATTTTCAGGGCAAGAGCATCCGCGACATCCCGGTGCTGTGCTGGGACAAGGTGCGCTACATCGGCGACCGAGTCGGTGCCGTGGCGGCGGAGACACGCGATGCGGCTGAAGAGGCAATCGATCTCATCGAAGTCGAATACCAGGAGCTGCCGCCGGTCTTCGATGTTTTGGCGGCGATGAAACCCGGCGCGCCGATTGTGCACGACGACGCTTCGGCCTACGACGGCGCGCCGCAGGACATCTTGGTCAAAGACATTCCCAACGTGCTTAACAAGCTTACGTGGGGTAAAGGAGACATCGAAAAGGGATTCCGCGAGGCCGATCTGGTGTTGGAGCACACGTTCCGCATTCCGATTCATCATCAAGGCTATCTCGAGCCGCAATCTTTTCTGGTGAAGGTCGACGAGAACGGCCAGGTCGATGCCTGGTCATCGACCAAGGGTCCATTCGGAACCAGAGCGCAATTTGCCAAGGCCGTCGGCATTCCCGCCAGCCAGATTCGCATCCACGCGGTTCATGTCGGCGCGGACTTCGGCGGCAAAAGCGGCGCGGGCGATCTGCCGAGCTGTTATTTCCTTGCCAAACAAGCAAAGCGGCCGGTGAAGATCGTCCTGACGCATACCGAAGAGCTGACGGTGATGAATCCTGATCACTACACCATCGTCAAGGTGAAAACCGGCGTCAAGCGTGACGGCCGGATGACCGCGCGCTATTTGCAGGCGATCCACGGCACCGGCGCGTACGCGGGCATGAAGCCGGGGCGGGCGAGCATCGGCGGCGCAGGCACGGCCGGGCCGTACAAGATCGACAACACTTATATGGAAGCGCTGCAGGTCTACACGAATACGGTGCCGTGCGGTTTCTGGCGCGCGCCCGGGGCCATTCAAGCCGTTTTCGCCTCGGAATCACACATGGATCTCATCGCCCGCGAGCTCAAAATGGACCCGGCGAAGTTTCGCATGATCAATCTTGTCGGTGAGGGGGAAGAAAATGCCCTGGGCAAATCATGGAGCGGCGTGAAAGCGAAAGAAACGTTGCAAGCCGCGCTCGACGCCGCCGGCTGGAAGACGAAACAGCGCGGGCCAAACTTCGGCCGCGGTGTTGCCATGTACGAGCGCGGCACCGGTGCGGGAAAAGCGTGGGTAGTATTAACCGCAGAATCTGACGGCTCGATTACGGTGTTTACCGTGGCCGGCGATCAGGGCACCGGTTTGCAGACTGTTCTATGCCAGACGGTGGCCAACGAAATGGAAGTGCCCTACGAACGCATCGCCTGCCGCATCGGCAATACGTCCGATGTGCCTTACAGCGTCGACGTCGGCTTCGGCGGCAGCCGCTCGACCAACATTAACAGCGCGGCGGCAGTGCAGGCATCCGGCGAATTGCGCGGCAAGCTCATTCCGCTGGCGGCGAAGCTGCTCGGCTGTGCAGATGATCAAGTGGATTACAAATCCGGCAAATTTTCGAGCCGCGGCAATCGCAAGTCGGTTTCGCTGAGCGATGTCGTCAAGAGCAGCGGGGCGCCGGTGAAGGTCAGCGTCGAGCTCGAAGTGCCGCGCAAAGGCTCGTCCACTTCCTTTGTCGCGCAGGTGGCTGAAGTCGAAGTCGATCCGGAAACCGGAAAAGTTAAACTGCACAAGTTCGTCACGGCTCATGATGTCGGCACGATTATTAACCCACTCGGCCATCAGGGGCAGATCGACGGCGAGGCGATTATGGCGATCGGCGCCGGCTTGATGGAAGAGTTGATCGATGACCAAGGCAAGATCACGACGACAAATCTTGGCGAATATAAGATTCCCAACATTCTCGATATTCCAAAAATTACGACGGTGTTGGTCAAAGGCAAAAATGGTCCCGGTCCTTACGAGGCAAAGGGTATAGGCGAGCACGCCAACGTCACTCCGCCTGCGGCGATCGCCAACGCGGTACACGATGCTTGCGGCGTAAGATTGTTCGACATTCCGGTGACGGCGGAGAAGGTTTACAGTGCCTTAAACGGCAAGGCATAAGCAGATAGGCAACAGGCATGAGGGATTGTAGGGGCACAGCATGCTGTGCCCGTATTCGGATACGCGAAATTGCAGGAGAGTTTATGACGGAAAATCGTCAAGGTTACCGAAGATTTCTTGGTTCCATTGTGTTTATTCTCATTTTCAGTTTTCCAGCGCTGGCGCATTCCCAGGATAAAATCAAAATCGCCTACAGCTCGACCGACACGCTGAATCAGATTTGGACGATCGCGCAGGACGCGGGCTTTTATAAGAAGAATGGCTTAGACGTCGATTTGGTTTACATCGGCAGCACGACAGTCGGCATCGCGGCGATCATGGCGCAGGATATCCAGGTCGGAAATGCTGCGGGAAGCGGCGTAGCCAATGCCAATGTGCGCGGGGCGGACACGGTGAGCGTCGCGTGTACAATTAATGTTTTGGCCTACGAGCTCGTTGTTCTCGACAGCATCAAATCCGCGGAAGACCTGAAGGGAAAATCGATCGGCATCAGCCGTTTCGGTAGCGTGTCGGATGTAGCCGCGCGGGAGTTGCTTAAAGGGCTGGGTCTGCGCTCCATGGAAGACGTGAAGATCCTCCAAGTCGGCGGCGCCTCGGAGCGGGCCGCAGGATTCAGCCGCGGAGTCATCGCCGGCTTTCCTTCGCCGCCGGGCAACGTGTATTTGATTCCCGGCGGATTGCCACACCGTATCCTGGCAAATATGGCCGATTTGAAAAAGCCCTATCCGCTGCCGTTCATCTGCGCGGTGACGACTAAAAGTTATCTCGCCAAGAATCGCTCGGTCGTGAAAAGAGTGGTGATGGCGCTGATCGAAGCGTCGCACTTTTTCA
>WNFZ01005243.1_pt1 | contig 11892 bp, 10 predicted proteins | sample 5400081 | NCBI WGS metagenome assembly WNFZ01 (sample SAMN13153365, study PRJNA577476) | soil metagenome | isolation source: 80 cm soil or saprolite under grassland replicate 1 | place: USA:California | collected 2016-06-15
GCGCTCATCCTCAGGAAGCTCGAGCGGGTCGGCTCGGGCCGGACCTATGAGGCGTGGGTGGCCGCCGGCGGCGCCCCCGAGCCCGCCGGCCTCTTCGACGGTGGCGAGGTGGTCTCGGTTCCACTGGCTCGGCCCGTCCCGAAGGGGGCTCTCGTGATGGTCACGGAGGAGCGGGCCGGAGGAACCGATGCGCCGACGAGTCAGCCCTTCGTGAGAGTCAAGAACTCCACTCAGAGCTAAACTCCGACGCTTGCTTCGCCGCAGCCGCAGCTCGGCGCCCGCTTCCAACGGGCGCCGGCGGAGGATCCGCAAGCTCCGCCTCGCCGCTCTCCTCTTCATCCTCTTGCTCCTTGGCATCACGTCCTTCACGTTTGGCCTGATCACGGCGGTGGCGAGCCAGGTTCCCAACTGCGACCCCGGCCGCGTCCCCCACGAGGTGGATGGGCACATCTACGCGAACGACGACCACACGATCCTCGCGACACTTCGTGGAGCGGAGAGCCGGATCCTCGTCGACCCGAACGAGATCGCGCCGATCATGCAGCTGGCGATCGTCGCGATCGAGGACAAGCGCTTCTACCAGCATCGCGGCGTCGATCTACGCGGTATCGGACGCGCGGTCTGGGCCGACATCACCAGCAAGAAGGTGGTGCAGGGCGGCTCGACGATCACGCAGCAGTTCGTCAAGAACTCGTGCGTGACGACGAAGCGGACGATCAGCCGCAAGCTGAAGGAGGCGGCGCTCGCCTGGCAGCTCGAGCAGCACTGGTCGAAGGACCGGATCCTGACGGCCTATCTGAACACGATCTACTTCGGGAACGGGGCGTACGGAATCCAGAGGGCCGCGCAGACGTACTTCAACACCAGCGCCGCCAAGCTGACGCTGCCGCAGGCGGCGCTGCTCGCGGGGATCCCGGCCGACCCCTCGCGCTACGACCCGGTGGTGAATCCGCGGACCGCTCGCGCACGCCGGCTCGAGGTGCTGGAGGCGATGCTCTCCCAGCACGAGATCTCGGAGCTGGATCTCAGACAGGCGGATCGCGCACCGCTCCCGCGCGCCACGGACGTCCGCCTGCCTGGGATCCAGGGACCGGCGCCGTACTTCGTCAACTACGTCAAGCAGCAGTTGATCGAGCAGTACGGCACTCGGCGCGTCTTCGGCGGCGGGCTCAATGTGCAGACGACGATTGACCTCGGCCTTCAGAAGCTCGCCCGCCGGGCGATCGAGAGCGTCCTGAAGGAGCCGGACGGCCCCTCGGCCGCGCTCGTCGCCGTGCGCCCTACCACCGGAGAGATCCTGGCCATGTACGGGGGCGACAACTTTCGCCAGAGCCAGTTCAACCTCGCGGTCCAGGGCGAGCGGCAGCCGGGTTCCTCGTTCAAGCCGTTCGTCCTCGCAACGGCCCTGAAGCAGGGGATCTCTCCCGCGACCACGTTCGCCTCACGTCCCGTCTCGATCTTCATCGGCGACAAGTACTGGGTCGTCCACAACTACGAGAACGACTACATCGGGTCGGCCGACCTGACGACGGCGACGATCGTGTCGGACAACAGTGTCTTCGCTCAGCTCACCCGCCTCGTGGGACCCGCGAACGTCGCGCGGACTGCGCGCAAGCTTGGAATCACGAGGCGTCTCAATCCCTACTTCGCAATCGGCCTCGGCGCCGATCCCGTGAGCCCGCTCGAGATGGCGCGGGCCTTCTCCACCTTCGCGAACGAAGGCCGCCGAGTCGACGGCGCCGCCTTTGGGAACCGGCCGCGCGCAATCGCGCGGGTGCGGAACGCGCACGGAAAGGTCGTCGACGACAACAAGCCGGTCAACCGTCCGGTGCTGACGCGCGACGAGACGGGAGTCCTGACAAGCATCCTCGAGGGCGTCATCCGGTCGGGCACGGGCCAGCGCGCGAGGCTCCCCGACCGTACCGCCGCGGGAAAGACCGGGACGACCGAGAACTACGGCGACGCCTGGTTCGTCGGCTATACCCCGCAGCTCGCGACCGCCGTCTGGGTCGGATATCCGAACAAGCTGGTCCCGATGCTGACGCAGTACCACGGCGATCCCGTAGCAGGCGGCACTTTCCCGGCGGAGATCTGGCGCGTCTTCAACCAGCTGGCCCTCGCCGGGACGGAGCCGGAGTCCTTCCCGAGCTACTCGTACGAGTACGCGTCCTCCAAGCGCGTTGTCTGGCGGGACGGCCGTCTTCAGCTCGATAACGGTTACTGCCAGCAGACCGCACTCGTGTCGTACTTCGTCGGCCACGGGCCGGGCCGGACGGCGAACTGCAAGCCGAACGAGGTGGACATCCCGCGCGTGATCGGCATGAAGATCGCAAGCGCGAAGCTCAAGCTCGCCTCGCAGCCGCTGACCGCGAACATCGTGTACAAACCGGCGCGGCCCGAACAGCGGATCGATCTCGTGCTCGACCAATTCCCGCGCAGGGGGCACGCCTCCTCGTACGACACGGTCACGCTCGTGCTGGCCAAGGCGCTGCACGGTGTCGTGCCGAGCGTGATCGGACTCTCTCTCCGCGAGGCGCGCGGTCGCCTACGCAGCAGAGGATTCGTCCCCGCGATCGATCGGTTCGCGGACGGACGAGCCGGCCGCGTGCTGGCGCAGACACCGCCGGCGGGGGTCGCCGGCGCACCTCGTCTTCGGGTCAGGCTCGTCGTAGGGCACGGCTGATCTCCGCGGAAAGTGCCTACGCACTTTGGGCGGGTGAGAAGCTAGGACTTCGCTTCGCTCGTAGACTGGGAGCGAGGCGCTGCGCGCCTCGCTGAACGGCTCAGGAACGGCGAGCCGCCCAGCATGTACCGCCAGCTCAGCTCGGTCGCGCGCGTTATTCCGATGCGCGGCCCAGTCAGGATCTCGGGCACTTCGGCTCGCGGCTCGAGCCGGAACGGCGGCGCGTCCAGCGCGAGTCCGTCATGCTTGCGCGTGATCCCGAGGGCCTGGCAGAGCTTCCCCGGGCCCGAGCAAAGGGCGCGCACCTCCTCCACCCCGCGCCGCCTGCGCTGCTCGTCGATGTTGGTCGTCGGCTCCAGCGCCCGGACGAGGACGGCCTCGGCAACTCCTTCCTCGCCACAGACGAGGTTGAGACACCAGTGGATCCCGTACGAGCGATAGACGTACGCATGCCCCGGCGGGCCGAACATCGCTTCGTTGCGCGCGGTGCGGCCGCGGTAGCCGTGGCTCGCGGGATCCTCATGGTCGTATGCCTCTACTTCGACGATGCAGCCGCCAACGCCGTCGACGAGCAGCGTGACGCCGATCAGATCGGGCGCGACCTCGTGGACGCTGCGCGCGAAGAACACCTTGCCGATCACTTCTTCGCCTTCGAGTCGTAGCGGAGCAGCGACGGGATCGCGAGTGCGAGGAGTACGGATCCGGCGACGCACGCAATCCCACCGGAGACGACAGAGAAGCGGACGCTGGTCAGCGACGCGAGGGCACCCGCCTCGAGATTGCCGAGCCTCGGTGCGCTCGTCACCTGCGCGAGATAGGCGGCCGAGATGCGGCCCTGCAGCGCGTCGGGCGTCGTCGTGAGCATGATGGTGTTGCGCAGGACCGCGCTGACGGCGTCTGCAGCGCCGGCGGCAGCAAGGAGGATCACAGCGAGCCAGAGGATATTTGCGAAGCCGAAAGCGGCGATCGCAACTCCCCAGAGAGAAGCGGCGACGAAGATCGCGACTCCTTGCCTCCGCACGTGGCCGATCCAGCCCGAAACGAGCGCCACGACCAGCGCGCCGGCCGCAGGTGCAGCGTAGAGATACCCGACGGCCTGCGGTCCCGCCTGCAGGTGCGTGATCGCGATCGCCGGAAACAGGGCGCTCGGCATCCCGAAGACCATCGCGTTCGTGTCGACCAGGAAGCAGCCGAGGATGACGCGCTGCCTGCGGAGGTAGCGGAAGCCTTCGATCACGGAGCGCAGGCCGGGTGGCTGGCCTCCGCCCAAGGGCACGATCGAGGGGAGTAGCCAGAAAGCCACCAACGACGCAGTGAACCCGCCGACGCCGACTGCGTAGGCACCGGCCAGGCCGATCGTTGCGATGAGGACACCTCCGAGCGCCGGACCGGCGACCGAGCCGAGGCTGCTGTAGAGCGAGTTCAGCGCGAGTGCGGCGGTGATGTGCTCGGACGGCACGAGCCGCGGGATCAGCGACCGCGACGCGCCTGCGCCGAATGACGAGAAGGCCGCTGCGAAGAACGCGAGTACGAAGCATGCCTCGACGCGCGGGTGCGCCACGGCCGCATTGACGACGAGGCCGGCAACCGACGCGGCCGTGCCCGCCTCAGTCCATACGAGCAGCCTGCGCCGGTCCAGCGCGTCCGCCGCCGCCCCGCCGATGAAGGTCAGGGTCAGGAGCGGGACGAGCTCGACGATCGCGATCGCGCCAACGGCGAACGTGGACCTCGTGAGCTGGTAGACCTGATACGGGAGGGCTACGTACGTGACCTCCCCGAGGACGAACGACAAGGTCTGGCCGATCCAGAGACGGCGATACGCCGGCGATGAGCGGAGCGGCGTGACGTCCAGGAGAAACCGCCGGAATCCCGCCGGTTGGGTCACGCCTCGCTCACCGCCGGACCAACGTCGGCCCGGGGCGGCGGCGTGAGATCCGTCAAAAGAGCTTGGAGTCGTCCGGAGCTGAGGTGGCTTCGAGCAGGCGCCGGGCTCGGCGGCCGAGGTCGCCGAGGTCGACACGGCCGGCCTCGGTCTGCTCGGCGATGCGCTCGGCGAGATCGAGCGCCTGGTCGACGATCGGCGAGCCGCCGGCTGTGTCGTGGCCCATGTCGTACAGAATCGTGCGCTCCGTGCGGGAGGCGACGATGGGATCGGGCACACCCTCGATCCAGACGCGGGTGCGCCGGCCATGTCCCCGCTCGCCCTCGCCGAGCGGCTCGAGCGCGTAGATCTTGTCGGCCCGAGCGTACTTGCCGAAGCCGAGGAAGATCATCCGCGTCGGTTCAGCCACGGGAGGATTATCGCGTCACCGCTCAGGAGTCATCTTCCGACCGTTGGCGATCGCTCTCCTCACTCACGCGTTCCTCAGGCGACTCTTCTTCCTCGGGCCGCTCGGGCTGAGGGATGCGGAACGCCGTCACGACGGCAAGACCGATCCAGAGCAGGTCCCATCCGCTCCAGACGTCGCTCTTGTCGTCCATGAAGAGGTCGACCGTGTCACGGGAGAAGACCGGCAGGGAAATTCCGAGCTTGTCCAGATCTTCCTGGTTGGCCCACACAAACGAGAGGTACTTCCCGATCAGCACCCCCGCCAGAGCCAGCACGACGGCGAGCAGCTGGAGCGGCAGGCCGCGCCGGCCGCGCCCACCGAAGACGACCGCAGTCCCGACGATGAAGCCGATTCCCCACGCCGCAAAGCCAACCTCGTAGTTGGTCCACTTGCCGATCAACCCCCAGATCACGCCGCCCGCGAGCGCCGCCACGACTCCTGCCCCTGCCGCAGTCACCAGGTCGTCGCTTCGAACCTCGCGGATGGGGGTCAGGTCTTGCATTTACTCACGGCGAAAGTGGCTACGCGTGCGGCCATGTCAAGTGTGACAAAACTGTGACTAACGGCGAGGCGAGGTTCCGCACTCGCGGTCGTCGCTCTACGCTCGGCTCATGTCACGGCCGCTGCGAATCTGCATCGCCGGTGGCATCTACCACCTGATCGCGCGCGGCAACGCGCAGGGAGCGATCGTGCTCGATGATCTGGATCGGCGCCGCTTCCTCGAGATCTTCTCCCGCGTCGTCGAGCGCTTCTCGTGGCTCTGCCACTCGTACTGCCTGATGGACAACCACTACCACCTCGTCGTCGAGACACCGCTGCCGAACCTGCCGAGTGGCATGCGTCAATTGAACGGGCTGCACGCGCAATTCTTCAACGGCCGCCACAACCGCTGCGGACATGTCTTCCAGGCCCGCTACCGATCGATCCTGGTCGAGAAGGAGAGTTATCTCCTCGCGCTCTGCCGCTACGTCGTACTGAACCCGGTGCGGGCCGGTATCTGCTCGCATCCCTCCGACTGGCCCTGGAGTAGCTATCGGGCGACCGCCGGCCTCAGCGACGCCGAACCCTTCCTCACCACCGACTGGCTCTTGACCCAATTCGCTCCCACCCGCAAGCTCGCGCAGAAGAGTTACCGCGATTACATCGCCGAAGGTCTGGCCGATGCACTCGCCCAGCGGGTGACCGGCGAGCGGCTCGGAGAAGATGACTTCCTGCGCGAGACCTTCGGCTTCGACCCGCCGCTCGAAGAGATCCCGCGCGTGCAAGTCGAGCCGATCGCACCGCCGCTTGAGGAGATCTTCGCCGCCACAGCCGAAATGCCGATCGCGCTCGCATACAGACGGCACGGCTACACGCTCCGGCAGATCGCCGACTACCTCGGCTGCAGCTATTCGACGATCAGCCGCCGACTAAGGCGAGAAGAGGCGCGACTCACGACGTGAACGAATGCAAGACCTGACCCGTGCACTTTGGCGGCGTGCCTCAACAGGTGGATGCCGTTATCTCCTTCAGCGTCGCAAAGCAATTCCGCGGTACTTCCTCGCCAGAACCGGGGTCAGGTCTTGCATTCACTCACGTGCCGCGTGTCGCGCCTTGGAAGGCGTCACCGCTTCGCGTAGCACCTCCACCACTCTTGCCTGGTCCTCGGGCTCGATCTGCGTAAAGAAGGGGAGAGCGAGCGTCCGTGCCGCAGTCTCCTCCGCGACTGGACAAAGACCTTTGGCGAAGCTGTAGCGCTCCCGCATGTACGGCTGGAGGTGGATGCACGGGACGTACTCGGCCGTAGCGACGCCCTGGCGGCGCAATGCATCCATCACACCGGCGCGGTCGAGTTCGGGGTCGAGCTTCACCACGTACACGAACCAGGAGCGGCGATGCTCGGCGTCGTCGGGCGTCGGCGCTTCGACGCCTTTGACATCCTCGAGCAGCCCGCCATAGCGCCGTGCGGCCTCCGCGCGGAGCTCGAGGATTCGATCGAGCTTCTCCAGCTGAGCGAGGCCGATCGCGGCCTGGACGTCGGTCCAGCGGTAATTCATTCCGAGGCGCACGTGGTGGAACCAACCCCCTCCGTCGTACGAGCGCCCCTGATTGCGCAGGCTGCAGAGGAGCCGCCATTCCTCCTCGGAGTGCGTCGTCACCACCCCGCCCTCGCCGGTTGCCATCTGCTTGTTCGGGTAGAAGGCGAACACGGCGGAAGTCCCATGCCCGCCGAGGGGCTGTCCCTTGTATTCGGCGCCGAGCGACTCGCAGGCATCCTCGATCAGCACCAGCCCATGGCGGTCGGCGATCGCGCGCAGCTCGTCGAGCTCGCAGGGAAGGCCGAACATGTCGACCGCGACGATCGCGCGCGTGCGCTCGGTGACCGCCGCCTCGACCGCGCCGGGATCCATGTTCAGCGTCGTGCCGTCGACGTCGGCGAAGACGGGCGTCGCGCCTTCGAGGATGAAGCAGTTGGCGGACGCGACGAACGAGAGCGGCGAGGTGATCACCTCGTCCCCCACACCGAGCCCCGCGATCTTGCACAGCAGGTGTAGACCGGCGGTCCCGCTCGAGAGCGCGGCCGCGTACGGCGCACCGACGCGCTCCGCCAACTGCTCCTCGAAGCGGTCGATCCAGGGGCCAAGCGAGAGACGCCCCGATCGCAGTACCTCCAGGACGAGCTCCTCCTCCCGCTCGTCGAGCCAGGGCCGGGAGAGCGGGATCTCCCGGACTGCCTCCGTCACGCTTCGGCTCGCGCTCGCTCGGTCGACGCGTACTCGAGCCACTGCGACCAGCGCTCACTGCGCCCGCGCACGGTGTCGAGGTATGCCTTCTGGATCGCGAGCGTCACGGGACCCGGAGGCCCGATTGGCTGGTCGTCGACCTCGCGCAGCGGCGTCACTTCGGCTGCGGTCCCGGTCATGAAGACCTCGTCGGCGAGGTAGAGGTCGGTGCGAATCAGCTGCTTCTCGACGACCGTGTGGCCGAGGTCCTGGGCGATCTGAATGACCGTGTCACGCGTGATCCCGGGCAGGATCGAGGCGGAGAGGTCGGGCGTGTAGATCGTCCCGTCCTTCACGAGGAACACGTTCTCGCCCGAGCCGTCGGCGATGAAGCCGTCCTCGGTGAGCAGGATCGCCTCGTCGTAGCCCGCTCGGTTCGCCTCCATCACCGCGAGCATGGAGTTGAGGTAGATGCCGGTTGCTTTTGCGACGTGCGGGATGACGTTGGGACCAACTCGCGTCCAGGACGAGATCTTGGCGCGAATGCCCTTCTTCAATCCCTCCGCCCCGAGATATGTGCCCCACGGCCAGCTCATGATCACCACGTCGACCGGATTGCCGGTCGCGGCCACGCCGAGCTCGCCGTAGCCGAAGAACGCAATCGGGCGCAGGTAGCACTCCGGCATTCCGTTCGCGGCGATCAGCTCCATCGACGCCGCGCGGAGCTCGTCGACCGTGTACGGGAGTCCCATGTTGAGGAGCTGCGCCGAGTTCTGCAGGCGCAGCAGGTGGTCGGTCAGCCGGAAGACGGCGGTGCCCTTGGATGTCTCGTAGGCCCGGATACCCTCGAATACCCCGGAGCCGTAATGAAGGCCATGCGTTCCGACATGGACCTTGGCGTCGGCCCAGTCGATGAGCTCGCCGTTCATCCAGATCTTCTCGAGTTCCTGCATGGAGACTCTCCTTTGAGGGGCGGGCCGGGCCGGAAATCGAATTCTACCTCTGCCCCCTGTCGAGAACCTCCCCCCTTTAAGTCCCTAGGCCTCGAGCAGGAGGTCCGCGGTCTCCGCACGCGTCAGCCGCGTCAGCTGAGACGGTGCCAGCCCGAGAACATGGCGAGGCGATCCGGCTTCGAGCCAGACGGTTGCCGCGGTGAGAACGGAGCGATCCAGGAAGACGCGCGCGGGCTGAAACGGGAACGCGGGCAGGGGCGCCGGAACGAGAGTGGCGCATCGCGCCACCGCGGCGAGCTTGTCACGATCGATCGCACGGTCGACCGGGACGAGCGCGACAAGCGTTCGGCGGTCGCAATCGAACCCGGCGGCGCGAACTCCCGGCCCGGGCGCCTCCTCGACGCCCGTGGGAAGCTGCTCGAGCTGACCCTGCGCCCCCGAGGCGCGTAGGAAAGCTGCGATTCGCTCGACCGGCTCGGGCCACATCGAGGCCGACATTAGACGCGGCGCAACCAGATCGCGGGCTCCGCCGTTGTTGAATGGGACGCAACCATCGGGAGACGATTCATGAGCGAAAGCGAAATGCGAATCGCGTACACAGAGGCGCTGTTCCGCGACGTCAACGAGAGGATCGCCGAGACCGCCGAGCGTTTCGGCGCAGACGAGACCGAGTTCGTCTGCGAGTGTGGAGATCCGGCCTGCGCCGAACGGGTGCCGGCCAGCCTCGACGAGTACGAGCGGGTTCGGGAGGACGCTACGCATTTCCTCCTCGTGCCCGGGCACGAGAACTCGCGTATCGAACGGGTCGTCGAGCGCCCACGCCTGCGCCTCGCAGTCGTCGCGAAGTTCAACAGGCTCGTGGCACGCACGGTGCGCAGGCTCGATCCCCGCGCCGACTCAGCATAGAGCGCGAACTACTCCAGCGAGATGAAGCGCGCCTCCTCGAACTCCGAGTGGAGCCGCTCCGCGAGCTCCGGCGGCGCCGGGCTGTCGATCGAGAGCGCCATCAGCGCCTGGCCGCCACGGCGCGTGCGCGAGACGGTCATGTTCGCGATGTTCACCCCCGCCTCCCCGAAGAGCGTGCCCACGCGGCCGATCACGCCCGGGACGTCGTCGTAGCGGAAGAACACGAGGAGCGGTGCGAGCTCCATGTCGAGCTCGAAGCCGAGCGCGCTCACGAGCCAGAGCCGATTGTCGTTGCCAATCGTGGTACCGGCGACGCGGAGCGCGTTGCCGTCGGAGACGGCCTCGATGCGCACGAGATTCGTGAAGTCGCGCGACGAGCGCCGGCGCTCCTCCCGCACCTCGACACCGCGCTCGGCTGCGATCACCGGCGCATTGACGTAGTTCACCGGCTGGTCGGAGCGGCCCTGGAAGGCCCCGTTCAACGCGGCGACGGTGAGTAGACGCGTGTCGTACTGCGCGAGGGCGCCGAAGTACGTGAGCCGCAGCTCCTCGACCCGTCCCTCGGCGAGCTCCATCGCCAGGCGGCCGAGCTTCGCCGCCAGCGGGATGTAGACGCCGAGCACCTCGAGGTCCTCCGCTCCGATCACCGGGATGTTGACCGCGTTCGTAACGAGCCCGCCCTCGAGCGCCGCCGCCACCTGCTCGGCGATGATCACACTCGCGCGGTCCTGCGCCTCCTCGGTCGAGGCGGCGAGGTGCGGGGTGACGACGACGTTGTCGACCTCCAGTAGCGGCCCTGAGTAGGGCTCTGCGGAGAAGACATCGAGCGCCGCGCCCCCGACCTGGCCCGACTCGAGCGCCGCGAGCAGCGCCTCCTCGTCGACGAGCTCGCCGCGGGCCGCATTCACGATCCGGACCCCGGTCCGCATCTTCGCGAAGGCGTCGGCGCCGATCGACCTGCGAGTCTCGTCCGTCAGCGGAAGGTGAAGCGTGAGGAAGTCGGCGGCCGTGAAAACCTCGTCCTCCTTCTCCACGCGTTCGACGCCGAGCTCGCGAAAGCGCTCCGGTGCGACAAACGGGTCGTACGCAACGACGCGCATCCCGAGCCCGGCGGCGCGACGCGCGACCTGCTGTCCGATGCGGCCGAACCCGAGCACGCCGAGTGTCTTGTCCGCAAGCTCGATGCCGCCGTACGTCTTGCGCTCCCAGCGTCCCTGCTTGAGCGCGGCGTGAGCCTGGGGGATGTTCCGCGTCAGAGCGACGAGCAGCCCGATGGTGTGCTCGGCGGCCGATATCACCGTCGACTCGGGCGCGTTTGCCACGACGATGCCGCGACGCGTCGCCGCGTCGACGTCGACGTTGTCGATCCCGACCCCGGCCCGGCCGATCACCTTGAGGCGCTCACCGCGTTCGATCACGTCCGCCGTCAGCTTCGTGGCCGAGCGGATGACGATGGCATCGTAGCGCCCGATCGTCTCGACAAGGTCCGACTCGCCGTCGACGTCGACCTCGAAGCCGCGCTCGCGGAGGAGGCGGATCCCGGCCTCAGCGATCTCTTCGCGGACGAGGACTCTGCTCAAACGGGAGTGTGCTCGGCCCAGGCTTCGAGCGCGCGCGTCACGGCAACGCCGCGCTCGACCTCCGCGCCGGCGTCGGCAAGCGTGAGCTCGACCGCCGCGAGCGCTGTGACGATGTCGAAGACGTCGAACCAGCCGATGTGGCCGATGCGGAAGATCTTCCCCTTCAACGGCCCCTGACCCGGCGCGAGCGTCACCCCGTGGCGGTCGCGCAGGCGGAGCAGCAGCTCACCGGCGTCGACTCCGTCGGGCGCGTGCACGGCGGTGACGACCGCGGCGCCGTCGTCGTCGGGCGAGAACAGCTCGAGCCCCATCGCCTTGATCCCCTCGCGACACGCGCGCCCGAGCCGCACGTGGCGTTCGAACGCGGCGTCGAGACCCTGCTCGAGCAGGATTCCGAGCGCGACGTCGAGCCCCGCGACGAGCGAAACCGCCGGGGTGAACGCCGCGTCGAAGACGGCCTGCGCCTTCCGCGTCCGCTCCCAGTCGAAGTAGAAGCGCGGCAGCGTCCCACGCGCGTCCCACGCCGCCTGCGAGACCGACACCATCGCGAGCCCCGGCGGCGTCATCAGCGCCTTCTGCGAGCCGGCGACGACGACGTCGACGCCCCAATCGTCCGTCTCCAGCGGGACGGCGCCCAGCGAGGAGATCGCGTCGACGACGCTGAGCGCGCCCGTCTCCTGCGCGGACGCGGCGAGCGAGCGCACGTCGGCGACGACGCCGGTGGACGTCTCCGAGTGC
>WNFZ01005245.1_pt1 | contig 11890 bp, 10 predicted proteins | sample 5400081 | NCBI WGS metagenome assembly WNFZ01 (sample SAMN13153365, study PRJNA577476) | soil metagenome | isolation source: 80 cm soil or saprolite under grassland replicate 1 | place: USA:California | collected 2016-06-15
ACGGTGAATGTTCGCGGAGATGACGAAGTCGTATGGATCTACGGGAGGCTCCACGACCTTATAACGCGGGAGCGGGTCGCGATCCTCGCCGGGGTCGGGCACCTCGCCGGAACCTGCCCACTCGATATTCAAGATCCCCAAACCCATACTCACCAACCGATACCCGACAGACTCCAAGGCATCCAAACGCGAAATCCCGTCGAGCAGTTGGACCTCACCAAGACGGGGGTCCCGGCGGGGATCGGAGCAGAACAGTGCGATCGGCGACTGCATCCCATGCTGGCGGATGTCCTGCCCGAGCCGGTCGACTTCCTCCGGGCTCATGCGCGGGAAGGTCTCGGCGGCCGGATGGACCTTGAGGATGGACCGCCAACCCGTAGCCTTGCTGGCGCTGCCGGTCGGGGTCTGGGGCTTCTTGGGCTTGCGTGCCATGGATTCCTCGGGGGCTGGGCTGGGCGCAACAAGGGCCGCACAAAGCCCACATGAATCTTGTACCGTCACCCTTATTATGGGCTCTCCCCCGGTCAGTTTCAAGGCGTTATGCACAATAGTCGATAGCGCATTCCCTTGTCTCTCGGCGGGCGAAGCCTTATATCCGGCTAGCCCCATAAACCTCGGCGGCAGGGAGTTCCGAACGTGGCAGCAGCCAAGAAGAAGAGACCGGCACCGGCCCTCGCGCCCGTTTATGCGGCTCGCAACCACGGACCGGTCACGGTGCGGCAACTCTATTATCAAGCCGAGGTCGCGCATTTACCGGGCATCGACAAGACCGAATCCGGCTACAACAAGATCCAGCATCAAGTGCTTATGCTGCGGCGGGCGGGACGGCTCGACTATAACGACATTGCCGATGCCACGCGCTGGATGCGCAAACCGACATCTTACGACAGTGTCGAGGATGCGCTGGAGGAGACCGCCCGAACCTATCGCCGGAACCTGTGGCGCGATGCCGCTGAATATGTGGAAATCTGGTGCGAGAAGGACGCGCTGGCCGGAGTCATCTACCCGGTCACGAGCAAATATGATGTGCCGCTGATGGTCGCCCGCGGATTTTCCTCCGAGACCTTTGCGTTCGAGGCCGTGGAAGCCCGAAAAGACGACAACCGCGATTATCACGTCTACTACCTCGGCGACTTCGACCGGTCGGGACGAGATGCCGCCAATTCCCTGAAAGAGAAATTGGAGCGGTTCGCCGACGAGCAAGGCAACTGGTTATTCGTGGAGTTCGAGAACGTCGCCATCACCGAGGAACAAGTCATTTCCCTCAACCTCCCGACGCGCGATCACAAGAGCGTATCGGCGGCAGACAAGGCATGGCCGCACAGTTTTGCCTGCGAGTTGGATGCGATGGAGCCGGATACGTTGCGTGACCTTGTCGAGGAATGTATCAACCGGCATCTCCCGCAAGACCAACTGGATATCCTGAAGGTGGCAGAGCGATCCGAACGGCAGGTGCTCAGGTTGTTTGCCACGACGCACAGAAGCAAGGAGGGAGGCGAATGAAGAAGTCTCGGAAATGGCATTTTTCCAAAAGGGATTATGACCTTTTCGTCTCCTTCTCGGACGCTGGTTTGTTGCGGAAGACCAAAACCGAAATGTTCTGGAAACAGGTGGTACAGAAGGCTTATCCGAAAGTCCCGATTGCAGCGCGAGACACGATCGAGGCAGGGCGCGAAGCATGGGACCGAATCAGGAAATCGGGACGACAGCGACAAAACTACCGGGACTGGCAGCAACTATCCGATGCAATTGAGGTGGGGGAGTTTATGGCTACGCAGATCGCCGGGAAGGCCGAGGGTGGTGCGTATGCAAGGCTGATGCAGGCGTGGCTCAAGTTGAACGGCATGGACGACATCGCGACCAGCACCAGAACATACATGCGGCAAGTTCGAGAGCATGCGGCCGAGATAGAGGCTTGGCGCAACAGCCTACTCCCCGAACAGAAAATGAAGATGAACAATCCCAAGACGATTCTGGAACATTTCGAGCGATGGCGGAAGCAGAAACAACCATGAAGCCCATCCGCACGCCAGAGCACGAACCTGGATCGGCAACTACCTCATCCGTCATGACCAAAGACCGCTCCAGACCGCCGACGAATCGAGGGCGAGCATGTTGGATGTGCTCGTCGGGTTAGCAATGGAGAACGACAGATGACCCCGAAGCAGATCGTCGAACAAGTCCTCGCCCAAATCGCCCAAGAGAGCAAACACAAAATGGGTTGGTGGCAGCGGCGGAAATTCCTGATCGAGACGAGCCGCTTCCTGAACGACATGGCCGAGCGGTTCCCCGACCTGGACGAGTTCAAGAAGCAAGTTGACAAGCACGGACTCTTCCTTGTCGCCATAAATAATCGGGCGAAGGAACTCGGTATCAAGCCGGGTCAGACGTTCGGGGAATTGCTGTCGCGAAGGGATTGGGCGGACGTGCGGAACCAAGTGCAGACCAGCCAGCCCGAGACCGAGACGAGGCACTGAGCACGACCATGACCACCGCAACACGCTATACGGTTTTGGATCATGACCCAGAAGGGAAAAGTGCCAAGGGCGTGACCCCGGAGTCGTGGCTCTGTGTAGATTGTGGCGTCAACACCGCGCCCGGTATGATGACCAGGAAGGAAATGGACGTGGCACTCGCCATTTACGGCGTGGCGCGGCAGACTCCTGACCAGGAGGTCTACACGGTCACCAAAGAGGTTTGGCAGGCTACCGGGCTAGGGGATATGGATGGTTGTCTTTGCATTGGATGCCTTGAAAAGCGCATCGGCCGCCGCCTAAAACAAAAAGACTTTCTGCTAGATCATCCATTCAACCAGTTCGATTTTCCAGCAAGCCGATGCTGCGAAAACGAAGAGGACGATGACGAGGAAATACAGTGACCGCCGCCGCAACCGCCACGAAACTACTCGACTCAAATCTGCTGCTCGGTGCTCTGCGCGGCAAGACGGTATCGGCATCGGTCTGGGACGGCTTAGAGAAATTCTGGGATGCCGAACGCGCCCCCGCTCCCATCAGGCCTGACCGTGCTATTCGTCGCCATCTCCCCGAACCGGCTCGAGGAAATGCGAGGCAACCGGTAGGGCCTGATGATTTCCTCTCGCTCCAGCAGGTCGCAGCCCGTTGGAATGTATCGGTGAAGCATGTACGGCAGAAAATCGCGGACGGGGATCTTCGCTATGTTGATGTGAGCAAGCGCGGCTCCAAAAATCGAAAAATTCGGATCAAGCTCGATGACCTCAAAGAATGTGAAACGCGTCTTGCCAAGAGGGATGAACCGGTCTCGCCTGAAAGTACTGCAAAGGCCCGACGAACCAATAAGAGCCGCGGCGGTGAGGTCATCAGTTTCACTCAACGGCGTCTACTGAAGAAGAAGTCCGATTGAAAGGTATGTGTCATGTCCATCTATAAAGATCCAAAGTCGCCATATTACCAATACTCGTTCCAAATCCGTGGCAATCGATTCTACGGCTCGACCAAATGCACATCACGCCGGGAAGCAGAAGCACTAGAGAAGGTCGAGAAGGAAAAGGCCAGGAAGCGCATTGCCGAACAACAGGGCGCGTCCACGTCCCTGCTGCTCGACCATGTCACTGACCGGTACTGGCAGGAATGGGGACAGCATCAAGTGGCCGCCGATAATATCTTTCGTGAGCTTGGACGGCTGATTGACTTCTTCGGGAAGGATAAAGTCATCACCGAAATCACGGATAACGATATTGCACGCCTGGTGGCATGGCGACGAGGACACCGCATTCCCAACAAGAACACGCTCATCTCCAACGCAACGGTCAACCACACCACCGGAGCCTTGCGCAAAATCTTCAACCGAGCGAAGCGGAACTGGAAGGTGACATTTAAACACGAACCGAACTGGCCTGCGCATGTGTTGCCAGAATCAACGGAGCGTGTGCGGGAACTGGTCGGGGATGAGGGTGACCGACTCGAAGCCGCAACCCGCACGGACTTCCTACCCTTCTTTGCTTTCGTGCGAGCGTCAGGGCTACGGCAGAAGGAGTGTTATGGCCTTCGTTGGTCGGAGGTGAATTGGCAGAGCGACCAGATAGTCAAGATCGGCAAGAGCGGGAGGCGGGTCGTCGTGCCGCTGACCCCAACTATCCGTGCCATCCTCGAACCACTACAGGGTCATCATCCCGAATTCGTGTTCACCTATGTCGCCCGGTTCACCCACAAGGAACGCATCAAGGGGCACCGATATCCTCTGAAGCGGGACTTTGTGAAGCGCATGTGGGAGCGGCTGCGGAGGAAGGCGAACGTGACCGATCTGCGCTTTCACGATTTAAGGCATGATTCAGCCACGAAACTCCTGCGCAAGACCGGCAACCTGAAACTCGTGCAGAAGTTTCTCAATCATCGCAGCATCAACTCGACGCTGCGATATGCCCACGTCCTCGATTCGGAAGTCGCTGCTGCGATGGAAGCGGTGGCACAGGATCGTCGGACACAGAAAGCCACCAAGCAGCCGATGAGCATCAAGAAGGTCGGTTGACCCCCCTTGGCTCCGGAACGCCCCTACCAGGACCGGCAGAAGGGCGCAGGAGCCGAGCGCAGCAGCGGAAGGCCCTGAAAGGCTCGTGAACAGCATGGAACAGGTTGCCCAGGGCCAGCAACAGAATGGGGACGACAATCACCGGAATAATCACCGGAGCGCATCCCGAAAGATAGCCTAAGTCTCGGAGAAACCATGCGAATTCGGAAGGAATGCCCAGTCAGTACGGGAAAGGCCACACCCTCAGTTTCTGCTTGGCGATTTGCCACAGCCGGGCAAGTCCATTGGGCTCGACGATCAGGAAGAAGATGATCAGCGCCCCCAGGATCATGAAGGTGACGTGCTCGACCGTGTCGGTGCGGATCGGCAGGTCGAAAAAGCCCGGCGCCGCCCGCAGCACGATGGGCAAGCCCCAGATCAGAGCGGCGCCGAGGAACGATCCGAGCAGGCTGCCCAGCCCGCCGATGATCACCATGAACAGAATGAGGAACGACTGGTTGATGTTGAAGCTCTCCGACTCGGCGTTGCCGAGCCACAGGAAGACCATCATCGCTCCGGCGACCCCGCAGTAGAACGAGGATACCGCGAAGGCGAGCAGCTTGGTCCGGTAGAGCCGGATCCCGATCAGCTCGGCGGCGATGTCCATGTCGCGGACCGCCATCCAGGTCCTGCCGATGCGCCCGCGGATCAGGTTCGACGCCGCCAGGGTCATCAGCGTCACGATAGCGAGAACGATCAGGTATCGGGTGACGGGTGTCGCAGTCGGCCCGGTGACCGCAACGCCGAAAACCACCTTGGTCGGCACCTCGATCGAAGCCGAGACGTTATAATTGTAGAGCCATTGCACGCGAATGAAGCACCACGACAGGAAGAATTGCGCCGCCAGGGTGGCGACCGCGAGATAAAACCCTTTGATCCGCAGCGAAGGCAGGCCGAACACCGTGCCGACCGCGGCGGCGAAGAATCCCGAGCAGAGGATCAGCACGATGATGTTGGCGCCCGGGAAATAGGTCGCGAGCTTGTAGCAGGCGAACGCGCCGACGCCCATGAAGCCGCCGGTCCCCAGCGACAGCAGGCCGGTATAGCCGACCAGCAGATTGAGCCCGATCGCCGCGAGCGAGAGCACCAGCACGGGCGTGAGGATCGAATCGATGACGAAGTTCGAAGCGACCGCCGGCACCAGGATGAAGGCCGCGGCGAGGATCAGCAGAATTCCGACGCGATCCTGCAGGACCGGGAACAGCGCCTGATCCGCCGCGTAGCTCGTCTTGTATTGGCCGGCCTCGCGATAGAGCACGATGCGCCTCAAATACGCTCGATGATCGTCTCGCCGAACAGGCCTTGCGGCCGGAACAGCAGAAAGACCAGCGCGATGACATAGGCGAGCCAGCTTTCGATGCCGCTGCCCAGCAGCGGGCCCCAGTAGAACTCGCCGATCTTTTCACCGACCCCGATGATGATCCCGCCGACGATGGCCCCGGGAATCGAGGTGAAGCCGCCGAGGATGAGCACCGGCAGCGCTTTGAGCGCGATGATCTCCAGCGCGAACGACACGCTCGAACGGGCTCCCCACATGATCCCGGTCGCGAGCGCGACGATCCCGGCCGCGAACCACACCACCACCCAGATCTGCTCGAGCGAGATGCCGACCGAGAGCGCCGCCTTGTGGCTGTCGGCGACGGCGCGCAGCGCGCGGCCGATCCGGGTTTTCTGGAAGATCACGCCGAGCGTCGCGACCATGACGAGCGCGATGACCGCGGCGGCGATATCGAGCCGCTGCAGCGACACGAAGCCGCCGAGCATGTTGATCTGGATCGCCCCGCTGGGCAGATGCAGGTCCTCGGTGATCATCACTTTGGGATCGCCGCCGAACACCAGCTCGCCGAACCCGATCAGGAAATAGGTGAGCCCGAACGTCGCCATGAACAGAATGATCTCGGATTGATTGACGAGCGGCCGCAGCACGAGCCGTTCGATCGCAAACGCCAAACCGAACATCACCACGACGGTGGCGGCGAGAGCCGCATAGGCGGCAAGGTCGGCCGGTCGAATGCCCCACCCGCGCAGGATGTCGTAGAGGCCGATGAGCGTGAGCGCCGCGAACACCACCATGATGCCCTGCGCGAAATTGAAGACGCCCGAGGCCTTGAAGATCAGCACGAAGCCCAGCGCGATCAGCGCGTAGAGCACGCCGCCGACGAGGCCCTCCCACAGCGTCTGCACCAACAGGTCCGGCGCCGTGACCATCTGCACGAACGGCTCGACGAAGATGCTGTAGAGAACATCCATCCCGACGGCTCACTCGGCGCCCCACCTCCCCCTGGAGGGGAGAGGTCGGCGAGCGGCCTTGGGCGCGAGCCGGGTGGGGGTGAACCGCGTCACCCCACCCCGGCTCGACGCTGCCGCGTCTCGCCGACCCTCCCCCTCCAGGGGAGGGTGAAGCGCGTTTGCCGCTCGCTCGCGCGACCCCATCATCACACGCTCACCCCGTGGGGCTCGCCCAGATAGGCGCGGATCACGTTCTTGTCGCGCTTGACCTCGTCGGGGACCGCGTCGGCGATCTTGCGGCCGTAATCGAGCACGACCACCCGATCGGACAGATCCATCACCACGCCCATGTCGTGCTCGATCAGCGCGATCGTGGTGCCGTAGTGGTTGTTCACGTCGAGAACGAAGCGGGACATGTCCTCCTTCTCCTCGAGGTTCATGCCCGCCATCGGCTCGTCGAGCAGCAGGAGGTCCGGCTCCATGGCGAGCGCGCGCCCGAGCTCGACCCGTTTCTGCAACCCGTACGGCAACCGGCCGACCGGAATTTTGCGAATCGCGGCGATCTCCAGAAAGTCGATGATCTCCTCGACGCGCTTGCGGTGCTCGACCTCTTCGGCAAGCGCCGGGCCGTAGCGCCACAGCTGCCAAAAAAAGCCGCGGCGCATTTTCAGCGAGCGGCCCGCCATGATGTTGTCGAGCGCGGTCATGCCCTTGAACAGCGCGACGTTCTGGAACGTGCGCGCGATGCCGCCCGACGCCGCCTCATAGGGCCGCATCTTCCTGCGCGCCTCGCCGCGGAAAATGATCTGCCCGTCCTGCGGCTGATAGAAGCCGTTGATGACGTTGATCATCGAGGTCTTGCCGGCCCCGTTCGGACCGATGATGGCGCGGATCTCGCCCTTGCGGATGTCGAAGGAGACTTCGACCAGCGCCCGCACGCCCCCGAACGACAGCGACACCCGGTCGACCGCGAGCAGCACCTCGCCGGCCGCGACGTCGCGCCCCGCGGGCGCTCTCATGGCTTATCCCTCCCCTGAAAGGGCAGGGTCGCGCAGTCCACGTCGGATGTTTCCGACTTGGACCAATTCTTATAACCGGCCGAACTCGGGAACACCCGAGTTCGGCGAGCGCGCGGGGTGGGGTTATTATTCGCGCCCGGAAACCGATGTTTGCGCCCCCACCCGGTCGGCTTCGCCGACCGACCTCCCCCTTTCGGGGGAGGTATAACAACGCCGAGCTTCATGCGGCCTGCTCCAGGTCGCGGGCCGGCGCCGGGTAGACCTTCATGTCGCGGATCGCAACGCGCGCGCGCACCACGCCCTTGCGGCCGTCCTCGAAGGTGACCTCGGTCGAGATGTCGGCTTCCTTGGTGTTCGCGTAGAGCGCCTGGACCAGCGGTGCGTACCGCTCGGCGATGAAGCTGCGCCGCACCTTCTGGGTCCGGGTGAGCTCGCCGTCGTCCGCGTCGAGCTCCTTGTGCAGCACCAGGAAGCGCCGGATCTGCGCCCCGGCCATGATCTTCTCCTCGGCCAGCGATCGGTTCACCTCGTCGATGTGGCGCTCGATCATGTCGTAGACCAGCGAGTTGCCGGCGAGCTCCTGATAGGAGCCGTAGACGACGTTGTTGCGCTCGGCCCAGCTGCCGACCGCGACCAGATCGATGTTCACCATGACGCAGACGAAATCCCGCTTGTCGCCGAGCGCCATCGCCTCCCTGATGTTGGGATAGAACTTCAGCTTGTTCTCGATGTATTTCGGCGCGAACAGCGTGCCATCGTTCAGGCGCCCGACGTCCTTGGCCCGGTCGATGATTTTCAGATGCCCGGTCTTCGGATCGACGAAGCCGGCGTCGCCGGTGTGCACCCAGCCGTCGGGCGTCCGGACTTCCGCGGTCTTCTCCGGATCCTTGTAGTAGCCGGTGAACACCCCGGGCGAGCGGAACAGCACCTCGCCGCTCTCCGAGATCTTGATCTCGACCTCGGGCGAGGGCTTGCCCACGGTGTCGGCAAAAATCTCGCCGTCCGGCTGCGCGGTGATGTAGACCGACGCCTCGGTCTGGCCGTAGAGCTGCTTGAGGTTGATGCCCAGCGCGCGATAGAACCGAAAGATCTCCGGCCCGATCGCCTCGCCGGCCGTATAGGCGACGCGGATGCGCGAGAGGCCGAACCGGTTCTTCAGCGGTCCGTACACCAGGATGTCGCCGAGCCGGTAGAGCAGCCGCGCGTAGAGCGGCACCTTCTCCCGGTTGAGAATTTTCTCGCCCCAGCGCCGCGCCACGCCGATGAAGAAATGGAACATCCGCTTCTTGAGCGCGCCGGCGTCCTCCATCCGCACCATGGTGAGCGTGAGCAGGTTCTCGTAGATGCGCGGCGGCGCGAACGCGTAGGTCGTGCCGATCTCGCGCCGGTCCTCGACCACCGTCTCCGGGGTTTCCGGACAGTTGACGCAATAGCCCGCGACGTAGGACTGCGCGTAGGAGAAGATGTGGTCGCCGATCCAGGCGAGCGGCAGATAGGCGATGACTTCCTCGTCCGCATCGAGCTGGTCGAATTCGTTGCCGTTGCGCGCCGAGATCATCACGTTGTGGTGGGTCAGCATCACGCCCTTGGGCCGGCCGGTGGTTCCCGAGGTGTAGAGAATGACGGCGAGATCGCCGCCGTTTCCGGCTTCGATCGTTTGTTCCCAGCGCTCGAGCCGGCCCGGATCGCTCGCCAGCGCCTGGCGGCCGAGCTGCTGCACGTCCTGGAAGGACTTCAGCCGGGCATGGTCGTATTCGCGCAAACCCCGCGGCTCGTCGTAGATCAGCCAACCCAGCCGCGACAGCCGGTCGGACACCGAGACGACCTTGTCGACCTGCTCCTGGTCCTCGACCACGGCGAGCTTCACCTCGGCGTGCTCGAGCACGTAGGCCATCTCCTCGGCGACCGCGTCGGCATAGAGCGGCACCGGCACGGCGCCGAGCGCCTGTCCGGCGCACATCGACCAATAGAGCTTGGGCCGGTTGCCGCCGATGATGGCGAACTTGTCGCCGCGGGCGACCCCCAGCTCCTCGAGCCCGATCGAGAACGCGCGGATCTCGTCGAGGACTTGCGCCCAGGTCCAGGTTTGCCAGATGCCGAGGTCCTTGTGGCGGACCGCGGGCCGCGCGCCGATCGTGTGCGCGTTGTGAATGAGGAGTTTCGGGAACGTGTCCGCCTCAGCGGCGGCGGTGCTCGCCACGGCGCCATCCTCCCAGTGCTCCGCGGGCCGAGCGGCCCACGCGACAGACGCCCATCTGGTGCCGCCGTTCGCCCGGCGGACTGTTGTTGGTTCAAGACGACATATGAGAAGGTAGCTGAGGGCAGGTCAAGTGTTGGGGTTGACTTGCGACCAAAGCCGGTCATTCCGGGGCGCGGGCGAAGCCCGCGAACCCGGAACCTATGAACACAGGTCTTTTGGCATCGCTCGGCCCGTGTTCATGGATGCCGGGTTGCCTCGCGGAGCCTGCCCCGGACCTGATCCGGGGCTCGGCCCCCGGGACGACCGGTCCGTTGGCAGCGCCCTTACTCCGCGGCCTTGAGCACCGGGGCGGATCCGGTCCGGAACTGCTCGATGAGCGCCGCCTCCTCGGCCTTGGCGCTTTGCAGGTGCCAGGCCTTGACGTGGCCGAAGCCGCGGATCTTTTCCGGGATCGATGCGAGCCCCACCGCGAGGTGGTGGTTCTGCGGCGACAGCTTCGCCAGCAATTCGTCGAGCATCGCCTCGTAATCGCGCACGAGCGCCCGCTCGGTGCGCCGCTCGGCCGAGCGCCCGAACGGGTCGAACGGCGTGCCGCGCAGGAATTTCAGCTTCGCCAGCAGCCGGAAGGCCGACAGCATCCACGGGCCGAACGCCAGCTTTTTCGGCTTGCCGGTTTCGGGGTCGCGGCGGGCCAGAAGCGGCGGCGCGAGATGGAATTCGAGCCGCAGGTTCTCGCCGTCGACCTCGTTCTTGACCTGCTGGAGGAACGAGCCGTCGGTGTAGAGCCGCGCGACCTCGTACTCGTCCTTGTAGGCCATGAGCTTGAACAGATATCGCGCCACCGCCTCGGCAAGCCCGCTCTTGCCCGGGGTCTTTTCGGTTTCGGCGGCCTTGGCGCGCTCCACCAGGCCGAGATAGCGGTCCGCATAACGGCGGTCCTGGTATTCGGTCAGGAAGGCGGCCCGGCGCTCGATCATCTCCGGCAGCGATTGCGAGAGCCGGCGATCCTCCTGGACCGCCTCCGGCCTCGCCAATTTCTCCACCTGCTGAAGATCGATTGCCGCGCGGCGGCCCCAGCGGAACGCGGCCTGGTTCATGGCCACGGCCTCGCCGTTGAGCTCGATCGCCTTCTCGATCGCGGCGGCGGAGAGCGGAATCGCGCCGAGCTGATAGGCGTAGCCGACCAGGAAAATGTTGGCGCCGATCGAATTGCCGAGCAGCGCGGTGGCGAGCCGGGTCGCATCGACGAAATGGCTGCGATCCTCGCCGGCGCTGGTTTTGATCGCGCGCTTGATGCGCTCCGCCGGCAGGGAGAAATCCGCGTCGCGGGTGAAATCGCCCGGAAGGATTTCCGCCAGGTTGGCGATGATCCGGCTCTGGCCGCGTTTGACGGCGGCCAGCACCTTCTTGGCGCTGGCGACCACCATGTCGCCGCCGATGACGAGATCGGCGCCTCCGGCCGGCACGCGGATCGCGTGGATGTCATCGGGCCGACGCGCAATGCGCAAATGGCTCAACACCGCCCCGCCTTTTTGCGCCAGCCCGGCCATGTCGATGATGCCGCAGCCCTTGCCGTCGAGATGCGCGGCCATGCCGAGCACCGCCCCGATGGTGACGATGCCGGTGCCGCCGATGCCGGTCACGATGATGCCGTAGGGGTGCTGGCCGATTTCCGCCAACGTCGGCTCGGGCAGCGCCGGCAGATCCTCGCCTTCGGCGACGGTCGTGCCCTTCTTGAGCTTGGCGCCGTGCACCGTGACGAACGAGGGGCAGAAGCCCTTGAGACAGCTGAAATCCTTGTTGCAGCTGGTCTGGTCGATGCGGCGCTTGCGCCCGAACTCGGTTTCCAGCGGCTGCACGGAGACGCAGTTCGACTGCACGCCGCAGTCGCCGCAAC
>WNFZ01009962.1_pt1 | contig 11889 bp, 8 predicted proteins | sample 5400081 | NCBI WGS metagenome assembly WNFZ01 (sample SAMN13153365, study PRJNA577476) | soil metagenome | isolation source: 80 cm soil or saprolite under grassland replicate 1 | place: USA:California | collected 2016-06-15
AAGGGAGACATCATCAAAGCATCTTTTACTACACCTATCACACGCTGTTTACCAGATGTCCACGTAATATTCTGATTCAAGGCTTCTTTAAAGCGTAAGCGCTTTACTGCAGCTTCGTTGAGTATAACAGTTAAGGAGTCTGCTTTTATATCACCTACAAAATTTCTCCCTTCTTTTAACTTCATTCCGAGTGTTTTAAAATAATCAGTATCTGACACTGCGATCGTTGCCATGCCGCCCAATGTTTCGCTCGGTAGTTTTCCTTGCCAGTCGTCCACATGATTGAATGACCATATTTCAGTCACCGGGTTTGATGCCTTTGTAACGCTTGTAACAATGCGACTTTGTAACAATTCATTTTTCAGAGCATCATAGTTACGACTTAGATCTACGCTTACATCTGTCATCATTAAGCGATTGACATCATAACCTGTTGGTCTTTCTTTCGCATATTGTATTTGTCGGTAAACAATAATGGTGCTTATGATTAAGGCAATGGAACAGGTGAACTGCATCACGACTAAAATTTTTCTTGGCAATGCAGCAGATTTACCGATCTGAATGGAGCCTTTTAAAACTTTGACAGGCTTGAATGAAGAAAGATAAAATGCTGGTCGGCTGCCTGCAAGCAATCCCGTAAGCAGAACATAACTTATCATGATAATCCAAAAAACAGTATTGTTGTAAGGGATGCTGATGGTGGTTTTGTTGAGAGCATTGAAAGCGGGTAATGCAAGTTGAACAAACAACAGTGAGAGAACAAATGCAAGAATAGTAATGACAATTGATTCGATTAAAAATTGAAAGATTAAATCTTTTCTTTGCGAACCTACTGCTTTTCTTATACCCACTTCTCTGGCTCTTTTTTCTGAACGTGCGGTAGAAAGATTCATGAAGTTGATGCAGGCAATTAATAAAACAAGAAAACCAATAATGCTGAACATTTTTACGTAATCAATAAATCCGCCAACAGCAAAACCATTTTTAAAATCAGAATACAAATGCCAGTCTTTCATAGGCTGCATAAACACCTCTGCTTTTGTTGGCTTGTATATATCAGAAGAATATTTAAGCAACAAAGGTTTAATTTTCGGTTCTACCTGAGCATAAGAAACATTGGGCTGCAGTGTCACAAATGTTTGAAAAGAATTATTGCCCCAGTCTATAGCAGAATTTTTTACCCATTCTGAAGTTGCGCTGTAATAACTAAAAGGAATCAGGTAATTAAACTGAAAAGTTGAATTGCGCGGAATGTCTTTCAATACAGCAGTTACTTTCAAATCATTTATATTATCGAGGCGTACCGTTTTATTGATAGGATCTTCTTTGCCGAATAAAGATATTGCTGTTGACTCTGTAAGCACAATAGAGTAAGGCTCTTTCAAAGCTGCATTTACATTGCCTTTCAGTAATGGGTATTGAAACATTTTTAAGAAATCTTTGCCCGCCATTGCACCGTTCAGGTATAATTTTTTTTCTCCTGCCTTGAGTCCATGATGACCCATCCAGTCTGTTTGAACAACATATTTAACTCCGGGCACATCCTTTTTTAGCACATCGGCCAAAGGCAAGCAGGTAGAGTTCTGCGTAAATATTTCTCCGTTATTGTTGGTCCTGTATCTTACCTGATACACATGGTTATAACCTGGAAGAAAACGGTCATAAGAGAATTGGTAATTCACCCAAAGACCAATCAATAATGCAACAGCCATTCCTGTGGCAAGACCGAAAATATTGAGCACACTGTAAACTTTATTGTTTACAAGATTGCGCCATGCCGTTTTGAAATAATTGCGGAACATAGAAGGATTTTTAAGTTTAAATACTGCAAATTTTTAGGCACACCTATACCTTACCAAAAAGTGGTTTCAACGGTTATGCCAATGATAAAAGCCTTTACTAATAAGGGTTCCAGAAACAAGAGGTATTCAGTAGTGTGCGAAAGCGGACGGTTTACTGTACGGAATCGGATAATATTTAAAGGACTCGTGTGCAAAAACAAACAAATAACTTCATAGAAGGTTTCTGCAATACTAATTTTACCGTGAACAAATTTTGCAAGCCACTCTACCATACTTATTGGTAGCATCTTGTAACGATACTTTGTAAATACCATGAGTACATCTGTTTAATCCCCAGCAATCCCGTTGTATATGATAAGCATACGCAGAAGGACTTTTACAGACATATACGCTGTCGCTTGTTTGATGTACGGGTGAAATAATTTTGTTTAACGAGGAGGTAGGTAAGAATGCTCTGGTAGAAAGAAGCAGCAAAAATAAAATAATAGCCCTCATATAATAGGTTCGGTTGATTGCATAAACCTACTTACAATTTTTAGAATGTGCAGGCGTTTTGGAATTAAATTTAAACACTTTAAGCAAAAGGGCAAGAATTATCGTATCTTAATCGTGCTTGCCGCAATTGACTTACCAATCACCTGCACAAAAGTCTGTTATGGAATTACTTTACGGAGGTGTGCGCGATTTAAACATTGGAAACCGGATATACAAGATCCAGTGCGTTGGCGGCGAGTTCAACGTGTTCGTAATAAAAACGTCTGACCAGCAGGTGTGTAAATTATTTCTCAACGAGGAAAATGAATGGCGAACGAATTGCCATCTGCCCAGTGGGGATTTGGGTGAAATACTGCAGGTGATAAAAAGGTGTTACGAATAATAAGCGGTCAGCTATTGCCTAAATCAATGTCCCGCGTTGCCCTTGGGTTGTTTTTGGCATACAGCGAAATTACGGCGCAGACATCTGGATTAATTTAATCGTTCCAATCTTGCTTTTGTTTGTTAAGTAGGGGTTTGGCTTTAGTGAATGAGACTGTTTCCTTTTCTCTCCGCAACAATAGCATAGCAAACACAATCAGCCAGAGCATGGTCGCGCAGATGTTGATACGCTCCCACACACCCATCCAGGATGTAGGCAGGTTGGCTTCAAGTTGAGGAGCGTACAATCCTGTCAAAGCGCCAAATACGAGAAGGATCAGGATCGTTGTAATGAAATACCGGCTGAACCACTTTCCAAATGCCGCTGCTCCAAAAGCCATAGCCAGCATCATAAGGAGACCGGTTACTGCCGTAAAAACGATATGCATGGTATCGGTCATTGTTTTTCCTCCCGCTGCCAGCACCTCACGTTGGTGCATCGGGGGCCAGAGGCTGCAAACAAGTCCATAGGCAATCAACAGCCCTCCAGCGATACGCAAGGGATGACTTCGACGTGCTGATAGTAAAATACCGCATCCAAAGGCAATCTCAAGCACGATGAAAAGTATGCCCAGTATATTCCATAATAGTCTTGTTGGAGCACCTATTGCAGATAGCTCGCTCACGGTTTTAGAGAAAGAGTTATAGCCCGGGTAATACATCGGCACTATAGTATTCATGACAATATAGACGAGCGAAGCGAGAATACCACAAGCCAGCAGTGCTTTCCTGATTAAGGGCCGGGAAGTAACCAGCGAAAGGCCCGCAAGGCCGCCTGCGATAACTGGGAGGCCCCACATGGCATGTAACCAATGGACTTGCTACAGAATGGCAATCTCGACCCAGAACCAGATGGCCAGCCCTCCCAAAGCATGCCATAACGCCCTCGAAACGGGTGTTGCGAAGAACTGCGAAAAAGGCGGCTGTGTTCACGATTCCCAACCAAAAAGAATGATGCCGGGAATCAGGAAGTCACGGAAGGTACCATGCATAATATCTACCGGCATGTCCATGAACCTACCGTTTAGAAGTATAAGTAACGGGGCAATGCAAATTCTAATGACATAACATAACGAAGATCATTCCTATAACTGACGAACGTCATTCAGTACCCGTGCGAACTGCGCCTAAGCTTATAAACCGGCAGTGTGGGTTGGCACATGTTTTTTGTAGCTTATTGGTAGGTCGTAAGGCAGTAATAACTGGCGGTGACTCGGGTATTGGACGTGCTGTAGCAATCGCATTTGCCCGTGAAGGGGCTGATGTGCTGATATCATACCTGAATGAACATGACGATGCAAAAGAGACAGGTAAATACGTGAAGGAAGCCGGAAGAAAAGCTGTTTTGGTGGCTGGGGACATTAGCCATGAAGAACAGTGTAATGAAATAATAAACCGGGCAGTAAAAGAACTTGGGGGAATAGATATCCTCGTAAATAATGCTGCTTATCAGATGAGTCATGAATCCTTGCAGGAATTATCCGGTGAAGAATTAGATAAAACTTTCAAAACAAATGTTTATGCCATGTTCTATTTGTGTAAGGCAGCAGAACCTCACATGAAGCCGGGAAGCACAGTTATTAATACCACATCGGTAAATGCATATAAACCATCTCCTCAGTTGCTTGCGTATGCGGCCACCAAAGGAGCTATCCAGAACTTTACTGCAAGTTTAGGGCAATTATGGGCAGAGAAAGGAACACGTGTTAATTGTGTAGCTCCTGGTCCCATTTGGACACCACTTATTCCGTCCACAATGCCACCGGAAAAAGTAAAATCATTTGGTGAAAACGTTCCACTTAAAAGAGCGGGGCAGCCTGTAGAGCTTTCAGCAGTCTATGTATTACTTGCATCGCAAGATTCAAGTTATATGACTGGATCAACTGTACAGGTTACAGGTGGCACTCCAACGATTTGATGTTATGTTTTATCGACCATGACATAAGATTCGGAAAAGAGCTTTTAATAGATATGAAAGAACAAGCTATAAGACAGACAAAAAGCAAAAATAGAACAGTAAGAGAGCCTGGCGAATATGCGCTTGAAAACGCAGATGAAGGTAAGGTTAGTTTATACGCCAATCAGTTCACCGTCGAGGGCGAAGCAATTAAGAACTATCACATCGTAGCCTGGGACTACATCACTAATCAACAAATAAAAATTAGAAAAAAATATAGGCAACGCCCAATGGAATTGGATATTGTATCCATCATAAAGAAGGTTTGCCCCGATCTAATTCAACAATGTAGAAACATCGCTGGACTAATGTCGTCATTGTCGGAAAACTAAACCCTGTGAGGCGGCAGGAGGAATATGTTCTAAACATATATCAGAGATATTGTTTCCATCACATGTTTCTAACTCAAACACTCCGCTGTCCCGCCCCCCAAGTGTGAACGATACCTCATATTCATCTCCGAAGACAACTTATTAAAATGCGAGCAGTATCCCCGGCTCTTGCTCATTGCCTCTGATAAATAATGCTGCGCGTAATGAGGTGGAATACTGGGGGTGGGATTAGAATACAAGTCAACTGTCTTCCTCCTCATAAAACAATATCCCTGAGTAATGAGAGAAAACATGAGGGTGTTATCTGTTATGTTTATAACGCGTTACTCTTCCCCCTGGAGTAACTTCTTTTGTTTGCATAGCATAGGAGAAACAAGTTGTACTAATCTGAACACCAATTTAATTTCTCAGAAAACAAGATGCAGGATATGACATGAGCATTTCCCTTGCCAATTCAGTTGTTGATAAACAAGACTGCGTGTGATAGTAAAAACCGGGAGGGGCCTAATTTGGGCTGGTGTGTGTGATGGTGTAACAGGATGTGCAGGTGTTATTGGATACAACGAATTCGATGTTAGGACAGAAGTGTTTCAAGTATTGCACGAATATTTCATTCATATGCAGTTACCATCCTGAATCAGTTTATCAGTTTAAACCAATGAGTGTCTATTATTTTCATGAGTGTATACAATAATCTGTTGATAATGGATGATGCCCTCCTTGCTGACATACTATTGACTGTAGTCCGTGTTTTGTTTCAGAGTCTCAGAGTTAATAAAAATTATCTTTATACCACCAAAACCAACTGAAAAGAATGATAAAGTTTTTAATATTCGCAGGGAGTCTCTTTATAAGCTGCAGGACGACAGTAGACCTCAATCGCAAATACCACATCGATACGAAGAAGCCTGTAATTGACTATTCTATGGAAAAGACGACAAGGAAAATGAGGAAGGCAAATCCGCTAATGTTATATTTCGATCTTCTGGACTCAACTCAAAAAAAGCTTTTCCTTGATTCGCTGAAAACGAGAATAGACTCGATAGAATATAGAAGGTTGCATATTCAAATTTGATAAGACTAATGCAGGAGAACGATAATCAGGGAAACATTTCTTACGTGAGCGCAAAAACCGGGGGGATAAATGAGGCACTGATAACAAGAATAATGCAAATCACAAGGCATTATATTCTGCTCATGATGTAAACCGGGGCAGGGGGGATTAGAAGTTGATAACACCACCTATAATGAACATTAGGACAATTGAAACAACAATATAACGAGCAGATAGATTATATCAGGAAGCAACATTCAGCAGGCTAATGAAACAACGAATATTGAAATCGTATTAGCAACCAAAGCTTCAAAACCGGGAGGGGAAAACGTTATTACACGTTATTCTCTTCTATATTGCTTCAGTTACGTAAACCGGGAGGGGGAATTATCATATACAGTTGTTATAACCCGATATTCGCGGATGCAGGAATTCTTAACTGCCTTGCATTTCTGAATCATTATTGATCTTTCGGTATTCAAGATAAGAATACACAACAGGTATAATAACCATAAGGAACACTCGTCAAGACATTACAATACCAGCACCTTGCGGCGCATCACTCAAAAGGAGTATTTTAAAATGGTTTACAGAAAAATAACTTTGCGCGGTTATTTTCCCCTTAAATAACTGCAATCATTTATGCTGGGAGAAATCATCATATTCGAAGACAATGAGCAATTGAGAAATTCACTCGCAATACTACTTAATAACGGTAACAGTTATAAAGTTATTGGTGACTATGCAACAGCAGGTGAAGCAGCATCTATTATTCGCCGTTACAAACCCGATTTAGTGATTATGGATATTGATTTACCTGGTAAGAGCGGCATACAAGGCGTTGCAGAAATAAAAGAAGCAAGACCCGAAACACTTGTGGTTATGTACACCATGTTTGAAGATGATGAAAAAATATTTTCAAGTCTTTGCGCCCGGTGCCAATGGGTATATTTTGAAAACAACCGCACCGTATAAATTATTCGAAGCTATAAATGAGGTAATTGAAGGCGGTGCACCTATGTCGCCATCAATTGCCAGACGTGTTTTGCAAAGCTTTGTGACGAAATCTGCAGGGTAACAATATTTTCTTACTGATCGTGAAAAAAAGATACTCCGATTGCTTATAAAAGGCCGGAGCGTAAAAATGATTGCTGCCGAATTAAAAATTGCTTTCGATACGTCTCGAACACATTTGAGAAATATCTACCATAAACTACATGTAAACTGCGGTAAAGAAGCTATTGCCAAAGTGCTGCGTGAAAGAATTATTTAATAGAATCAGACCCTTAACACGAAAACCACACAGGCACATAATAACATAGGTTTTCATATAGAACTATGTGTATTTCCTGTCCGGCTTTTTGCACCTTCCTTAGCATTATCACGTTATTGCCCTTTGCGTTAGTGCTTGCCATAGCCTTCTCTTTCGGAGGGCATCACTCAAAAGGAGTATTGCCTTTGTTAAAAGCATATTCAATATTTGTATCGGAAAATTTTTATCAAAAGGAGACGAAAAAATCAGCCGCGCTTAAGCGTTCAGGGATGTTTTAAAACAATCTTAAAAATAGTTGCTACTCCAAAAGATTGCTTCTCGATTTGCCATCCGTCAGAGCATGTATGATCCTTCGGAAAACAAGATTGGCGAACGCATATTAAATAATAAAGCAAAGACAAATGCGGGATGTTTTTTCACAAACATAGACTGCTTTCAATTTTCAAATTCTGCAAATATTATTTCTTCATCCTAAAAAAATTTCAAACATGAAAACGAAATACTACTTGTGCTTTGCTCTCTCTTTACTTGCTGGCATATTTTTACAACGAGCAAATGCACAGGCAAATACCCGACTTTCGAATCTTGTTTTCCCGACTGAAGTAAATCAAAGCCTGATCCCCTACCTACACAATTCAAAAGATCTTGGTACAACCAACAATTCATGGAGGACAATTTATCTCGCTGGTTCATTATACCTGAACGGAAAGCGCTTTCTTAGCAGCTACGGGAGTGGTTCAACCAATGTTTTTATTGGCACTAATGCCGGAAATAAACCATTAATTGCTCGAAAAACAGGAGAATTTAACACCGCCTCTGGCTATTATGCCCTTTATTCTTACACTACCGGAGAGCGCAACACCGCTAATGGAAATTATGCACTTCGTGACAACACCACCGGAAGTCGCAACACCGCTAATGGAAATTATGCACTTGGTTACAACACCACCGGATTCGACAACACCGCTAATGGAAATTACGCACTTAGTGGCAACACCACCGGAAGTTGCAACACCGCTAATGGAAGTTATGCTCTTTTTTCCCAAAGCACCGGATATTACAACACCTCTAATGGATATCAGGCGCTTTATCGCAACACCACCGGATATAAGAACACCGCTAATGGATCTAATGCACTTTATGAAAACACCATCGGAAATTACAACACCGCTACTGGATATAGCGCAGGTTCACTTAACGACAATAACGCCGGCTGCACTTTTATAGGTGCTGATGCTGATCAGGATGTAATAACTGATTTTTTCAATTCAACGGCGCTTGGCAACACATCACGTATCACTGCCAGCAACCAGGTGCGCATTGGCAACATCCTCGTAACCTCTATTGGCGGCTATGAGCCATGGACAAACTTAAGCGATGCCCGCTTCAAGAAAAATATAAAAGAAAATGTACCGGGATTAGCATTTATTAATCAACTGCACGCTATTACTTATACAATAGATGTAACCAACTTAAGAAATTTCTTGGGTGAAGACAGGCAGGATGAAACTACAGCTGAAGGTAAAACGGTTCGTGAAAAAAATCCTGAAGCAGAGGCATTGATTCAAAAAGGAATTCAGGAGAAAGAAAAAATTATTCGCACTGGTTTTGTAGCACAAGAGGTTGAAGAGGCAGCAAAAAAGATGGGATATGATTTCAGCGGTGTAGATAAACCTGCAAATGAACACACTCCTTATGGCTTACGCTATTCCGAGTTTGTAGTACCGCTGGTGAAAGCCGTGCAGGAACTTTCACAAGAAAACAATGACCTAAAGAAAAGAATAGAAAAACTTGAAGCAATGATGAATCGCCGACAATCATCACTGAACGTTTCCTCTGCCGCACTTGAACAAAATCTTCCAAATCCCTTTACCAATTCAACAACCATTCATTACACACTACCGGAAAAGTTTTCATCTGCAAGAATCATTATTACAGATAAGTCTGGCAAGTCTCTAAAAGAACTAAATGTCTCAGGCAGCGGTAAAGGAAGTATAAATGTTAATGCGGCGATGCTTTCATCAGGCGCTTATCAATATTCATTGTATATAGATGGTAGATTGATTGACACAAAGCAAATGGAGCACATTAAATAAAAAAGATTAACGACATCCCGATAGCGTAGCGTTATCGGGATGGGGTTGTACCTAAGTAACGCAATTGTTGAATTGTTGAATGATTGAGTTTGTTGAATGGATAGCCCGGCAAAAAACAGGCAAGTACTAAACTTTATTATTCATCACAAAAAAGATTATTATGAAAACGAAACTTTTATTTATCGTTTATTGGATAATGCTTACCTGCTATGCTGTCAACAGTAATGCACAGGCTAATCAAAAGTTATCCAATCTTACTGCTCCCACTGCAGTTAACCAAAGTTTGCTGCCCGGTACAAACAATACAATTAATTTAGGCAGCGCCAGCAAGAGATGGAAAGACCTTCATTTGGGAAATGCCCTGTATTTGAAAGGAAGTCTTACCCTGCATACACCTGGTATATTTAATTTCTTTGCTGGGGGGTATGCAGGAAACATTTCTGTTACAGGTACTAATAATACAGGTATAGGTCAATATGCGCTTATCTCTTTAACTTCCGGTTATTCCAACACAGCCATCGGAGCCGGTTCGCTATATTACAATACTATGGGCTTTGAGAACACGGGCACCGGGATTAGTGCACTACGCCATAATACGAATGGAATCAGAAACGCGGCCACCGGGTCTTATTCCCTGTATTCAAATACAACCGGCCGTTTTAACACAGCCACCGGGTCTTATTCGCTGTATTCTAACACAAACGGAGGTGTCAACACAGCCGCCGGGTCTGTTTCACTTTATTACAACACAGATGGAAATTCCAACACGGCTGTCGGTGATGGTTCGATGTATAAAAATACATCTGGAAGTTACAACGCGGCCATCGGGGTAAATTCATTAGCTACTAATAGAACGGGCTTTACTAATACAGCACTATGTTGCTGGTCTTGCATTCATTAACAGTCTCAGACCAGTAACCTATACCGTTAATGTACAAGGTTTAAATGAATATTATATTAAAGGAAGAAAACAGCTTTCAGATAATGTAGTTTCAAATAACGAAGATGAAGCAGCCAATGCAGAGATGAAAAAAGCAGAAGAAGCAGCGGGCAAAATTGTGTACAATGGCTTTATTGCACAGGAAGTAGAAGAGGCTGCAAAGAAATTGAATTTTGAATTTAGTGGAGTAGATAAGCCACAGAGCAACGGTGGAATGTACGGTTTACGGTATGATAATTTTGTCGTGCCTTTAGTAAAAGCAGTGCAGGAGCTTTCGCAGCAGAATGATGAAAAAGATGAGAAGATCAATAACCTGCAAAAACAAATTGATGAATTAAAAGCAATAGTTCTTCACAGCAATCCACAAACTGAAACGAATACAAAAATTACCGGTACTTCTTTAGCACAAAACATTCCCAATCCATTTACAAATACGACAACCATTAAATATACGTTGCCATCAAAATTTAATTCTGCACAAATAATCATTACCGATAAGAACGGAAAGCAATTAAAGCAACTAAATATTTCAGGTAGTTCAAATGGTACCCTTCATGTGGATGCGTCAACACTTTCATCAGGAATCTATAATTACTCATTGATTATAGACGGAAAAATAATCAGTACAAAACAAATGATTGTAGCAAAGTAGAGTTGCTGAATGGTTGAATGGTTGTGCGGAGGGCATCCCTTTGGGAAATTGTTGAATTGTTGAAAGGATGACCCACCCCCAGTGGTTAGCTAAACTTTATTATTCACCAAAAAAAGATTATTATGAAAACGAAACTTTTATCAATCGTTTCCTGGATAACACTTACCTGTTATGCAATAAACAGTAATGCGCAGGCTAACCGTCAGCTATCCAATCTTATTTCACCCACTGCCGTAAACGTTAATTTATTACCCGGCGGTACTACCGGCACAAAAAATCTCGGGTCTGATACGAAACGATGGAAAGACGGTTATTTTAATGGCACTGTTTATGGCTATGGCGCTGGCAATGCGGTTGGCGTTCAAGGCGTCGGAAATTCGTTTGGCGTTGCTGGCCTTGGTAGTGACGATGGCGTTTATGGCAAAGGTCCAACTGGCGTTTATGGTGATGGCAATTCGTATGGCGTTTATGGCTATAGCGGTTCAGTTGGCGTTCGTGGTGGTGGCGGTACGTATGGCATTGTCGGCGCTGGCAATTCGGTTGGCGTTTATGGCTCCAGCATTGGATGGGCAGGATATTTCACTGGAAAGGTTTATTCCGGTGGTGGCTACACTACTTCCGATCAAAAGCTAAAACAAAATATTCGTGATTTTACCAGTGCCATGGATATCATCAACAAACTAAAGCCCAAACAATTTGAATTCAGGCAGGATGGTAATTACAAACTGATGAACTTACCACAGGGGAGTCATTTTGGATTGATTGCACAGGATGTGGAAAAAGTATTGCCTGATCTGGTAAATGACACAAAGTTTGAAACTGCAATGGCGCAGCCACAAGCAGCAGAAACTGCATTACCACAAATACA
>WNFZ01014976.1_pt1 | contig 11889 bp, 10 predicted proteins | sample 5400081 | NCBI WGS metagenome assembly WNFZ01 (sample SAMN13153365, study PRJNA577476) | soil metagenome | isolation source: 80 cm soil or saprolite under grassland replicate 1 | place: USA:California | collected 2016-06-15
CCCAGGTCAGCGGCATGATCTGAATAAGTGCACCCCTCAGGGGCGCCGAACCGTGAATCGGCCCGAACATGAGGGAAGTCGGCGGGTGGGATCACAGACGGTGCCAGTCGCTGATCGCGGACCACAGCTGGTGCCCGCTCGGCCCGGGGGCGCTCCCCAGGTCCCCGATGGGGCCCACGAGCTTCACCAGACGACCGGAGCTGGGGTCCACCCGAATCAGGAGCAGGCTCCCCGGGGACGACCAACGGCTGCCGGAACGCAGGACCACCAGGATGACCGATCCATCCGATGACCACTGCGGGAACTCCAGAGCCCCGTTGGTGCCGGGGACGAGGAGCCGGCGGGAGGACCCGTCGGCGGCGAGCAGCCACAGCGCCCTGGGGACCGTCTGGTTCGCCGACTCCTTCTGGTTGTAGGTGTCGGTGGCCGCGACCCACCGCCCGTCGGGCGAGCAGGCCGGCCAGAACCAGCTCCTGGTGAAGTCGTCGGTGAGGTCGTGGAAGGCCCAGTCCGGTGGCCCGGTGAGGACAATCTGCTTCCCAGTGCTCACCTGCTGTCCGGCACCGGCGGACAGGGCGATCCGAGAGCCGCAGGAGGAGAGGAAGTCACGGTAGGGGAGCACCGGGTCGAACACGTTCACCCACGGACCGCCCGAGGAGGGGACGGCGTCGAGGGGTCCGCCTTCCTTGCCGACCGGTCCCCGCCAATAGAGCACCCAGCGTCCGTCCTTCGACCACCCGGCTACCTCCGGCACCAAGGCGGCATCCGGCTGGGGAAAGACCGTCCGGGCCTGCCCGGTGGCGACGTCGAGCACCTGGAGCCCTCGCCCCGCCCGATCGACTGCAAGGCGTCGCCCGTCTGGCGAGAAGGCCAGGTGGCCAACCCTCGAGCCCCCCGGGAGCAACGCGATCGGCCCGCTCCCCGGGCCGGCGATGAGCACGCCCTCCGTCTCGCTCACTCCCGCCAGGACGTCGGCGGTCGGTGACCACTCCCAGGTCTTGACCGGGGATCCGAAGGGTTGTTGCACCGCCCCTCCCGCCGAGGGCACCACCTCGCCGTCTCGGAAGGCCAGCCACCTGCCGTCAGGGCTGAACCGTACCGGTGGCCCGGCGCCGGTGCGGACCAGGATCGTCTGTCGGCACGTCCCGAGGTCGATCACCATGAGCGAGCCGGCTTGGATCCAGGCCACTTCCCCCAGGCGGGCGGCGTGGGGAAGGCGTGCGGTTGGGCAGGCGGGCTTGGTCGGAGGGACGCTCACGATGGAGCGAGGAGGGCTGGGCAGAGCCGGTATCGGGGGCGACAGGCGCATCAGGTGAACGAAAACCACGAGGTACCCGGCGACCGAAAGCCCCGCCGCCACGAAGAGCGCGATGAGGATGAGGGGCCCTCGCGAATCTCGACGCATCGTTCCAGAGGCAGCGTGCCACGGGAGGACCAGGACAGCCACCCAATGTGCGCTGCTCCGGCTGCCAAGAATTCCTCACGCTGAAAACGCCGCCCAGTCTCCCTCTTAAGATGGACGAAGGCCGCGGTAGCTACAGCCCCCTACGGGCCTTGCCGCTGGTTCGGGAGGGGGTTCCAGCAGGAGCCGGCGGAGGAATGGTAGCGCTCTGCGTGAGAGAGACTCGGGTGTGGCCCCGAAGATAGTTGACCGGCTGGCGCAGGCGAACCTCGCAAGGTCATAGCCCGTTGTTGGGCGGGCAAACCGAGTGGCCAATGAGACATTGCACGAAGTGGTAGAGGGCATCCGCGGCTCGATGCGCTTGGCTTCGATCAACCGGCACGCTCTGCTCGACTCGGCAGTCAAGCCAAAAGTGGACGAGCGATGCACAACCAAGCCCCCAAAGTCGGACTCAGTTGCCTGGCACCGCGCGACGTCAAGGTCCGCTGTCACTCGACCGATATCGAAGACCAGCCAGGCGATCGTCGTGGCGGTGTCGTCCGGGAACCCCAGGGGGTGAGGGTTGCCAGCGGTTGTGATCAAGACCGGTCCGGAGGCTGGCCGTCGGGTCGAACTGGGCGTGGAGGTGGTCATCGGTCGCCAGGACGCCGATCTCGTATTGAAGGACCCGGAGGTGTCGCGACGCCATGCAGTGCTACGACGCTCGGGCGAATCGGTTGTCATAGAAGACCTCGATTCGACCAACGGCACCTTCGTCAAGGGTGAAAGGATTCGAAGGCCCATCACGGTGGGTCCCGGTGACCAAGTCAGGGTCGGACGGACCACGCTTGAGATTGAGCCGGACTGGCAAGCCGCGGAGACGGTCGTGTTACCAACCTTGCAACCGGATCAGATCCGATCCGCCGAGGTGCGACCGTCCGGTGATCCCGCCGCGGAGCATGAAGACGCGATCCGGACCCAGCCCTTGCCCTCTCGAATGATCGAAAGCGCTTTGCGACCGGCGCGCTCGAAGAGGAGCTGGTTCGCGGTCGGGGCCGTAGTCTTGGCCGTAGTCTTCGCCGTCCTCTTGGGAGTGATCGCTTACGCGGGACACGTTGACAGCCCGGCCGAGGATGACTTCGCCGCAAGCGCCAACGATGCGTGCGCGTCCGTGCAGCTATCGGAAGGGCGCGTGGATCTGGGCCGCAATCTAACGCGCCGCGAACTCGAGGGAGCCCGCAATCTCCGGCTCAAGGCGCTCGACGCGATTCGCGGCCTCCCGCGGCCCGAGCAAGATGCCGTGCTGGTGGGCAGGTTCCTTTCCGCCTTCGGTGAGACGAACGCTTCGATCACCCGCCTGGAGAGAGCGATTGGCTCTGACAAGCGCAACGTCGCCCGCGCCCGACGAAGCCTTCGAGGGGATGTCAGGGACGAACGTGAGCTGGCAGCGAAGGCCGGTATCACGGGATGTGGGGGTCTTGCAATTCGTTAGGGACGCGGAACAGCATGGTCTCCGTCCCATGCTTCCATTCGGTGCGGGTTCGATTCGCACCTGCGCTCATTACACTTTCCATCGGCATCTCGCTCGTCGAGCGCTCAAGCTTTCTGCTTCCCCCAAGATGTCGGCGTTACCCACAGGACCGACCGCCCTCGGCCGGGGTCGTATGCCTGCACGTCGCGTCGCGAAGGGATCGTCGTTCTCATCGGCCATGTCGGAGGGGGCAACCCGAGGCTGCCCTGAAGCGTCCTGTTATCGTGAACACGCGAAGGGAATCGGGACCGGCCGTGGCTCTCTCGCTCGACCTTGAGGCCTTTGTCACGCCGACTACAAGAGCTCGACGTCTCCCGAGTGGCGTTGCCGTGGGCTGGCGAGCGTGATTGAAGAGCGTCCAGCGTGGGGCGTCCTTGACCGCGGCACAGCGAGATGGCAACCCGGCGGCCACTCGGACGTTCTAAAGAGACGAGGGGACGCGTCACTCATCGAGGTTCGGAGCAGCGTAGTCACCTCTGGAGGTGCATAGCGACGATACGACGAATGATCCGAGAGGCGGCCAGCGCGGCCGCCATCGTGACCCTTGTCGTGGTTTCAATTTCTGCGGTCCCCGCAGCGGCTGCGGAGGGATCGGGGTACGGCGGCCGGTCTCTCCAGTCCCCGATTCGCCAGTACGTCGCCACGGAGCAACCGGTCGGGGCGACACCGGGGATCGACGTGTCGCACCATCAGGGCACGATCGACTGGGCACAGGTGGCGGCCTCGGGTCAGCGGTTCGTCATCGCGAAGGCCACCGAGGGCCTGTTCTCCGTCGACCCGACGTACGCGACCAACCGCGCCGGCGCGATGGCGGCCGGGCTCGTCTTCGGCGCCTACCACTTCGCCCGGCCGGATCTGCATCCCAACGACCCGACGGGCGAGGCCGACCATTTCGTCGACACCGCTCAGCTCGGCCCCGGGAACATCGTGCCGGTCCTCGACCTCGAGCGCTCCGGGGACCTCACGCAGGCGCAGCTCACGGCGTGGATCCTCGCGTGGCTCGGCGAGGTCACGGCCCGTACCGGCGTGCGCCCCATGGTCTACACGAGCCCGAACGGATGGGCCAATCGGACCGGGGACACCACCGCGGTGGCCGACGCAGGGTACTCCTTGCTCTGGATCGCTCACTGGTTCGTCGCGGAGCCGACGGTGCCGGCGAACGACTGGCAGGGAAACGGCTGGGCATTCTGGCAGTACAGCAACTGCGGCACGGTCCCCGGTATCTCGGGCTGCGTCGACCTCGACTGGTACGAGAGCTCGGACTTCGCGCCGGTCACGATCCCCTCACCCGACACGGCCGCCCCGGTCGCCACGGTCGCGACCCCCACCGGCGTCGAGGGGCCCATCACCGTCTCGTTCAGCGAGATCGTCCACGGCGTGACGAAGGCAAACGTCGCCGTGACGGCCCTGGGCACGACGAGCACGGTGCCCTCGACGCTTGCGTGTTGGTCGAGGAGGGGGGAGCGGGTCGATTGCTCCACCGGCATGGTGAACACGGCGATCATCACGCCGAGCGGCCCGCTGATCCCCGGCCAGTCCTACACGGCGGCCGTCAACCCGGCCGGCGTCGTGCCGCAGATCGTGGACCTGGCGGGCAACCCGGTCACGCCCGTCGAGCAGGCGTTCGCTCCGCCGACGGAGGTCGAGCAGGGCAGTCCGGCGATCGCCTATACCTGGCGACAGGTCCGGGCGCCGAGGGCGTACGGCCGCTCGTACATGGTCGAGCGCTCGGCCGGGGCGACCGCGACGTTCGCGTTCACCGGGAGCTCGGTGACCTGGTACACGGCGAGAGGCCCGACGCAGGGGAAGGCATCGGTGTCGATCGACCAGCATCTCCGGGGCACGTTCGACCAGTACGACCCCGCCTGGCACGTCCGGGTGCCACGCACGTTCCGGCACCTTGGGCCGGGCCAGCACACGATCACGATCAAGGTCCTCGGCGTGAAGGGATCCTCAGCGGGGACCGACACGCAGGTCGTCGTGGATGCGTTCGGGGCGGGTGCGAGGATCGTGTCGAACCCGGAGCTGACACTGTCCTGGGGGACGTCGAAGCTGAGGGCGGCATCCCTCGGCGGTGTCGCGACCTCGGACCTGGCTCGGTCGGAGGCTGCCTTCGCGTTCTGGGGCACCGGGGTGGACTGGGCGACCGTGCGCGGCCCCGACCAGGGACGCGCGAACATCTTCGTCGACGGGGTGTTGGCCACCACCGTGGACAACTACGCCGCAACCACCTCGGTTCAGCCGAGGTCCTTCACCGGGCTGGGCCTCGGTCAGCACGACCTCCGCATCGTGGTGCTCGGTACCTCCCGGCCGAGGTCCGAGGGCACGAAGGTCGCCATCGACACCTTCACCGTCCTCCCCTGAACACTGTTGGTTCGGCCCGCTGGTGTCGCCAGCGGCCTTGGATCTTCGCTCCCTCTCGGGCCCATCAGATCGACCGTGCCGCCGTTGATCTGTCACGTCGGCCGTGCCCACCAGGGTGGTTGCCATACCCGCGGTTCTGCCGCACCATGGCTGCCACGGGAGAAAGGAGGTGGTCCTACTTGCATAGAGAGCAGGAGACCCCCGAGGTGACTGGCTGCTGAGCCGTCCCTCGCGGGCCGGGGCCACCGCCCCCGCCCGTCATGCCGGGCGACCGGCAGAATCCAACCAGCTCACCGACCTCGCGAGCTCCGGCTGGTCTACCGGACGAACCCTCGTGAGAGGCCGACGCGCTCGCGAGCGAGCGTCATGAACGGGCCGGGTCCACATCGGACCCGGCCCGTTCCACGTTCGATGAACCGCCGGCCGATCAGGATGGCCAGTCAGGCTTCGGTTTCGGCTCGGACAGCAGATCGTCCAGCGAGGGCTTGCGCTCGCTTTCGGCCTTGGCCTGTTCCTCCTCGAGCCCGGGCTTGAGGTCGTCCGCCGCCGCGAGCATCTCCTCCAGGGACTTCCCGGCCTTTCCCTTCAGCCGGATCCGAAGAGCGGCGAGCACCGAGGCCTGATGGTCCGACAGCCCATGGTTGACCTTGATCTCGGTCAGGGCCTGCTCCGCCTGGGCCAGGAGCTTCTCGTCATCCACCGGCACAGTCTGCCACCGGCCGCGTGATTGCGGTACATGAGCCGATGGGGAGTAAAGCGGTCATGCGAGCTGTCATGCTCGACGATGACGGGTCCCCCCGCGGGTTCTTGCAACCCTTGCGGCCTCTTCCATGGAGCTCAGGGCTTACATGCTTGACGCCAGCTCGGTGCGGAGCCTCTCCGCGGTCAGGGCTTCCTTCCTGGCCCGCAGGTCCAGGTACAGCAGCACGGTCACGAGCGCGGTGAACGGCGCCGTGATGATCTGCGCGATGGCCGTGAAGATCCACCGGACAAACCAGTTGTCTCCGCCGATCGCCGTGAGGATGCCCTGCACGATCCCCGTGATGATCGCCGCGACGAGGATGACCACGAGCGCGTGCCAGAAATGGCCCCGCACGAGGTTCCAGGAGCGGCTCATGGCATCGGTCCCTCGGCGGTTCTCGACGATGAGCGCGGGAAGCGGTTGAGGCCCCATCGGTAGCTCGCCTCGACGTCGACGGGGTCGCCGATGGTCGCCTGGGCCGCGCCGCGGAGCATCGCCGCCTGCAGGATGGCCCAGATGATCACGCCGATCGCCGCCCCGATGAGGATCACCAAGATCGTCACCCCGAAGCTCCGGGAATACTCGATCGTCGCCGGCTGCCCGAGGATCTCGACCCTGTGCGCTTTCGGCTCGCCCAGGAGGCGAACGAGCACAGCGCTGATGAACGAGAGCGGCACGACGATGACGGCGACGATCACCATCAGCTTCGCCGCGTTCTCCCTGTAGATCCGGAACGCCTCCGACAGGATCTCCCCCAGGGTCCGTGGGCGGATGCCTCCCGGTCCCGGGGGGGTCCCCGGCGGTGGAGGCGGCGGCGGCGGGATCGGCCCGCCGGGGACGTCGCTCATGAAGACCTCCTCAGTCTTGGATCAACCTCTTCCATCAGCGCCCAAGCCTAGTCCACCTGATGGGGCCGGTCCCGCCGGCGATCAAGGAGGGGTTCCCTCCCTCCGATATTCCTGCAGGGAACCATGGCAGAGGACGCTTCTCCGCTGTCCGACAGCATCCGCCGCGAGGCCAGGGTGGTGGGCCTGCGCGGCTTCGCCACGCCCTCCTTGGAGGCCGTGGAGCAGCGGCGGATGCAGTTATGGATCCTCACCACCGTCCTCTTGGTGTCCGTCAGCGCCGGGATCGCGTTCCTCTCGGTGTGGCCAGGGGCCCCGCGCACGTTCGTGTCTCCGGCGGCCCTGCGGTGGGGCGTCGTGGTGCTCTCCCTCGCGTTCTGCACCTATGCCATCGAGAAGGAGCTCCACCTCCGCAAGCTCGCTCGCCTCCTGACGGACGAGCGGGTCCTCACGGTCGCGCTTTCGAGCCGCCTGCACGAGGTCTCGCTGCTCCTCGATGCGGGGAAGGCCATGAACTCCATCCTCGAGCTGGACGCGGTCCTGGAGGTGATCCTGCGAAGCGCCACCGACCTGCTGGCCGGCAAGAGTGGATCGATCATGATGGTCGAGGGGGACGAGCTCGTGGCCTCGAGCGTCATGGGCAACGAGGCCGCACGGGACCGTCGGTTACGGATCGGCAAGGGCATCGCCGGCCGGGTGGCGGAGACCCTGGAGCCACTGCTGATCAGCGGACGACCAGACCCCTCCCAATTCCCGGACCTGCCGATGCGCGATAACCCGGTCGAGAGCGCGATGTGCGTCCCGCTGGTGAACCGGGGTGAGCTGCTCGGCGTGCTGAGCGTCAATGCGGAGCCCCATCGACTGTTCACCGAATACGACCTTCGGGCCCTCAGCCTGTTCGCGGAGCAGGCGGCGGGAGCCGTCGCCAACGCCCGCCTGTTCGAGTCGCAGCGGGCCCACGTCGTCGAGCTGATGGAGCTTGACCGGATGAAGACCGAGCTCGTGGACATCGTGACCCACGAGCTCCGGACCCCCCTCACCGCGGTCCTGGCGGCCACCGAGGGTGTCCAGCGCCCCGAGCTCCGCGAGAACCATGCGGAGCTCCTGCAGATCATCGATCGCAACGCCAGGTACCTGGCCTCGATGATCGAGGATCTGGTCATCTCGAGCCGACTCGAGCGGGGCCGGACGGCCACCTCCCTCGGCCCCGTGGATGTGTCGGAGGTCGCGCGCATGGTGGCCGCCAACTTCGAGATCAGCGAACGGCCGGTGCTCGTGCAGGCGCCGCTGTCAGCTCCGATCCTTGCCAACGCCGATTCGGTGCGCCGGATCCTGGAGAACCTGGTGGACAACGCCCACAAGTACGGGCGGCCGCCCGTCCGCGTGGAGGTCGAACCCGGCCTGGGCGGCGTTACCATCTGGGTCGTCGACTCGGGACCAGGCATCGCTCCGGAGAACCGGCAGCTGATCTTCCAGCGCTTCTCCCGCCTCGGTCCGCACCGGGGCAAGCCCGGGCTGGGGCTCGGCCTTCCCATCGTCCGCGGCCTTGCCGAGTCCTTCGGCGGTTCGGTGACCGTGGAGGACGCCCCCACGGGAGGGTGCGCGTTCAAGGTGGTGCTGCCGGCCTGCCCGCCGAGCGAGGGTTCCCTCCATCGGGAGACGGCGAACGCGGGCTGAGGGTCGCGGGACATCCGTATCCTGGGGGAGATGGCCCCCGGCACGACGAGCGACCGGTTCCTCCGCGCCTGCCGGCGCCTGCCCGTTGACCGGACCCCGGTGTGGTTCATGCGCCAGGCCGGCCGGTATCTCCCCGAGTATCGCGAGCTGCGCGGGGAACGAGACGTGCTGGAAGCCGTCCGATCCCCCGATCTCGCCGTCGAACTGACGCTCCAGCCTCTCCGGCGCATGGATCTCGATGCGGCGATCCTCTTCTCCGACATCATGGTGCCACTGGCCGCGGTCGGGATCGGCGTCCGACTGGAGCCCGGGGTGGGCCCGGTCGTCGAGCGGCCCATCAGGGAGGCGCGCGACATCGAGGGGCTGCGGCCACTCGAGCCCGAGGCCGACGTCCCCCACGTCCTGGAGGCCATCAGGCTGCTACGAAAGGAGCTGACCGTCCCTCTGATCGGCTTCGCCGGGGGTCCGTTCACCCTCGCGAGCTACCTGGTGGAGGGCGGCCCGTCGCGCGACCACGCGCGAACGAAGGCCCTGATGCACGAGGACCCTCCCCTGTGGACGCGCCTGGCCGAGCGTCTCGCGGACCTCGCGCTCGTGCACCTGCGCGCCCAGATCGAGGCAGGAGTCCAGGCCGTGCAGGTGTTCGACAGCTGGGTCGGCGCGCTCGATCCCGATGACTACGAGCGGTTCGTGCTCCCCGCGGTGCAGCGTCTCTTCGCCGGCCTGACCGATCTCGAGACTCCGTCGATCCATTTCGGCGTGGGGACCGGCGAGCTGTTGGGGCTGATGGCCCGGGCCGGGGGGGATGTGATCGGGGTGGACTGGCGCGTGCCGCTCGACGCGGCGTGGGATCGGATCGGACGCGACCGATCCATCCAGGGCAACCTGGATCCGGCGGCGTGCCTGGCTTCGTGGGAGGCGTTGCGACCCAAGGCCCTCGGCGTCCTTCGCCGGGCTGCGGGAGGTAACGGCCACGTGTTCAACCTCGGCCACGGGGTGCTTCCCCACACGCCGGTCGAGAACCTCGGGCGCCTGGTCGACCTGGTGCATCGGACGACGGAGCGGGCGGCCACGTGACGGATCCCATCGGCGTCCTGGTGATGGCGTACGGGAGCGCGAGCGGCCCCGAGGATATCGAGCGGTACTACACGGACATCCGAGGTGGCCGGCCCCCTTCGTCGGAGCACCTGGCCGCCCTGAGAGAACGGTACGCTGCCATCGGCAACCGATTCCCCCTCCTCGACATCACGGGTCGGCAAGCGGCCGGGCTGGACGCGGAGCTGAACGCCGGATACAACGGCGCATTCCGTACGTACATCGGCATGAAGCACTCACCGCCGTTCATCGCCGAGGCGGTCGAGCGTATGCGAACCGACGGGATCGACCGCGCCATCGGCATCGTCATGGCACCGCACTGGTCTGGGATGTCGGTCGAGACCTACGTCGAGCGCGTCGAGCGGGCGGTCGCGGAGAGACTCGGCCCTCGCTTCACGTTCGTCCGCAGCTACCACGACCATCCGCTGTTCGTGGACCTGCTGGTGGGCCGGGTCCGCGACGCGATCGCCTCGCTGTCCGAGGACACCCGGGAGAGGGCGGCGGTGGTCTTCTCGGCACACTCGCTCCCCCTTCGCTCGACCGATGACGGGAGCGTTCGATGCAGGGACTGCGACTGCGATCCCTCCTGCCGGTATCGGGACGGGCTCCGGGAGACGGCCGAGTTGGTTGCCCGGCGCCTCGGGTTGGCCTCGTTCGCGATCGGCTGGCAGAGCGCAGGCCGCACGTCGGATCCATGGTGGGGCCCGCCGATCGAGGAGGTGATCCGGAACCTCGCCGAACGCGGCCACCCCGCCGTCGTGGTGTGCTCGGCCGGGTTCACCGCAGATCACCTGGAGATCCTCTACGACCTGGATATCGAGGCGAAGGCGGTGGCCGAGGACGCCGGGATCGAGTTCACCAGGACCGAGATGCCGAACGCGGATCCCGCGTTCATGCGGGCCCTCGCCGCGATCGTGCGGGAGCACCTCGGCGTGGTGGCCGCGGCATGAGCGGAAGGGTCGTAGTCGTTGGAGGGGGCGTGGCCGGCCTGGCCACGGCGTATCGGCTTGTCTCTGCGTCGACGGACATGGATGTCATGCTCCTGGAAGCCGGCCCCGAGCCGGGGGGTAAGGTCCGCTCGGTGCGAGTCGGGGACCTCCTGCTCGACGGGGGTCCGGATTCATTGATCGCTCGCAAGCCGTGGGCGGTCCAGCTCGCCCGGGAGCTCGGCCTGGCTCGCGAGCTCGTGGCTCCGGCGACCGGCGTCACGTTCGTGTGGACGGACCATGGGCTCCGTCGCTTCCCCGCCGGGCCGTTCGGGATCCCCATCGACCTGCGGGAGCTGTGGGGCTGGGACGGGATGTCCCGGCGGGGACGGATCGAGGCGCTGGGCGACCTGGTGAGGAAGCCTCGCAGGGAGGAAGGGGACGAACCCCTCGGTGCGCTGCTTCGTCGTCGGCTCGGCGACGAAGCAACCGATTCGCTCGTGGCGCCACTTCTCGGCGGGCTGTTCGCGGGCGACGTCGACCGCCTGAGCGCCCTCGCGACATTCCCGGAGCTGGTCCAGTGGGAGCGCCGGCGGGGCAGCCTGATCCGCGGCGCCCGGGCCGCGGCCCGAACGGCCGCTGACGCCACGCCACCGCCACCGATGTTCCTGCGCCCTCGCGGAGGGATGCGGCGACTCACCGACGCGCTGGCGGCGACTCTCGGCGACAGGGTGCGATGCGGCATGAAGGTGGAGGTGGTGGAGCCCGAGGGGCCCGGTTACGTGGTTCGTGCCGGGGAGATGGAGCTCTCGGCGGATTCGGTGGTGCTGGCCACGCCGGCAGTCGTCTCGGCCGGCCTGCTCGAGCGGCACGCGCCTGAGGCCGCGGCGGCTCTCGGAGGTATCCCGCACGTCTCCACGGGCGTCGCCCTGCTGGTCTACGCGGAGGGAACGGGCGACCGCCTACCGGACATCTCGGGGTTCGTGGTCCCGAGAGGGAATCTGGCCATGACGGCCTGCACGCTGGTCTCCAGGAAGTGGCCCGACCGGGTCTTCGGGGACCGGGCCGTGGTTCGCTGCTTCGTTGGCGGTTCGGGCGCTGAGGACATCCTGGACCAACCCGACGACGCGATTGCGGAAGGTGTGGCCCGCCAGCTGGCGGCGATCCTCCCGCTCCCGGCCGAGCCGGTGGCCTGGCGCCTGGTCCGGTGGCCCCGATCGATGCCGCAGTACGAGGTGGGACACCTGGATCGGGTGGCCGCCATCGAGCGGGCCCTTCCTCCCGGGACGTTCCTGGTGGGACCGGCGTACCGTGGGCCCGGGATCGCC
>WNFZ01005248.1_pt1 | contig 11885 bp, 10 predicted proteins | sample 5400081 | NCBI WGS metagenome assembly WNFZ01 (sample SAMN13153365, study PRJNA577476) | soil metagenome | isolation source: 80 cm soil or saprolite under grassland replicate 1 | place: USA:California | collected 2016-06-15
CGACGCAGTCCTCGGGCCAGCGCGTGGTCGTGGTGGGTGCGGGCAACTCGGCTGGCCAGGCCGTGCTCAACTTCGCGAACAACGAGGCTCACGTGACGATGCTCGTTCGCGGCGACCGGCTCGGCAAGACGATGTCGGCGTACCTGATCGAGCGGATCGAGCAGCACCCACTGATCGACGTCCATCTGGAGACGCAGCTGACCGAGCTGCACCCGAACGGCAACAAGATCGCGGCCGTGACCTTCGCCGATGCGGCCGGCAAGGCCGAGACGCGCGCGGTGGATGCCGTCTTCCTCTGCATCGGCGGTAGCCCACACACCGACTGGTGTTCGCGCGAGCACGTCCTCACCGATTCCGCCGGCTACATCCTCACTGGACAGGATCTCCTCGCACCTGGCAACCCGCCCGACTGCTGGGCGCTGGATCGCGATCCACTCCCGCTGGAGACGAGCCGCGTCGGGCTCTTCGCCGCAGGCGACGTCCGCCACGGCTCGACGAAGCGTGTGGCCGCCGCGGTTGGAGAAGGCTCGATGGTCGCCGCGCTCGTCTTCACCCGCCTCGCCGAGCTCGGTGTCACCGTCTGACCTTGTCGTAGGCCTCGAGCGCGCGCGACGGCGGACGGAAGCGCTGCTGGAGCAGCTCTCGGACGAAGAGCTCACGCGTCAGATCTCACCGCTCCAGTCACCCCTCGTCTGGGATCTCGCCCACATCGGTCACTTCGAAGAGCTCTGGCTCCTGCGACGCGTCGGCGGACGAAGGGCAGTGTCGTCCGAGTACGACGAGCTTTACGACTCGTTCGCTCATGCACGCGGCGAGCGCGGCCGGCTGCCGATCCTGCCGCCGCAGGCCGCGCGCGCCTATGTGAGGGAGGTCCGGGAAGCCGTGCTCGCCCTCCTCCCCGAGCTGTCGCTCGACGACGGCGATCCGCTGCTCGAGCGGGGGTTCGTGGTGGGGATGGTCGTCCAGCACGAGCTCCAGCACGCCGAGACGATGGTGCAGGCGCTGGCGCTTGCGGGCTTGCCTGGTCCCGCACCGCAGGGGCCGCCAGAGGTCAGCGCGAGCGGCGAGGTCACTGTGCCCGGTGGCCCGTTCAGCCTCGGCTCCGACCACCAGTGGGCCTACGACAACGAGCGGCCCGTCCACCTCGTCGAGCTCCCACCCTTTCGGATCGACCGCGGACTCGTGACGAATGTGGAGTACTCGGCATTTGTAGACGCCGGCGGCTACCGCGACCGCGACGTTTGGAGCGACGAGGGCTGGGCGTGGCGCGAGGCGGAGGGGGCGCGTGCGCCGCTCCACTGGGAGCTCGACGGCCGCCGTCGAATGCGCCGCTTCGGCGTTGTCGAGGCGCTGGCGCCGCGCGAGCCCGTCCAGCATGTCTCGTTTCACGAGGCTGAGGCGTACGCTCAGTGGGCCGGGAAGCGCCTGCCGACCGAGGCCGAGTGGGAGAAGGCAGTGAAGACAGTCGCCGGGGAGCTCGAGCACGTGCGGGGAGCCGTCTGGCAGTGGACGGCGTCGTTCTTCGATGGCTATCCCGGCTTCCGCGCCTTTCCCTATGCGGAATACTCGGAGCTCTTCTTCGGCGACAAATACAGGGTGCTTCGCGGCGGCTCGTGGTTCACCGATCCGCTGGTCGCTCGACCCACCTTCCGCAATTGGGATCTTCCGCAGCGGCGGCAGATCTTTTCCGGCCTTCGCTGCGCGCGAGATGCCTAGAGCGTCGACAGAGCGCGGTATCCGTGTAGACGTTCTACTCGACGAGGACGACGGTCGCCCGGTCCTGTACGAGGCGACGTTCCGGAGCTTGCACGCCGAGGTGAAGGAGCTGCCTGCGGTCTGGCTCTACGACGAGCGGGGCTCGCGGCTGTACGAGGAGATCACTCGGCTGCCGGAGTACTACCTCCCGCGGCGCGAGGGCGAGATCCTGAGGGCCCGGTCGGGCGAGATCGCGAGGCTCACGCAGGCGTGCACGCTTGTCGAGCTCGGCGCCGGGACAGCGCAGAACACGCGTCTCCTCCTGGCCGCGCTCGACACCGCCGGCACGCTCGAGCGCTTCGTTCCGCTCGACCTGAGCGAGCATCCCCTGCGAGCGAGCGCGCAGGCGATCGCGACCGCCTACCCACGAGTCTTCGTCCATGCGATCGTCGGTGACTTCGAGCGCCATCTCGGCGAGCTCCCCGGGCGTGGCCGCCGTCTGATCGCCTTCCTGGGAAGCACGATCGGCAACCTGTACCCCGAGCAGCGGGGAAGGTTCCTCACAACACTGGCTACTGCGCTTGCGCGAGACGACGCGTTCCTGCTCGGGATCGACCTCGTCAAGGACGTCGCCCGATTGGAGGCGGCCTACAACGACAGCCGGGGCGTGACCGAGGTGTTCGTCCGCAACGCTCTCTCCGCGGTCAACGGTGAGCTGGGCGCGACGTTCGACCAGCGGCGCTTCGTGTACGAGGCTCGCTGGGATCCGGGACACGAGTGGATGGACATCGGCCTCCGCGCGCGGCAGGCGCACACCGTCTCGATCCAGGGTCTCGGGCTCGACGTGGCGTTCGACGAGGGCGAGCCGCTCCGAGTTGAGATCAGCTCGAAGTTCCGCCGCGAGGAGTTCGAGCTCGAGGCCGGCCGGGCCGGGCTCCGAGTCGAGTCCTGGTGGACCGACCGTGCGGGCGATTTCGCGGTTGCCCTCGTGCTCCCTGACGCGTCCGCTGGGAGCTAAGGTCACACCAAAGCGAGAGGAGACGGCATGTCTGCAGGCAACTCCATCTGCAGCCACCTCGACCGGGTCGAGGTGACGGCGCTACCGGAGAAGATCGACGGCTGTGAGGAGTGCTTGAAGATCGGAAGCGGCTGGGTGCATCTACGCATGTGCATGACGTGCGGCAAGATCGGCTGCTGTGATTCATCGCCGAACACGCACGCAACGGCACACGAACGCGAGAGCGGCCATCCGATCATTCGCTCCGCCGAGCCCGGCGAGGACTGGAGCTGGTGCTACCTCGACGAGGTGGCGTTCGACGTTCCCGCCCCAGTAGGCCCGGCTCAGTCCGCCAGCTAGGCGTCGGTCCGCGTTCGACTCGACCTGGAGCCGCACGTGGGTCGGCGTGGGAATGAGTAGCAGCGGCAATCCGGACGGTCGGCCGTCGACGCCGGTCTTGGGACGAACGGCCTGGGCACGGAGCTTGGAGACGCCGCTGCGGGAGTTCCTGCGCACCGAGACTGGTGGCGCGGCGGTCTTGCTCGCGACGGCGGTCGCGGCACTCGTGTGGGTGAACGCCGACGCGTCGTCGTACGAGTCGCTTTGGGGGACGACGCTGTCGATCGACCTGGGCGACGCAGGGGTCGCGTTGGATCTACGCCATTGGGTGAACAGCGGGCTGATGACCTTCTTCTTTTTCGTCGTCGGCCTCGAGGCGCGCCGGGAGTTCGACTTGGGCGAGCTGCGGGAGCGGAGGCGGTTCGCGTTGCCGCTGCTGGCGGCGATCGGCGGCATGGCGGTGGCGGTCGCGATCTACCTCGCCTTCAACGCCGGCCGCTCGTCCGCGCACGGCTGGGGGATCGCGATGTCGACGGACACGGCCTTCGCGCTCGGTCTGCTCGCGCTCGTCGGGCCCCGCTTCCCCGCCCGTCTGCGGGCGTTCCTGCTCACGGTTGTCGTCGTCGACGACATCGTCGCGCTTGTTGTCATTGCGACCGTCTACACGGAGACGCTTCGGGTTGCGCCACTCCTTGCGGCCGTGGCCTTCTTCGCAGCCGTCCTCGTCCTCCGCATCCTCCCCGTGCGCGTCGTCGGTCTCGCCTACTTCGTACTTGGGGTCGGCGTCTGGGTGGGGCTGCTCAAGTCGGGCGTGGAGCCGGTCGTCGTCGGCTTGGTGATGGGTCTCCTGGTGTACGCCTACCCGGCTTCGCGGTCCAATCTCGAACGCGCGACAGAGCGGTTCCGCGAGTTCCGCGAGCAACCCACGGCGGACTTGGCCCGCGCGGCCGGCGTGGAGCTCAGGTCGGCGACCTCACCCAACGAACGGTTGCAGCAGCTGTTTCACCCTTGGACGAGCTATGTCGTCGTGCCGTTGTTCGCGTTCGCGAACGCGGGGATCGCGCTAGACCGCGCCTTCCTGGCGCGGGCGTTCCGCTCGCCGATCACGCTCGGGATCCTGCTCGGCTACGTCGTCGGCAAGCCGGTCGGCATTCTCGGCTGCTCGTGGCTGGTGACGCGGCTGAGCCGTGGACGGCTGCGACCGCCCGTGGGCTGGGCGGCGGTCGCCGGCGGCGGCACGATCGCCGGAATCGGCTTCACCGTCTCGCTGCTGGTCGCGACCCTCGCCTTCGACGGGCGCCAGCTCGAGGAGGCGAAGCTCGGGATCCTCAGCGCCGCCCTCGGCGCGGCGCTCATCACCTGGCTGCTGTTCCGCGCCACGGCGGTGCTGCCGCGACGGCTGCGCATCTGGGCCCTCCTCGGCACCGCGGAGCCGCTCGTCGACCTCTACCTCGATGTCGATCCGGAGCGGGATCACGTTCGCGGGCCGCTCGAGGCGCCGGTGACGGTTGTCGAGTACGGCGATTTCGAGTGCCCCTACTGCGGGCAGGCGGAACCGGCCGTCCGCGAGCTTCTCCGCGATTTCGGCGATGTCCGGTACGTCTGGCGGCACCTGCCGCTGAGCGACGTCCACCCTCGCGCCCAGCTGGCCGCGGAGGCCGCCGAGGCCGCGGCCGACCAGGGAGCCTTCTGGGAGCTGCACGATCTCCTGCTCGGCAATCAGGATGCCCTCGGCCCGAGCGACCTGATCGCCTACGCCGAGCAGCTGGGCCTGGACGTCGAACGCTTCACCAACGACCTGCGCGGGCACTCCGGCGCCGCCCGGGTGGCCGGGGATGTCGACAGCGCCGACCTGAGCGGCGTCTCCGGGACACCCACCTTCTTCATCAACGGCCGTCGCCACTACGGCGCCTACGACATCGCCACCCTGTCGGCCGCGGTGCGCGCAGCCGGTGCGCAGGCCGTGCTGGCGAAGGCATGAGCGGCTGAGCCGCAACGGGCCGAGGAGCTCCGGCGGTCTCCGGGATGGTGTCGGTCGAAGGAGGGCGTAGGGTTGCCTCAATCGACAGAGGAGGCTGGAATGGCGCTCGCACGTGTTGTGACCTTCGAAGGGGTCAGCAAGGACCGGATGGAGGAGATGGACCGCGAGATGCGCGAGGGGCAGCCGCCGGAGGGATTCCCGGCCACGGAGGTTGTCGCGCTCCACGACCCCGAGGCCGAGAAGTCGCTTGTGATCCTCTTCTTCGAGACGGAGGATGACTACCGGCGTGGCGACGAGGTGCTGAACGCGATGCCGGCCGGCGACACCCCGGGGCGGCGCACGTCGGTGACCAAGTACGACGTCGCTACTCGCATGACGGTCTAAGAGGCGCTCGAACCTCTTCGGGATTCGAATCCCTACGCGCAGTGCCTCAGCGAACGCGCGCGATCAGCCAGACCATCGAGCGACGCCTCCAAATGAGCCTACTGACGAAGATCACCGAGCACGTCTACTGGATGCCGCCCGCCCCGCCGGACCGTCCGTCGGTGTGCGGGGTAGTCGGCGATCGGCGCACGCTCATGCTGGACGCTGGATCGTCGAAGGCTCATACACGGGCGTTCATGGATGCACTCTGGGCGGAGAGCGCAGCGCGCCCGAGCGCGGTGGTCTACACGCATTCCGACTGGGATCACGTCTTCGGCGGAGCCGAGCTCGGCGGGCAGGTGATCGCCCATGCACTGACCGCTGAGCGGCTGATCGAGCTGGCGGCCCGGGACTGGAGCGACGAAGGGCTCGACCAGCGCGTCGCCGGCCGGCGATGCTTCTCCGCAACACGCTGCAAACGTCAAGGAAGAACTGCCCGCGCCCCGGACGGTCGAGGTTGCTCCAGCCGACATCGTCTTCCAGGACGGGCTCGACATGGAGCTCGGCGGGGTGACTGTCCGCGTCCGACATGTCGGCGGCAACCACAGCGCCGAGTCGAGCGTGATGTACGTCGAGCCCGACCGCGTGCTCTTTCTCGGCGACTGCATGTACGACTCACCGGCAGGCGTCCTGACGGCCGAGATGGCGTTCCCGCTGCACGAAGCGATTCTCGGCTTCGACGCCGAGCTCTATGTCGAAGGGCACGGTGCGTCGGTCCTCTCGCGTCCGGACATCGAGGGCCTGATCGAGAAGATGCGACTGGCGGAGAAGGCGGTCCGAGAGGGATCAGCGATCGCAGAGCCCGACGAGGATATGGAGTACTTCGTGCAAGCCTTCAGGCAGGGCGCGCGCCGCGTCGGCTCCGCTTAGGGCGGTGGGCGGCTCCGCCGGTCTCTCCCGCGACTGATCCGTAGACCAAGGGTGGCCCTCTGAGCCGCGTCTACCTCGCCGGGTCGCTGCGGGCGGAGGCCTGACTCCCCGCCGGGCCTGCGAGTGGTTAGAAAAGCGCTGCTCCGGGGAGGTTTGCAGCGAGCCACAACCTACCTGCGAAGGGAAGTGAGGCTAATGCGGCGTCTGATTCTCTGTTTTGTTGCCGTCTGCGCGGTCGCCGCGCCCACAGCGAGCGTCGCGCCGGCGAAGAGCGGCCGAGGCACGCTGTGCGTCCTGCACGCGAAGCTGGCCGCCAAGAACGAGACGACCGGCTCGACGTCGACCGCCAAAGGCCACACGCAGATCAAGGTCCGAAACGACGGGACGATTGAGTTCAAGACCCAGATCAACAACAGGAATCACGAGACGTTTGTCGCGGGTCATATCCACCAGGCACCTGCCGGCATCGCCGGCGGCATCGTCGTGCCACTGTTTGTTGCGCCGGCCCCGCCGACGAACGCGCGCCACATCAAGCAGAGCGGCGTGGCGACACCCAACGCCGGTACGACGGGTGCCGCTCTCTGCCAAAACCCGAGCGCCTACTACGTCAACTACCACACGACGGCGTTTCCGGGCGGCGCGATCCGCGGCCAGCTGCACTAGCGCGGAGGCACGCGAGGGGCCGGGCCGGTGCGCTGCCGGCCCCTCTGCGCCCTTAGGCGCTCGCTTCCGTGATCGCCCGCGGCGTGGCGGCCGCGGCCGGTTCGGCTGCGGCGCGCTCACGCCGGATGTCGAGCGCGAGGACGATCAGGTTGGCGCCGGCGGTCGCGGCAACGATCGCGAGCAGCGGTGCGAACAGCCCGAAGGCTGCGGACGTCACGTTGAGCCCGAGCCATGCTCCGATGACCGCGCTTACCATTGTTGCGGCGAAGCGCGCGGTCGACGTCCTTCCCGAGTCGCTGCGGGCTGCCCAGTAGATCCCGACGCCTGTCGGAACGGCGACTGACACGAGGACGAGGACCTCGTCGGTGATGGGCACAGTCGGCAGCGCCGTGAGCGCGATCAGCGCGCCCAAGAACCAGCCACCGAGCCCGAGCAAGAGTGCGTAGAGGGAGCGCAAGGTGCCGCTGGCCTTCCGTCCGAACGCACCGCGCCGACGCACGCGGAGCGGCATCCACAGCAGCGAAAGCACGGTCAGCGCCGCCAACCCGAGCCACACGCCGACGACGATCTTCGCGATCGCGCCGTGGCCCATCGTGGGCGTGAAGTCGACCGAGTTCCGCGTGTAGAGGGACGTGTCGACCCGGCCGGTGTCGAAGAAGGTGTTGATCAAACGCTTGCTCGCCGCGGGCTGGTAGACCCAGAAGTCATCGGTGTGCCCGAGGTCGCTCAGCACCACTTCGTGGCCGTTCGGAAGATGCGGCAATAGCTCGCGTGTCGCATTCTGCGGCGGGGTCGCGAAGTCGAGGTTGCCGCCGATCAGGAGTGTCTCGACGTGGGAGTCCTGGACACGGGTGTACTCGTTCTCGTCCGGGCTCGCGGGCCACGAGTCGAGGAGCCGGCCGCCGGCCCAAATGAGGTTCGTGCCCGGGCTGCCGATGACCGACCCGCGGTCGGCGTGGGTCGCGAAGAAGCGGATGCCGTAGGCGGCGTCGCTCCGGGCGACCGCGGCGACATCACCCCATACCTGTATGCGCGGAAAGAGCAGCTGGCTCATCAGCGACAGGAACCACGCGCCGCTTCCGTCGCCTTTGTCGGCGGCGAGAAGCGTGTCGATCGTCCATGGCGCGTTGAGCGGCCCGGCGCCGTCCGTGGTCGCGTTCATGAGGCCGAAGAAGGCACCTACCTTGACGTTGCCTTCCTTGATCGGCAGGAACCACCAGCGGCTCGGAATGTGCTCGTACGCAGAGTGGAGCGAGGCCGCGAGGTCCGGCGTACGGCTGCGGCAGGACGCGTCCTTCGCGCAGAGCGCGGCGTAGCGGTCAATCTGTTCGCCCGTCGTCTCGGCGTCCCAGAGGAAGTCACCGGGCGGATTGACGCCGATCATCACCGAGCGGTGGATCCGCTTCGGGTAGCGCCAGCTGTAGATCATGGCCGTGCGCGTCCCGGCGCTCTCGCTGACGAGGTCGATGCGCTCGTAGCCCAGCGCGCGGCGGGCGTCGTCGAGGTCGTCGACGCGTTGGGGAAGGGTGTAGCCGGCGAGGTCGACGCCGTCCTCCTGGAGGCGATGTGCACAGGCCTTGAATGCCGCTGCGTCGGCCCGGAATGACTTCTCGCTCAGGAGGTCGCGCGCCTGCGAGCGCGCCGATGTCACCTCGGGGCAGTCGAGCTTCGACGAGCCGTCGACGCCGCGGTAACCGACGAGCACGACGTCATGCTTGTCTGCGAACCGACTCGCGAATTCGAACTTCATGTTCGTCAGACCAGGACCACCCTGCAGTCGGAAAATCGGGGCGCCGGGATTCGCGGAGCGCGCATGGATCCGTGTCACCGGGAGCGCGATCAGGCGCGAGTGCGCCTTGTGCCGGTTCTCGTGCACGACGAGCGTGCCGCAATCGGCGCGGTAGCTGCCTTTTTCAGTCGCGTAGTTGCACGAGTGGAGCGTCAGCTGTCCCGCCTGTGCGCCGGAGGGCACGGAGAGCGAGTCGTTGCCGGCGAAATGGAGATAGGCGAGGCCAAGTGCAGTGAGGGAGATCAGCGCGAGGGCGACGATCCGCGCTGGGCCGAACGCTTTGGTTCTCGGGGCTTCCATCGCTTGTCCTTTCGTCGAGTCGATAGCTCGACGCTACGAGCGAAGCAGCCGACCGTCATCGTCCCGAAGGCGCGTTCGGACTCGTCCGAACCGCTGATTCGGTGTCCTACTTCGGTAGGACGCGTGCCTTCACGGGCCAGGCGGCGGCGCATCCGCCTCGAATGTGCCCGTCTGGTAGGCAAGCACGACCGCTTGAACGCGGTCTCGGAGGTTCAGCTTCTGCAGGATGTGCGTGACGTGTGTTTTCACCGTGGTCTCGCCGATGTAGAGCTCTTGCCCGATCTCCGCGTTCGAAAGGCCGCGCGCGATCAGGCGAAACACCTCTCGTTCGCGCTCACTGAGATCGTCGAGCTCCTTCGGGGGCGTAGCACGCCGGGTGCGGCCGAACTCTTTGATCACGCGTCTCGTGATGGTCGGTGAGAGAAGCGCGTCTCCGGCGGCGACCGTGCGGATGGCGGCGATTAGCTGTTCGGGGGGGTCGTCTTTGAGGACGAAGCCGCTTGCGCCGGCTCTGAGCGCTTCGTAGACGTATTCGTCCAGATCGAACGTTGTGAGGACGAGGATCCGAGCCGCCTTGTCGACCGCGAGGATGCGCCGAGTCGCCTCGAGCCCGTCGAGCTCAGGCATGCGGATGTCCATGAGTACGACCGTGGGATCAAAGCGGGCAGCCTTGTCGACTGCCTCGAGCCCGTTGCTCGCTTCGGCGACCACCTCGATGTCCTGTTCGTCGGCGAGCAGCATGCGGAAGCCGGCTCGGACCATGGATTGGTCGTCGACGATGAGCACGCGGATCGTCACGGTCGGTCGCCGCTGAGCGGGAGGCGTGTGCTGAGGACGAAACCGCCTCCGTTTGCCATTCCCGCCGTCATCTCGCCGCCGAAGATCTTGACGCGTTCGCGGATGCCGACGAGCCCGTGACCAAGCCCGTCGCTCGCCGACGTGCCCCCACCGTTGTCGCGCACCTCAAGGTGTAGCTCGTCGGGCCGGTAGCGGACGGTCACATCGGCCTTGCTCGCGCGCGCGTGCTTGAGCACGTTGGTCAGGCCTTCCTGCACGATTCGATAGGCAGAGAGATCGATCCCCGGCGGGAGCGGGAAAGGCTCGCCGTCGACGTGCAGCTGGACAGGCAGGCCGGCGCGGCCGACGTCTTCCAGCAACGAGGCAAGGCCGTCGAGGCCCGGCTGGGGTGCAAGCTCGACGCCATCGCCGTCGCGGCGCATCGCTCCCAGGAGGCGGCGCATTTCGGCGAGCGCTGTGCGGCCGGCCTGCTCGACACGCCTAAGGCCATCCCTGTCCTCCTCGAGCGCTTGGGGGAGCTTGTGGCGGACGGCTCCGACCTGAAGCACCATCACGCTGACGGCGTGGGCGACGATGTCGTGGAGCTCGCGCGCGATGCGAGCGCGCTCCTCGGCGACGGCGATGCGAGCCGCTGCCTCGCGCTCCCGCTCTGCGTAGGTCGCGCGCTCTTCTGCCGCCTCGGCCTGCACGGCCCGCTCGCGCAGGGCGAAGCCGGCCAGCCAACCGATCGCGAACAGGATCGGCGTGAAGATGAAGTCGCCCGGCGAATGGTTGGGGTCGTTGTAGATGATGATCGCCGCCCCCCCGAGCACGATCAGAAGGCCGATGCGTGCCTGAACGTGGTCGCGAAGGTTGCCGAGCAGGAAGGCGGCGGCCAGGCCGGCCACGGACGCGCTGACCGAGAACACGATCAGCCGCCCGTCGACGAACGAGACGGCTGCGGCCACCAGCCAGACCGATGTGGGAGCGGCGAACGAGAAGCGGCGACGGCAGAGCAGCGGCAGAACAACGAGCGCGATTGCCGGCACGACAACCCAGTGCGTCGTGCGGGGCTCTCGCACGGCGTCGTTTCTCAGGGCGACGTCGAGCACGCCGCCGATCGCTGTGACCGCGATCAGTGCGTCGAAGCCGTACCTGCGCGCGAGGGAGCCGATGCGGTTCACATGTTGAACGTACTGGAGGCGCTCGCGCGCCGCCTCCTACCAGGGTAGGAGCCGGAATCATCGGCTGGTCCGAGCTCGAATCCGACCCGGCGCCGACGACCTCCAGCCGACGCGCTCGTAGCGTCCGAGAGGTCATCGAAGCAAGGAGGAACGAGCATGTCTCGCGCAATACAACACTCCAATCTCGCGGCCCGCATGGGTCGCTGGAGCGCCGGTCACTGGAAGACCGCGACCTTCGGTTGGCTCTTGCTCGTGGTCGTCGCCTTTGCCGTTGGTGGCCAGGTCGGCACGAAGAGCGTCGACCCGAACACGGCCGGGCCTGGCGAGTCGGGCCGCATGGACCGGATCCTGGATGCCGGGTTCAAGCAGCCGGCAGATGAGAGCGTCCTGATCCAGAGCCGCTCCGCTCAGGCGGGCGAGCCCGCGTTCGACGCCGCGGTCGAGAACGTCGTCGCGCGCGTTTCTAAGCTGGCGGCGGTTCAGAACGTCCGCTCGCCGCTCGATCCCAGCCATGCAAGTCAGATCGCAAACAACGGGCATGCCGCCCTCGTCGAGTTCGAGATCCGAGGCGACAAGGACAAGGCGGGCGACAAGATCGACCCGGTCCTCGATAGCGTCGCCGACGTACAACGCGCCCGTCCGGGCTTCTTCATTGGAGAGTTCGGCTATGCGAGTTCGAGGAAGGCCATCGACACCGCCTTCGCGGACGACCTCAAGACCGCGGGCGTGTTCTCCATCCCGCTCACCCTGATCATCCTTGTGGTCGCGTTCGGCGCGCTCGTGGCCGCGGGCATCCCGCTGCTGCTTGGGCTCACGGCCGTCTTCGCGACGTTCGGGCTGGTCGCGCTGCCCAGTCACCTGCTCCCG
>WNFZ01007034.1_pt1 | contig 11883 bp, 12 predicted proteins | sample 5400081 | NCBI WGS metagenome assembly WNFZ01 (sample SAMN13153365, study PRJNA577476) | soil metagenome | isolation source: 80 cm soil or saprolite under grassland replicate 1 | place: USA:California | collected 2016-06-15
GCCGCGTGAAGATTTCTGCTTATTGCGAGAAAACAAAACGGAATGTTGATGAGCCGCATATCGGTTGTGGGGAATGTCATGTTCTACCGTTCAAAGTTGAAATCAAATCCTGATTATTCATAGCGGGTTTTGCCCACAAGAGTCCATATGCCCCTAACATTGCTGATTGACCTTGATGACACTTTGCTGGATACCAACCTGGATGCGTTCATGCCTGCCTATTTTCAGGCGCTTTCACAGCACATGTCAAACCATGCCGCACCGAATACCATGTTGCGTGCATTGATCGCCGGCATGAATCTGATGAATGAAAGCGAAGATCCAACTCGTACATTACAGGAAATCTTTGACTCTGATTTTTATCCAAAGCTGGGTGCCTCCAAAGATGAGATGGTCGAGCTGATCGAAGACTTTTATGATCATATTTTTCCGACACTTGCCCAGCATACGCGGCCGCGATCTGAGGCTGTTTCTTTCATCGAATGGGCATCTACTTGTGGATATCGGATTGCAATCGCGACCGATCCGAGCGGGATCTGATTCCCGCGCATCGGCTTGGGTTGAAGACATTTCTTGTGGATGGGGAATCCGCTTCCAGCCCAGGACCCTTCGACGCGGCTCAGGGCAAGTTTGAGGCAGGGCGCGGCAAATTGGCAGATCTGCGCCCATGGCTTGAATCCATTAATTTATCCACGCTTGAGCCATCATTTAAATCCCGCGACGCGATTCTGGCAATTATGGCCTCCACTCCGGCTGTTTTGCGGAGCTTGTTGTCAACTTTGACCGAGAAAGATTGGCGCAAGGAACCAACTCGTGACGACTGGGCAATGAATGAGATCGTTTGCCACCTGCGTGATACGGAAATTGAAGTCCATCAAATGCAATTGAGTTTGATGATCGAAAAAGAAGGTGCTTTTATCCCGCGACCCGATAGCGGTGTGTGGGCAAACGAACGCGAATACTTGAATATCGATGGCAGAACTGCGTTGACTGAATTTGCCTCTGCACGGATAGAAAGTCTCAAAATACTAAAAGGCTTGGATGAGAAAATCTGGACTCGCAATGCGCGTCACGCGATCTTTGGCCCTACAAATTTTCTTGAAGTGACGAGTTTTTTCGCCGATCATGACCGCTTGCATGTGCAACAAGCTTGGAAAACGTTAAAAAGCGTATAGACATATATCGCGTCTAATTCTCTTGGGCCGTGTTATAACAACCTAGAACATGGAGGGCAGTTATACACTGCCCTTTATCTTATAAGGAGATTTCGTTTATGAGCAGACGAGTGGTCGTCACAGGGATGGGATGTATCAGCCCTGTGGGCAACAATGTGAAAGAAACCTGGGAGTCCATCCTGGCCGGCAAGTCCGGTGCAGGCATGATTACTCACTTTGACGCAAGCAGGCACAAGACCCGCTTTGCTGCAGAGGTTAAAGGGTTTGACCCTGTCGTTTTGTTTGGTCAGCGTGAAGCACGCAAAATGGATCGCTTCACTCAATTTGCGACGGCTGTTGCAATGCAGGCGCTTGAACAATCTGGGTTAAAAATCGATGAATCGAATCGTGACCGTGTGGGGGTAATGATCGGTACAGGGATCGGAGGAATCGGTTCTTTGCTGGAGCAGGTCGAGGTCATGCGTGAACGCGGTCCTGACCGTGTGAGTCCATTCCTGGTCCCGATGATGATTTCTGATAGTGCAGCGGGCATGCTTGCGATACGCTTTGGGGCGCGCGGTCCAAACATGGCACTTGCTACTGCCTGCGCTTCCGGAAATAATGCCATTGGCGAAGCGTTGGAAATCATTCGAAGGGGTGCAGCAGACGCGATGATGGCCGGTGGCTCAGAAGCTGCACTGGTGCCTGTTGCCATGGCGGGGATGAACGTAATGACCGCGCTTTCCACTCGCAATGATGATCCACAAACGGCTTCACGGCCATTTGATAAGGATCGTGACGGCTTTTTGATGGGGGAAGGCGCCGGTATGTTGATTTTGGAATCACTTGAACATGCACAGGCACGCGGGGCAAATATTTTATGTGAACTCAGCGGTTATGGCGCAACCGATGATGCTCATCATATATCCGCTCCAGCGGAAAATGGCGCGGGCGCGGCCATCGCCATGAAGCTGGCTTTGGAGAATGCAAATCTGGATTTGGGGGATGTAGGCTATATCAACGCGCATGGCACTTCAACACCTCTCAACGACAAAAGCGAAACAGCTGCGATCAAAACTGTTTTCGGGGAGCAGGCTTATAACATTCCCATTTCCTCGACCAAATCCATGACCGGTCATTTGCTTGGCGCATCGGGAGCGTTGGAGGCGGTGTTCTGTATTTGGGCAATCCGTGAGGAAATATTACCTGCGACGATCAATTATCACACGCCTGATCCAGAATGCGATCTGGATTATGTTCCCAATCAGCCGCGCAAGGCTTCACCCAAACACGTCATGTCCAATTCGTTTGGGTTTGGCGGTCACAACGCGACGTTGATTTTTAGTCGATTTGAGGGATAAGTATTAACTCAACGCGGCGCTCAACAGCCCGCACCGATGATTAAATAGAGGAGCAAGTTATGCAATATGCACACATTACGGGCTGGGGCATGTCTGTGCCTGAGTCGATTTTGACGAACGATGACATTTCCAAAATGGTTGATACGAACGATACCTGGATTCGGGAACGCACAGGCATTCAAGAGCGGCGCATTGCACGCGAGGATCAATTCGCATCCACGCTCGCTGTGGAGGCCGCGATAAAGGCTCTTAGGGTTGCCAATCTTCGTCCAACTGACTTGGATCTGATCATTTGCTCCACTTCCTCGCCTGAGTATATTTTTCCAGCAACAGCCTGTTTGATACAAGATCAACTTGGTGCAACCAAGGCTGGCGCATTCGATTTGCTGGCAGCTTGTTCCGGTTTTATCTATGCCTTGAATATGGGTGCACAGGCCATCCGCAGCGGCTCAATTAAAAACGCATTGATTATTGGCTCTGAAACCCTTTCGCGATTTGTGAACTGGAAAGATCGCAGTACATGCATTTTATTTGGAGATGGCGCGGGTGCATTTGTATTGCAGGCCAGCGATCAGCCTGGGGGCGTGCTTTCAGCGGTAATGCATTCAGATGGTTCAGGTAGCGATTTGCTGACAATTGCTGGAGGAGGCAGTCACTATCCTAGCAACGAAGCAAGCATTTTAGATGGAAAACATTACATTCAAATGGATGGCAATGAAGTCTTCCGCTTTGCCACGCGGGTGATGGCCTCGGCAACTGAGGAAGTTCTTGCCTGCGCCGGATTAACGAAAGATCAGGTGCAGTGGATCATCCCTCATCAAGCCAATATCCGCATTATTAAGGCAGCTGCGCGCGGACTGAATCTGCCCATGGAGCGGTTCATCGTCAATGTAGAAAAATACGGCAATACATCCACTGCATCGATTCCTATGGCAATGGTGGAAGCGCTTGAGAAGGGACAAATCCAGCCCGGCGAAAAAATTGTGATGGTTGGGTTTGGAGCGGGATTGACTTGGGGCGCTCTCGCTGCAGAATGGACAGGTCCCCTCCCAAGTAAAGGACATGTGCGTCCAGAGCAATACCGTGCCTTTGCAAGGCTGCGTTCCCTGGTACGTCGTAGCCTTCGATTTATCGAAGGTTTGCTCTATCGCAAAGAACTATAATGCACAGTTAATCTTGATTGTGGTACGATAGAGAGCACACTGGAAAAGGAGTATTAATATGCGTTTACCTGGCGGCATGGAATGGGTCATTGTCTTGCTTATTGTCCTGCTTTTGTTTGGCCCCGGGCGAATTGGGAAAATCGCTGGTGAACTTGGCAAGAGCATAAAAGCTTTTCGTGATGGTTTGAACGGGGATCAACAGGAAGATCAGAAAACGGACTCGAACAGCAACATTGAACCAAAATAAATCAAAAGGCTCTCGTTTAGAGAGCCTTTTGATTTATTTCTTTATAAAAGATTCTGTAGCTCAGAGGTTGATGTAACAGGCATTTTGCAGACAAAGCCTTCGCAAACATAAATCGTTGGCTTGCCATCTTTTAATGGACGATCCATTAATAATCCTGGTGCCCTGTCTGAGGGAGGATAGGATGAAGCTGCGACGATTGCATTTGGTCTATATGTAGCTTGAATGGTTTGTAATAACTTCCGGACCTCCCTAGGATCAGATTCATACACTACCGCCATTTGTTTTACATTTCCCAAAGCGAAATCTGCAGCTGATAACCAGCGTGCGAATGAAGTAGGATAGCGCAGAGCTTGGTTCGATACTAAACCTAGCGATTTCTCCGCGAGATCTTGGTATTTGCCGTTATCTGTGAACGCGGCGAGTTTTAGCAGGGCTTCACAAGCCAATGAGTTTCCTGAAGGCGTGGCATTATCCTGTAAATCTTTTGGGCGGAGCAATAATTCCCGGCTATCTTTGGATGTATCAAAGAATCCGCCATTGGGGTCAGAAAATAGATTGAGCATTTCTGCCGTCAATTCCTGAGCAAAAGCAAACCACTTATCCCGAAAATCCGTTTGATATAGCTCGATCAATCCAAGAATCAGGGCAGCATAATCTTCAAGGAAAACTTCGTTTGTGATCTTTCCCTGGCGCCAGCTCCGTTTAAGTTTTCCATTGGGACGCAAAGCCTCTAAAAGAAATTCAGCGTTACGCGTAGCCAATATATGATATTTATGCTGTAGCTCAAATTCATCCATTGCTCTGGCTGTTTCTGCAACTGCTGCAAGCATGAGCCCGTTCCAGGCGGTCAGGATCTTGTCATCGGTGCCGGGGCGGACACGTGAAGACCGCCCAGCTAGAAGCCTGGAGTGACTATCGGATAATTTCGCGGGAACAGTTTTAGGGTCCAGTTTGAAACGAGCAGCAAGGGAGTCATCATCTAATGCACGTTGGAGAACCATCTTACCTTCCCAGTTGCCGCGCGGTGTGATTTCATAAGCCGCTTCAAAAAATTCTGAATCTTCTTTCAAGACCTCGCGGATCTCCTCCAGAGTCCAAACATAGAACTTGCCCTCTTCGCCTTCAGAGTCGGCATCGAGGCTCGAATAAAATCCACCAGTTGGATGTGTCATTTCACGCGTAACAAAATCCAGTGTTTCGATGACGATCCGTTTAAAGTGTGGTTCTTTTGTGATCTGCCAGGCGTGAAGATAGGCGCGGACGAGTTGTGCATTATCGTAGAGCATTTTCTCAAAATGCGGCACCCGCCAAAAATTATCAACGCTATAGCGCGAGAATCCACCACCCACGACATCATACATGCCGCCGCGTGACATTGCTTTCAGCACATGGCTGGCTGGTTTCAGCGCATCTACATCGCCTGCCGCGTAACGGCGAAGTAAAAATTCAATGGTCATGGGTTGAGGAAACTTGGGTGCTGTGCCCCAACCGCCATAACCCCAATCATAGGCTTCACCCAAAGCCTTCGTTACGGCATTGAGATGATTCTGTTGTAAAGTTGTATCGCTGTTTTGTACGCTGGCTATTGCCTGTTGTAAGTGACTGGATACTTGACCACTGACGCGCAAGATTTCATCCGGTTCCTCTTTATAGGCACGTGCAATACCAGCCAGAACATCTTTGAAGGCTGGCATGTTATAACGCTGTACAGGCGGAAAATATGTGCCGGCATAAAATGGCTTGAGGTCAGGGGTCAAAAAAACTGACATGGGCCAGCCGCCTGAACCAGTCATTGCAACGGTGGCTTGCATGTAAATCGCGTCAATGTCGGGGCGCTCTTCACGATCTACTTTTATATTCACGAAGTGCTCATTCATAAATGCTGCTGTTTCTTCATCTTCAAAAGACTCATGAGCCATGACGTGACACCAATGACAGGCTGCATATCCAATGCTAAGAAAGATAGGTTTGTTCTCGGTCTGAGCCTTAGTTAGAGCCTCTTGACCCCATGAGTACCAGTTCACAGGATTATTCGCATGTTGAAGTAAGTATGGGGAATTTTCATTAACTAAATAATTAGGCATAGATTACCTCGAAAGCAAGTATGAAAAAGCCAATTTCTAAGATTATAGCCTACGGCAATGAGCATCTGTAAGTTGCAGAATATTCTTCAACTTATGATCTACAGCCATATATACCTTGTGTATTTGATATATGCTTGGGACAGGTCTCGCATCCATATACAACCGATCAGTCTCAGCACTGATCTATTACGCGCTGATTTTCAAATATGGGAAATGGCAGTTGCATGAGTAGTACAGACATAGCACAGTGGACCAGAAGATAACCGCACGATCAGGCTTTCGGTCATTTTGCTATTTGGCGAAAAAGTTAGCGATTGCGAGAGTAAATTTGATAAAAATTCTGCACATCAATCGTGTGTGCTTCTTAAACCCCCCAGGGATATAGATCAGGCGGATTTACTTCTTCAGGTTCAATATGGAGAGGATGTAGAGCTTCTGTTTCGTCAATATATAAAAAGGCATCGTAGCGCTTGGGAAGTACAGTGGGAACGTAATTGCCGCGGCTTTCAAATTCTGGTTGGTACACCACGCCAATGGCACGCTGACCACGGACCCTCTGAAATTCCTCAGAAAGATTCTCTTTATTAAAGATAAGGAGTTGACCGTTGCCAGTTTGGTGGAGGATATCTTCCCAACTGCCTGCCCGTCCTTCAGGCACTGCCATCCGTTCCATCGGTGCGCCCCAGGATTTGCCTGCTATGACACTGCCACGATGAGAACCAAATCCTACTAGCACAACGCCGTCCTTGCGATTCTGCTCGCGCACCAGTTGACCGATATTGAGCATACCAGCCCGCGCCATATCCGTGTAACGGGCATCGCCAATGTGTGTATTATGTGCCCAGACAATGCCCTTTGTGTCGGGACCATGAAAATCAATGAGGTGGTCAAGCGTCTCCTTCATATGGAGATCTCGCACGTTCCAAGATCCAGAATCGGTATGTACCATGGCACGATAGTAACGTTCTGCATTCCGGATGACCAGCGCATTTTGTTCCGCATTGAAACCTGCTTCCGGATCGCCGTCATAGCGGTTTGCGCGTTGCTGCATTTCGAGCAGGAGATCAATCACCTCATCTTCACAGTCTTCAGGAACCATGCGCGTGCTCCAAGCGTAGGATTGTGGGTCTTCTCCATAGGGCTCGAAGCATTGATAGGCTTGCATGGCAGTTTGTGCGGCTTGCGGATCTTTATTCTCAAGATATTTGAGAATTGATTCCATCGATTCCCATAAGCTGTAAACATCCAGTCCGTAAAAACCAGCTTTGCTGGCGCTATTGCTGTTGAACTTGCGCATCCATTCTGCGAATGCGGCAATCTCCCAATTCGCCCACATCCAAGTGGGCCAGCGCTTGAACGCGTGTAACACATCCCGGGCGTTGTCGCCTGCATCTGGATATCCCTTAACATAGCGGTTGAGTCGATAGCAATCGGGCCAATCTCCTTCAACAGCAACGAATTTGAACCCTTTTTCGGCGATCAAACGGGAACTGAGGCGGGCGCGCCATTGATAATATTCCGAAGTCCCATGTGACGCTTCACCAAGCAGGACGAAATGGGCGTTCCCAATCCGCTCCATCAGCGGATCCAAATCCTCTCTCGTTTTCAATGGTTGTGAAAATTGACGGACTTCTTTTACCAAAGCCTCAACCGCGTTTTCATCGATTGTTTGCGCTCGATCTCGTAACATATCTCTCCGCGTATACACTTTAACGGACGCTTACCCGGCTCAAATAGGTCTGAAACCATTCGCGTGCAAGTCGTGCAGCGTATTCGAGTGCTCCAGGCTCCTCAAAGAGGTGCGATGCTCCGGGTACGATCATTAACTTTTTTTCCGCTCCCGCTTGCATTTGAGCTAGCGCCTGCTCATTTAAATGAATTACTGCATCGTCATTGCCTCCCACAATTAACAAGGTTGGTGCTCGCACTTTCGGCAAAGCCCCTCCAGCGAGATCAGGACGGCCACCGCGCGAGACGACGGCATCTACTTTTTCTGGATGTTCCGCCGCAGCGATTAAAGCGGCCGCGGCTCCGGTACTCGAACCAAACAACCCTCTCTTGAATAGGTGAGCATAGGGTTGCAGATCAAGCCACTCAAGAACACCGGCAGTTCGGGTAGACAGCAGGTTAATATCAAAGCGTAAATGACGTGTCTGGAGATCGATCTCTTCCTCAGAAGCAGTCAACAGATCGAAGAGCAGAGTAGCCAACCCTCCTTCCTGCAACGTTTGAGCGACATATTGATTCCGAGGGCTGTGCCGGCTGCTGCCACTTCCATGCACAAAAACTACGAGTCCCTTTGCATCTTCAGGAACGCTTAAGATCCCCTCCAGTTGAACACCTGTGCTTAAAATCCTGACATATCGATTCTCTGTATTTGTTTTATTCATATCGCCTCTTGCACCAACGATCATTCATGAACTAATTGGCGCTCTACGTCCTCTAGGAATAACCGTACTCCTTCATCGGTGGTTTGTGAGAAGTCCTCATACCACCAACCTACGCCAACAAACGGTTCAGGAGTAATCGCGCATACAATTTCATCCACTTCAGACTCGAAGGCCTCACATGTTTCCCGCGCGGCAGTGGGCACAGCGACTACGATTCGTTTGGGATTCTGGGCGCGCACCCCAGCCACTGCGGCGCGCATACTTGCACCAGTAGCCAAGCCATCATCAATCAGGATCGCAATGCAATCAAAGATTTCAGGCGCGGGACGGTCTCCCCGGTAGATTCGCTCACGACGCTGTAATTCTTGCAATTCACGCTGAGCAACATGATCAATCACTTCTTCAGGGATATTTAGGTTATCAATAATCTCTTCGTTCAATACGCGGATACCTCCTGATGCAATTGCCCCGATTGCCAATTCTTCCTGGCCTGGTAATCCAAGTTTCCGAACGATAAATATATCCAGCGGAACATTTAAGGCTACCGCCACTTCATATGCTACGGGGACACCCCCACGTGGTAGGGCGAGTACAATTACGTCTGGGCGGTTAGCATAATGTAACAATTCTTTGACTAATTTTCTGCCTGCATCCCTCCGATTCTGAAAAAGTATCATCTTTCCTACTTTCTCTAGAATGATCCGTCGTTTTTTACAGTATTGAACTTATTGGAATACACATTGTTATAGCATTATTCCTACCAATACTATAACCTCTGATTTTAGCAAATGGAATGAGGAATATCCCCAATAAAGTAAGGGTTTTCCTGACCAAGGAATGAAGCAAAAAACTATCTCAATTGGGAAAGAAAAATGCTGCTCCCTTAAATTATCATGAGTTTCGTATGAGCGCGAAGTATTTGTGTTCGAGATCCGGAACCTAGATAGCAGTCACCTCTCTTGGAACAGAATCATGCATCAACGGATAAGTTGTATCACGCTGTTGGAGTAGAAAGCACAACAGAGCACATGAGGGCAGATCTTCTACTTGTGCTATACGTCAGGTGGTTCACTGTATTGAACTAAGGAATAACAAGCAGATTGTGATTGAAAATATCTGCTATCAGAAGAAGCTAGAGCAGTCTGCCATGCCCCATTGAGAACGACACAGGTTGAGCCGGGCATGGCTTCTCCCAAATAGAAAACCTTCCCAAAATTCTATAATTGGCGAGCAAAAATCTCATGCTTTCTGTCAAACTGAGCAGAAACATTGCGAGCGTAGCAGCCCTGTGGATGAATATCAGCCTTGAATTCGCGGAAGGCAGGGTTTTCCATAGCTTATCCTGGAGGTTTTCCCCATTGAGACTCGGAAAAATACGTCTATAATTTAATTGTAGATCTGAAAATAAGTTAATGCCTGTCCGCTAGGTATTTCTAGTTTGTTAGGATTAATCTGTTAGTCAAATTTCGACCCGCGAGACCCATTCTTCTTAATATAAATTCTTCTAACTCAAGTATTGAGAAAACATCCACTTACAATAAATGGCGGCAGGCATAACTCATGCCTGCCGTATCAAGTTTTGAGCGGACTTTGATTTGGTGTTCCATCGTTTCGGAGGTAAAAATGCGCAGTGGTTTTAGAATCGGAAGGATTTTCGGGATCAACATCCATGTTGACTGGAGTTGGCTATTTATTTTCTTGCTCGTCACCTGGAATTTGGCCGGAGCTGTTTTTCCGTCTCTGCATCCGGATTGGGGACCAGGTCTGAACATCGCTATCGGTGTTGCAGCTTCCTTATTGTTTTTCCTGTCCATTCTTCTCCATGAATTGGCTCACTCGGTCGTCGCCAAAGCGAGTGGTCTGCCTGTGCGCAGGATCACACTGTTCTTTTTTGGAGGTGTTTCAAATATTGAACGCGAGCCTCCCTCGCCAGCGACTGAATTCTTCATGGCAATTGTCGGGCCACTAACGAGTATCCTGCTTGGGGTCGGTTTCATCTGGCTTGGAAGGCAAAATATTCCTGAGATGGCTGGCGCACTAAATAATCCTATGCGATTGTTGCTGGATAACTTTCGTCGGGCAACACGCTGGGCCACCGCTCTCGGACAAGGAATTGGCTGGCTTATGATTCTCGCTGGCATTGCGATGGTCTTTGGAGCGAATCTCCCCATTTTGGGAACCGGGATTACGAATGGCATCTGGTTTGCATTTATCGGGTGGTTCCTAATCAACGCCGCTTCCCAAAGTTACCAACAGGTTGTGGTCGAAGACATGCTGGAAGGAGTTCCAATCACCCGGTTGATGCGCGAACCTGCGCCCGCGGTTTCGCCTGATCTTCCTATCAGTACACTTGTGTATGATCATGTGATGCAAGGAGATGAACGCGCTTTTCCGGTGGTAGAGGATGATCGTCTGCTGGGAGTGGTCTATGTTGAGAACCTGCGGGATATCAACCACTCAACCTGGGACACCACAACGGTTAAACAAGTGATGGTGCCAGAAAAAGAATTGGAAGTGGTTACACCGCGTGAAGATGCAATGGATGCTTTCCAAAAACTCGCGCACAAGGAAATGCGCCAAATTCCGGTCGTGCAAAATGGCAAGCTAGTTGGGATACTTCGACGGAGAGATATCCTGCGCTGGCTTCAGGTGCGATCAGAAATGATGGGCAGTTGACTTTGATTAGGAAGATAGGAGTTTGAAAATGGAATTGAACGAAGGAACCGATGTATTTACTTCGAGTGGTGAACAGGTGGGCAAGATTAACCGTTTTGTCCTGGATCCGGCGACAAATGAAGTTACCCATATCGTCGTGCAAAAAGGCTGGCTATTGCCAGCAGATAAAGTTGTGCCGATTGCGATGGTCAATTCTGCCACAAAAGAGCGAGTCGTATTGAATAAAGATATCGTTGATTTCGACCAATTGCCTCCCTTTGAGGAAACCCACTTTGTGGAACTAACGCAGGAAGATATTCCTCCAATGGGCTATCCCACTTACCAATATGCTCCAGCCTATTACTGGTATCCTCCCTCCGGGTATATCGGCTATCCGAGGTTCGGAGCGGAATATTATGGCTGGCCGCCCGTGACAACAACGCGCAATATTCCGGCAGACACAATCCCTCTAAAAGAGGGAGCCAATGTAATAAGCTCCGATGGAGAGCACGTTGGCGACGTTGAACGCGTATTTGTTGACTCCGAATCTCATCGGGCTACTCATTTTCTGATCTCCGAGGGGCTACTCTTCAAAGAGCAAAAACTTGTTCCAGCTCATTGGGTTAGATCTGTTGAAGAAGATAAAGTCCATCTCTGGGTGCCATCTCGACTGCTAGAGCGCCTACCGATTCATCAGTCGTGAGTCCATCCTTTTCAGCTGGTCGTAAATCTTTTACTTCGCGTGCAGTCCTGGGGACTCTCTTACCAGCTGGCTACTCTACCCATTCGTTACATTACTGTAGATGTTTACTGTATCTCTGAAACGAAT
>WNFZ01016464.1_pt1 | contig 11882 bp, 14 predicted proteins | sample 5400081 | NCBI WGS metagenome assembly WNFZ01 (sample SAMN13153365, study PRJNA577476) | soil metagenome | isolation source: 80 cm soil or saprolite under grassland replicate 1 | place: USA:California | collected 2016-06-15
TTTCTCATGAACAGATAGTTTTAATTATAAAATGATTTTTACTTCTTGCTTTGGTATAAAACTTAATGGAGGAGAAATATTTCCAGCGCCATATTGATCTTTAATTTGCAGATAAATTGCTGTTGTCTTTATTTTCTTTGCGATGTTTTTTATTCTTTTATCAAAGCCCCTAATCACCGCTGTAAGACGGGGTTGCTTCGATTTTTTGTTTTATTAACCCAAGTGTTTCATTTGACTGCCCCAAAGTGCCGTCTTTTTTTCCTTGCAACAGGTGTATTCCCACTATCCGTTGCAAGGAGTAGCCTGCATTATCAAAGATGTGGTAACAGTGATCATATTCCAGTAAAGGCTTTGCCTCGTTATATTTTTTTAGCAAAAAAGATATTTTGCCATTGCTACCAGAACCAATGTCTTTCCATATTTCATTATTACTTTTTTCCGCGCCAAGCTTTACTGGAAAATTCCAGAAGCTCAAATTGAGTGAGTCAGTTTTTGCAGTCAATTTTTTTGCTGACTCCTCAATTGGAAACGCTTTTTGCCCAAATGAGGAATGGTTTGTTTGTAAAAAAACAAACAGGGAAAATTGTAACAGGCAATTAGTGAGGGTCCGGAACATGTTAGCCTTTAAAACAGGGAATAAATTATGTAATGGCGGTTATCGGAGGCGGGCAACAAGAAATGCTTTATAATACATGCTTTTGTATATCTGCGTTTTCACGAGGGTACTATACAAGCGCACAATACTTTAAAGGTAGTTCAAAAAGTACGGTAAGAAAAAAGAATATTGTTTGCAATAATAAAAATATTGGTGGTAGGAGAAATAGCATTTGATAAGCCGGAAAAAGATGAACTTTATTTTTTTGTTTTTATCCCTTGGTGACTACCCTTATTTGTTATAACTAATAGGTCAAATTTTATTTATAATAATGCCTGAATGTGAAACAAACGTTGCTGGAGCAGGGGTATGATTTGACTTTGAACGAATAGGAGCTCGAAAAATATCGCCGGGATTTGATCTTGAAAGATTTGAGTTTGTTTGCTTCAATCAATCATACAGAGTTGGTTTTGAAACATAGAAGATAGTGCAAACTTCTGAAGCTTTTAGTTGCTTTTTCTGGGAAGATGGGAAACGTGACGTAATGCAGTTTTCTGGTTTAACTTTTCATTGACTACTTCTTCGATAGTTGTTCTGATTTGTTTCCAACTCCGCTGGAGCCATTGGAAACAGACAGGAATAAAACCAAATAAACCGATTTCGAATAAAAGAAAATAAAATGAGTCAACCCCGCATTATCATTGCGGGCTTTTTTACCACGGGAAAATTAGGAATAACATCGCTTAATATCTGAACCGGAAGTACCGGGACACTTTTTATCATTTTGGAGCTGATACACAAGAAGATTTATTCATCTGTGTTTAAAAAAACTCAAAATGAAAAACTTACTCAACGCATTATCTCCAATTAATAAAAAAATTGTTGTTGCTTCTCAACTTGCACAACAACTCATCTTTTTTACATCAGTTGTAAAAGACATTGCTGCAAGTTTTATCCCTTCGCTTAAAGTCAAGTACGGATGAAATGCGTCAACCAATTCTTTGATAGTAATCTTGTATGTAATTGCCAGACTAATTTCCATTGTCAGTTCACTACCTTCCGGTGCTATAATTCTTGCGCCTAATAATAAATCAGTTTCAGGATTTTTAATAAGCTTAATAAATCCTCTTGTATTTAATGACACGATACTTCTTGGCACTTCTGATAATTGTAATACAGTGATCTCGTATGGAATACCTTTTTCTTCTGCAGTTTTTTCATCTATACCCACACCTGCTACCTGAGGATCTGTAAAGACAACCCAGGGCAAAGCGTCAAAATTAATTTTATTCTCCACTCCCTGAAAAGCATTGGTTACTGCTATGCTTCCTTCACTGGCTGCCGTATAAACAAACTGGGGGAAAGTATTTACATCACCAATTGCATAAATGTTTGACACATTAGTTTGAAGTTGGTTATTGACCTTTATATATCCTTTCTTTACAGTTTCAATTCCTGCATTGTCTAATCTTAATTTTTCTGTATTGGCTTTTCTCCCTGTGGCTATTAAAATGTGCGACGCTTCCATTTGTTTAGAAGTACCTCCAGGCTCGAATTTAACTTTAATCATTGCATCTTCTTCCCATACTCTTTTAATCGTTGCTCCCGTAAGAATATCAATTCCTTCTTCTTGTAAAATATTTGAAAGTTCGTTGGTAATATCTTCCGTTTCTGTGGATAATATGCTGTTCATTGCTTCCAATATGGTAACTTTTGTTCCAAACCTGTTATATGCCTGAGCAATTTCCAATCCTATATACCCGGCACCAATAATGATTAAAGATTTAGGTTGTTCTTCCAAATCAAACAAAGTATCATTTGTAAAGTATTGAACATAATTTAATCCCTCAATTGGCGGAACGGCAGTAGTTGAACCTGTTGCTATGATAAACTTTGATGCTTTGTATTCGGTATTATCAACCAGTACTGTATTTCTATCTTTAAATTCAACATGACCTTCTACCACTGTTACAAATTCTAAATCACTCAGCAAATCGGTGTACTTGCGTTTTTGCATATCAGCAACCAATTGTTTTTTTTGCCGAATAATTTTACCAAAATCAATCTTCGGTTTATTTGACTCTATTCCCTCAAAAGGTGAATGGCTACTATGATAGATACTTTCAGCAGCACGTATTAAAAACTTTGACGGAACACATCCTACATTTACACATGTGCCTCCTAATGGTAAACCGCCGTTGACCAGCAATGTATTTCGTTCGAGTTCATTGGCTTTTATAGCAGCTGCAAAAGCAGCAGAGCCACCACCGATTATGATTAAGTCCCAAGTGTTATTCATAAAAATTAATTTATCAGTGATTGACAGTTTTAACTATATACCCTTCGATGCTCTTTTATATCTTCGGTAAGAAAGCCAGGCGACAATGATTAGCACTAATAAAGCTGGATATAGTACATAATCAAGATAAGGGGTGAAGGCACTTGCTCCAATTGCCCCAAGAGTTACAACGAGAATAGGAGTAAAGCAGCAAAGTGCCACAACCACTACACCAACTAAAGCTGTATAGAACCCTTTTTTTGATGGCTTGTTATTCTTGTTGGACATAAAAGAATGATTTTATAAGTCCTATAATCTTTCAAATAAAGCCAAGCAAAATCGTAAGCGGCACAGTAACTCATTTTGATTAATTTTTTGATTTTCACCAATGTTGACCGCCGACCAACACTGATTAATTTTTGCGGTCACGGACTGTAAGACCGGGTTTCATTAACTGCAACAAAGATTTCCCGCTTGGACCGGAGGGCATTTAACGGTACCATAGCTGCAAAACACACAGCAATCGCCTTGCTTAGGCTTTAAAATGGTTTTGCAGTTTTTACATTCATAAAAATATTGGCAAGCATCTGTTAGCATTTGTTTCTTCTTGCCTATGCCCGCATTCAGGGCATGTGATTACTGATTTCAAAATAATATTGGTGCTCATAATTTTTTAATGCTTACAACAATCCTTTTTTGTTCCCGGTGTAGTGCAGCTATTATCTTTTTTGCATTGCTTTTCAAAATTTTTCTGGTAAAGTTCCATCGCTTTTTCTGTGCGGTCTTTGCCTATATATTTTTCAGTAATATTATAAAGCGCCTGTCTGAATTTATTCTGGCTATCATCGTTTAATTGTTCTTGCGTTCTTAGTTTAACAAGCTCTTCTTTAAAATATGCTTCCACATCAGTTTTAATTTTATTTGCTTCATCAGCAGTTATCAGGTTATTTTCAAGAGACCATTTTACCAGTGAACCTGCAATTGTTGCCGCTTCTTCACGACTCAAGATATCAACATCGGCAGCATGATACCAGAAATTTTGCTTCCGAAAATTTTCTTTGTATTCGTCAGCATTCTTTTCAGATACTTCTGTAAAGTCAATACTGTTTTCACTGAATACAGGTTTTGCAACCGTTTCCGTTTGCTCATTATTCTTCCACACAATGGCAATCACCGTTCCTGAGCGATTAAGCCATGCTTCTTTTATAGCAGGATTTTTTTCGAGCTTAAGTAAAACAGGTTTTGAGCGACTACCACAACCAATATCAGGAGCGGCACTACAAACAAGTGGCACTTTATAGAAACTTACAACTTGTTTTTGAGCTGTGGCTGCATTGCCATTACTGCATGCATTAAATGCAATTGCTGAACTTAAAATGAGTGAAAGCAAAATTACTTTTTTCATGGCTGCTTAATTTTTTGATTGCTGATTTTGTAACCGTATAGCCGGTTGAATTGATTGCGTTTTTTATTTCGGTGATATTTGTTTTTGTATTATCGAATTGAATTTCTGCATTTGCTTTTTCGTATGATATATCAGCTTGCATAATTCCATTCAGTTTGTATACTTCATGTTTTACTTCTTCCTCACAACTGCTACAACTCATACCTGTGATTTTAAATTCTGCTGTTTGAATATTCGTCTTATCAACTATAACAACCTGCTTTTCATTTTGTGGAAAAAATATTTTTGAATAATAGGGAAACGCAATCATTATGGTGGCGAAAATTGTAACGATTGAAAGGAATGTTTTTGTCTGTATAAATTTTGGTTTTTCATCTGCTGCACATCCACATTCATCTGGGGGCTGTGGTTTTAATTTCTGATACCATGCAAAACCCAATGCTGCAATAGCTACGGTTATTAAATAAGGTCTTGCAGGCTCTATCCATGAAAAAGATGCCGCAATACCACTGCTTCCTGCGATAAGAGCCAGCACTGGCGTGATGCAACACAGTGAAGCTGCAATTGCTGAAAGCAATCCTGCACTAACGAATTTGCCAGAAATCTTTTGAGTACTCATGCATTTTGCAGTTTGAGATTTTGCTGATTAATGAATTTGAAAAAGGGTCGCAGAATTTTCAGGTGTTCATCCCGGAGTGAATAGTAAATTGTTTGTCCTTCTTTGCGTGACTGAATGATGTTGCCATCTTTTAATTTACGTAAATGTTGGGATACAGCAGGGATGCTCATGCCCAAAATATCTGAAAGGTCGCATGGGCATAACTCATCTTCTTCTTCAAGAAGATATAAAATTTTTAGGCGAACATCATTGCCTGCTAATGCCAATACATTAACTAATTGCAACAGCGATTTTTCCGTAGCCTTTATTTTTTCTTTGCATGCTTTAATTTGAACAGGGTCGGCATATAAGCGAATACATTGTTCCATAGCATAGTTTTAAAATTAAAAATAAAGGTATATAAATTTATTATTTAAGCAAATACTTAAATAAATTTTTTGGAATCCATCTACTGAGGAGTAAATCTTTTGATGCTCATTGCAACGAAGTGTTACACTAAAAAGTTAAATGGGTTGATATACAATTATAGCAAAGGAATTGCAGGAAGTGGGGAGTATCAACACGATTTGGTAATAAAAAATAATGGTTTGAAGAAGAATATTATATACACTTAGCAAGGGATAAAATAGTGATTTTTTGTAGGCAGGTTTTTATGTGTGCAATAGCGAACTAGACGTTGAAGAGTGCGACGCAGATTCATAATAGTAATGTCGCTCGGTTCAAAAAAATCAATTCACAATTTTATCCTTTATTTACACAATCATATTGTAAAAAAGTAATTGAGATGGATAAATCAATTATCCATCTCAATTAAATAGTTCTTCTTTGAAATCCTTTAAGCGTGTCCAATTCTTGTCTGCTGAGCTTGAACATATCTGGGGCTTACAATCAATGCTACAACAATTCCAAATACCAGGTGGCCAATAATACTACCGATCATCATTGGCATCATACTGCCGCTTTGCATGGGTTGTGGTGAGGGCATTATTGCTCCGATCAATGCCATCATTATTTGTGCAAATAAATTCCTATCATAAAATGCATTATCCATCCCACCACAATAGAAAATCCCATCATATCAGAAAGCATCTGCGGAGGACTCATTTTTGGTAACCCCATCAAGGGAGCCATATAACCAACAATAGTTATAGCAATTGTACCGACAAAGCCACCGATCACTCCTTTGGAAAATGAATTTTTCATAATCTTTCTTTTTATTGGTAGTCGGATAGAAATCTTATTCCTGACAAATAGCAGAAAAAATTTTATTCAAGAAATTGAGCAGTGTAAAATTTTCTTCTTAAAATCAATAGATGAAAGGAAAACGAACAGATAATTTACCGCTTTTACTGTTCACCAAATGAAAGGCATGATAATATAGGAGAAGTTAAAGGAATCGAAATTATTGACAATGTTCATCTACAATTTGACGTAAACGAATTTTAGAAGTGTCGGACAACAATTCATCAGAACGAATATTTTTACTTTCTTTTGCAATTTCCTTTGTTTGTTTTTTAAACAAATTGCAAAACTTGCACATGGAAGTATGCATCCATAACTTTATCCGTTTACCAAAAGATAATTTGTTTTCTTCCTGGATTGCCAATAAATAAGTGGCTTCTTTGCAATTAATCATAAAAAATTTCATCATTCCCATAGCATATTAGCTTTTTAACCAATTTTTTTCAACACATTCGCGCATCTGTAATCTTGCGCGATGAATCAAAACCCAATAGTTAGTCGTACTTATATTTAAAACCTTACAAATTTCATCCGAATCAAGATCTTCAAGATACTTTAATGTAAAAACCTTTTGTTGTAACTCCTTTAGCTTTTTTTTACACAAGTCTATTATCTTTTGTATTTCCTTTTTATCCATTGGATCATTTGTAATGTTCCACTTATTTGGTCGTTTATCGGTTTTCCATATACCTTCAACCGTAAACCACTCATCGGTTTCCGTATAACCTAGTGTGTTCGAAGCATCAATGTTTTTCGTTCTGTAGTGATCAATAATTTTATGTTTAAGAATTGCAAAGAGCCAGTTTTTTTCAGAGGCATCAGCCCTGAAATTTTCTAATCCTTTTAAAGCAGCTAAAAAAGTTTCCTGCACCAAATCTTCTGCTGTTGAACTATCCTTAACCCTCGGCAGTGCATATTGGTATAACATATCGGCGTAACGTTCAATCCATTTCTTAAGGTCCGGTTTAACACTTTCTTCCATGGCTTCAAAGTATAATTGGAAAATAAATTAAGATTTGAAAATTTGAATGGACAAAACACTTTTTATTGTCGTTTGATCTGCAATTACCTGACAATAATTTTTGAAAAATAATTCATGCAAGCTTTGTAAGGACTCTTTTGAACTGCCGACTAAAAGAACATAAAAATTTGAAAAGACAAAAGTAGGATAATAAAAATTTTCGATTCTTCATTAATTTCTAACTTCAATCATGAAAAAAGCAGTTCAAAAATGCACGCTATTAGCATTCATTCTTCTCGTAAGTACAATGACGGTGACCGTTAATGCCCAAACAAAAGAGACCTCAAAAATCGTTGCGGTTCTTAACCGTGCAGATTGGTGCCCTGTTTGTAAAGCTAATGAAACAAGGATTATGCAGGATGTAATACCAGGTGGCAAAGACTTCAACGTTCAATTTATTATTAATGATCTTACTAATAAAAACAATTGATAAATCTAAATCAGAACTTGGAAAGTACAATGCATTTGAAAATTCAAGACAAGTAAAACCAACAGGGGTTATAATATTTATTGACAGAGAAAGTGGAAAAATATTAAAAACTGTTAGCATAGCAGAACCGCCTGATAAAATTATTCAAACAATGAAAGAGTTGGATGAGTAAGTTTTAACTGATCATTCTATTGTATGTAATAGAGTAGAAGTAAATTTAAAGTAAAAATGAAAAACATGTTCAACGTAAAAACACCATGGCTTATTCTTGAAAAAACAGAGCTGGAATTTGAAAATAACGGGGTGATGAATCCCGCCGTAATTAAAGAAGGAAAGACTGTTCACATGTTTTACAGAGCGGTAAAAAAAATAAATTACTCAAGCATAGGCTATTGCAAATTGGAAGGTCCAGATACAATTAGGGAAAGATTAAAGAATCCTGTCTTAATTCCCAGTGATGAATCTGAAAGCGAAGGAGTAGAAGACCCAAGGATTGTAAAAATTGCAGATACTTATTATCTCAGTTATATTGCTTTTGATGGCGCAAATGCGTTGGGCTCTTTGGCAATCTCAAATGACCTTAAAAATTTTGAAAAACGAGGAATTATTGTTCCTCAGTTGACCTATGAAAAATTTACATCGCTTTTAAAAAGCGTTAATCATATCAGTCCTGAATATTTTACGCTTAATGAAACAAGCAAAATCACGAATACAAAGAAAAAAGTATTAGTAAGTGATAAAGACGTAATGTTTTTTCCAAGAAGAATAAATGACAGATTAGCATTTTTGCATAGAATCCGTCCTGCTATTCAAATTGTTTATTTTAATACAGTTGACGATTTAACAGAAGCATTTTGGGAAGAATATTTTTTAAATTTTAAGAAATTTATTGTTCTTGAACCAAAGTATTCTCATGAAGCACTTTATATTGGTGGTGGATGTCCTCCCATTGAAACTAAAGATGGCTGGCTTTTTATTTATCACGGAGTAGAAAATACACCTAAAGGAAACATTTATAATGCATGTGCGGCATTACTCGATCTGGAAAATCCTTCGACTGAAATTGCAAGGCTGAAAACTCCTTTGTTTTCACCCGCTCTTACTTTAAAAAATGGCATTGTTAGCAAATATGTATTTCCAACCGGTACAGCTCTTTTTGATGATGATTTATACATTTATTATGGAAGAGACGATTTTTGTGTATGGGTTTCTTCAGTAAAACTTAGTGAACTATTAACTGAATTGAAAAATAATATGTACAACCGCGCTTGAAAAATAATATTGTGCAAGATTGCTTTTATGCTTTTAAAATATTAGTCGCAATCTCTGTTAAATCTTTTCCTGTATAAGTTGCATTAGCAGCTAATGGATATAATGCCTGTCCCTCTTTCGATAAAAGCTGTTTGCATTCCTGCAGATATAGCGCCGCTTATATCCCAACCGTGCGCCGCTATCATTAAAGCTTCATGGGTTGCAACTTTTAATTTATTACAGGTTGATACATATACTTCTGTTGCAGGTTTATACATTTTATACTCATCAATGCTCAGTGCTTCTTCAAAAAAATTTGCAAGACCAGAATTTTGTAATTGCTTCTGAAGTGTTTCAGGTGGCGAGTTGGTGAGTGTTACCATTTTGTAACCTGCATCTTTTAATTGCTTTAAGCCGTCTGTTACATCAGTATGCGGAGGAAGTTTTATAAGTACTTGTAAAATATCTTTCTTTTCTTCGGTTGCTATTTTCTTCTTTGAAGTGAGTGCAAGCATATCCAGGGTTGCATCAGCAATCTCATTAAAAGGATGATAATGATGCGTAGCATTATCAACCAATGAATATTGAAGAAGCAAGCCAAACCATTGTTTAAAAGCAAACTCATTCCCGAAGAAATTATTTATTTTATCCTTTAAAGGAGTCATATCAAGCAAGGTTTCATTTACATCAAAAACCAATACTTTCGGTTTTAAATTTTCCGTGTTTTTCATTCCTGGTTTTGTAATTATTTTTTCAATTGTTTTAAATCCAAAAATTGCAGGCACTCCTGCCGCAACAACCTGAAACACAAATTTTCTTCTTGAATACAGTATGTGCATTTATTCTGAAGATTTTTATCAATATCACTCCTGCGAAATTTTCTTGTTTATCATTTTTAATCTTACTGGATTAACCTTCGCAGGCAGTGTTGATTGTAACGATTCCAACTGATCCTTGAAGTAATTTTTTACAAAAAACATCACTTATTCCTGTTGTCAATACATAAAACGATTGGCATCATCACGAGCAGATGCTTCAAACGCAAACCTGGATTTTTATCAAGCCTGTTATTTTGAATAAACAAAGTCTTTATCGGCAGCACCTGCATGACAACTTTTGCACATCCCATCCATCAGGTTGGCGCCTCTCATGGGCATGCCTGTTGAATCAGTTGCTATTGTTCCATCCGGCATCAGTAAAAAAAACTCCCAATCACCACCATCCGGCCTAAAATTATTTCCACGTTTAGCCATTGCAGTAAAATCGTTTATAGTTCCTGCCTCGTTCGTTGTATTCTTAACGATAAGAGTGCCGATTGGAAATGTATCACTCATCCGATCCTGTCCGTTTTTGAAATAAACATTACGAACAGCAGTGGAATCATTGTTTGCATGCGCCATTGCGCCCAATCTCGGGTCAGGTCCGTTATAGGTTTGCTCTAATGGCCAATTCTGCCAGTCCTGGAAAGAACTATTATCGGCGATAAATTCCTTGAGTCGTGGCTGTACATTGTCGTCATCGTTACATGATTGATTTAAGACAAGTGAAAAAGAGGCAAGCGTTAGAAGTATAGCTGCTCCTTTTTCAAAACCAGGTTGATCTTGTCGCTCACTATCATTTTTGTATACTGCTCCATATAAATACTGTTACGTCCGGCCCATGCATCGAGTGCTATAATTCCGTTTAGTTTATCATGGATGAATACCATAATACAATACCTGAGAACCACCTTGTGAATGCCCCATAATCCAAACTTTTGACTGTACGAGATAAACTCTTAAAGAATCCATATCGGTGATGAAGTCTTGTATAGTATATTTGGTGGAGTCATAGAAATCGAGGGTTTTCATAGCGCACCCCACGATGTACGTATGTGCGGTATCACTGGCGAGGGGTTGCCCTCCTCACATGGCTTTGCCGGCAGACCCTTCGCAGACAGTTGAGTATTTAACCCTTTGCCGGACTGATGTTTTGATTAATATGAAACAGGTTATCAGGATCATACTTTCTCTTCAAAATAGTCAACCTCTCATATTTCTTTCCATAGCCTTGCTTGACGCGGTCTTCTCCTTCATCTCCAATATAATTCAGGTAAACTGCGTTTGCGAAGAATGGCTTCATTGCGTCATAAAACTCTCGCGTCCATTGGATATTTTTTTCTGAATCTTCCGGATTGGTCCAAAGAGATGTGACAAGAAAGTTGAAATTGAAATTCCTATGACCAAAAGCAGTTTCATCGTCCCCAATTTGACTCATGGCGCAATTGCCAACATGTTCAAGAACAACAACAGTTCGCGGCGAAGGAGCTGTGGCAAAGAACTTAAGAATAGTGTCAATGGCTTCGTCACTAAGCTCCTTGAGAAAGTTTGATTTCCAATAATTATGGTAACCACGTGGCCATAAAAAATCTGCCATTGTTTGAGCTGCACTGTAAGGCATTGGTTGAAATATATCAGCTGTAGGCGGGCCAAATTCACGAAGCGAACGCAAAGCCTGTTCACCGGTGTCAAGAGATCCCGTGTAAACGCCTCCTATTGCTACAATACCTTCTCTATGTAACACTTCCGGCAAAGGGAGTTCTGCAGGCGGATTGAAAACCAAAGCTCCGCCAGTCAACTCAATCGGTGATTTATCTGAAAACTCACGCCAGTGTTGGAGAGCCTTCTTGCCTTTTGATACAGGATGGAGCACCAGGCCTGCCAGAACCGTCCCGGCAGGATGTACTTTAAATTTAAAAGACGTAGCAATTCCAAAATTTCCGCCACCGCCACGCACGCCCCAAAAAAGATCCTCATTTTGAGTTGCATCAGCAGTTGTGAGTTGCCCGTCTGCTGTGACAATATCAATGGATAAAAGATTGTCCAGTGCCATGCCATGTTTTCGGAGAAGCCATCCCAATCCGCCTCCCAGGGTAAGCCCCGATACCCCGGTGGTAGACACATATCCTCCCGTAGCAGCAAGATCGAAAAACTGCAAGTCGTGGCTAAGTTCACCCCATGTAACACCAGGTTCCACCCGGACCGTGCGTTGTGCAGGGTCAA
>WNFZ01005253.1_pt1 | contig 11881 bp, 11 predicted proteins | sample 5400081 | NCBI WGS metagenome assembly WNFZ01 (sample SAMN13153365, study PRJNA577476) | soil metagenome | isolation source: 80 cm soil or saprolite under grassland replicate 1 | place: USA:California | collected 2016-06-15
CGATATCGCCAGATCGCAAACGCAACGAATAAAAGATCGAGGACAATGAACGTCGCGACATATGTCTCCCCGCCGATGCCAAATCCGTAACTGTGCAGGCCTTTGCCCAGCACGAAGTTCACTCCGTACCACGCCATTAACACAGCGAGAAAACAAACAACGCTTGCCACAGCCAGGCCGAACCGTGTCCACCAACCCGCGAGCCGGCCGTGCAACGCCAGGATGTAGCAGAGAAGCGCAATCAGCGCCCAGGTTTCTTTCGGGTCCCAGCCCCAGAACCTGCCCCAGGAGTAATTTGCCCAGACACCGCCAAGAATGGTGCCTGCTGCGAGCAAAAGCACGCCAAGCTGGAGCACGCGGTAAAGCCAGAAATGCATCGGCGCGTCCGCGCGCGCCGCGGCGGGATTGCGCGCGTATCGCCAAAGCAGAATGTGTCCAAAACCCATAGCCAGCGCGAACGCCGCGTAGCTCAAGGTGATGGTAAGCACATGAACCGTAAGCCAGAAATTGTCGCGCAACACCGGCACCAGCGGATCGATGCTTGACGGCATGGCGATCGGCATTTGATGCACAAGCAACAATGCGATCAGCGTGACCGGTAACGCCGCCAGCAAATACATACGCGCCCGGTAACGCGCGAAAAAGATCATCCCGAAAAATGAGACTGCGAATGAAACCCAGATAATCGATTCATACATGTTGGTAACCGGCGGCCGGCCGGCAATCATGCAGCGCATCACGATCCCGGCTGCATGAAACGCAAGACCGAGCAGCGCAACTGCGACGCCTAGGTTTTGCAGCGCGCGGCCACGCTTGCGCAAATGCGCGGCGACGAGAATCACCAGCGCAATCCCGTAACACCAGATGGCGCGGTAAAAGCCCTCGAAATGATTGTAAAAATACTCCAGCCGCAGTTGTCGCTCCTGCGGATAGATTGATGGGCTCAGGCTGCGCAAATTTTCGCGAAGCTGACTCGCGGCATGACTGAAATTAAATCCGTCGCCCTGCGCATATGAGGTGGCGAGTGTTTGCAATTGAATCTGAATGGGTGCGAATTGGGTTTCGGCTAAATATTTCGACCATCCCGATGGCTCGACCCACGGATCCGTTTCATTGGTCGGCGCGGGAACAATTAGCAACGCGCTCCCATCCATCACACGAGCAAAAAGCGTAAGCTGATCGCTGACGCCCAACGCTTCCTGTTGAACCCGGTCGAGCGGTTTCTCCGCGCGCTTGAGTGCCTGCGCCTCATTCGCGATTCGCTGTAACTCAGCCGATCCGGCCAATTGCGTGTAGGAAAATCGCCGTTGCGTCTTATCCAGCCCGAGCTGCTCTTTCAGCTTGCCAAACGAGACGAGCACCATCGGCTCGTTCTTCCAGTCGTGCGTCTCCAACAAGTTGGATAAAACGAAATCGCTCGACTGCCATTTGCGGCCAGTTTTATCTGTGTATGGCGACCTTCCGGTGATGCGGATCAGTGTTTCCTTTGCAAACGTGTCCACCGGTTTGCGTCGGCCGCCGTCCTGGATCGCCACCAAGCCCCATTGCTTGAAATCCAAGCCGCTGCTGTCTGTAGCCGACACATCCGGCGAGGCAGCGTAGTCCACGCCTCTAAACAGCGCGGTCGCTGCCGCGATGGAGATAAGAAGCCGTGCTTTCAAGCGGCGGGAATGTAATTCTCGCTACCGGTCATGTCGAGCGGCCGTGACGCAGACAATCGTGTCTGCGGCGTGATGGTTGCTTGCGTATCCAAAACTCGCAGACAGGATTGTCCGCGCCACAATTCCGTTTGCATAAGTTGAAACCACGCAGCTACCTTAAGACCCGTGAAAGTGAAGATGCGCGTCTTCAATCATTACGAATCTAATTCTGAATCGCGCTGTGTCGAGTAAGGCGGCAAAAATCTCGCCTTCAACTTATTTGCGCTTGACGGCCAATAAAGCAGCCCGCTACTGCTTCATTCCTCAGGCTTCTTTCTCCGTCCCGGTTCTGTCGGCGCCACTACTCATCATATGCAGACTCTTCTATATCGCACCCGTGCTGAACTGAGCCTGCGATCATTTTCTGTGCGCGAATGGCTCGTATTGGGTACAGTTACAGCGTTCGGTCTCCTCCTACGCGCCGGCACGCAATGGGGTCGGTTATTCATCGGCGACGAGATTGCCACGTTGACCTATATGAAAAAAAGCACTGGCTATCTCTTAACCCATTTCGGTGGCCAGTTAACGATGAATTATTTCATCCTGGCTGAGAAGGCGCTAGCCTGGCTTTCTGGGGCAATCGACTGGCGGGTGACGCTCCTACCGTTGGCGGCAGCCGTTGCAGTAATTCCGCTGACTGCGGCGGTGGCGCTCAAATTTACCGGTTCCAGCCTCACGGCATTAATCGCCGCCAGTCTAGTCGCGTTCAATCCTTACCTCATTGCTTACGGTCCGATGATTCGCGCCTATTCGTTGTTAGCAGCTTTTAGTCTGCTCGCGATCAATGAATTTTTATATTGGTATCACGAGCGCGACTGGTGGAGCGGCGGACGGTGCGGCGCGGCGGTGCTATTGCTATTACTTGTCCATCTGAACGGCATTTACACGGTTGTCTTCCTTATACTGCTCTTTGTGATCGAGACAGCTTCCGTCGGTTGGTCTGGGGCTCGAAAGTTTCTCTGGGACTCTAAGACGCTCTGGATCCCGCTAGTAGTCGCGGGCGGACTGGCCGTCTTAGCGTACTGCCGATTGTTGCCAGATATCGCTAAGTACAGCAAAGAATGGACCGATACGCCGCCAACCAGCATGGAATATCTCACCTGGGTTTTCGGTGATTACTTTGCGCACGGTTACAAGGCGTTCTTTTTCGCAACATTGCTGCTGCTCGGCTTATGGTCGGCCACACAGGAGCAAAAACCGCTTCTTCTGTTATGGGGAGCAGTTGCGCTAGGGCCAATTCTCATGTCACTGCGCGGGATTTCGGTTTATCCGTGGGCTTACGCTCGTTTTCTGATTTTTTCTCTGCCGTTGCTGCTAATATTGCTCGCAGAGGCCGTTGACTGGCTCGCGACACATAGTTCAGTGCGGAGACCGGCCGCCGTTGCTGTGACAGCTTGGGCCTTGGCTGCGCTCATTGTTTTGTGCTGGGCGCCGGATCTCGCTGTCAGGCTGCGCGACAACCGCACTTTTGCACGCATGGCCGAGTCCCTGCGCTCACAGTTTCACACCGGAGACGTCATCCTGACGTCATCCACTGATTATTTCGGGACTATTATGACGACGATCTTTGGGATGCCCGAAGAATTGTCTCACTCCCTGATAGCACCTCGCGACTACGTTAATAAGCTCGCTGATCACCGCGACGCTCCAATGCCTGGACGAGTCTTCTATATCGCATGGGCTGTTGCTGGTTCGACTGCTCGTCAAGTGCCTGTCCAAAGGTTCCGTCAACTTGAAATTGCGACCTATGCCGGCAATACAGCAGGTACGTTGCTTGAGGAATGGCGACAAGATCTGTTGCGTCGAACCGAGCACCGCATCGACGCGAATCTACAAGACGATTATCAATTGCTTGCCTTGATCGAAGAGCAGCTGCCCTCGGGCCAGTCACCGGATCACTGGCGTTTGCTCGCTGAGCGTTGCCGCGAGTTGACGCCGGCTGCCCGTCATCTTCCGCCACAAATTCTAAGGACAATCCCCGATTTTGCCAATCACAAACCAACCTCTGGCGCTTCTGCCCAAAAAAATCCGCCTAAATAAAATGCAGAGGTTGTTTCGCGGAAATCCATAACACGCCAGAAGCCGAGCCGACTTATTCATTTCCTGTTTGCTTAAGGATGAACCTGTCGGCTACCTTAAGACCCGTGTTCAGCTTGACGATGCTCGGCAGCGGAAGCGCGGGAAACAGCGCGCTGGTCGCGACCGATCATTGCAAGATTCTTATCGATGGCGGGCTGAGCGCGCGGCAATTGGTGTTGCGTCTGGAGCAGTGCAGGGTGGCGCCAGAGCAACTGGACGGCGTCCTTCTCACGCACGAACACGCCGATCATATCTGCGGACTTGAAGTTCTCTGCCGTAAATTCGATCTGCCGATTTATTGCAATCGGCTCACAGCTGACGCACTTCGTTGCAACGGTCTCTTAGACGGACGTCGGAATTGGCGAATCTTTGAGACCGGCTCCGAGTTCTCCATCTGCGACATCACCGTGCAGACGTTCCCGGTGCCGCACGACGCCGTGGATCCGGTGGGGTTCGTCTCTCACGCCGGTTCAGGCAGCCTTGGATTCATCACCGATCTCGGCTACGTGACCAAGCTGATCATTGAGCGCTTGCGCCAGGTGCAAACGCTCGTGATCGAGACCAATCACGACGAAAAACTTTTGCAGAACGACACGCATCGGCCGTGGCCGGTGAAACAGCGAATCCAATCGCGGCACGGTCATCTGTCGAACTCAGCGGCAGCAGGTGTGATTGAGGAATTGCTGCGGGGAAAAATCGAGCGCGTTGTACTCGGACATCTCAGCCGCGATTGCAACACGCCCGAGCTGGCGCTCGAGACTGTACGCGCGTCGCTGACAAAGTGCGGCAGCGCGAACATGGAAATCCATTGCGCCACGCAGTTCGAAATCAGTCCGCGTTTTCAAATCGGCGAAACCGAGCCCGGCCCGTTTCAACCGACTTTCGACAACGCGTTTTTCCAAAACGCGCTGTAGCGGCTACCGATAACTGCGGTAGGTCAAAGCGCTGACTGCTTCGGGGCTAACTAACCTTCGTAGCAGCGAGCGCGTCTAACGAGGCTAAGTCGGGCGCGGCGCCGGTGTCGGATGGGGCCGTGGAGTAGGAGTAGCTCGCGGTGTTATCGTTGGTGTCGGAGTTGGCGTTGCCGTAGCGGTAGCTGTAGCAGTCGGAGTCGGCGTAGGCGTGAATGTGGCTGTCGCCGCCGGGGTGGCAGTTGCGGTCGCTGTCGCCGTAGGAGTAGCCGTTGGTGTCGGCGTCGGGCTTCCCCCCGTGAGCATGAGTGGGTTCGCATATAGGTCAAACTGGTGCAACGTGCCATTCGGGTTCGTGCCATCGCAGTTCGCGTTGTCCGCCCACACCGTGTAGAGCTTGCCCACGAGCGCCGACAGACCAACGTAGTCGCCATAGTCGATGCCGTTGCCCGACGCCGTCGCGTTCGAGAACCCGCCGCTCAAGCGCCTGTTCGGCGCCCAGGTCGCGCCACCGTCGGTGCTGAAGGTGCCGTAGTATTCCGCATCGTCGTTAGGAATCATGTTCGTCCCGTTCACGCCGTCGTCATTGCGGCAGTCGTGAAAGCCCACTGCCACCGTGCCGGTTGTGGGATCGAGCACGATATAGGGCAAAAACTGGCTGCGGATCGGCCCCAGCGGATCGTCGTTCACCCGCACCGGTGCGGTCCAGGTCCCGCCGTCATCCGTCGACGTGCGCACGTAAATCTCGGTGTCGTTGCTCTCGTTGACCGGCTCCTCTGTGTAGACCAGGTAGATCCGGTTGTTGAACGGTCCACCGGTCGCGTCCCATACCATCCCGGCCTCAGCGTCGACCGAGCGTTCCATCTGCGCCGGGATAAAGTCGAAGCCGCCCACATTGGTCGACGTAACGGTGATGCGCGGGCCGAAACCGCCCGCTCCCAACCCGTCCGCGTCTACGTTGGCGTAGATTGTCGCCGGACCCTGTCCACCAGTGGGACTCTGATAGGTCACGATGACCTTGCCGCCGTTTGGACCAGGCCCGACGGCGATACCTCCGAAGCTGCCAGTTGCTGACGGGATCGCCTGTTGCGCGTTGAATGGCCCAAAAACACCGAGACCCGTCACTGGCGCCCCACGCGCGACCATACTTCCGCTCTGATTCCAGTCGACCCACACGCTGCCGTTGCCCACAGCGATCGAGGGTTGGTCAATGCTGCCGGTGCCCACGGTCAGCGGTGCACTGAATGTGACGCCACCGTCGGTGCTCAAAATCACGTTGATTTGGTTAAGTCCATTGTTGATGTAGACAAAAAAAAGGTTGCCGAACGTGTCCCAGGCCGCCTGTCCGTCGCAGCACGCCACACCCGTGGCGATCGTGCCGCGCGTCCAGGTCGCGCCGGCATCTGTTGAGTACGCGCGGAAGATGCTGGCTGTGCCGGGGTTGTTCGAGGTGGCTACGATGTTGTTTGTGTTGGTCGGGTTGACGTTCACGAAACTCTCAGCCTGGTTGCCGACCGTGGCGCTCACGTTGACAACCGCCTCGAGGCAGGTCAGCGGCGTGAACAGATCGATCGGTTTCAGTGCACGTTCTTTGGGCTTTATGCATTTGCGTGTACCGTCGGGGACATCGATGCCCTCGGTCGCCGCCAGCACCTGCGCGTGCATGATGGATGTGGCAGGCGTGAGGAACGCGAAAACGGCGGCAAGCACAGTGAGGTGGAGGCGTGTGTTCATATGTGTGTTCTTATTGATGCGGCGAGTAAGAGCGGATTGAAGAGAACCCGCAACCGCCTTTGTTTTGATTTTCTGTCATGTTTGAGGTTTCAAGAATAGGGTCGACCGCAGGCTCGAGGCTATGAGACCTTGGTCGTACAGTCGGCTTACGTAATTAGCCGCGATTGTTGAAGAATTTCCGAACCAATGTCGAGCCTTATTTTGGCTGCGAAGATGGCGGCGACGGCAATCCGTTAGGCCCGATGCTTCCGATTGACAGCAGTTTGAAAAACCGGATCGTGATCCTGTCCCACGTGAACCTCCTGCACGGAATCATACTCTCCGTCCTCGCACTCGGCCTGGTGGCCGTTCCGGCCACGGCACGGGCGCAAGTGACTAGTGGAGAACAAAACCCCAATTTCGCCGACACACCCTCAAGAGCTGACGCCGCATCGCTGCAGAAAAAAGCCAATGAAGCCCAGGCCCGGATTCGCGCCAATCAGGACGACCGCGACGAGCTGATGAGAGCGGTCAAGACTAACGAGGTACCCTTGGCCAAACAAGTCCTCCTCAGAAATGGATTCACCCCTGAGGATTTGGAAAATGCGAAGATTACTCTACGGACGGGCGGAGGAAAGGGAGGCGAAGACGAAATGGAGATATCTGTCACCTGCTGTGATCCTAAGGAAATCACAATTCAACGATCCCTGGAGTACTTCACAAAATAACCATTAGGTGAGCAAGCAGGCGCGAGCGAATCAATCGAACCAGCGCCGTGAGTTGCCCTGACGTTGTCATATCAGATGGCAGTTGGAGTAGTGTCTTTTTTGGTTGAGATCGCGCGCGAATTTTTCTCTTGGGTAGCGCACGCGTCATGCGTGCTGGTGAGCGCGTCCTCGCGATCACGAACTTTTCCTTAGAGGGGCGATCCAGGAAAGTGCCGAACTCAGGCAAAGGCCGTTTCGGCGCGACGCCGAGACGCGCGCGCTACCCCAATAGGCAGAGTGCATCGCGGCGAGAATTATTTTTTTTTGTGGCCGAGCATTTCGCCGCGCAACGTGCGTTGATCGACGCGGGTGAGGTTCTTTGCCATTGCAGATGTGAGCAATGAGATGTGCGGGATTTCGCAGAGATATTCGGCGATGAACCAGATCGGTTTTTCGGTAGTCATCCAGTACAGAGGATCGAATCGAGCGAGGTTCACCGGACGCGAATAACGCCGGAGGGTGCGTTCGCCGCGCAGGTTGAAGTAAATGTTAAAATAACTCATCGCCAGCTCGCGCAGGTTGCGATACACCGGCTCGCGATAACGGCAGCCGGTGAAATTGGATTTCGCTACTGCGCCCCAATGTCCGCGCACTCTAAAAATCGCGACGACATGATCGGTATCCTGCTCCGCTTCCAAGTCGAAGATCAGCGCCGGAAATCCGATGACGCGAAGCGCAGCCGCTCCGAAGATCCCGCCTTCAAGACATGACGCGGTTCGATCGTGCAGTACTTTTTTTGGTGAGCGCGCAGTATAACTCAGGTTGTAAGGCAGCTCGTCGAGAAACTCCTGTACGCCCGCCGGCGTTTTCAACGCGCGCAACTGGCGTAACTCCAACCGCGTGAATCCGAAAGTGTCAGTGCCCCGCACGAGAGAACTTCCAACATCCAAGCTCCAAGCTCCAGAGAAACCTCAAGCTCCAATATTCAAACTAATTGCGGCGCGTTTGAGATTTGAGGATTGAAGCGCAGATCATCGCGTTCCTTCGAGAGCAGGAGGCAAGGGTTCAAGTGTGGGAGCGGTGCCGTAAACACGGATTCAGCTCCACGACGTTCTACTGCAAGGCTAATTTGGGCGGAGGCGCTACGGGTGAAGGCGGCCGAATGGCTTTTTAGAGGCACGGGCTGACTTGTCGTGCCTTCAGCCCCCAGTGAAAAGCTCTTCGATCAAGGAGAACTCTTGCCCACGGGTGCCACGTAGGCGTACATCAGAACACGATGTCGGGAACTTTCGCCACCGCCGCGCCGCCTAAAGTTTACGCAGTCAAGGGGATGTTGTCCCGTAAAGAGCGAGACATGCTTTATACGCTCGCACGAGACCGGTTCACTGGCTCGGGAGCTGTGATAGATGCAGGCGCTCTTTTCGGAGCTTCCACCGTGTCCCTAGCGGCCGGTTTGGCAGACCGGCAGGGTGCAGAGTTTATCCGGCCGCCGCTGCACTCTTACGATCATTTTTTGATTGACGAGGCTATTAGAGCATTCCTTTTGCAAAAGCTTCAAATCGACCGACAGATCGGCGACAGTTTTTATGACCTCTATCAAAAAAATGTAGAACCCTACCGCCATTTGATTTCACTTCACCGTGGAGACTTGCTAAGGCAGAAATGGACGGCAGACGATATTGAGATCCTATTTCTCGATGTGTGCAAATCACGGAAATTAAATTCGCATGTGCTGCAGGAATTCCTGCCGCATCTGATTCCAAGATTGTCGGTGTTCGTGCAACAGGACTACCACCATCCGCACCTTCCTTGGATTCATGTCACGATGGAAGCGCTGAACGGGTGTTTCGAGGTGGAAACCGAAAGCGTTGCGGACTCGATAGTCTGCCGGTTTGTGAATCCGCCTACCAAAGAAGAACTCGACGCGTGCGTTACCTATTCCTTCTCTCCAACAGAGCAGGTCGCTTTGATAGACAGTGCCATCGAGCGGCTAGCCCCTCAGAACAGAGGCTGCGTCGCCTTGGCCAAGGCTATTCTCTGTCTTTCCCTTTTTGGCCGCGCAGCGGCGGAAAAGCAGCTGGCCGAGGTCCTGTCGGTCTACTCCGAGGGCAATGTACCTTCCAGAAATTGGAATAAGTACGTGGAACAGGTCCGGAGAAGAATCGCTATTTCCAATCGGTAATGCGCCGCTCTGCCGTCATGGCCGATCGTGAATGTGATTCCCTTCTGCCAACAGTGCTTTCGCCCTCCGTCTCATAGCTGAACCTGTCGCGACCATGGTGCTTCATGGCGAATATCATTTTCTTGGGGGTGCTGGATGCACCAACTAACTCTGCGACCACTGTTGAGCCAAATCGGTTTCGATAGCGACGCGAGCTGAAACACGGTGTCAGCATCAACCGGCGCCTTCGTGTTCACATCGCGCACGCCGAATCCTTTCGCGTGCACGGCCTTGTCTTGAAACACGATCGCTATGGCTAGTCCCGGCAGCGCATTTTCTTGAACTTGTTTTTGTGCAAGTTTTTCGAGTTCTTGAATGGCGTGAGTCACTTGCTCGGAAGTGACGTGGGATTTTTGCTGCGCATTTGCGCAGATGGGCGCCGCCACAATCAGCGCTACGGTTTCAACTACGACAACCAAATGAGCGATTGGCATATGAATTTGTGGTGCGTCAATCGCGCAACATTCCTTAAGGGGCCCTAAAGACAACCCGGAAGGTGAGGTGGCTGTGGTGCGCGCTATCCTGAGCGCATCTGATTCGCGCAGTGAACGAAAATCGGCTTGCGACAGCGGACGCTACAGCGCCTTCGCGTCACAGCCCGACCGGGTGCCTTGCGTCAAAACCGCGCGGTGGGCGATAGACGGTTTGCCAGCGCGGGGCCCACTTGCCGGTGTAACGATCAAATGGTGTTGTATCCAGTCGGCAGCCCGGCGATGACAGCGAAGGTGTGGCCTTCCCGGGCATAGATCGTTATCCATTTGCCAGGGCCGCGCTCGCCGTAGCTGCGAAACTCGGTTGAGCTTATCGGTGAACTTATCAATCCCGCCGCGGCGAGAACGTAGGAGATCGTACCGGAACAATCGTAACCGCGGTCAACAAATGATTTGTGGCCGCCGCCGTACCGATACGGCTTGGAGCGAAGTTGATTGGCCGCCCAAATCGCTCGTCTCACTGCGAGCGGCGCATGTTTTGGCGCAGCCGCACGGCCGAAATGAAGACGCGCTATTTTTCCCAAGACTACAGGTCCGGCATCCGGAAAGGGACCGGCAAATACCGGTGGAACGATCAATGCCAAGACCGCGATGCCGAGCAGGATCTGACGACTAACCGAATTGATAAACTCCTCCGGGGCGGTCTTGTATAGGAGGAAAGCGGCAGTTGGAAAGAAAAAAATTCAGAATTTTTGGTGGATCGTCTCGTCCTCAAGATGGCAGAGGAATCGCTGGAGGCGCAAATATCAGGCGGCAAAGCCGCATTTTCGACGCGTTGAGGGCAACGCGTCCACAAGGTGAAGCGGATTTTCAAAAACATCGTGCTTATCTGTCGGGCGATGTGACAACATTTGTGGTAAACTCGCGGCATGATCCGCGCAGTTGCGTTGCCGGTCGCGCTTCTCGCTACGGTGATGCTGACGCTGGCTGCGGGTCAATCGCCGGAAAATAAATCCGACGAACCTGAAGCGTTCGATATCGAGCCGCCGATCTTAAAGCAAAATCTCTCGGATCAGCCATTGCCCGCGGCAGGGACGCCTGACGCGGAGGTTGCGCGTTTGGAAAAACAATTGGAACGCGCAAAAGGAAATGCAGACGGCGCGGAGCGCCTCTACAAAATCGGCGTGCTCGCAAAGGTGGAAGTGGAGCAACGTTTGTTGAGGGTGGTTCGAACTGAATCGGATCTCGCCAATGCGCGGGTCACACAGGCCAAAGAAAAAGTTGCCGAGGACGAATCTCGCGTTGCCTCTGGTGAAACTCCAAAAGATGAGCTCGATGCGGCCAAAGCAACGCTGGCGCAATTAACCGAAGCCGCGCAGGTGGCGCTGGCAAAGCGCGAGCGCGCCGAGCTAGAAGCCGCGGAAGCAAACGTACGCCGCCAACAAAAACTTCTGAAGTTGGGCAGCGCGGGTAAATCCGACGTTGATCGCGCGGAAGAAAAACTCGCCGAACTTAGAGCGCCGAAGGAGTGATCAAGAGGGAATCGGTGAAACGGCGAGCGGGCGAATGGGCGAGTCTTGCGCGTTCACCTGTTCTTCCGTTCGCCAATGACCCACTTCTCCGGGTGATCGATCATCCGCACGAGCTGGCCGAGGATGTGTTCGTACGCATCATCGATTGTCTGGAATTGGGTGTTACCGACGTAGCCGTGACGAAATGCAAACTCGATGTGCACTTGCGTTTCGGCGGCCTCGCCTTCGGAATCGCTCAGCTTGGAAATGAAAGCCGCAGTATAACGCCGCTTCCGCCACGCTTCCGCAATGTTTGCGCAGACGGAGCGCGAGGAACGACGAATTTGATCGGTTAACGCATATCGCTCGTCATCGGGAAACTTCTTGCTCAACTCGTAAACACTCAATCCGGTCTCAAGGGCGTTTTGATAAACATCCAAATCTCGAAAATGCCTGATCGGTTTCTTTGTCGTTTCTCCATTCCGCCATTTCGGCTTTTCATTTTGCTTCTTGTCGTCAGCATTCATGTTTCTTCTCCGTTTCACCCATTCGCCGTTTCTCCGTTTCGCGGAGTCAATATCCTGCCGCCATTCCATCCTTGCGTGATT
>WNFZ01005256.1_pt1 | contig 11880 bp, 9 predicted proteins | sample 5400081 | NCBI WGS metagenome assembly WNFZ01 (sample SAMN13153365, study PRJNA577476) | soil metagenome | isolation source: 80 cm soil or saprolite under grassland replicate 1 | place: USA:California | collected 2016-06-15
GCTCGCAGATCGCCACCGACTCGCCCATGCGCACGAGCTTCGCGAGGTATTGGTCCACCGCGTGATACGGCACGCCCGCCATCTTGATCGGCGCGCCCGCCGACGCGCCGCGCGTGGTGAGCGTGATGTCGAGCAGCCGAGAGGCCTTGTCCGCGTCGTCGTAAAACAGCTCGTAGAAATCGCCCATGCGATAGAACAGCAGGATGTCCGGGTACTGCGCCTTGAGGCGCAGGTACTGCTGCATCATGGGCGTGTGCGCCGCGAAAGCATCGGTCGGGGCGGGCGCTTCGGGTTTCATCGGCGGTATTGTAGTAGCTGGGCCGCAGTCCCCCGATGGGCCAGGAGCCGGCCCGCCGGTCCCCACAAACCGGCAATCCGGTTCGTCTGCGCACGTTGATGGCCAAACAGACACGCGCCTGCGACTAATTACCTGCTTTAACTGGATTATCCGGTTTTCCTGACGCGGATTGTCGTGTTTGCCTGACCGACGCTCAGGGGAGCTGCGCCCACCCTCTACGATTCGAGGGTGAAATTCGGATGGGCCTCTCACCCTTGCCGGAGGCGAGGGCCAATGGACAGGACGCCGGTTCGGTTGTTGTTCGTCGAGGACTCTGAGCTAGATGCAGAGCTTTCGGTGCGCGCGCTCGAACAGGGCGGGTTCGATGTTTCGTGGGCGCGCGTCCAGGACGAGGCGGATCTGAAGCAGGCTCTGCGATCTTCGAAACCGCAGGCCGTTCTTTCGGATTTCTCGATGCCGGGCTTCGACGGCATCCAGGCGCTGCGCGTGGTGCGGGAGATGACCCCGGGCGTCCCTTTCATTTTCGTTTCCGGCACGATCGGGGAGGAACGCGCCATCGATGCGATCCGGCTCGGCGCGACCGATTACGTGCTGAAAAACAACATGCGACGGCTCGGGACCGCGGTAAAGCGCGCGCTTTCCGATTCCGCCGAGCGCGAGCACATTCGTCTCGCGGAGGAGGAGCGCGCGCGGCTGGTGAAAGTCCTGGAAGCGACGAGCGATTACGTCGGCATCTCCGATCCGACCGGGAAAATCATCTACATGAATGCTGCGGGACGAAAGCTCGCAGGAGCGCCGGAATCGGGGGATGTCGGCAAATCGGTGATCGACATCTACCCCCAATGGGCCAGCACGCGCGTCAACGGCGAAGCGCAGTCGGGCGTGCACCAGGGCCTGTGGCAGGGCGAGTCGGTTCTCCTGGGGACCGATGGAAGCGAGATCCCTGTGTCCCAGGTGATCATCGCTCACAAGGGGCCGGGCGGGGATACCCGTTTCTTTTCTACGATCGCGCGCGACATGCGCGAGCGCAAGGCCTACGAGGCGCGGCTGCAGCATTTCGCCAATTACGATTCGCTCACCAACCTGCCGAACCGCACTCTGCTTGGCGACCGTACCGCTCAGGCCATCGCGCACACCCGTCGCAGCGGCCGCCCGGCGGCTCTGCTGGTGCTCAACCTGGACCGGTTCAAGCTCGTCAACGAGAGCTGCAGCCACGGAGCGGGCGACGCGCTGCTGGAAAGCGTTGCCGACCGGCTGCGGGGGGCCGTGCGCGAGGGGGATACGATCGCGCGGCTTGGCGCGGACACCTTCGCGGTGCTTGCAGCCGATCTCGCACGCGCAGACGACGTGCTCGCCGTTGCGCGCAAGATTCACGAATCGATGCGGTCGCCCTTCGAGCTGGAAGGACGCGATCTGCGCATCACGGTGAGCCTGGGGGCGAGCATCTACCCTCGGGACGGCGCGGAATTCGACATCCTGCTGCGCAACGCCGAAGCCGCCATGCACAAGGTCAAGGCCGGGGGCCGCAACGGCTTCCAGTTCTACGCCGCCGCCATGACGCGCGAGGCCACAGATCGGGTCGAGTTGGAGAATGACCTGCGCCTGGCGTTGGGAAGAAACGAGCTGGAAGTCCACTACCAGCCCCAGGTCGACCTCTCCGGCGGGCGCGCTGTCGGGGTGGAGGCCTTGATCCGCTGGCGGCACCGCGAGCGCGGGTGGATTTCTCCTCTGCAGTTCATCCTGGTCGCGGAGGACTGCGATCTCATCCATCCACTCGGTGAATTCGTGCTCGTTCGAGGATGCCGCCAGATCGAAGCCTGGGACAAAGCCGGGCTCACCGGGCTCAGGCTCGCCGTGAACGTTTCGGCGCAGCAATTCCGCAGCCCGGACTTCCTCGAAGCCGTTACCCGGGCTTTGCGGGCGACGGGGCTCGAGCCGAGCCGGCTCGAGCTGGAGCTTACCGAGAGCGTGCTCGTCGACAATCGCGACGAGGCGATCCTGATCCTCAAGCGCTTGAAGGCCCTCGGCGTGCAGATCGCGGTGGACGACTTCGGCACGGGCTATTCGAGCTTGAGCTATCTCTCGCGACTGCCGATCGACTGCCTCAAGATCGACCGCTCGTTCGTCAGCCGGGTCCAGGAGCGCGGCCGCGACGCGGCGATTGCGCAGGCGGTGATCACGCTCGCGCACTCGCTGGGACTGCGCGTGGTCGCGGAGGGAGTCGAAACGGACGATCAGCGGGAGTTCCTGCGTTCGCACGCCTGCGATCTGGGGCAGGGCTACCTCTTTTCGCGTCCCATGCAGCCCGACGCGATCGCGCGGCTTGTCGCAGCCGGTTAGGATCACTGGCGTCAAATCTTTAAAATTTATTTTCGAAACCCCACGGCTGACGCGTCGCTCCGCGACGTTCCCACAACGAAAACCTTATAAACCCCGCCGGGGCGTGCCCTCCGCCGCTCACCCCACTGCTTTGCCGTAGTAGCTTTCATCGGTTGCTTGGATTCTCTTCTGTAACTGGCCTACAGCTATCCTGCTAAAGTTGCAGGCCAACACCGCGCTGAAAACCATGTCCAAACCGGATGACTACGAAGTCTACGCGATCAAGTATGCCACGCTAGCGCGCAAAGCGAGCGAGAACTTCATCGGCGGCGACCCGCACGAGGCGGCGAGCAATCTCGACTATTACGTCTGGCTGGCGCGCTCGGAGGCCCGCACCTTCGTCATCGACACCGGCTTCGACGCCGCGGTCGCGAAGCGCCGCGGGCGAAAGATGATCACCCCGCCCGACGAGGGCCTGAAGCGCCTGGGCGTCGACCCCGGCGCGGTGAAGGACGTGATCATCACGCACCTGCACTACGACCACGTCGGCAACTTCGGCCTGTTTCCCGCCGCGATCTTTCATCTCCAGGACGACGAGATGTCCTACGCGACCGGCCGCCACATGGCGCACGAATTCTTCAGCTACGCCTACGAGGTGGATGAAGTGGTCGCGATGGTGCGCAAGGCCTACCAGGGGCGCGTGCGTTTTCACGACGGCGACGCCGAGCTCGCGCCCGGCTTGTCGCTGCACAAGATAGGCGGGCACACGAAAGGCTTGCAGGCGGTGCGCGTGCGCACGCGCGTGGGCTGGATCGTGCTCGCTTCCGATGCGTCGCACCTGTACGCGAACATGAGCGAAAAGCGTCCGTTTCCCATCGTCTACGACGTCGGCGAGATGGTCGAAGGCTACCGGCGCCTGCGCGAGCTCGCCGATGCGCCCGAGCTCATCGTTCCGGGCCACGATCCGCTCGTCATGGAGCGCTACGCGGCGGCAAAGGCCGGACTCGAGGGAATCGTGGTGCGCCTGGATCAAAGCCCCAAGACGCAAACGGATCCCTGAGGGTCGGAAGGGGTGAGCGCGGCTTGACCGTCCGCGCGAACCTGCTGCAATATGAGGCGCAAAATCGACCTCGCCATGCACGGGGATCGAAACGGTCGTGAGACGCACGCGGCGCGGTGCAAATCCATCAAGGAGAACATCATGCGAGGACTCAAGAAGCTTGCGATCGGAGGGCTGATCGCGGGCGCGTTCGCGCCCTTCGGCGCGAACGCGCAAGCGCCGGTCAAGGTCGGCGTCGTGGCGTTCCTGTCCGGCCCGGCGGCCGCGCCCTTCGGCGTGCCGGCGAAGAACGCCGCGGATTTCGTGATCGACGAGCTGAATGCGGGCAAAGCGCCCGCGCCCTACGGCAAGACGGGTTTCGGCGGCTCCCGGATCGAGACCGTGGTGGTGGACGAAGCGGGCTCCAGCACCACGCAGGTCACCGAGTTCCGGAATCTCGTGCAGCGCCATAACGTCGATCTGGTGATCGGCTACATCTCGAGCGGCAACTGCCTGGCGATCGCGCCGGTCGCCGAGGAGCTCAAGAAGTTCACCGACTTCTTCGACTGCGGCACGCCGCGCATATTCGAGGACGCGAGCTACAAGTACGTGTTCCGCACTTCGTCCACCGCGACCATGGACAGCGTAGGCGCGGCGCTCTTCGTGAAAAACGCCAAGCGCGGCATCAAGTCGATCGCCGGCCTCAACCAGAACTACGCCTGGGGCCAGGATTCCTGGAACGACTTCGAGGCGTCGATGAAGCAGCTCGTCCCCGGGGTCGAGATCAAGACTTCGCAGATGCCCAAGCTGTTCGCCGGTCAGTACAACGCCGAGATCTCGGCGCTGCTCGGCTCGGGGGCGGATGTGATCCACTCGAGCTTCTGGGACGGTGACCTCGAGGCGCTCATCCTCCAGGGCGCGCCGCGCGGACTGTTCAACAAAAGCATGGGGGTCCTCACGACCGGCGAGACCGCGATGCACAAGCTCGCGGCGCAGATTCCCGACGGCACGGTGCTCGGCGCCCGCGGCCCCTTCGGCCCCTACGCTCCGGACAACGCCTACAACCGCTGGTTCACGAAGGGCTACGAGGCGCGCTTCAAGGCGCCGCCCAACTACGCCTCCTACCAGATGGCGCAGGCGATCCTCGGGGTGAAAGCCGCGTGGGAGAAGGCCCTGGTCGCGAACGGCGGCAAGCGCCCGTCCAACGAGCAGGTCGGCGCCGCGCTCGAGCGCATGACTTTCGAAGGCCCGGGCGGGGTCGTGCGCATGGCGATCGGCAAGGGTCACCAGGCGGTCACGGAGACCGCCTACGGCATTACCAAGCTCGTCGGCGGCAAGCTCACGGTCACCAACGTGCAGCGCTATCCTGCGGAAACGGTGAATCCGCCCGACGGCGTGACCAGCGCCGACTGGATCAAGCGCGGCTTCAAGAAGTAGCGCGACAAGCAAGCGAACGGCTGCCCGCGGGCAGCGGTTTTCTTCCCACGCGCCCCAGTGGACCAGATCGGCCCGGTCGTCGTCGACGGCATCATCTATTCGGCCTGGCTCTTCATCGCGGCGGTCGGCCTGACGCTGATCTACGGCGTCATGAAGATCGTCAACGTGACCCACGGCAGCTTCTACGCGCTCGGCGCGTACGCCGGCGCCTCGCTTACCGGCGCCTGGCTCGCGCGGGGCTATCCGCCGATGCTGTCCTACGCGGTGCTGCTCGTCGCCGCGGTGCTGGTGACACTTGTGTTTGCACCGCTTATCGAGCGCGGGCTGCTGCGCTTCATGTACGCGAAGGACGAGGTGGTGATCCTGCTCATCACCTACGCGCTTTTCCTCATTCTCGAGGACACGATCAAGCTGGTCTGGGGCGTAGACCCGTATTTCGTCGCCGAGCCGTATGCGCTGCTCGGCAGCTTCGAGGTCGGGGGCCTGCGCTACCCGACCTATAACCTGATCCTGGTCGGACTGGCGCTCGTCTCGGGCGGGGGGCTCGCGTGGGTTCTGCACAGCACGCGCGTCGGGAAGCTCCTGCTGACGGTGATCCACGATCCGGAGATGAGCCGCGCGATGGGGGTGAACGTGGGCCGCTTTTACCTCGTTACCTTCACATTCGGCTCGATGCTCGCCGCGATCGGCGGCAGCTTCACCGCGCCGACGGTGTCGGTGGTGCCCGGGCTGGGCGTCGACGTGATCGTGCTGTCGTTCGCCGTCGTCGTGATCGGCGGCTTGGGCAGCGTGCCCGGCGCCGCCCTCGGCGCGGTGATGGTCGGTCTCGCGCGCTCGATCTCGGTCCACTACATGCCGCAGGTGGAGCTCTTCGTCATCTACTCCGTGATGGCAATGGTGCTCGCGTTCCGGCCCAGGGGCCTGTTCAGCATGGCGGAGCCGCGCAGAATATGAAGCGCGACCGCATGCCGTCCCTGCTCGGCGCGACACTCGCCGCTGTCATCGCCGGCGGCCCGCTGCTGCCGCAATGGGCGCTCTTCATCCTCACCATCGCTTTTGCTCAAGGGCTGGTCGCGCTCGGCCTGATGCTGCTGCTGCGCGCGGGCCTGGTTTCCTTCGGCCAGGCGCTCTATTACTGCATCGGTGCCTATACCGCGGGCGGCCTCGCCCACGCCTTCAACGTCGGCGACATCTTCCTGCAGATGATCGCGGGCGCGGCGACGGCGGCGCTGGCGGCCTTCATCCTCGGATTTCTGCTTGCGAAATACCGCGGCATTTTCTTCGGCCTCTTGAGCCTCGCCCTGTCGATGATTCTCTACGGGCTGATCGTGAAGAGCGAAGCGCTCGGCTCGACCGACGGCCTGAACATCGCGCAATCGACCCTCTTCGGCGTGCGCCCCGCCGCCGACTGGGTGCGCTACGCGGTGGCGGTCGCCGCGGCGTTCGCGGGCATCGGCGCGGCCTACCTCGTTCACCGTTTCCTCGGGACGCCGCTCGGGCGCCTCGCCCCCGCGATCAAGGACAACGAGATCCGCGTCGAATACATGGGTGCATCGGTGCGCCATGCGATCCACGTCAAATACGTGATCGCCGCGACGCTCGCCGGCATGGGCGGGGCGCTGGCGGCGACCACGGTCGGCCATATCGACCCCGAGATGGCCTACTGGACGACCTCGGGCGAGTTCATCTTCATCGCCATCCTCGCCGGCACCGGCAGCGTGCTCGCACCCTTCCTCGGCGCGTTGCTGTTCGGCGCGATCCATACGCTCGCCTACGATCTGTCGCCGCACACCTGGCAGATGAGCCTGGGCACGGCGCTGCTGCTGGTGATCGTTTTCCTGCCGGAGGGCCTGTGGTCGCTGTTCGCGCGGCGAAGGACCGCCTGAGATGAGAACCATCCTCGCCGCCCGCGGCGTGAACAAGAGTTTCGGCGCGGTCACGGCGGCGGCGGACATCAACGCCGCGATCGAGGCGGACTCGGTCGTCGGGCTGATCGGCGCCAACGGCGCGGGAAAGACGACCTTCATCAACATGATCACGGGCTATCTCAAGCCCGATTCGGGCGACATCCGCTACGAGGGACGCGATATCACGGCGCTCGCGCCGCGCGACATCACGCGCCTTGGAATTCTCCGCTCATTTCAGATCCCGCAGCTCTATGGCTCGCTCAGCGTGTACGAGAACATGCTGACGGCCCTGGGCATCATGCTGCACAACGCCGGCCGGGGCGGGTTTTTTTCCCGGTCGCGCCCGCTCGTTCCAGGGCACGACGCGCCGGCCGAGGAGGTCGCCGAGCGCATTCTCGAGCGCTTCGGCCTCGCCGAGTATCGCGAAAAGAACACGCAGGTGCTGCCCGGAGGCGTGCGCAAGCTCCTCGATATCGCGCTCACCATGGCCGCGAGGCCCAGGGTTCTCCTGCTCGACGAGCCCACGAGCGGCGTCTCGGCCGAAGAAAAGTTCGGCATCATGGAGATGGTGATGAAAGCGATGAAAGCCGAGGGCGTCACGGTGATCTTCGTCGAGCACGACATGGAAGTCGTAAGCCGCTTTTCCGAGCGCGTGCTCGCGTTCTACGACGGCCGGATCATCGCCGACGGCCGGCCCGAAGCCGTGCTCGGCGACCCTGACGTTCGGCGCTACGTGGTCGGCGGCGAGCTCCGTCGCAGGGACGAGCAGGCGGCCCGTGCTTAGGATAGCAGCGCTCAATGTCGCGATCGGCGCCGTGCAGATCCTGCGCGAGGTCTCGCTCGAGCTGCCCAGCGGGAGCATGGCCGGGCTGATCGGGCGAAACGGCGCGGGCAAGACCACGCTCATGAAGAGCATCATGGGTCTGCTCCGCGTATCGGGCGGCGCGGTGAGTTTCGACGGCGCCGATTTGCTTGGAGCGCCCACGCACGCGCGCACGCGGCTCGGCATCGGCTACATGCCCGAGGACCGGCGGCTGGTGCCCGAGCTCACCGTCGAGGAGAACGTGCTGGTGCCGGCGTGGGCGGCGCGCGTGCCCGATCCCCGGGCGCGCCTGGAAAAGGTCTACGCCCTGATCCCCGAGGTGCGCGAATTCGCCTCGCGCAAGGGCCTGCAGCTTTCCGGCGGCCAGCAGAAGCTCGCTGCGCTCGCTCGCGCGCTCGTCTGCGGCACCAAGCTCCTTTTGCTCGACGAGCCCTTCGAAGGCGTCGCGCCGGCGCTGGCGCAGCGCCTCGCCGAGGTGATCGCGGGCCTGAAGAAGGAGGGCATGTCGGTGATCCTCTCCGAATGCAATCTGCAGCACTCCAGGCGCATGGTCGACCGCATCGTCGTGATCGACCGCGGCTGCATCACTGCAAAGGAATAGGACTTTCCGTATGATCGTCACCCATGGATGACGTCCTCGTTCTCGCCCGCGCCCAGTTCGGGCTGAACATCGGGTTCCATATCCTGTTCCCGAGCCTCACCATCGCGCTCGGGTGGATCCTTCTTTACTTTCGCGTGCAGTACGCGCGCTCCGGCGACGCGGCGTGGCTCGCCACCTACAAGCTCTGGACCAAGGTGTTCGCGCTCTCCTTCGCGATGGGCGTGGTGAGCGGCATCACCATGTCGTTCCAGTTCGGCACCAACTGGCCGGGATTCATGCAGAAGGTCGGCAACATCGCGGGGCCGCTGCTCGCCTACGAGGTGCTGACGGCGTTCTTCCTCGAGGCGACTTTCCTCGGGGTGATGCTCTTTGGCATGAACCGCGTCCCGGGCTGGATGCACATTTTCTCCGCCGCGATGGTGGCGATCGGCACGACCGTTTCGGCCTTCTGGATACTCGCGCTCAACTCGTGGATGCAGACGCCCTCGGGGCAGGGGGTCGACGCCCTCCAGATCATCGCCGGGGACTGGTGGAGCGTGATATTCAATCCGTCGTTCCCGTACCGGTTCACGCACATGCTGCTCGCCTCGGGCCTCACCGCCGCGTTCGTCGTCGCCGGGCTTTCGGCGTGGCGATTGCTCCGCGCAGGCGAGGACGTATCGGCGAGAAAGACCTTGCGCACCGGTCTCGTCCTCGCCGCCGTGCTCGCGCCGCTCCAGATCGCGGTCGGAGACCTGCACGGCCTGAACACGCTCGAGCACCAGCCGGCCAAGATCGCCGCGATCGAAGCGATCTGGAAGACGGAAAAGGGCGTGCCGCTCGTGCTCTTTGCCGTGCCGAACGAGGAAAAGCGGACCAACGACTTCGCGGTCGAGATCCCCGAGGGCGCGAGCCTGATTCTCAGACACGATGCGGACGCGGAGTTACAGGGCATCGACGCCTTCGCCCCCGACGCGCCTCCCGTGGCGCCCGTGTTCTTCGCTTTCCGCGCGATGGTCGGGATCGGGGTATTGATGCTGGCGCTCGCGTGGGTCGGCGTGTGGGCGACGCGCCGCGGATCGCTTCCTTCGCGCCGGCTGCTGTGGACGCTCTCGGGCTTCACCTTTGCCGGGTGGGTTGCGACGCTCGCGGGGTGGCTCGTCGCCGAGATCGGCAGGCAGCCCTGGCTCGTCACCGGAGTGCTCAAGACCGCCGACGCGGTGGGCGCCGCCTCGGGTGCCGCGCTCGGCGCAAGCCTCACCGGCTATATCGTCACCTACGCCGGGATGCTGACCGCCTACATGGTGGTGCTCACGCACCTTGCAGGAAAGGGGGCGCAGGCATGAGCCTCGATCTCCCGCTCGTATTCGCCTTTCTTATGGGGCTTGCGGTGCTCATGTACGTGGTGCTGGACGGTTATGACCTCGGCGTGGGGATGCTTATGCCCGCAGCGGATTCGCAAGAGCAGGAGCTGATGGTCGCCTCGATCGGGCCGTTCTGGGACGCGAACGAGACTTGGCTCGTGCTCGGCGTCGGGATTCTGCTGGTCGCCTTCCCCGTGGCGCACGGCATCGTGCTCGGGGCGCTCTACCTTCCGGTGGTGGCGATGCTGATCGGCCTGATGCTGCGCGGCGTCGCGTTCGAATTCCGCGTCAAGGCCGAGGGCTGGCACCGCGAGCTTTGGAACTGGCTGTTCTGGTTCGGCTCCTTCCTCGCCTCGCTCGCCCAGGGACTGATGCTCGGGCGCTACATCACGGGTTTCAACTCCGGATTCGGCTATTACCTGTTCGCGCTGCTCGTGGGCGCGGCGCTGTGCGGCGGCTACGTGCTCCTCGGCGCCACCTGGCTCATTTTGAAGACCGAAGGCGGGCTGCAGAAGAAGGCGCTCGGCTGGGCGCGCTGGGGCCTGCTTTGGGTCGCGCTCGGCGTCGCGCTGGTGAGCCTCGCCACGCCGCTCGCGAGCCAGACGGTGTTCGCGAGGTGGTTCGATTTTCCGCGCACGCTCGCGCTGATGCTCCTGCCGCTCGCGACGCTCGCAGCGGGCGTGTTCGTGTGGCTTGCGGCCGGGCGCATGGAGCGCGGCGCGCCCGAACCGGACTGGACGCCGTTCGCAGGGGCGGTGGCGATCTTCGCGCTCGCCTTCGCCGGTCTCGCCTACAGCCTGTTCCCTTACGTGGTCATGGACCGCATGACCATCTGGGAAGCGGCATCGCACCCGTCCTCGCTCAAGGTCATACTCGCGGGCGTGGTGATCGTGCTGCCTTTCCTCATCGCCTATACGGCGTTCGCCTACCGCGTGTTCCGCGGCAAGGCGCGCTCGGGGCTGTACGAATAAGGGGAGCCCGAGTCGGAGCCTCGGCTCCCTGCTCAGCCTTCCTTCAGCGGCGCGAGCGTCACCTCGACGCGGCGATTCGCGGCGCGGCCCTGCTCCGTGGAGTTGCTCGCGATCGGATGTTCTTCACCGCCGCCGGCCGTCAAGATGCGCTGCTCACTGATGCCTTTGCTCGTGAGGTACTGAGCGACGGCGCTGGCGCGGCGCTGCGAAAGTTGCCGGTTGTAATCCGAGCCGCCGACGTTGTCGGTGTGGCCTGCGATCTCGATGATGGTCTTGTCGTATTTTTTCGCCACCTGCGCGACGCCGTCGAGCACTTTGAAGAATTGCGCATTGAGGTCGGCGCTGCCGGTGCGGAAGGTGATGTTGCCGGGCATGTTGAGGACGATGTCCTCGCCCTTGCGGGTGACCGTCACGCCGCTGTCGCGCATCTGCGCCCGCAGCTCGCTTTCCTGCTTGTCCATGTAGGCGCCGACCGCGCCGCCGGCGAGCGCGCCGACTCCGGCGCCGACGAGCGCGCGTTGCCGGCGCTGCTTCGCGTCGTGCCCGGAAATCATGCCGATCGCCGCACCGGCGCCCGCGCCGATGAGAGCGCCGAAAGTGGCGCTTGCCGTCTTCTTCTCCCCGGTGTAGGGATCGGTGGTCTGGCAGCCGGCCGTAAGGCCGGCGCAAATTGCCACCACAAGGGCCGCTTTACCCGCCGGGCTCGCAATGGACATGTTCAAAGTCTCCTTGGGATTGTGATGGGAAAAGGCTGCCGCAGTCGGCGTTACCGTACCGCCTTCTTGTAATAGCTCTCGTCGATGTACTTCATCGGGTCGGTGAGGTTCTTCTGCGGCTTGGCGAATTCGCTGCGCAGCTTCAGCACCGTGCGGCAGCCTTCGATGTCGATCTTGGCTTTCTTCTGGAAGCCTTCCTTCTCCGCGAACATCACTTCGTAGGCCTTTTGCGCCGCGGGGCGCGGAGCGCTCGGGATGTGCTTCATGTAGATCGAAACGGCCTCGTCCTTGTTTGCCGGGTGCTGCAGCCAGTCCATCGCAGCGACGTACGAGCGGATAAAGGCAACCAGCGGGTCGCCGTTTTTCGCCGCCCAGGAGCGGCGCGACACGCCCACCGACGCCTGATACGGACCGAAGGTCGCGGTC
>WNFZ01005265.1_pt1 | contig 11870 bp, 12 predicted proteins | sample 5400081 | NCBI WGS metagenome assembly WNFZ01 (sample SAMN13153365, study PRJNA577476) | soil metagenome | isolation source: 80 cm soil or saprolite under grassland replicate 1 | place: USA:California | collected 2016-06-15
CACCCCGCATATCGCGCGCGAAAGTTTATACAAAAAAAGCGGTCACGTCCCCTACTATGTCGAGTCGATGTTTCCGCCGATGGAGCTCCACGAGGATCGCGAAACGCGTGAAAAGTTGGCTGCGGTTGACCAGCACATGTTGTCAACTGCAAAGTCATGGGCCGAGCAACTGAAAGTGACGTCGAATGAGTTCACTCAGGCGATTGCAAGCGGAGTTAGTGCAAGAGATTTCGTTCAGAATCATCTTCGAAACCTCCCTTCTGAAGATCGAAAAATCGCGATCGATAATCTTACTCAATTTGGATTTACCAGCGTCCTCCGGTCTGTGGCGACGCCACCTGATCGCTACTACCTCAAAGCGATGAACTGTCCGCATCACCACAAGTTGTTTGCGGCCATTCCACGCAGTTATCGCGATCTGCCGTTGCGGCTGGCGGAATACGGGACGGATTATCGGTACGAGAAGAGCGGTGAATTGTTCGGGCTGATGCGGGTACGTTCTCTACAGATGAATGACGCGCATCTCTACATGACGCCGGAGCAGTTCGAGGCGGAGTTCAACGCGGTCAACGAGATGTATCTGAACTATTTCAAACTCTTCGGGATCGACAAATATCTGATGCGCTTCTCAACACACGACCCGTCAAAGCTCGGGCAAAAATTCGTTGATGAACCGGAGCTTTGGAAGAAGACCGAAGAGATGACGCGCAACGTTTTGAAAAACTCTGGGATTAATTACGTCGAAGTGCCAAACGAAGCGGCGTTTTACGGACCAAAGATCGACGTGCAAGCGTGGAGCGTGATCGGACGCGAGTTTTCCATCGCGACGAACCAGGTCGATTTCTCCCAGCCGCGCAATTTCGACCTTCGCTACAAAGACCGCGACAACATCGATAAGATTCCCCTTTGCATTCATCGCGCACCGCTCGGAACGCATGAACGGTTCATCGGATTCCTGATCGAGCATTACGCCGGCAATTTCCCGCTTTGGCTATCGCCGGAACAGGTGCGCATCCTCACCATTGGCGACGAACCGAAGCTGATGGATTACGCGCGATCGATTTTGAACGAACTGCGGGCTCATCAAGTGCGCGCAGAAATCGATGAAAACTCCGACAAGATCAACGGCAAAATTCAGCGCGCCGAACAAATGAAGGTTCACACCATGTTCGTGATCGGAAAGCGCGACAGGGAAGCTGACGCGGTCAGCGTCCGCGTCCACGGCAAGGGAAATCTCGGCGCTAAACCGCGCGCCGAAGCGATCTCGGAAATCTTATTGTCGATCAAAGAGCGGCGGCCATGAAATTTATCGTCGCAACCAACGGTGATCGCTAACTAATCTGATCTCATTCCTCCAAATAAAATCTGGTTATCTTTTCGCGAGTTTGGCCGCGTTTGCGTTGTTCCATTCCACAGCAAGTGCATTCGAGGAGTGCATGGCCACGCTTAAAGATCCGCATGGCTCGGTCGAGGTGTCTTGCGATGGAGATACAAAGGCCACGTCAAAGGCAGGCGAACATTTCCTCGTCGAGCGGATGCCCAACGGTTGGAGTGTTTATTTAAAGTCCGGCTGCCAGGGATTCATAGAAAAAGCAGATCTTCAACTTTTGCCGAACGAGCCGTTGATGAAGTTAAATTTCGATCACGAAAGGAAGCTTTGGCAAAAATTGCAATCAGCCGCGGATTCCAATCTGGGCGAGGCGGGCACTGCGTTCAAAGGGCGCGGCCTTAACTATTTTAAGATTCTGACCGCGGCGAGTAACGGGGATGAGAAAGCAATGGCACTTTTTTATTCCGTGTGCGCCAGGGAGATGGATGGCGCTGCTGCTGAAGATTGTTTTGGCCGCGGATGGCAATTGTTTCATGTCATCGGCGACGAAACCTTTGCTAAATTTCTGAGCGGACAATCTGCCAAGATCCGAGAACGGATCGCAGCAATTCTTTCCAGCGGAGACCAAGATCCGATTTCGAAACCGAAACCATACATCAAACAGTATTTTCCGAAGAGCTACAGGATACTTTTTGGCAAATCACAAAAAGATTGATGATGACGGTTGCGTTCAACGCCAAACGCGAGGCGTCGATTCAAAATGTAACGAAAGAGAAGTGAGCTTATCCGTAGCCGAAATCGCGTCCTTGTGCTGCAATGTCGAACTCGGAGATTGTAGTGTAGCGGAATACACGATTGAATTGGTGCAGTCGAAATAAGGAATCAGTGAGAACGCTCTTGCTTTGTGTAATCGGGTCTTTGTCCTGCGCTGGCGCAATTTTTTCCGAAGACGCGTCTCCGAGCGTTGCTCCGACTCCAGACGCAGCGGAAATTCCCAAAGGTTACGAAGTGGGCGAGAATCGCGTCTCCCCCGATGGGCGGTTCGCGATTCTGAATCCGGCGTTTGACGAGGAAAGCATGGTCGACCCTGGTCTGCCGAACCTGCTTGTGCGGCTCAAGCCTTACGCCGTGCTGGCAAAATTCGGCGAGCCAACCCCACGACACTACGAACTTGTGGTCGAGTGGAATGGTAACTCGTTTGTCGCCGCAGGGGAAAAGCGCAAGTGGGGACTAGTCGATCTTTCGGTTTACGAGATCGAGAACGATAAGGTGAAGCGCGTGCAGCGAGTGTTCCGAGAGGCTCGCAAATATTTTGGTGATACTACTTTTGTTTCTGACTGGAACGAGGAGCGTGGCGAGCGCGAATTCGAATTCAAAGGCCGCAAGTTGTTGCTAAATCTTTTCGCCGACACCGTACCTAATCTCGCCGGCGGCCCGCATAGGACGGCGGAGCTTCACGCTATTTGGAATCTCGATAAAGCAAAGTTCGAGAAGGTGGATTTCCGTCCTGGCAAGATCGAAGTCCGGCCGGACCTCTAATCAGACATGCTTTTCCTCGTTCTCGCGAGCTTTGCGATTTTGATTTTGATCACGTCGAGGCAAATGAAGGCGTCACGCGAGAGTTCAAACTTGTCGTCGGCTAGCGCTCAAGAATGCCTTTGGGCAAGCGTCGGCTGCTGAATGGTTCCCGAACCAATGGATCGAACATTTTCGGCAGCTATTGCAGCTTCAGTTATCCAGGCGGACGGCCGGAGCGCATCGCATGCGACGATGGTGAATACGCGCGAAAGAATGGAAAGGCGTGGCTCAAATCAAGTGATTGGGGCGAAAGCGGAAAGCCTGCCGACGCCATGAGGGCGACAAAATCGAGTGCGCCGATCAAATGAAAGCGCACACCATGTTTGTCATCGGGAAGCGCGACATGGAAGGCGACGCCGTTAGTGTACGCATTCACGGCAAGGGAAATCTCGGCGCCAAACCCCGCTCCGAGGTGATCCCCGAAATTGTGCAATCGATCAAAGAACGTCGTCCCTGAGAATTTATGAAAAATCGACTAATCCTTGGTTTGAGCCTCTCTCTCGTCGGCTGGTTAAGTATTTGTTTGTTTGCCGAATCCGCTGAATCGAAAGACATCATCCGAGACAAATCGCCGGATGGGAAATTCGCGCTACGAATTACAAAAGAGGACGTAGGCTGGGCCGCTGCCATTATCGATCTAAAAAGCAGAGGGGACGTCGTGACACTGGAGACTTACCAGAATTACACCGAAGAAGCGCATCTGGTCTGGTCGAAGGATTCACAGAGAGTCGCTTACTTCGAGCCCGATCGTCGTGGAGGGAGCACTAGTGTTTACTTTCGAAACGGCTCCGAATTTGAAAATGTCGAGTTGCCGGATATTCCCGAGTGCAAGAACTCACCGAAGAAAGGGGAAAGCCACGTCAAGACCGTCGAGACCACGACCAAGCCGCAAAAATGGTTAAGCTCGGGCGCGCTTGACCTGAAAGTACAATTGGGTGACCTAATGGAAAAAGGGGATAACCAGCGCGGCCAGACTTGTACTCAAATCGTTACCGTCGTATTCGATTCGAGCCACAAAGCGTCCGTCCAAAGCGTAAAGCGAGTAAAATCCGATTAAGATGTGCGCGCGGTCACCGCGTTGACCGCAAAGGAATTCTCGGCGCCAGACCGCGGGCGGAAGTTGTCGCCGAAGTTCTACTATTAATTAAAAAGCGGCGCGACTAACGGCTACAGAGTTTCGACTCGATGCTGCGATCATTCAGAGCTTGTCAGGTTTGAATCGCTACGGCTGAAAGGCCCACTCGTAAGGCTCCATTGCGATTCTAATCGCCGTCACGTCGCACAAGAATTGGAGACGACGACTTTCGCGCTCGCGTTGCGGGAAAACAGACGAGTAGATCTTTGCACCTTCGTCCCGATGCTTAAGCCATATGCGCTGAGCACCGGGAATAAACTGCTTGTTTACGTCTTTGGTAAGCACCGCTGCGTAAGTCGCATTTAGCTCACGGTCGAGTTTAGCAAAACGCGCTCTCCAATCTGACTCGCCTGGCAGCTGATCGACTGGTTCCGCGCAGACCAGGGCCGGCGTTTGAGCTTTGTTGATTTTGCGCAGGTAATTGGTGAGTTCGAACCGTCTCGTGCGCGTGTTTACGTACACGTATCCAAATGGCGGGACGAGCTGCTGTACCGCCCCTTCCAGCTTCAACAGTAGCCGGCTGGAATCCATGCTCCAACCACCGAAAGACATCTGAGGTGCGAGACCCTCGGCTGCGTAATTGCGCTTTACAGCGCCGAGGCGGGCGGCTTCGGCCCAGGCGATCTGATTGAAAGATTGACCGCTATCGAACTTCTCAATCTCCGTAGCGCTCTTGCGATGGAATAATTCTCCGGCGAGGAACATTGGATTTTTCCACAGCACGATATTCCATTCTTCGTTAGGCGAAAAATGACATTGGCCCATGATGAACTGCGGCGTTTCGATCGGTAACTTCGTTTGTTGAGCGGTGTCTTTTGTGGATACGAGCCACACATCAGCTCGTTCCTCGGCGCGATTTTCGACGCGCAGCGATCCACTTGGACTCGTACAAAGAACACCGTTCTGGTGTTGGGCCAGCGTCGCCGCGGTCAACACCAAGGTAGTTGCGAGAAATGCAGAACCAAAAAACAAACTTATTCTCATTGTTGAAATTTCGTTAGGCCGCTTATTCATTGATGTTGTCGAGGCCGGCAAACTTCCAACCGCTCTTGGTCAATTCGAAGATGAAGCGAATCGGTGCGTTTTCCTTGTCGTTCGGCGTCTCCTTGAACGGGCAGTAGATCTCATATCGACCGGATTCTTTTTCCGGCTTGGCGTTTCGGAAACATTGCCCAGCGTTGGCCTCGCCATTGAGAATTTCATTATAACGACGCAGGAAATCCGATTTGGTTTTCACCGCTTTTACCCCGTACGGCATCGACAACGGAAATTTCGTCATCTCCCCAACTGTCGCCTTGTCGCCAGCGATGACAGCGGATTTAAATTTGTTCCAAAACGCGGGAAAGTTTTCTTGAGCGGAGCCCATGGCGCAAATTAGTAAGAAGAGAATGCAACTAACGAAAGGTGATTTCATCAGGCGAGTCTAGGTTTGCTGGCTTGATACGCCTTTTTAAGAATTTCGACCGTGCACTGTCAATCCTCTCGTCGCGGGTTTCTGCACATCGTTAAGCCGCAATCGTGGACGTACCAGCGCACAAAACCGTTTGGGTCCTGGATCCAACTGGTGGAATTTGATTCTCAGTTGTCTAACTCCGTCGCTTCAAGCGAAAGACGTAATCAAATCCAAATCACCAGACGGGGGCTCACCGGTTAGTTAACGCTTGGTTTTTTTGTAGCCTACCGGAGGCGCGATTGTTTTTCCCTTCACGGGCGCGTATTCAAATTGGCAGCGCGTGGTGGTATTGGTCACGGTTGCAGCACTCTTATTGAAATTTAGGGAAGAGATCACCCCTTGGTAACGAGCGATGTAGAGCGGCTGACCTTCTGCGTCGAGCGCGAGCCAATATTGCGACAGCTCGTTCGCAGGTGTGTTGCCCTCCGTCTTCGCGCGAAGATGCAGCCAGGTCGCGCCGTCGTGCGGTTCATCGCCAACGTTCTCGAAAGCGGGTTCCCAAGGCGCAGAGGCAATTGGCGCATCCGCCAAATTGTAAACCAAACGATCGTTCGCTTGCGCTTTTTTCCATGACTTATCGCCAGTCGGTTTCGCCCACGCCTTATCTCCGAGCGCGATCTGGCGCATCACGCCGCCGTCTTCGAATTCCGCCGTTAAATCAAAATCTTCTCCTGAAACCAGACCATGAATGCGAATGGTTTTTTCACGTGCCGCAGTCCCATTCACCTCCCAAACGTCCTCTTTCATTTTTTTCATTGCCGCGATCAGCAATATTTTCGGAGTCCCCTCCGTCACACGCGGATTTCCGGGGGGCGGAATAACCGGGCTCGGTTCCGACACCGGGGCATAATCTACTTTTGCAAGGACAAGATTACCTTCGAAGCCGGCAGGACCATGGTAGTGCCTGATCGTCTCCGGCTGTCCGTCCTTTAGCAAAATCCACCAGTTCGGTCGGTCGCCCTCGTAATTAATTTTCTGCGCCGCTTTGAAGCGGATGTGCAGCAACGAATTTTCTCCCGCGATTTTTGCGACTGGACTCACCGCCCGGCTTTCTCTTTCGATCCCGACTTTTTCCAGCGGTGGAATCTTTTGATCAGACTCGGCGATTGCCGTGTGGACGAGATAATAGAAACGGCGATCGTTCGCGTCCCAACTCTTCCATGTCTTGCCATCTCTTTCGGTCAACCATCCCTTGTCGCCGATCACGATCTGACGCCGCACCTGATCGCCCGTCTCGATCGTCAGATCAAAATCCTTGCCGTTGATGATCCCGGAAATATTGATGTCGATGTCCTTGGCCACAACGTGCGTTTCCACGCGCCACGGCTGGTTGTCGGACAATTTTCTTGCCGACGCCAGAATCGCCTCCGGTTTTTCCTCCGCCATTAACACGATGCCAGCGAACCCGAAGAAAAACGCGAATATCCCGATCGAGAGGTTCATGTTCATCCGCGTCGATTTAGACGGTGATGGCGAAGATGAGGTCTTGATTAGCACGACAAATTATCTTGGCAAAGACGAGCACGTGCCGATGAGATCGCCGGCGGGCAGTTATTCGATGGTGTTGCTGCGGCGTGTGGTCGCGGGAAAAGTGGAAACGCAACTGGTCGAGGGCGAATTCTACCCGAAAGCGACTGGGTATAATGCTCCCAACGCTTACAAGGTTATCGCGACCTTGGATCTGGACGGCGACGGCAAGCTGGAGGTCATCGTAGGCTCGACCTATTACGAAGGTGAAGGGATCACGATTTATCGCTGCGAACCGAAAAAGATTGAGGCTTTACTTTCTGTGTCTTGAGGAGCGTAATGGCGTCGGCCATTGCGGCAGTAGCCGGGCGATTTGAACCGGGCAAATTAAAGTGCACACCATGTTCGTAATCGGCAAGCGCGATATGGAAGATGACACCGTCAGCGTGCGGGTTCACGGCAAGGGGAATCTCGGGGCGACGCCGCGCAACGAAGTCATCCTCGAAAAAGCCACCCCGGCAGATCTCGAAATCAGACGGTCCAGAGAATTCCGACGCATCGACGAACAAGAGCGATTAAAAATCTCAGCAGGCGTGCTGGAAACCAATTAGTCTCGCGATATGAAAGCGAATCGGTCGGTGTTGACGCTCCTGTTGCTCTCGACTGCGGCTGTCTTTCAGCTTGCTGCGCAACCGAGCAAAACCGATCCAAGACCGCTGGAGAAAGTGAAGGCGAAAGCAGGTGCTGATGACGCAGATTCCCAGTGTGAGCTCGGCCGTCGCTACGACGACGGCGAAGGCGTGGCGAAGGATCCGGCGGAAGCGGTGAAGTGGTTTCGCAAGGCCGCCGAGCAAAATTACGCCAAGGCTCAATTCGATTTGGGCCTCTGCTTCTACAAAGGTGAAGGCGTGACGAAGGATCATGTTGAGGCGGCGAAATGGTTTCGCAAGGCCGCCGAACAGAATTTCGCCGAGGCGCAATTCGGCTTGGGCGTCTGCTACGCCAAGGGCACTGGCGTGGCGAAGGACCCGGTGGAGGCGGTGAAATGGTATCGCAAAGCCGCCGAACAGAATGACGCTAAGGCTCAATACATTTTAGGCCTCTGCTACATCAAGGGCGAAGGCGCGGCGAAGGATCAGGCGGAGGCGGTGAAATGGTATCGCAAAGCCGCCGAACAGAATTTCGCCGAGGCGCAATTCGACTTGGCCCTCTGCTACACCAAAGGCGAAGGCGTCGCGAAGGATCAGGTGGAGGCAGTGAAGTGGTATCGCAAGGCCGCCGAACAAAATTTCGCCAAGGCTCAATACAATCTGGGTCTCTGCTACACCAAGGGCGAAGGCGTGCCCAAGGATCAGGTGGAGGCGGTGCAGTGGTATCGCAAGGCCGCCGAGCAGAATTTCGCCAAGGCTCAATACAATTTGGCCCTCTGCTACACCAAGGGCGAAGGCGTGGCGAAGGATCGCGTGGAAGCGGTGAAATGGTATCGCAAAGCTACCGAGCAGAATTTCGCCGAGGCTCAATACAATTTGGCTCTCTGCCTCTCCGCAGGCGAAGGCGTTGCGAGGGATCCGGTAGAAGCGGTGAAATGGTATCGCAAAGCCGCCGAACAGAATTTCGCCGAGGCTCAATCCGACTTGGCCCTCTGCTACACCAAAGGCGAAGGAGTGGCCAAGGACTATGTCGAGGCTTACAAGTGGCAGCTGGTGGCGGCGAGGCAAGGCGATGAGGATGCAAAGAAAATCATGGTCATGCTGGAAAATAAGATGACGCCGGAGCAGATTGCGGAGGGACAAAAGCGGGCGCGTGATTTTAAGCCGCGGTAGGTACGGCTGCTCGCGGCTGCCGGCATCATCTCGACCAAAGTGGTGAATGTGGATGCGGCCACTGTCACACCGTGACTCTACCTAGCGCGTTCATAATGTAACATCCTCAGTTCGTCCCCTCTTTAAGAAGCGGAGGAAGCCCTTCTACGGTAATCGAGTCGCCTTGTATAACACCATTTAACATCCTGCCTTTTTCCGGAATAAGAGAAATGCGATCGCCTTTGATCTTGTATTTTCCTTTCGTCGCAACGGCGCCGCTTTTCGCATCGCTGACAAAAAGTGTTCCATCAGGCTTCAATTCGATGATGTCCTGGCTGCAAACATAACGACCGGAGATATGCTTGCTGCAGCTGGCCAAGCTCAGAAAGAAAGTGATACTTAATATGACGATTGCTCAGGTTTTCATAGTTACTCTAGCGGTGGTTTACTCCTGGCTTTTCCGGCAACGAGTTGGTCCGACGAATTGACTTCACAGGTGTTCCGAGATTAGCGATTCCAGTGGATGGGATCAAATTACTCTGTTGCTTTAGGCAAAACAGCTACATCAGAAGTTCTTCCTTGGTGGCCTGGCTAAACTCTTCCAGCCGCGCGGCCGTAACATCGGCCAGGAATTGGAGCCGGCGGCGTTCTTCTTCTCCTTTGGGCGCGAATCTAAGATATGTCTTTACTCCCTCGTCGCGCAGTTTGACCCACTCTTGTTGTGTCTTACGCAATTCATCCGCGTCTTCTTTGCTCATCTCGGCTGCACGCTCCGCCAGGATTTTATTGAACTTCTCATCCAGCGCATCGAAACGCACTTTGAGTTCCACCTCTGACGGCAATGGATCAGTCGGTTCGGCACAAACAACATGCGGGGGATAGTTAGGAGCAAGCCGCGCTACAATCTTATTCAGTTCGCGCAGATATGGCGTCCCTTCCAGTGTTTTACTGCGCGTGTTGAAGTAAACGTAAAACGGCTGACGTCCGTCGGTTCGATCTCCATAAATGCCCAAGAGCAATCGGGCCGAATCAAAACTCCAACCCCGGAACTCGGTTCGCAAATGGTTCTCGTACGGACGCGGTTGATCCAGAAAGTCCGTCATCTTAAAACCGCCATTTTTCACTGCGTAATTGCGAACTGTCTTCGCGAACCATCCCTTCCCTTTAAAAGGCGCGAACTTGACGCCGCTCTCGTGGTGATACAGCTCCTGCGCAAGCACTCCGTGATGCCGCCAACTCTCGGTATAGAAAATCCAGTTCTCATCCGGGGAACTGTAAAATCGAAGGGTAACCTCGGCCGGGTCACGCTCGGAAGTGGCGCTGGGCAAAGGCGCTCGCTCAGCCGGATTCTTAGTGGAGACGACGAGTGGTTCAGCTCGCTCAGCCGGATTCGACTGGATGTGATAACCGCCTTTCGGGCTCTCGTAGACAGTCTCGTCCGTTGTTTCCTCTGCGGCCAGGTTCGTGGATAAACCGGAAAACCCCGTTAGACCAAGCAACAGCATTATCGAACCAAACAATTTCATAAACACGTCAAAGCTCCCATTCTTCCGGCGGCACTTCGATGCGCGCCGCCGTAACGTCGCCGACAAACTGAAGACGACGGCGCTCTTTTTCCGCATCCGGGAAAAGCGAGACATAAATCTTCGCCCCTTCATCCCGATGCTTGATCCACGTGCGCTGAGCTTCGCGCACAAGAGAAACCCGGTCTTTCTGTGTTTTTGCGATTACGCCGCCGTACGTTTTGTTCAACTGCTGATCGAGTGCGTCGAACCGCGTTTTCAACTCTGCTTCGCTCGGCAACGGGTCGACGGGTTCGGCACAAGCCAATGGCGCTGATTTCGTCTTATTCAGCTTGCGCAAATAATCGGTGATCTCGAACGTTTTCGTGCGAGTGTTGAAATAAATGTAACCCTCGTGCATCTCCCTTTTGTCTTCGCCTCCGCGTAATTCGATGAGCAATCGGGCGGAGTCGAAGCTCCAAGAAACGAATTCGGTCATTGCGCAAAACCCTTCTGCGGAAAAATCTCGTTTAAACGCGCCGAGCTTGACGGCGTTTTTCCAAGCCGCCTCGTTGAACGATTCGAACATGTCGATCTTGTCCGGGGCGAGGCGATGAAAAAGATCGCCGTCGCGCAAGCACGAGCCGCCATGCCGCAAACCAAAGATCCATTCGTCGTTAGGCGAAAAATGAAACTCGTCCGGCATCGATTCGGGCGACTCGATCGGCAGTTTCACCCGTTGGGCAGAATCTTTCGTTGATACAACCCAAACATCCTCGCCGTTTTGTTCGATGCGAATCGCGCCGCTCGGACTCGTGGCAAGACCTTCCGTTTTTTCTTCGGCCGTCGCCTTCGTCGCAAGACTAACGACGACCAGGATGAGCGCTAAATGAGTTAGGTTCATTTTTCCTATCGTGAAACGGATTGATCTCATTGATTCTTGCCATCGTCCGAAGACGGGTTGGCCAATTTCGGATCGAGCGCGATGGCGCGCTTGTAGTCCATTGCCGCGCCCTTTGAATCGCCTTTCTTGCGTTTTGCCATGCTGCGACCGGAGTAAGCGCGCGCGTTTTTCGGATCGAGCTCGATGACGCGAGTAAGATCGACAATCGCTCCATCGAAGTTGCCCTTTTCTCCCTTGGCTAGGCCGCGATTGTAATAGGAATCCACACCCCTGGGATTAAGCTCAATCGCGCAACTGAAATCAGCGATCGCTGCGTCGAAATCCTCTTTGTCTCCTTTAGCGAGGCCGCGGTTGGCGTAAGCGCTCGCATTTTTCGGATTCAGCTCTAGGGCGCGATCGTAATCAGCGATGGCGCCATCGATATCTTTCCTGTTCCATTTGGTAAGGCCGCGGTTGTTGTAAATCTCCGCGCTCTTCGGGTCGAGTTCTGCGGCACGATCAAAGTCCGCGAGCGCTCCGTCCAAGTCATGTTTGGCCCGCCGGGTCAAACCGCGGTTGTTCCAAGACTTCGCGTCCTTTGGATTTAACTCGATCGCGCGATTGTAATCAGCAATGGCGCCGTCGAGATCGCCCTTAGTCCACTTGGCGAAGCCGCGATTGTAGTACGTGCGGGAAGTTTTCGGATTCAATTCGAGCACG
>WNFZ01007529.1_pt1 | contig 11870 bp, 8 predicted proteins | sample 5400081 | NCBI WGS metagenome assembly WNFZ01 (sample SAMN13153365, study PRJNA577476) | soil metagenome | isolation source: 80 cm soil or saprolite under grassland replicate 1 | place: USA:California | collected 2016-06-15
GCGTAGTCGAGCGGGGCGAAGAGAACCTCGTTCAGGCGGGCGACGTTCGCGGCCAGGACGGGGTCGTCGGGCGCGCTCAGCTTCCGATCGGGCTCGTTCAGGAACCGCTTCTCGACCGAGGAGAAGCCCGCCTGCCGGAGGAGCAGCTCGAGCGTTTCCGGGACGAGCGGCTGCGCATGGGTCAGGTCGGCGAAGTAGTTCCGCAGCGCGAGCGGCGAGAGCGGGTTGATCGTCTCCGCGACGAAGAGGCCGCCCGGTCGAAGCTTGGCCGCCGACAGCTCGAGCAGCCGCAGCAGCGTCGGCGGCGGCAGGTGCTCCAGCAGCTGTGCGGCGAAGATCCCGCCGAGCGATTCGTCCACGAGCGCTTCGAGCGCGGCGACCGCATCGGCCTGCTCGACGTCGAGGCCCTCTCCGCGTGCGTAGGCGACCATGTCAGCGTCGGCGTCGACTCCGCGGGCCTCGACGCCTGCTTCGCGGAGCAGTGACAGGAATTCACCCCGGCCGCAGCCGAGGTCGAGCACCGGAGCCGACCGGCGGAAGTCGTCGACGTAGACCTGCTGCCGGTCGCGGATCTCCGCGCTGTCGCCGCGCATCCGCACCTCGAAGGCGAAGTAGTCGGGCACGGCGTCTGCGCGAGGCTGAGCGGCGACCGTCCCGGGGGAGCGTTCGCGCCGCTCGAGCCGAAGCAGCCGCTGCTCGAGCTCCGCGACGAGGCGCGTTGACTCGGCCAGCGCGCTCAGCAGCGGGGAGACCAGCTCGCCCTTGAGCCTGCTCTCGAGCTCTGCCGCGTCCGAGGCGCGCTCTGCCGCCTCGACGGTCAGCCCCGCCCGAAGCTCGTCCGTCGCCTCGCTCACCTGGTCGGCTAGCCGCAGCAAGGCCGCGTTGAAGGACCGCTGCTCCGCGGCGAAAGGCCCGACGTACCAGCTCATCAGCTTGCGGAGAACGCGCTTGATCGGATGGAGGAGCAGCCCCCGGATCCCCGGGCGGTGCCGGATTGGACGATCGACCGCGACCGACCACAGCCGCTCCGCCTCGTCGCGGGCGCTCAGCGGGGTCGAGGCCCTCCGGCCGCCCGAAGGCTGGTACGGACTCCTCCGAACCTCCTCCTTCAAGCGCTCGAACAGCGGCGCGGCATCGGCCGAAGAAATCCCTGCAGATACAGCAGTTTTCTCTTCCTCGGCAGGCATCGCGGCATTCTATCCCGCTCCGTCTCCCGACCCCGGCTAGGCTTCGGCCCATGACCGACACCATCTGGAGCGAGCAGGCGCTGGAGGAGCTGCAGCGCGAGTTCGAGCCGGTCTACGGAGACCGGACCGTCCTCGTCACGGGCGCGGACGGGTTCATGGGATCGCACCTCACCGAGGCGCTCGTACTGCTCGGAGCCCGCGTCCACGCCTTCGTCCGCGCCACCTCGAGCGGCGCGCTCAACAACATCGGCCATCTGCGTCAACGGCTGAAGGTGCACTTCGCCGACCTGACCGACCGGACGTCGGTCGACTACATGGTCAGGGAGCTCGCCCATGCGGGCGATAGGCCGTTCGTCTTCCACCTGGGCGCCCAGGCGCATGTCGGCGAGTCCTGGCATCGCCCATACGAGACGGTGATGGCGAACACGGTCGGGACGCTGAACCTGCTGCAGTCGATCGTCGACAACGGGCTCGAGCTCGAGAAGTTCGACACCGCCGGGACCTCGGAGGAGTACGGCAACGTCCGCGAGCTGGTCCGCCACCACCACGATTTCGACGAGGCGGGCGACCTGATCCTCCACGAGCGCTCACCGCTCAACCCCAAGTCGATCTACGCGACCACGAAGGTGGCCGCCGACTTCCTGACCATGAACTACCACGACGCGTTCGGCCTGCCGGCGCTCGTCACCCGAATGTTCAACAACTACGGTCCACGCCAGAACCCGCGCTACATCACGGGCACGATCATCACGCAAGCACTCGAACGCGAACTGGTCGAGCTCGGCCAGCTCGAGCCGATGCGTGACTTCTGCTTCTGCTCGGACGGCGTCCGCGGCCATCTGACCGTCACTGCGCACGGCATCCCCGGCGACGTGTACGTCTACGGGCAAGGCAAGAACATCTCGATGCGCGACTGGGCCGAGCTGATCCTCGGGATCGGCGAGGAGAAGGGCCACTGGCACGGACGCGAGCTAGTGAGCGTGGCCGAGCGGTTCCGCCCGGGGGTGAGCGAGGTGATGAAGCTGCGAGTCGGGTACGACAAGCTCAACCGCGAGACCGGCTGGGAACCGCGGGTCTCGTGGGAGGAAGGGCTCTCGCGAACGATCGACTGGTACGCCGCGAATCGAGAGAGCTGGATCGGTCGCGTCGACTGGCTGCAACCGGCCGCGGACTCGGCCGTGGCGCGGGCGACGCGATGAGGCGCGTGCTTGTAACCGGCGGCGGAGGGTTCCTCGGCAGCCACCTCGTCCGGCGCCTCCAAGCCGACGGGATCGAGCCGTTCGTGGCCCGACGGCGGGATTACGATCTCACCCGGCCGGGCGACACGGAGCGCCTCTTCAGCGACGCCGAGCCGGAGCTCGTCTTCCACCTCGCCTCAGAGGTCGGGGGGATCGGGGCCAACCTGGCCGACCCCGGTCGGTACTGGTACGCGAACACGATGATGGGCGCCCACGTTCTGGAGCAAAGCCGGGTGCACGGTGTCGGGAAGCTCGTCGTGGTCGGAACGATCTGCTCGTATCCGAAGTTTGCGCCGCTGCCGTTCAGGGAGGACAGTCTCTGGAACGGCTATCCGGAGGAGACGAATGCGCCGTACGGAGTGGCAAAGAAGTCACTGCTCGTGGGGGGTCAGGCCTACCGCGAGCAGTACGGCTTGAACACGATCCACCTCCTCCAAGTGAACCTCTACGGCCCCGGCGACGACTTCGACCTGGAGCGGTCGCACGTCATCCCCGCCCTGATCCGCAAGATGGTCGACTCGGGCAACGAGGTCGTGCTCTGGGGCGACGGCACGCCGACGCGCGAGTTCCTCTACGTCGAGGACGCGGCCGAGGGCATCTGGCTCGCCGCGCAGCACTACGACGGCGGAGATCCAGTCAACCTCGGCTCCGGACAAGAGATCTCGATCCGGGAGCTGGCCGAGCTGATCGCCGACGTCGTCGGGTTCGAGGGCGAGATCGTCTGGGACACGTCGAGACCGAACGGCCAGCCGCGGCGCCACCTCGACGTCTCACGCGCGGAGGAGCTGTTCGGCTTTCGGGCGAAGACGCCCCTGCGCGAAGGTCTGGAGAAGACCGTCGCCTGGTATCGCGAGACGCGGCCCGCGATGCCCGTCGCTAGTACGCACTAGCCCGTCTGCGATCAGCTGTCAGAGGGCGGAGCCGGGCTTGGCCCGAGCGCAGCCCAGGCAGTTGGGCGAGTTCACGGGCTGCTTAAGAAGGGGGCTCAGAGGGAAACCTGGTTTCCCCCTGTTAAAAGGCGCCGCGACGCATTAGCACCGCCGGCACGGTCTTGGCGAGAATCGAGATGTCGAGCCAGATCGACCAGTTCTCGATGTAGTAGAAGTCGAGCCGGACGAGATCGTCGAACCCGAGCGTCGAGCGCCCCGAGATCTGCCAGAGGCCCGTCATTCCGGGCAGCACGAGGTCGCGCTTGCGGTGCCAGTCCTCGAGCCGGCGGTAGTCGCGGATCCGGAGCGGCCGCGGGCCGACGAGGCTCATCTCGCCGCGCAGGACGTTCAGGACCTGCGGGATCTCGTCGATCGAAAGATGCCGGAGCAGCGCGCCGACCGGGGTAACGCGAGGATCGTCGCGGATCTTGAACAACGGCCCGTCTGCCTCGTTCGCCCATTCGAGCTCCGCCTGCTGCTCGTCGGCGCCGGCCACCATCGTCCGGAACTTCAACATCGTGAACTCACGCTGGTGGAGCCCGACTCTCCGGTCGCGGTAGAAGATCGGGCCGGGCGACGTGAGCTTGATCGCCGCCCCAAGAGCGAGCCAGATGGGCATGCCGACCGTGACGAAGGCGATGCTGACGACGAGGTCGAAAGCTCGCTTCACCATCCAGTCTGTCCCCTCCAGGATCGGAGGCCTGAGCTCGAACAGCGGCACACCCTGGCCGGGAACGTAATCGGCACGCTGGATCAGGAGCTCGGTCGTCTTGGGCGCGAGCTTCACCTTGATTCCGCGCCTGTGGGCCTCGTCGGCCACGTTCATCAAGGAGGCTTCGTCGAAACCCTGATCGGCGACGATCAGCTCGTCGATGCCCGAATCTTCGAGGACTCTCGCGAGATCGGTCGTTCCACCGAGCACAGGAAGCGGGGGGTCCGCTCCAGGCGCGTCGGAGACGATACCGACGAAGTCGTAATCGATCCCCCCGCGGCGCGCGCCGACAGCGCGGTGCAGCTCGCCGACGCTCTCGCCGTCCCCGACGAGAATCGCGTGGCGCCGGACGCCGGCGAGCCGCAGCACGTCGGCCGTGATCGCCTCGTAGCTCGCGCGCAGCAGCCCGATCAGCACGATCGAGAGCACGAGCGCGGTCGGGAAGAAGCCGAAGGTGCTGAACTCGAGCTGATCCGTTCCGAGCCCGAAGGCCATCGTGATCAGCAGGACGATCACGAGCGCCCAGACGATCCGGCCGAGCCCGGACCGCCGCTCGCGAGGCGCATACAGGCCCGCCTGCCAGAAGACGAGCGCGGTCACGACGGTCAGGAACGGCAACCACTCGGTCTCTTGCTGCCAGAGCACTCCCCACAGCGGCGGGTTGTTGCCCCGGTAGAGGTCGCGAAGGACGAGAGCGGAGTAAACCGCAATCGCAAGCCCGGACAGGTCGAGTAGGACGAGGGCGGCGATGCTCGCGAATCGCCTGACGAACGCCCGGACCGGGCTACGCGTGAGCAGGTAGGGATGTGCCGAGCGAATGTCGCGGGAGGCCAAGCGATCGGTCACGCTCGAAGGGCGCTCCACCGCGGGAGCCTGCGGGTCCGGGACCGTCGGCGGTTTGGTCTCGAGCCGGCTCATTCAGCGGCCCAGTGTATGGGCTTACCTTTCGAGCCGGGCGTAGGTCTTGAAGGACGGCTTCTTCTTCCCTTTCGTGGTCATCAGCCCCGATTGCCAGCGCTTGACCTGCGGCTCGTCTCGCACGAGGAACCAGATCAGCATGTCGATTCGCGGGTTTCGCTTGGCGATCTGAAACGCCTGCGCGAGGTAGCGCGACTGTTTCGCCCACGAGACCCCGAAGCTGGAATCGGGCGGCTTCGTCTGGTAGCCGTACTCGGTGATCCAGAGGTGCTTGGAGCCGCCGTAGAAGCGCTTCAAGGCATCGAGCAACACCTTGAGGTTTCCGAGGGTGACCGCGGTCTTCGCGGGCGGCGGCGTCGCCGGCGTCTCGCTCGGGTTGCCGTAATACGGGTTGTGCGCGTAGACGTCGAAGTGCGCCCCACGCTTGTGCAGAGCCTGGAGGAAGACGAGCGGCGACGTCGAGGAGCGGGCGCAGCGCGCGCAGTTGTTCCCCCTCGGCGAAGTCACTCCGCATCCCACCTTCTCCCCATTGATCTTCGTCGAGTGCACGCCCGTGTAGATGGCGTTACAGATACGGGCATACGCGGTGGCGCTCTGGACGACGAAGCGCTTTCCGACCTTCTTGAACTGCGGCTTCAGGAACACGGGGTTGTTCGGCTCGTTCCAGGCGAGGAAGAGCCGGAGCGCAGGAAGGGATTCCTCAGCCCCCTCCGGTACGAAGTCGCCGCTGTAGCGCTTGGCGACCGCGGTCGCGAACTTGCGCAGGTCGGCCATGTTCTTGGGAGGAACGTTGATCGACTTTCCACCGTTCGCCCACCCCGGGGTCCCGACGATCGTCGCCATCACCTTGATGTTCGCGTCGGCGGCCCTGATCATCATCTGGTCGAAGGGGCCCCAGCTGTAAGCCGGATCGTTTGGATCGGTGCCGTCCCCGGGTCGCCGCTCGGCAACGGCGCGCGGGCCGCCCCACCACAGCGTGGTGCGAAGAACCGGAACGTGGAGCTGCTTGAACAGGGCGAAGCCCCGACTCGGGTGGCCGAAGGCCTCGGAGTCGTCGTAGATGCCGAGCTGCAGGCTGCGCGAAGCCTTCGCCGAGGTCGAGTTCGGCGCCGTAGCCGCTCCGACCGCCGCTGCGACGAAGAGGAGGCCGGAGAGAAGCGCGACGAGCTTAAACAGCGACCGGTTCACGGCCGAGTGACACCAACATCCGTCGTAGACCCCCTTCGAGATCGATTTCCGGCTCCCAGCCGAGCACCTCGCGCGCGCGACTGATGTCGGGCTGACGCACGCGCGGATCGTCGACGGGGAGCGCCTCGAACACGATCTCGCTCTTCGAGCCGGTAACCCGTAGCACGGTCTCCGCCAGCTCGAGAACGCTGAACTCCCCCGGATTCCCGAGGTTGACGGGATCGTGCTCGCCGCTCTCGGCCAGCAGGTGCAGGCCGCGGACGAGATCGTCGACGTAGCAAAAGCTTCTGGTCTGTGAGCCTTCCCCGAACACCGTCAGAGGCTTGTTCTCGAACGCCTGCCTCATAAACGTCGGAATCGCGCGCCCGTCGTGGGGCCTCATCCGTGGCCCGTAGGTGTTGAAGATGCGAGCGATCGAGGTGTCCACTCCCTGCTGGCGGTGGTAGGCCATCGTCATCGCCTCGGCGTACCGCTTCGCCTCGTCGTAGACGCCGCGCGGGCCGATCGGATTGACGTTCCCCCAGTAGTGCTCGGGCTGCGGATGCACCTGTGGGTCCCCGTAGACCTCGCTCGACGACGCGAGCAGGAACCGCGCCCGCTTGAACTTCGCCAGTCCGAGCATGTTGTGCGTTCCGTAGGAGCCGACCTTGAGTGTGTGCAGCGGCAGGCGCTGGTAGTCGATCGGACTGGCAGGGCTGGCGAGATGGAACACGAAGTCGATCGGATCGGGAAGCTCCAGGTGGTGGAGCAGGTCGTGATTGCTGAACGTGAAGCCGTCGTCGCGAATGTGCGCGATGTTCTGGAGGTTGCCCGTGTCGAGATTGTCGATGCAGATGACACTGTGCCCCTGCTCGAGCAGGTAGTCGCACAGGTGCGAGCCGAGAAAGCCGGCACCGCCGGTGACGAGAGTCGTGGGCATGGCTCCGGCTGATGATACTGACGGCGCCGCCACCTCCCTCCCACGCTTACGGTCTCCTAACGAAGTTGCCGATTCCTGCTGCTACGGTCGGGTCGTGAGGAGCGGCCTCGTGATAGTGGCCCTGGCCGCCGCCGTGGCCGCCCTGGCCTCGACCGCAGCGGGTACCGGACCGCTTCGAACGGCCGTGGTCGTGTCCGACAGCTCACCGCTCAGCTTCGAGCGAATTCACCAGTCGGGAGCGACCGTCGTCCGGATCAACCTAGCCTGGGATCAGGTCGCTCCCAATGGCAGCCGGGCACCGGGGGACTTTCGCCCGACGGATCCCGCCGATCCCCACTACGACTGGACGGAGGTCGACCGACAAGTCGAGCTCGCCGTCGCCAACGGACTGCAACCGTTGCTCACGGTGATCGCTGCTCCGCTCTGGGCGCAGAAGGACGAGCCGCACCCCACCCACCTGGGGCCCTACCCGGTCAACTCCTGGAAGCCAAGCCCTCCCAACCTCGCCTCCTTCGCGCATGCGGCGGCTACCCGGTACAGCGGCACGTTCGCCGGGCTGCCGCGCGTGCGGTACTGGGAAGTGTGGGACGAGCCCAACCTGAGCCAGTACCTGAGCCCACAGCTGGAGAACGACCAGGTCGTCTCGCCGGACACATATCGCGGCCTGGTGAATGCCTTTGCCAACGAGGTCCACGCCGTCCACGAGGACAACGTCGTCGCGGCCGGCTCCCTCTCGGCGTTCAGCTTCCTCACGCCCTACGGGCGGCTGGGCATTGCCCCGATGCTGTTCATGCGCAGGCTCTTGTGCATGTCCGCCGGAGCGAATCCGAAGCCGACGTGTAACAAGCCGGTGAGCTTCGACGCCTGGTCGCACCATCCGTGGACGTCCGGTGGCCCGACACACCACGCCTCAGAGAAAGACGACGCCTCCCTCGGCGACCTGCACAGGATGCACCGTCTGCTCAACGCGGCGGTTCGCGCCGGACATGTCCGCTCGGATGGGCCGGTCCAGTTCTGGATCACCGAGTTCGGCTGGGACACGAGGCCGCCTGACCCGCACCCGGAGGCGGCGCCGATCGCGCTGCAGTCGCGCTGGGTCGCTGAGGGCCTCTACCGCGCATGGAAGGAGGGCATCAGCCTGTTCACCTGGCTCGTCTTGTGGGACCGCCCATATCCCGCTTCCGCCCTCCAGAGCGGGTTGTACTCGTTGAACGGCGATGACTTCCGGTACGCGGTCCCGAAGCCCACCTTCTCGGCCTTTCGCTTTCCGTTCGTCGCCTACCGGCACGGCCGACAGGTGTCCGTCTGGGGAAGGACGCCGTACGGCCGGCCGGGCCGAGTCGCCGTCCAGCAGCGAAGCGGCTCGCGTTGGCGCTGGCTCGGGACGTTCAAGGCAGGCCGTGACGGCATCTTCAAGGGCTCCGTCCGATACCGGCCGGGGCCGAAGAGCTCGCGCCCCGCGCGGCTGGTGACGCGCGCAACGAGCTACCGCGACCTCGTCGTCTCGGCATCCCCCACGTCGTACTGGCCGCTCGACGAGAAAGGCGGAACGACGGCCGAGGACACGATGAAGGCGGACAACGGAACCTATGCCGGCAACGTGAAGCTGGGCCAGCGAGGAGCGGTCCCGGGGGGCACGGCGATCGGGCTGGACGGGAAGACCGGGCGGGTGCGGCTCGGCCGCGTCGCCAACGCCCATTCGATTGAGCTCTGGGCGAAGAGCACCTCCCTGATCAACGGCGCGGCCTTCAGCAACCGCAACGGCGTACATGCGTATACGTTCCTCGGCGGCAACGGCGGCCTCGCGTTCTCCTACGACGACTACTCGATCTTCGCAGCGCCGATCTCGAACGGGCGCTGGCACCACGTCGTCTACACGTACGACTCGGCGACCTCGACCGGGAAGGTCTACGTCGACGGGCAGCTCTCCAGCTTCGCCGTCTACCCGCGCCGCGAGGGCGGCGCGGATGCGAGCATCGGCTACGACGCGTCGCTCAGGACCTACTTCAAGGGTCAGATCGACGAGGTCGCCGTCTACCCCTACGTGCTCTCGCTCGACCAGGTGCGAAGCCACTACGTCGCTAGCGGACGGAGCATTCCGCCTGCCATCCCTTCAGGCGTCCTGCGCGCCGTCGAGCAGCGCTCGAGAATCGCTTCGCTGCCGTTCTCGCTCCAGATCCCGCGGGACCGGTACGTGCTGCCCTTCGGAGGCGGCGGGCCCGGATTCCGGCGGCTTTCAAGTCGCTAATCGGCGGCGGGCGAGGAGGTGGAAGGCACCACTTCTGCGCATAATTCTAAGGAGCGCGCGGACAATCCCCAGCCTCGCCTCGGGGCTGCGCTCGTGAACGAGGACCTCGAAGCCTCGGGACTCGAGCAGCCGGCAGAGCGCGAGATCGTCGACGCCGTCGAGCGCATAGCGCTCCGCAAGCCGACCGACCGGCGCTTCGTCCAGCCTGCTCCGGTGGAGCCGGCCGCGTACTGTCGTGAGAAAATCGCGAGGCTCGTGAATCGCCTGGAACAGGACCCAATCGAGCCTGCGCAGCAGCCGGTCGCCGCGGCCGGCTAAAGGCGGATCGAACGCGGTAACAAGAGAACACGACCACGTCCCACATGCGGCGATCGTTTCGCAGGAAGTCGAGGATCTCCGCCTCGACCATCTCGGGCTCGACGTCCAGATACTTGGCTTTCTCTTGCCAGAGGGCGAGCATCTCGGGCGAGACGTCGACTAGCACCGGGTGGGCGCCCATTCGAACAATCAGCTCGGAGGCGTTACCCGATCCGCCGCAAGCGTCGAGCACCGCTGGACTCGGCGACACGAGCGATAGCGCGCGCTGAAGAGCTCCTTGGAGTAACGCCCGAGCGCGAGGGTTCGCGACGGCGAGCTCCTTCTCGTCGTAGGTCTCAGCGACCGTGCGGTAGAAGCGCCGGTTCGCTTCAGCGGCGTCGATTCGAGGTTCCAATTCCCACTCCTGCAAGGACCTGCGCTAGCGCAGGTCCCTGTTCGATTCCATGTCGAACAGCATCGCGAACAGCGTGAACTGAATCCCCGAGATCAGGAGCAGCGCGACGAGGACGACCGTCGCCGGCGTGATCCCGTTGCCGAGGATGCGCAGCACCGTCACCGCGATTCCGAGCCCGAGGCCGGCCAGCGTGAGCACGATCCCGAGCACGTAGAAGAAGACGAGCGGGTGGAAGTCCCGGATCACGTACTTCTCCTTCAGTCGCCAGAAAAACGCCTTCAGCAGCAGCAACGAGATCGTCGGCACGACCCTCCAGAGGCGCATCCCGGACCGCTCTCCGACGCCGTAGACGGGCCTGGAAGGGACGTCGCGGACACGGGCGCCGACGACGTTCAAGTGGACGAGCATGTCGTTGGGGAAGCCGTAGCGGGGGTAGATCCGCCCGAGGTCGAGCTCCTCGAGGGCGAGCAGGGAGATCGCCGTGTAGCCGGACTGCGAGTCGGCGACGTGCCAGTACCCGGAGGCGACCTTCGTCAACAGCGAGAGCGCGGCGTTCCCGAGATAGCGGTGGCGCGGGATCAGCTCCCAGGCGCGGCCGGTGAAGAGCCGGTTGGCCTTTGCATACTCGACCTCTCCGCGCGCGACCGGCGTCACGAGCGCGGCGAGGTCCTCGGGATCCATCTGGTTGTCGGCCGCCATCACGCACGTGACGTCGATCCGCTCGTCGCGCGCGCGCCGGTACCCCGAGACGATCGCGGCGCCGACGCCCTGGTTGCTGCTGTGCTCGATCAGCTCGACCCGTCCGTCCGCGAGCGCGCGAACGCGCTCCCGCGTCCCGTCACTCGAGGCGTCGTCGACCACGATCACCCTGTCGACGAAGTCGGGGATGCCCGAGACGGTCGTCTCGATCAGCGGCTCCTCGTTGTAGGCGGGAACCACGACCGCGACGGTCTTTCCTTCCAACACGGTTCAGGTGGCGCGGGAGACCCGCCGAGCGACCGGCTCCCAGAGCAGCGCCGCGAACAGCCCGATCAGGAGGCCGATCACGCCGCCGACGAGCATCGAGTTGCGCGTGCTGCGCGCGGTCGTCTTGACGGGCACCGGCTGCTGAATCACGCGTGGTTTCTCGATGTTCTCGGCCAGCGAGAGCTCCTGCTGCGTGAGCACCTGGTTCTGTACGAGTTGCCCGTTCTGCGTCTGGGCATTGTCCGCCTGGGTCACGAGCAGGAGCCGATCGATCGGAGACAGCCCTTGCGCACCCGCGATCGCAGCGTTGAGACTGTCGATATGCCTTTGGTTCGACGCCAGCTGCGCTTCGAGGCTCGCGAGGAGCACCTTGTCAGTCCGGATCTTCGTGTCGACGTAGACGGAGTTCTCGTTGACAACCTCCTCCGCCAGCACCCTCGTGGCGATCGCGGTCTTGCGGGGAGCCTTGCCCGTCAGCGAGATCTCGACGAGCGGCGTCTGCCCTGACTTGATCGCGCCTTTCGCCCCGGTGACCGTCTTCGACGAGACGTTGTTCCGGACCTGCCCCGGCCGGAGCCCGGCCGCGGCGGCTGCCTTTCTCGCCGACGCCTCCGAGTGGATGATCTCGTTGACCGTGCTCGGGTTGGTCGACAGGCCCTGCACCGGCGAGTTGCCGGAGAACGGCTGACCCAGGTAGAGGACGGCGGTTGCCTTGTACACCTGGTTGCCGCCCAGAGAGAGCAGGTACCCGACGATCAGGCCGGCGACGAGCCCCGCGAGCGGGAGCCACCAGCGCGTCACGAGCGCGTTCCAGTAGCGGCGGAGGTCGACCTCCCGCTCCGCGTCCAGCTCG
>WNFZ01005268.1_pt1 | contig 11869 bp, 17 predicted proteins | sample 5400081 | NCBI WGS metagenome assembly WNFZ01 (sample SAMN13153365, study PRJNA577476) | soil metagenome | isolation source: 80 cm soil or saprolite under grassland replicate 1 | place: USA:California | collected 2016-06-15
CGGTAGTAGGGACTCGCTCCGATCGAAGCCGCGTAACGCCTCGGGACTCTGCGGCGGTGTGCTCGGACCCGAGTACGGATCTATTTTCACGGGTCGTCCCCGCTGTCTCGGCAGCCGGGGCAACAACAGTTGAGCTCGCACCGCTCGGGGGCCTTGGCCGCTCGAGCTCGAGCGGCGTGACGCTCACTATCTTCGAGCCACTGCTCGAACGTCAGTTGCCTCGGGTCTGGTTGCTGGCTAGGCTCTTTCGGCATCGGGTACCTCCGGTGTTTGAACGGCGCTCCCTCCACCGGGGCGCCGTTCGCTTATTTAGGTAGTAGTTCCTACCACTGCAAAAGAGACGCGGGCAACCAACGTCCCCGGAACTGAGACGGTTCCGCCTGCGACCGTGGCGCCGTCCGCAAGGGGTGCTGTCTGCAAGTTGCTGAGGCCCCCGAGGCCTGAGACAAAGTCGTATTTGTCGGCCCATGTGCCCCCCGTCTGGCCGGTGATGGCCGCTGCAACCGTTGCTCCTCCGTTGGCTGCGATGAAGCACATCGCCAGGCGTCCAGCGCCGCCGGCAGTCACGCTCGGGCCCCCGAGCGCAGTGGGCCCCGCTCCCGCCGCTGTGCCCGTGGTGATGCCCTCAACGAACGCGGTCGCGGCCACGTTTCGGACGCTGTAGATCACGCCCTGGTTCGGGAGATTGCCGGCGCCGATGGTCCACGTGACTGTCCCTGCCTCGCCGCCGGCCGAGGGAGTGTTGCGCGTGTAGACGTACAGGTGGACGCCACCCGATGCGACGTTGCTTTGCAGCGTCCAGCCGGCGGGAGTAGCCGGCACAGTTGCGCCGATGCAGGTGACGTGCGCGATGAACTGATCAGCTAGGAGGTTTGTCCCGTAGGGCAAGACCAGGTTGCCACCGCTGTTCACTCCACCGCCGTCCGCAGCAACGAACGGTTGCAACCTGACGTTGGTGTCCACGATGACCACCGTCGCCGGCCACGTCACCCCAGCAATGACGCCGCGCGCGTAGCTCGCAAGGTCGGTGCGGCAAGTTCCGCACGTGATTACGATCGCGGACCCGTCGATCGGGAAAGTGGCTTCCCAAATGTCCAAGGGGTGCGCGCTCGTGACCGAGTGCTCAATTAGGCACTCGTCGAAGACACTGCGGTCGCTGCCCGCGTTGACCATTTCGACGAAACCCGTCGTGCGGCAGCTCGTGAGGAAGACGGTGTCGTTGAACGAACCGACGACACCCGACCCAAACCCCGTGAACTGGCCGTTCGTGGTGCCGAGCGGGCTGAACCGCATCACCGACGAGTCGCCCACACAATCCCAGCTCATGAAATGGACGCCGTCGCTGAGGCCCTCGACGTAGGCATTTTCGGCAAAACCGATGACGCCATCGCTTTGGGCAATCACGTTGACGTTCATCCGCTCGACCTCAAGGATCATGTGCGGCCCGCCTGGCGTGCTGTTCGTCGGCCGGAGCTCGAGCCCGTCCACCACCGTGGATCCGCTCTGGTTGAAACGAGACTGGCCGACGACGTGCAAGCGCTTGTCGGTGTAGTTAAGTGCGCCCTCGCCGCCGTAGCTACCGGGGCAGAAGTTGATCCGCGTGTAGGTCCCGACGCCGGCACCGGCCGCGGCAATGGCCGCCGCTGCGGTGCTGAAAGGTTGCTCGTCCGAACCCGTGCCGCCCGCCGCTGCTTCCTGGTCCACCCAGAAAATTTGGCTGAGGGGCGGACCGTTCGGACCCGTGGGGCCCGTGGGGCCAGCGTCGCCAGCAATACCCTGGGGACCCGTGGGGCCAGTGTTGCCGGTGGCACCGGTCGGGCCAGTGTTGCCCGTGGGACCGGTCGGGCCAGTGCCGCCAGTGGGGCCAGTGGGGCCCGTGCTCCCTCCGCCGCCCCCCGGCCCGAACGGACTACAGCAGTCGCAGGCGCTCAAGGTGCCCGCTGGATGCCGTCAGCCGGCGCGGGGTACCAATATTCGATGAGCGCAAGAAAGTGCCCATCGATGCCAATTCCCGCGAACGCCACGCCGTCACGCATGGCGCCGTTCGGCTCGATGGTGACGCACCCACCGGGCAGGATGGGAATGTCCGCGTTGGCCGGCCGCATCGCCATCGTGACAACGGAGTTGTTAAAGCACTGGATGCGCGTCACGAGCCAGCCGTTGAGCTCGGAGCGTCCAGCGGTAGTCACAACCTTGCAGCCGTAGACGTAGGCGCGCGAGTCGATGCCACTCGGGGCGCTGCTCACGTTCGCACCGTGGGAGCCAGCGCCATGTTGTAGGTCACCACCATTTGACCGCCGTCAGCCGTGCCGATGCACGAGACTTCGGCAAGCAGTTGCGTCACCGGGATGTCGGAGATGATGACGTCCAGGTCTTGCAGGCCGTTCGGTTGCAGCCACCACGAGCGCGTTATTTTTTGCTGGCTCGAGCCAACGCCCACGTGCAGGTCGAGCGTGGTCACGTCGAGCCGCGTGGTCGGGCCCGGCGACAAGCGCACGATCGCGGTCAGCCGCACCGAACAAATCATGGGGCGGGGGAGCTTCACTTGCAGAAGCTGTGTGCTCTGCTTCACGCTGCGACCGGTCGTGGGGTCGAAAGTGATCGAGGCCTTGTCGCCCCAGCGCACCGTATTCGGGCGACTGATGACAGCGCGGTCGCCGCGTCCCTGCTCGGCTTCTCCGCCGTCGAGGCTCGCGGGCTCAGGCTCGAAACCTTCGGGCCACGCCTCAGCCTCGCCGTCCTCGAGCTCCCCATCGTCGACGTCGGTGTGCTGAAGGTCGAGCACGTGCGGCTCGTCCAGATCCACCGCGCCGAACCTGTTGGGTGGCCCGGCTGCCGCGGCGCCTACGCTCCCGCGCGGGAGCCGGACGATCGCGTGGCCGATGCGACGTTGCCGACCGAAGGTCACGACGCACCCAGCCCGGCCGCGTAGTTGTTCGCAGCGACGACGCGGTCGATGTATTCCGGCTGCTCGCGTAGCCCCCAGGGGCTCGAGCTCGAGCGGTGCGGCGAGCCATCGAGCTCCGCGCCCGCATTGTACTTGCTGGCGACTTCCGGCAGCTGGTCCACCGATCGGCGCAAGCGCTGGAGGAAGCGCGCGCCCGCGTGGATGTTCGCCACCGGGTCGAGGAGCTCTGTCTCGCTGAGGCCGCCGCGTGCCTCGGGTGAGAGCAGCTGCATCAGGCCGATCGCACCGGCCGAACTTCGCGCGCGAGGGTTGCCGCGGGACTCGGCAAAAATGACACCCAAGATCCACGGCACGGGCACGCCGGTTTCGGCGCTCGCGTCGTGCGCGATGGCTTGCCACGGGCGGACGGTCGCTTCGAAGCTCCGCGCGTCAGCCGTTGAGAGCAGCGGGAGCTTGCCCCCGACTTCGACGCCCCCAAAGGAGTTGGTCTGCCACGGGCCGCGCGTGCCCTTTGCGCTCGAGCTCGAGCGCGACGCGAGCGCGACCAGGGCCACCAATGCGAGCACGATACCGGCCTCCCCTTTCACAGTAGGCCGTCGTCGACGTCCCAGTTGTCAGGCACCCACAGCCGATCGCCGGGGTTCAGGTGGGGGGAAATGCCGCCCTTGTCCGCTTCGATCTTCGACCGGTGTTTGCCGTCCGCTGATTGCGGGATGTTCATGGCGCGGAGCTCCGGCCAGGCATCGTCATGCCCGTGGCCGAGCAAGCGCTTTGCGACGTTCGCAAGCCCCTCGCCCGATCGCACGGTCGTAAACTTGTGCGTGCTTGGGGAAGGCGGTGCCGGTGGCGGCCCCGGGTCGGGCGCGGGCGGCAGCGGGACCGGTACGGCCGGGTGTGGAACGTCCGGCGGGATGCCCGGCACGAATGGCGGCGGGCCGCCGCTTGGGGCCGGTGCAGGGCCCACGGGCGACGCTGGGGACTGGTGAGGCGCTGGGGGCGCGAAGACGTGCGGCGGATGCTGAGTCATCCGAAACGCGCGCATCTTGCCCGTGGCGGGGTCGGGCCCCTCGAATTGGACCTTGCCGTCTTGCCACTGGCCCAGAAGGAAAATCGCGTGCTGCGTTTCCGCGGGGGTCACCTGGCTTTGCGGCACCGGCTCCCAGTTGTGCGGGAAGCCTGAACGCGCCTCGTCAACGGGCATGGGCGTATTCACGCGCCACACCTCCACCGCCTTGAGCATCCCCGGTGCGGGGCGCCCCGGTTGCACAGGAATCAGGTTCGGGAAGGGCGGCTGGGGTACGGGGGGCACGAACGGGGGGTTGACCGCGTTCGACGGGTGAGGGGGTGGCGCGAACGGGTGCGGGCTTGGCTGCGGGGCCGCGGCCGCGGCCGCACCTTGCTTGCGGCCAAACATCGAGCCCAAAACGAAAAGAACGATCGGATCCATTTCAGCTCACTCCGTTCGACGTGTCGGGGTCGGGTGCGGCCGGCGCGCCTTGCGGCATGAACCGGTGCAGGAGCTGGCTCACGAGCTCGGCCGGGATGGTGATTCCGCCGTTCGGCGCGGGTAGCCCCGGCACCCCGCCGCCCGCTTGGCCTAGCAACATCTGCATGATGCCCTCGAGGCCATCGCTCGGGGCCTCGGTCACCGGCTGCGAGAGCAACGCCTCGCGGAGCTGCCGGACCAGTAGGGCATTGTCCTTGACGGCGCCGCTTGCGACCGCGCCTTGCGCCTTCACCACCCCCACGAGTGATTCGAATGCGTCCTTGCTCGAGCGTGCGCCGGCCTCGTAGGCCGTTTTGCTGGCGGCCTCGAGGCGCATCGCGATGCGATCGACGAGCGCCGGAATTTCCTTGGCGAGCAGGCTGCGGAATACATCGATGTCGTGTGTCCGGTCCTCCTCCTGGTCGTCGCGCTCGTCGCGTTCCGGTTGCTCGCTGTCGTCGGCCGCTTCGATGTCGAGCGTGCGGAGCTCCGCGCCGTCCGCATCGATCGCGGTCATGCGCACGGCTCCCTCGCACGCCCGGACCGCGTCGTCCCAGCGGTACCGGCCAGCCGTGATTTTGATCTTCCGCTGCTTATCCTCAGCGTCCGAGATCAGGCAGACCTTGGGCTCAGGCTTGCGCGCGAGCCAGCGCCGGATCCGTTTTTCGCGAGCGGTTGCAGTCTTCTCAGCCACGGCTCAAAACCTCATCAGCAACGGCCCGCCATCGGGCATCGCCATCGGCACCCCGGCGCGCATCATGGACGCGGTCGGAGGTGGCTCAACGCCAGCGTCAAGCAACGCTTGCGGCGAGAGGGCGGCAGCCACGAGCGCCGCTTGTGCCTTGGGTGTGAGGTTTCGGGGGGCCGCCTCTGCCAGCCACTTGTCACCACCGGGGACGTTCGACAGAAGGGGATGCAGCGCCGCGAACGCTTGGTGACCGAGGGGGTTGCGCTCGAAAAAATCCCGGCCCGATTTGGCGCCCGGGATCAACGTCGATTTCCAAACGGCCATCGGGTCGCCAGTCTCGATCGCGCTCCGGATTGGATCGACGATATGAGCCACCCCGGGGAAAACCATCGTGGCGAACGGGGAGACGGAGTCGTACGCCTTCCCGAGCGGCGACAGCGCGTGAGTGATGGGCGAGACCGCGCGCGAAAGTGAGCGCGTGACAGAGCCGAAAGAGAAGCCGCCGACGCTGCTCAGAAACGATCCAACCTGCATCGCGTCGCCAAGGACGGAGTCGACGCCGACGACGCCGGCGCCGTCCATTTCGTCAGCGAGCTCGTCCGGACCGCACCCGCTCATCAGCGCTTGCAACGCGCCCAAGACGTGCAGGTCTCGATCGCGGACCTCATGGGCGCCGTAAGCCATGGCGCGTGCGGTTTGGACGGCGCCGATCACCGCACCCTGAACGGTGGGCGCCGCGAACATGTTGGACCAGTGCCAGTCGAGGCCATGATCCGGCAGGTCGACGCGCGCGAGAAACCCCGGGCGCGGACCTCGACGGAGCGGGTACGCCGCAACCGTCAATTGTTTCTCGTTCATCGGGAGCCAGATGGGCGAGCCCGCGCCCACGTAGCCACCAGCGCCGTTGACGCCGGAACCCATGCCGGCGGCCCGGCTCGGGTCGTCAATGCTCCCTGAGCTCCGCTCGACCACAGCATGCCAGCGGTTCGGGCCAGACTTCTGGACGATGGCCCGCGCGCCCGGGTCCTCGCCCGTGGCGCGTAGCGATGCAGCGTGGTGCGGCGCAAGGTCGTCGCAGTCGCCCCACCCTCGCGCGAGGGTGGTGAACGGCAAGTCAAAATGCTCGTCCCCGGGTGGCTCCGGTTTCCACTTGAGCTTGCCCGCCCGGATGGCCGTCATGGCCGTTGGGACGAGCTTTCGCGCGACGAGCGGTTCTGTCGCTCGTGTCACGGACTCCAGCGCCGCGTCGAGAGCGTCCTTGCGCTCTGCGTCCGTCAGGTGCTGCTCGGGGATTGCGAGCTTGACGCGCATGCGCCCTTAGTGAGCGTAGCGACCGAGGATTTCGACAGCGACCGCGATCGTTTCGTCCGAGGGGACGACGGGCGTGGTGAGCACGTCCATTTGCGTTTCGACACCCGGCTCTTGGCCGACCATGCTGAACCGCACACCGAAGGCGTCCTTGGTGTAGTTCTCCAGCGAGAAGCGGCCGAGCGATGCTTGCTGGATGTCAGTCCCGACGAAAACGCCAGTGCTCTTGACGATCGAACCCGTGGCTCCCGTCGACTTGCCGATCGTGGCGAGCACGCGCTCACCCTTGAAAGGCTTCTGCGGCTTGCCAAGGAAGTTGATCAGGGTGTTGGTGGGGTCGAAGACGCCGTCGTTCGCGTCGGGCTTCAGCGGCATGTTCACCAGGCCGTAGCCGGGCATGGGCACGCCTTGCGCCATGCGCTGTCGCCAGCGGGGCAAGTGGTGCTGGCCGCGCGCAAGGTGCTGATGCGCCGGGTGCGCCGGGTGGTCCACGCCTACAACCTGAATCCCGTCCACGCCGTCATATTCTTCGTACATTTTTTTGGGTCCTTGTGATCTGAGAAAAAAACCGAACGTGAGCCCCACCGCGAGCAGCGCGACTTACCAGGAGCCGACGACAGCAGCGCCGCCGGGGTAGCCACCGACGACACCGAACCCGCCGACGACCGAGTCGTCACCGGCGATCTGACCCGTGGCCCCGAAACGGTTGAGCGCGATGATGCCAAGGCACAGCGCCACGTTGCGCGCGGTCGGAGTTTTCCAGAGCCACTTGCTGACGCCGTAGGAAATCACCGCGGCCGATCCGACTGGGCCCATCCCGAACACCCGAGGCACCTGCGCGAGCATGCCCGCCTGCTCTGCCTTGCCGAGCGCAAAGGCCGTGGCCAACGGCACGAGCAGCGAGCGGGACTCGAACGCGTGGCTAGCAGCACGACGCACGCCCCGGCGCACCTTGCGGCCGACACGGCGCGTAGTAGCAGCGCGCGGGAGGTTGAGTTTGATGACCGGAGCCGGCGCGCGACGAGCGGGCGCGGATGGGACTCGGACGATCGTGGTGCGGGCGGCGGAACTGCGACGTCTTGCCATGGGTCCAGGATGACCCGGGGCGTGACGCTACGTCAACCCCGGGCCGGTTTGGACCAGAAATACAGGAAAGCCAGGGCCATCGCAGCGAAGCCCCACGCGGTGTTGCGTGCTTCTTGGGCGATGGCTGTGGCGATATTGGTCGCTGTCTGTCCGAAATCGCCCCACGCTTTTTCGAGCTCGTGAGGCACCGCCAGCGCGACCTCCCCCGCCGCACTGATCACAGCGGCGCGCCCCTGAGCTACGAGCGCGGTCGCAGTGTCCAGCGCTCGCTGCCGCTCCTCAGCGGACGCGCCGGGGGGCACCGCAGCCAGGATCTGATTTGCAACTTCCGTTTGGGTCTTGGCGAACGCGACCGCGTCCATGAGGTGACCGGTCGCTTTGCCTTCGAGCTCGCCGAGCCAGCTAGCCAGGGCGCGAACGACAACCAAACTCGCTTCGACAATCACGCGACGAGCGCCCTTCGCACCGGCAGGGGTACGCGCTCGAGCTCAGCGGGTACGTGGATGATGGTTTCGTCGCGCGAGTGCATCGAACGCGCGGCGCCTGCGAACCCGTGGCATGAAGGTTCGGTGTGTTCGATCTGAACGCTCGTCACTGCTATCGCGTGCTCTGCGTCGATCTGATTCGCAGGCAGGCGCCGCACTAGCCCAAAACACCCGAACGGGCAGGGGCGCGCGGCGTGGGTCTCGCAGATCAGCACAACCCCGACAAGATACGCCGGGCTCGAGCGGGTGTCACCAGGCTGTCAGAGCGCGGCCATTTTCCCGAGCTCTGCCATGGTTTCCGACCAGTCCGGAACCAGACGCATCAGAGGCTCGCGGGCGCCGTCGCAACGCGCTTTTGAGTTGGTGGCGTTCTCTCCGTGCACCAGCCAAAAAAAGAGCAGCGGGTCTTTGTACGCCGGCCAGCTGCTAGTTGCGATGGCTCCCGGGTGCAAGCGTCGGAGCTCTGCCGCCCACTTGCTGCCTTCGAAGGACGCCGGCACCGACCGGGCGAGCTCGATGGGCACCAGCAGCGAGTTAAAAATCAGCGATGGGTTGTAGACCGGGCAGCAGGTGCCCTTATCGAACCGGTAAAAATAGGAGTGCCGGCTGCCCACGATTCGGTCCCAACCCATGATGACCGACCACGCGAGGCGCCCCGGGTGCTGCCAGTCATCGTCATCGAACCAGGCGACGTGCGAACCCGTAGCGCGCTCGAGCGCTCGAGCTCGAGCGGCCGCGCGCGGTCCGCCCTGGTCGTCCAAAATAAACTCCCGCTCGCCGCTCGGCTCTTGCTTGTCGTAGTTCCAGCGCGCGAAATCGTGCCACGCCGGGCGGTTCGAAACGCACAGCACGGAGACTTTGATCACGGGTCACGCTTTGTGGGAATTTCGGAGTCGCCGCCCACGGGCGGGATTGACCGCACCGCGCGCAGTGTCGAAACCGCGAGTAGTAGCAGCGTGCCGAAGCGGCGGCGGGTCGTGGGGTCCGCCAGGGTCGCGTGCATGCGCCCCGCTAGCTGCTCGAGCTCGGTCAGCTCTGCTTCGGACACTGGGGCAAGATACCACGGTCGCAGACCAGTGGCAGAGGCCGCAAAGTGGCAGCGGCCGACCGGCGCGGCGGCTCTCCAGACAGGTTGTGACCGCGCCTCGACACGCCACCTTGCCGTCGACGAGCCTCACCCGGCACGCTCGGTGCGCTCGAGCAGCGCGTTAAAAAACGCATCGACGAAATGCGCGAACGCCTCGCACACCGGAGCGTGGTGATTGATGATCCGAGGGCCGGACTCGGACGGGTCCCAGAGGTTGCTCGCGATCGGCTCCTCGCACCATGGGCAGCGCCCGACGAGGCGCAAGGCACAAGCGTCTATCACCAGCAGCACCAAGCGTCCGGCCGTCCCGAACGCTCTGCCCATGCGCATGCCGGGCGTGGCTGCTCGCAGCCAACGAAGATGGTTTGGGGGTACATGCGACCGGCGCACCAGTCGAGGCCGCCCCCGGTGCCGGCGTTCAGCTGCTCGGGTGTGACCGACCAGGGAAACGAAACGCACTCGACGGGCGCCGCCGCGTCAGGCGCTGGCTCGTCCTCGCGTTGGGACTCGCCGCCACACCCGACGAGCAGCAGCACGAGAAAGACCGCCCTAGGCATTTGGCACCACCCTCGCGTCGGGGCTCTCGAATGCGCAACCGAGCAGCCAAGTGGCAGCAGCCGTCTGGTAGTCGATCGTCCAGAGCACAAACTCAAAAGCCGATCGCGCGGCGAGCTCCAGCGCCACGTTCTCGTTTTCGGTGAAATCAAGCGCGGCATCCGCGAGAGTCACGTACCCACCTGGTCGAGCTCGTCCGCAATGTGCTCGAGCATCGACTGGTCGAAAAGTTCGCGGGTATAATTCGCGTCGCCCGTGCGCGCCCAGCTATTGATTTTTTGGGTGCGCTCGTCCTTGACCACAAGCACCACCACGTACACGGGCACAGTGTCGTAGCCCGGTGCCCAAAGCTCGAGCAGCGTCACCGAATTGGCTCCGCGGGTCCCGCTCGCGACGAGTGTATGGTTCATGCAACAGACCTCCAGAAGTATACTAGTGAGACGGCTGGGGGTCGGTTTTCTTTAGCCCTGGTTTTGTCTTTCCGTTCTGAGGCGTCGACAGGCCACCTTTTCGACACACCCGAGTGACGGTCGAAACCTTGATCTTAAGCGCCACTGAAATTTGTCGCAGCGAAAGGCCGGACGCGCGGAGCTCGAGCACACGTGCACGCTGCTCGGGTGTGGTTGTGTGCGGTCGTCCCCAGGTTTTGCCAGCGGCGAGCGTGCGAGCTTTCGCCGCTGAGATCCGCTCACCGAGCGCGGCCCGCTCCATTTGCGCGGCCCATCCCATGACGGCCAGCACGATTTCAGAGGCCGGGCCGGCGAAATCGAACCCGTCCGCGATGCTCACGAGCTCGCAGCCGTGCCTGCGGAGCTCATCGACGATCGCCAGCGTGTCCCGGATGCCCGTCCGGGTGAGCCGGTCCACCCGAAAGACGTAAAGTCGCCGGAGCTCCCCCCGCCTGGCTGCCGCCCTCAGGGCTTCGAGCTCCGGTCGAGCGTTCCAGGTGGCAGAAGCCTTTTCGGCGAACCACAAGCCAACTTCGTCGCCTCTGGCCCGTGCTGCGAGCTCGACCGCCGATCGCTGGGTTCTGTCGTCCTGCCCTTTCGAGCTCACACGAACGTAGGCGGCCGCGAGCACGCTTCCATCCTAGCTCTCCACCCCCCGTGGGGGGCAGGGGGGCACGAGAACCGCTCCCAGCGGCGCGCAAGCGCCCGCCACACGTGCCCGCCAGGGCACTCCGAGGTTTCAAGCTCCCGTAGGGACCAGGCTTCGAGGATCCAACATTTAGCTAGGTAGACGATCCAACATTCCAGAGGGGCACCCGAGGCCACCCGAACCGCTGGCCGTGTAGCGCGCTGTAGGGCTCGCTCGTCCCTTTCCCTACATGGCGTGACGTTGACCTACTTGGGTCGGATTTGACCCACTGAACGACCGTTACAGTGGTCGCGCGCGCGTGCCCGGACGCTGGACACACGTCCGCCCAGCGTGCCGACCACGCCGGGGCGTTTGGAGCTCCAAAACGGAGCTAGCTCGGTCGCTCGGGGGGCCGCTCGAGCTCGAGCAGCACGCGCGAGGCGCCTTCGAGTACTTCCGCGGGTGTCATGCGCTCCCGGCCGGGCCGGCGCGCTTCGAGTCGCTCTGCAGTGCGTGAGCCGCGGAGCCTGGGGGGTTCAGTGCGGAGGGCTTTCCACACGACCGAGGTGACTACAACCCCGTGCCCGGTGCGGAACCGCGCGCCCGGTGGACGCTGCCCGGGGTAGAAGCGTTTGGCGCTGAGCACACCCGAGCGCGTCACCTCGCGGCGCTTTCGCCCGATCGACTCCCGGTGGTACGCGCGCCCGTCTGGCCGTTTTATCTCGGCGCGGATTTGCTGGTCGGTTTGGAAATTCACGCCGCGCGAGGCAACGTGCGTCACGAGCGCAATCCCTAGTCGGGTAAGCCCAGCGTCTAGCGCGCGGCGTGCTGCGACCGATGCCGCGTGGTCGTGCGAACCCGGGCGACTCATCGGTCACCCCGGCGAAAGCGCCGACGTGGCGTCGGTGTGACGTAGCCGATCAGCCAGGAGACAAGGCCGCACAGCAGAAACAGGCCCCCCCTGTACAAGGGCTCGTGGATCTCGCTGGCCACGGCTCCGGCCATCGCTAGAAAAGAAGCTGACACGCCCAGTCCCGGCAGAGCCCGCGGCGGTAGTAGGGACTCGCTCCGATCGAAGCCGCGTAACGCCTCGGGACTCTGCGGCGGTGTGCTCGGACCCGAGTACGGATCTATTTTCACGGGTCGTCCCCGCTGTCTCGGCAGCCGGGGCAACAACAGTTGAGCTCGC